>Ga0210384_10000303_pt1 | contig 77281 bp, 75 predicted proteins | sample IncBWH2MmetaG_FD_160574 | JGI IMG/M metagenome (GOLD analysis project Ga0210384, IMG submission 160574) | Forest soil microbial communities from Barre Woods Harvard Forest LTER site, Petersham, Massachusetts, United States - Inc-BW-H-2-M | ecosystem: Environmental > Terrestrial > Soil >... | reverse complement strand
AATCACCACTTGCCGGTTCCCAAAGGCATCTACCGTGAAGTCAGGAACCAGGCGCATGCTGAAGAGGTCCAATTCATTCGTCAGCGAGCGTTCCGCAAGGTCGAGCGGCAGGTTGTAGTTGTACCGCCCGAAGCTGAACCAGAACTTGTTCTTGCGGTCTCCCCACGGATCCACGTTGACGCCAAATGCCGGCGACCAGTTGTCCGTGAAGGTGTATTGAGTGTTCTGGCCAATGAGGCGTTCCTGCTGCCAACGCAGGCCAGCATTGACGGTGACGTACTTGTTGATTGTCCAACTATCGTTCACGTATGCGGAGTGGGTTCTTCCAGTTGTGCTGAAGTGTTTGAATCCATCCCCCGCCACACCGAATTCGGAGCGGAACATTTTCAGAACGACCGGCGTCAAGTTGGGTTCAGTTGCAGGCCCCAAACCTGTGATGCCCGGGACATTCATTAGAGCGCAGACCGGAGTCGCTCCCCCCACGGGACAATTAGTGGTTGGGGGAACGACGAGCAGGCTCCATTCGTAGTTTGCGTTTAAGCCCGACCACGGGCATGGAGCCGTAACCGGCCCAGTGCATTGTGAGCTGTTAAATGTGCCGTCTTGGTTAGTATCCGGAGGAACGATAACAGGCCCTGAGTTCGACCGGATGCCTACATAGAATGGGCGATTGTAGCCGTATCCAACGTCGATCGCGTGTTGCCCCCAGAAATTCACGATCTTTGACGTGTTGATGTGGGCCCCGTAGCTTTCGTCTCTCGTGTTCTCCACAAAGCCCTTGCCAATAGAAGTGAATTGTCCTTGCTGGACGTTCGGGCCAGGAGGGGCAATGCCAAACTGGCTGTTGCACAGCGTTCCGCCCCCTGGAGGCCCGGAGCAAGCTTGCGTCTGGTCAATGATCCTCGAGAAGTTCTCATCGAACTGGCTCTCAGTGAATGCGTTGTGCTGCCAGGTGGCATCAATGTTCAGCACCCAAGTCGGCGACAGAGTGCCATTGTAGCGGGCCACAACATCGCGGTTGGCGAACTGCAACTTGCTGAAGTTGGTGTTGTTCGGGAACCCACGCGGACCTTCCGTCAGGCGGATCCAAGGGAAGACGTTGGAGTACGTGGGGTCGCCGAAAACTGACCCTTCAAGAGTGTGCTTGTCGCTGAGTTTGAAGGTCAGTTTTGCCGCGTAGTTAAAACTCAACTGTCTCCCGGTCAAGTCGCCAAGCAGGAATTGGCCGGAGAGTGGTGGGCCAAGAGTGGTGCTGTCCACGCGGGAAGGATCGAACGAACCGAAGAAAAACAGCTTGTTCTTCGCGATGAAAGGAACTGGTCCGCCGATTTCTCCGGAGACGTCAAAATTGGCTTTGTGCAGCACATCGCCAACCGGGTTTGCCAAATTGAAAGCATCAACATTTAAGCGCTGAGCTTCAAACTGGTTCGGCTGGAAGTACCCGGCAATCGCACCATGGTACTGATTGCCGCCAGACTTGGTGACAATCTGCACCACGCCGCCAGTCGCACCGCCGTACTGGGGCTGAATACTGCCGGTCTTGATCTGAACTTCCTTCACGAAGGAGAGGTTGATACCCGTGCCGACTGAGCCGTACACACGGGAAAAGACCCCAATACCGCCGAAGGCTGTGTCCGTGATACTCACGCCATCTGCGATGTAGAGATTCTCCAACCCAGTGGCGCCGCCGATTGACGGGTTCGCTTCTCCGGTCCCGCCGCCGCTCACAACTCCGGGCGCGAGATAAAAGAGACCTGTCACGTTCCGTTGCACAGGGAGCTTTTGGTAGAATTCGTCGTTGAGGTTGGTGGCTACGGCCGTGGTGCTCGTGTCGATTGTAACGGCCGATGAAATCACTTCAACCGTGGAGGTCACGCTGCCGGGCTCCAACTGAACGCGCACTGACGTCACACGGCCTACGTTGATCGTGATGTCAGGCACTTCAGCTCTCCGGAAACCCTTCATTTCCACGTCGAGTTTGTAGAGGCCCGGAATCAGGTCCTGAAAAGTAAAGAGACCAGATCCATTCGTCGCGATGCCCTGATTGCCCTGCGGTCCTACCAGGGTCGTCTGGGCACCCACAATCGCGCCGCCAGTGGAATCAACTACGGCGCCAGTCAGTGAGCCCTTGGCTGCCGACTCCTGTGCGGAGACGCAGGGGGCAAGGGAGACTGCCACGACCAGAATGAGAATCCCCCATAACATCCATCTATTGTTCATCTAGAACGCTCCTCGCTGAGACTCAATTGGAATGACCCACATACCCAGCGATATCCCATAGAAAACATGGACCTAGGACAACGCCTAACCTAAGGCATTGCAATTGGATATCCTAACATCACCAGTTATAAGTTATTATTTGTCAGGTACTTACATGCAGTGGGCGAACTTCATATACAGTTCTTGGAACCGAAATGTAATGGTTTCTACTGAAAATAATAGTTGAGCTTCCTTCGGAATCTGCAATGAGGGCAATCGCCTTGTCCCTAGCAGAGAGTGCGCCGGACGTCAAAAACTTGCGCTGCGGACATGGTCAATGTAGGTGTGCAAACCGCTATTCTTTGGTGATGGGAGCAGCTTGAGGATTGGCTTTGACCAGTTCCCGGCCCTTCTTTTCAAAGTCATCACCCCGCTTTGTATCGCCACTGCGTCTGTAGTAGTCAGCGAGGGTCAAGTAGATGGGGCCATTGGGAGATTTGAGCTTAATCGCAGTCTGAAGGAGGTTTATTGCCTCTTGTGCCCCTCCGGCTTTGTAGACCGCTTCAGCCAAGCGAACTATCGCCTCGTCGTCGGTGTCCCCTGTGAGCGGAATGTCATGGGCGAGCTTTGCCAGCGCCGCAAATCCCCCTCGACCGAATTCAACATTCACCAAAGCAGTTCGAGCCTCTTCCAACCGGGGGTTCTTGTCGAGGGCGTTTCGAAACCACCGTACGGCACTATCCTTGTCCTGAAACGCCAGATAACACAAGCCGCGTTGGTAATCCGTGGTCCCGTTGCGGACGTCCTTGGAAATACCTTCTCCATCGAAGACGTCCCAGTCGGCGTTGCTGGGCGGTTCTGACATCAGACGAAAAGTCAAAGTGCCCGCGGCCTTTTGCTTTCCTTCGGGGGTATTCAGCGACATGGTCAACAAATAGTTGCCATGAGGCAGATCCGCGAGCGGTATTTTCTTGCCAGTAAGCATAGAGCCGGTAGGATCAAACTGCGCCCTCGAAACCTGGTCAGTAAGCACTTTAGCTTCACCCACCGCCCCGGGACGTCCAAACGCATAACGGGCCTCCATATCGCCGCCATTCGCCTTGAAGAGCTCGTTACGACCAGCCCAAACTTGATAGAAAAACTGAAGGTTTGACGAAGCGCCCAGGTTCAGTTCGCGCGCTAGAGCAGGAGAAAATTTGAAACCGGCCACACTGAAGGGCACCATTCCTGAAAGTTCGGGGTTGATATCCTGAACTGAGTTGAACGGGACCATGGGCGTAACAACCAAGCCAGCTGAAGGCATTTCGGGCACTACAACATTTAGCTCACCCTGATGAGCGACCGTGGTCACCCAATTCGTCAGCAGGAACTTAAGATGGTACTTTCCGGCGGGCAATGGTAGCCAGCCTTCGTAACCGAACAGCTTAGTCTTAACCTTTTCTACTTCTTCAGGGCTGACTGTGTGTTTGAGTGAGCGCTCCTGGGTGAAAATCAGCTTGTCATCCGGACCGAAGACTTGCACGCGCGATTCAACCGAGAAGTAGTAAACGCCGTCGGCGCCTTTCCCCAAGGCAAAATCCTCTGGCTTTCTAAGTCTAAGTAAATAGTGGACTTTTGTGTTTCCTTGCGCATCGCGAAGTGGCGCTGCCAAAATCCCCAAGGTCTCGCCTCCAACCAGAAGACGAGACGTGACGGTCATGAGCGCGGCCTTCCTTTGGAGCGCTTGAACGTTATAGGGGCTATTTGCCAGGTCGTGAAGTACGGACATTACAATATCCGACTGCATGCTTCGTTGTTGAGGGTTGTTCGTGTCCACCGGCTCATCTGGGAGCAGGCTTAGGGTTATGCGCGCGACTTCCTGACCCGCGTCGCGCTGGATCATCTTGATTGCGCTCTGATCGTTCATCCCGCGCTCAGTGATCAGTTCCTGCGGCCCATTGAAATAGGGACTGTACGTGACATAGTCCCCGAAGCTGTCCTTTTTGTAAAAGACAACGTAAAAATATGGAGGCAGGGCCGGACTGACCGTTTCATAAAACCAGATCTGCATGGGTCGTATACGATCATATGTCTGGTACGTCTGCATCTGCTTGGGCTCGCCCAGGACGATGTAGATCCGCCCCCGTTCGGTGGCCCAACCGGGAACGCGTTTACCGATGCCGAAGTGATCGTCCGCATATGCGAGGCGTTTGTAGTGCTCTTCTTTGTAGGTATTAATGGGGGAGCTTGGATCAGGATTGCGGATGGCCCAGAAATACTCTATGAACTTGTCGCGCTCGGCGTCGGTCTTCAGTTTTAAGAAGTCGGATTTTTCCCCGCGGGTGATGAGGTAAGAGACGTCCCTATCAAGCCACTCTTTGTAGTGCGGCGGGAGTTTGTTGTCTTTATCGCTCGCCAATGCAAAAGTTGGCACGAGACCCACAGCGAGCCCGACCGCAATGGCTAAGATTAGAAATCGGCTTGAGTGACGTAGCATCATGCTCCTTGAAGTTCGGGCCGCGACTCGATCATGGCCACGCGCACCGCGTGCGCTGCTGAACACGCCAATCTTCCCCCGGACTGCACTGGGGAACACGTTTTCAGCATGGGAATCGGAAACCTCCACCGACCCCTGGCGGCAGACGGCACGCTTGAATTGAAATCCCCACATTTTTCCCAGATTCCTATTTTGATTCTAGCGTTGCCCCACCGGACCGTCAAGTTACGCGCCCGCATGGTGCCGGTAGAGGCTTGGCAACGAATTCTTATCATCACCGTCTGAACGGCCCGATTCTCTGGCGGCGTCATCACTTCAATTGGGTCAGCCTTGCATGTTAACCTTTGCTTTTTGAAATGGGCCCGGGTGGCGGAATGGCATACGCGGGGGACTTAAAATCCCCTGTCCCTAACGGGACGTGTGGGTTCGACCCCCACCCCGGGCACCACAAAAATCATCGTTTTTCCCAACAAAACTGACGTACTATTGACTCCTCACAGAAATTGTACGAAAATTGAACAATGAAAAAGGCCAGGACTCGTACAAAAAAGAAGCCAAGAAAATCCTCTGTCCCACTCAAATCGCTAATCTGGACTGATCCCACCATTCTGTTTGATGGAAATGATGTGATCGGCGCCAAGCCGGTTCGCGAGGCCCTGGCTGGTCACAGGAAGGCCTTGAACCCCACTGGAGCCTCGCAACGCGATCGATCCGACAGAGACTACTACACCGTCAGCGAATTGGCCCAGGAGTGGGGATTATCCACGGACAAAATCCGTGAATTATTCCGAGGCGAGGCGGGCGTAATCAAGCTCACTGATGAGAACGCCAAGAAGAAACGCAAACGACAATACGTCACCCTAAGAATTCCACCCGATGTGGCCATTCGCGTGGAACGGAGCCGATCCTAATGCCACTCGAAATTTATCGTCGGCACAATCCCGCTCGCTGCAATTCGACAGACTCCAAGGAATGCCAGAACAAAAAGCGGCCATGTCCGATTTGGATTCGCGGAACCGCGGCCGATGGCGGTTACCTTCGAGAACCGGTGGGGACGCGCGACTGGACAAAGGCCGATGACCTTCGCCGGGAGTGGGAAGTTACCGGCAGGGCGCCCACGCCGGCCGTGGAGAAAAGAATCACGATCGATAATTGGAAAGACCAATTCCTTCAAAACGCCGAGGCGGAAAACCTTAGCGAAGAGACCATTCGCAAATACAAACTGCTCTTCAAACGGCTCATGGAGTTTGCCGATGAGAAAGGGGTTCGTTTTGTGAGTGAATTGGATCTTTCGAACCTTGAAGCGTTCCGGAATACATGGAAGGACGGACCGTTATCAAAGAGCAAGAAACAGGAGCGCCTACGAAGCCTTTTCAGATATGCCGTAGCCCACAAGTGGATCAACGAAAATCCTGCGTTACTGCTCAAGAAGATCAAAGTCGATCCTGCTGAAAAGCTCCCATTCGACGACAAGGAAATGGAAAAGATTTTGAAGGCGGCGAGAAAAGTTGGCCCTGAGACGTACGCTTTTGTGTTGACGATGCGCTTCTCGGGACTACGAATCAGTGACGTTTGCACATTGAACGTATCGAGTTTAGAAGGGAATCACCTCGAATTGAGGACGATAAAAACAGGATCCAAGGTCAAAGTCCTTCTTCCCGATGTGGTGGTGCAATCTCTCAACACGATTGAAAAAGTGAGTCCCAAATATTTCTTTTGGAGCGGGAACGGAAAACTTTCTTCGATAACTGAATTGTGGCGATCTCGCAGACTCAGACCCACGTTCAAAGCTGCCGGAATCAAAGACGCCCATCCTCATCGCTTCAGGCATACGTTTGCGACAAAGCTGCTCATACAAGGTGTTCCCATCGGCATGGTTGCAACTCTTTTAGGCAATTCTGTGCGAATCGTCGAAAAGCATTATTCGAGTTGGACGAAGGCACGTCAAAAAGCGTTGGACGAAGCCGTAACGCGAGCGAATGGATACGGCGATATTGAACCGGTCGTGGTAGCGAGCTAAATCGTTGAGGCTACATCCACACTTTTCAATGGGGGCGAGTGCGGGCACGCTTGTCGGGGTTTGGGGGCCTCAAACGGACTCAGTTTTGGACCCAACTTTTGCGCCGGAAGCCATCGCGGGCGCAAATTCAAAACGATGTTACATTAGAGCGCGCTGGCCTCTCCGTTCCCTTCACAAAGCAAGACTCACAAACCCTTGTGCCGTCCTTCAGCGTGAATTCAACCCTGCGGTTATCCGGAGGTTCAGGCCTGGGGACGCAGCATGCTTTGAACACACTCTGTCAGTTTGAGTATGCCGTCCGTCTTGGCAATGACCGCGTCAACACCAAGCTGTTTGGGAGTGAGTGTCCTGGTAACTTCATCGGTGTACATGCTAAACAAAATGATCCGCACGTTAGGCAGAAGCGCTCTCAGGGCCGATGCCGCAACGATGCCATTTGTCTTGGGCATCGCCGCATCCAGGAGAATTAGGTCGGGCTTGAGCGTCTGGGCTTTTTCGATGGCATCTAGGCCATCGACCGCTTCGCCACAAACTTCAAATTCCACTCGGTTCAGCCAAGCATGAATTGCTCGGCGAACGGCCTCGCTGTCATCAACGATTAGAATCCGCTTGGCCATCATGGCTGGGTCACCAAGAATCCGAGTAGCACAGTGCCAGCGTGTCTAGGACTACGCAATAGGGTGTTTACCGTACTGTTAGGTCAGGGGGTCGATTTCCGCCCCGCACTTTCCGCAGCGTTCGTCATTCGGTTCACCCTTGTCTCCCGCCCTTGCCGCTCGATCCCAGTTCGGAGCCGATCACAAAGGGTCAAAACCTGGTGCTTTAGATGCAGATGTGCGGGGATGAATTTTGAGCAGTGAATCCCTGTGCGACATTCTATAGCACTTTATGCCAGTGGTTTCCCACAGGACTAGGGTAAACACCCTATTGCGCGGCCCTAGGCGTACTGTCAGCGTGTCTTCGGTGCCTTTATGTTGAGCAAGCGTATTCTGATCGCGGAGGACAGCGACGTCGTTCGCCGGGCCATTCATTCCTGCCTGCTCCGAGAGAAATTTGAGGTTTGTGGGGAAGCCGTTGATGGCGAAGAGGCCATTGAAAAAGCCCGAACACTCAAACCTGATTTGATTCTTCTCGATGTGGCGATGCCCCGGACAAATGGCATCATTGCAGCATCAGTCCTGAAAAGCATGATGCCAAATGTTCTGATAGTTCTGTTTACTATGTACAGCGAAGCAGTCTTCAGGACATTTGCCCGCCAACAGCTTGCTTTTGATGCGGTAGTTGCTAAAGCAGCCGGCTTGCCCAGACTCACAGAGTGTCTTCAAAACTTGCTGCATTCGTAGATTTCGGTCTTGCGCCACCAAAGCATTGGGCCTTCTCCACGCAGCAGTTTTTCTCGGAGCCTTCACGAATCTCTTATGTCGGCGACTTCCACCCGGCTATGGCTGAAGATCGTCATCAGACCTAGGCGCGACCGGGGCGTCACCTTCAGACCCGACGCTCGCCTGTATCCCATACTTCCCGAGGATCCGGATCGTTTCTTCGTCCGGCAAAGCAATAGTTCGATAAATGAACGCGTCCGCTCGACCACTGGGGCTGATCACACCAGATAGGCGTTTTCCCGTTGGCGTGAGAGAAGGAACATGTTCCGCCTTCAATTCATCCAACAGGGGCTCCCATGATTCCTTGGCCAATTCTCCGGCACCCAAGATGTCAATGCGACTCGGCCAAATAGTGGCGTGCATTGGGTCCTCCAACACCATAATACTCCCATTCTGCGCGTTGCTTTTGATACACGCATTTATTTTGCCGGCTCTCGAACTTGGCCGCTACCTTCCGATCACTGCTTTCTCAAACCTGATAGCCACACGTCCAGGACTGGCAAGCTGCTCTGATCAATCGTCACGAAAGCGATTCCCATTCCGTAGAACGGACGCGTGTAAGTTACCTTGCCCTGGGCATCCAAGTGCGTTTCGCCACGCGAGATTCTCAGCCTGACCTTCGTGCCCTCTGGGAACGAATCTGCTGTCACAGCGAAGCACCCGAACAAACTCAGGTCCTTGGTGTACCCAGAAATATGCTTCTCAGACTGCAAGTCGGTGAGTTCAATTTTTGCCATGAACTGATGACGGGGCGCGCGATGCCGTTCGGGATGAATCGGGGTATGACCTCAGCTAAACAGATGTTTGATGATTCCGTGCGCGACAATGTACAGAACCGCCGCTGCCAGCCCGAGCGCTAGTCCAAAGGCGACGATAAGGATCCACGGAGCCGAGTGTTCCTTTGGTGCGCTTTGCGCAGTGTGAGTGTCGGTCCCAAGATAAAACATGAATCAATATCCCGCCCCCACGACCTCCATGTTTCCCTCAATCAAGGAGTCAGGGCGCAGCCAGGATTCATATCGAACCAAAATTTTGGCGCCATTACGGCTTTCCAACATCCACAGTCCGTGCATATATCCCAGCCTTGCGAACAGGTTGAAAATCGTCTGGATGTCATTTGTGCCTGGCGCAGTCAGGTCGTCATACTGTCTGCCGATTAGGTCCGTGCGCTGATAACCCATGAGTTTGCAAAAGCTGTCGGAAACTTGGACGAACCTCCTATCGCAATCTACCACTGTGGTGTATTCGGGTTTTACTCTCCATTGTGAAACGGCACTGTTATCTGATTCTCGGGGGAGTGAATGAAGGAGATTTCTTATCCGGTCGGGATACTCCTTCTCGGACACGTAACGGCTGACGCTTGGTCGGATATACGGTTTTCTCGTGGCCATAACAGCAATGACCTCCTCGACAATAATGGGTCGGGAGATTAGCAACAATGTGAAAAGTGTATCACGCACGGTCGCCGAGGCGAACGGCGGGAGTGTCCAGTTGAAAATCAACTGCTTTCGGAACCCAGAAGAAGCGGTCTCCCCCTGGCTCTGCTCCTGCAAGAAGTCGAGTAGTACACTACATTGCAATCCATCGGACAATACCGTGATTCGTGTAGTAAGGCCAAATGGGATGGCTTAAAGAGACGGGCAAGTTTGAGGAAATGGCTGAGTAGGCAAATCATGTCGGGCGGACAGTCGCCGAAGCCTTGCTTATAGAAAAGTTCATTGCAGTGATGCGCGAACTTGGGCGCCGCGGCTTCAGCATCTCCCTCATCGGATCCGCTCTTTGGAACTCGTCGGCCGCGTAGTTCCCTTCACAAAGCAAGAATCACAGACCCTAGTGCCATCCTTCAGCGTGAAGTCCACCCGGCGGTTAGGGTCGATCTCCGCCCCGCATTTACCGCAGCGATCGTCGTTTGGCTCGGCCATGGGGATCTCCCACTACTAGAAGGTCCGCAGATCGTTTTAGTGAAGGCAACCAAAATAAACTACCCCAGCGTAGTCATAGATGCGGTCAATAGTCTCTTTGGACGCAGATGAATGGATGCGCAGCCCTCGCCCGCCCACATGGAGAAACGGATAGGTGCCGTCGTACTGAATATTGTTCGGGTCGCGCGGGGGTGCAACCTCTCCCCACATTGAGTACCTTAAAGAGAACAACACGAGATGTCGCATATCTGTATCAACGACGTTTGTGGAACCGTCGCCAAATTTCTCGACAATTTCGAATCGTCTATTCGAACGGCCCAGGGCAAGATCGATCAGGAGGCGCGAGAAACCGGCACACATGTCCGCGCACTGAATCAGTTCGCTTGATGACGAATTAATGCTCTCAAATATCAATGAGGCAAGCCTGGATCGTCGCGACGTTTTGAGGAACGAGACAAATTCTGTTGGGCTGTTAATTACTCCATTGTCGCAGCACATTTGAATTTCAGCAGGCTCCGCGAGGTACTTCGACCGTTCTTCCATGAAGTCGTCCAACTGGGTCGCAAGTTGTTCGAGCGCAACCTGTCGATCCGTGCCCTCGTTCACCGTTACCAAGAATTTTGAATGAGAAAGAACAGAGAGCAGTTCCTCGCTGACAGCTTCACGTTGTTGCCGGTCCCCGATTTGCATACCGTTCCATTTGATTTCGTCCTCTTTCCGCAAGCCAAATTTCACCTTTATCGCTCGAATCTGGGCGCCTGTCTCGCCTGGCTGGTCAAAGGTAATTCCAGCCAGGATTGTGTGCGCCCGCCCGTCGATCAGGATTTCGGAATCATCCACGGCGAAAATCACATTATTCCTCCTCCTCCTTGACCTTTTGCATTGCACGGCGCCAAATGCTGAGCAACAACGGCGTGAAACTCTTACGAAAACTTGAGCTGCCGCTTGCATTCCCAAAACAGCACGTTCAGATTATAGCAGTCATGTTAACGAAGCTCTCGATCGGAGGCGTCATGGGAAAACTTCTGGTGCTCGGACTTCTGATATTGATCTTTACCGAGACTTCACAAACACAATCGCAATCTGTCTTTCTTGAAAAAGCCAAACATTTCAATAACTACAGCGAAGATTTTCTTGGCTTTATGAGGAATGGCGTGGGTGACGATCGAGAAGTCGATGAGGCGCGAGAGTTGGCGGATCTTGCCGCCATCAATTCTGAGAGACTCAGTGCTGCGGATACTCTAATGGAGATTTACGGCAAGTTGTCGTGTCCGGAAGATCGGGAAAGAATCCGGCCGGTGATCCAACGAGATTTTTCCATTTACAAGAAGTTGTTCGAAAATTCTGTTGCTAGTGCAAATCTGAGCCTTAATTACACGCATAAGCCCGCAGTAGTGGCCGAAGGAATGAAGATGCGAGACGAGTTACGCGAGATTGAGAACTTGTTTAACTTCAACCCCCGTCTTGAGTGATCTGGAAAACGCCTGCTGCGGCTCGGGTCGATCTCCGCGCCGCATTTACCGCATCGATCACCGTGTGACTCGGCCATGAGGGTCTCCCTGCCCTTGCTAAGCGAAAGCATGCTTAGTCTCTCTGAATGTGATACAACCGCCGCAAACAGGCCCGAAGGAAATTTAACATATAGAGGAGGGTCGAACATGAAAGGCATCCGGATCACCTTTGGAGTTTGGCTTGGCATCATGATGTTCTTCCTTGCGGCATCTACAGTAAGCGCGCAAGGGGCAGGCGCCTCTGAGAAGAAGCTTCCAAAACAGCCAGCGTCATCCGAGGCCATGGTCCAGAAAGTGCTCAGTTCTCTACATCCTATTCGGGATGGCATGACAATCGTGTCCATTGATGCGGATGGAGTAAAAGTTTGGACAAAAGTCAAAAAGGCCGACTGGTCCGATAAGGACTATATGGTCGTAGAGTTGGCCCGACCCTACGCGCTGCTAGTCCCGATAAGCCAACCCAGCACGACAGAGGCAGCAGACAAGGGCGGGTCGAAGAAGCCGACGCCCTCACCTACGCCCGAGCAGTGTTACAACGTCATAGTCTGTTCGAATGGGGAGCTATGCTTGGATACTGCACATCCTTACCCATGTCCCAAAGACACACCAAAAAAGTAAATTCACGACGCGGCAAGTTAAAGTGAGTGGGGCGCAAATAAAGATTTCGAAGTTCCTATTTTTGTTGACTCTTTGTTTCATTACAAGCCTCTCGGTTCACGCTCAACCAAGAAAGGTCGCGGCGGCCGAGGCGAAAAGTCATGTCGGCGAGCATGCGACCGTCCGTTCCGATACGAATGAGTACGGCGATTTTCATCGGTGCTTGAAGTGCGCGTAGAGAGCCATCCAAACAAAGACGCTCACAAGTGCCCCGAGCCACCAAATGGTGTCCTTGAAATCGTACCCATAAGGCACTCTCAGAGCTACGATCAAGAGTTCTACTCCAAAGAGTGTCAGCGTTGCATTTTTCGCCGCTCTCCAATTCACCGTGCTGCCACCTTCGGTTTCTGAAGTATTTTTGCTTTGCCCTTGTCTTGCAGGATAGCATCCATCTGTGAGGCACGTCCAAGTGGGGCGTCTTATGAACATCTTCTTGTTTGGAATTCTACTACTTGCTTTCACGGGGCAGACGTCAGTAGGGCAGAAGTCTCCTGTGACCAAGAAACCCAAAGTTTACATTGATGCTAGTGATGTCCCGCCTAAGAATCCCCAACTCTATGGGGCCACAACAGGCACCACTCCACGTAAGGAGATCGGCAAGCAGTGGGCCAAGCAATGCACCGAAACGGAACTGACAGACCAGGAAGATTCAGCAGACTACACCGTGCAATTTGCGGATGGCCGCGTGGTTCTTTTTGGTCGGAAAAAGAAAATGCTTTTCCAATCTTCCTCACCGTTATCACTGCGCTCACAAATGGATGAACGCGGCGTACGCGATGCATGTAACGCGATCCGGGAGCGCGAAGGATTTGCTGTCCCGCGCAGGCCATCTGAAAAATAGTAGACGTATGAGGTCCAAAGGGAAATCCATGTCATTGCATCCACAGTTAGATGACGGCAGCGGAGCTATGTCTTAATTTGACGAGTCCACCAGCTTCTCAAATTCGACTTTGGTGTACCACTTGCCCTCGTGAAGAAACCTCTCTGCCTTTTCAACTAGGTCAATCGAATCCAAGTCACCCGAATTTAGCTTGCGCTCTTTGCCAGAAGAGATGACGGTGACACTCCCATGGGCACTTACAAACTTTCGCAGTTTTCCATAATCCATCTTTCACCTCCTCTTTATGGTAGAGAGCTACTCACATTTTGGTTTGTTGTCCGCGCACCATTTCTCCACTCCGGGGATATCAAACACTTGGATTTTTGTGGCTGTCTTGTCTCGCATCAGCACAAAGGCAGCGGCAACCGCGTCCATATTGTCTGAGTGCCGAATGGCCTGAATAAAATCTTTCAACGTTTTTGGAGATGGTTGCGGGCCGAAATATATTGCCTCAATCTGAGTTGCATCCCAGTTTGAATGGCGTTTTTTCAGTGCAGTTTCGTAGTCCGACCCGATGATTAGTAGGGAAGCTCTCGCATAACGTCTCACCGTTTCATCTGAGTTACTCGACTGTTTGACCAGAGTATTCAAGCCCTCGCGAAAACCTAGCCGCAATCTCGACGACGCGGCAGAGACGTCACCCATGTCAGCCATTTCAGCCTGGAAGATTCTTATCCTCGCACCCATACTCTTTTCGATCTCACGGTTAACAGCCGCATCTACTCGCTCTCGCGCAATGCGGTCGATCATTTGCTGAATGTTTCCTTTTTCAAATGCTTCATCGATGCGCTGCCGAGCCTCCGTGCGAGCAATCTCGGAGGACTGCTTCCCGACGTTTTCGATTTCACGTGAGGCCTCAATCCGAGTCGCATCGATCGAACTCTTGGCGTCCGACGAACTCTTCAACAGCAATGCTCCCGCCACAGCCACCACGATGCCGATCGCCCACAACGTGTGCTTCAGAATCCTCTCAAAATAGGCGTTCAGACTTTTATATTCAATCTCCGCAAGAGATGGCTTGCGACTTTCCTCCCTCGTTTCACTTCGCGGAGTTGTTTTGGCAGTAGATAATGAGGGGTCGTTACTCTCGGCTTCAATCATTTCCGGGTATTATACTCGGGAAGATTGTAGCGAGCTTTTGATTTCTGTCTTCCAAGAGGTCCGTACAGAAGTAGCTGCGGTTAGGGCTTCAGTTGAACATTGATCGAAATGTCCGATCTGACTTTTTTAGAGAAGCGCAAATTCGAACAACTCCTTGGAATGGACACGGGGTACGTGTTGGACTTCTCAAACCGAAGCTTTGCTGAGTTCGTTCTGGACAGCACGGGTCGCGATATTTACGACTCGCACTACGACTATGCAAGCGGATCAAAAGCGAACCGTTTGCGAGCTTTTTGGCATAAGGAAGACAATGGCCTGGTCGGGAAGCTTATGAGCGACATGCTCGATTACCACAACGGAACGGGGGACCTCGAAGACACATGCCGACTGATCGTTGCGCGCCTCCTGGATGGCGGTCCGATACCTCAAGCGATTACTGCTTCCCAGTATAAGGAGCAATCATCTCAACAGCGGCAACGCTCTGAAGTACTTGAGCAATTGAAGGCCGAGTTCTTCCGACTCTCTATCGAGAGCGACCGCGGCAAGGCCGGACTGGCTCTAGAGCGGGTCCTAAATCGGTTGTTTGAAATATTTCAACTGCGACCCCGTCAACCTTTTCGTGTCGTGGGCGAACAGATAGACGGATCGTTTGAACTAGACGGCCAAGTCTACCTGTTGGAATCGAAATGGGAAAAGGATCCGCTACCCGAGGCAGATCTGCTTGTCTTCAGAGGCAAGATAGAGGGCAAGTCCACTTTCACGCGCGGCGTCTTCGTCGCACTTAACGACATCAGTTCGCCGGCGCGGGACGCGATCACGCGAGGGAAGGCACCTTCATTTTTCGTGATGAACGGGCACGACGTCCTGATGATACTGAGCGAAGCAATTAGCCTGACGGACTTCCTGCGAAAACGTGTCCGACTACTCGCCGAAGAAGGATGCGTATGTGTCCCATTTTCAGAACTGACATGAGGACGCCGGTTCAGTCTGCTCAAAGCAGTTAGCTTAAGCTCTGATAAACTTTTCGGAGATCATACGCCTCGTTTGGCACAGCAACAAGGTAGGGAAACTAAGAGTTATTGGGGATTGCAGTCCTTTTCCAGAATCCTCTCCGATGGAGCCGAGACTGTGCATGTCGGGACATAATGAGTGGGATCATTCGGATCTGGTTCGAATTTGATGACTTCAATAAATGACCGCGTCGGTGTCTCAATCACACCGCTGTAGGTTCTGTCACCCTTAATGTAATAGGGAGTCGCGAGAAAATATGGCCGACCCATGACTCGGATCTTTTCAAAGTGGTAGGACAGAAGCGACAGCGACGGAATCGAATGCTCTTTAATTTCTTGTTCAGTTGGAAAGGGCATAAATCGAAGGTCGCATGTCGGTAAGACGACCTTACCCGAATTTTTCAACCAAAGCTGCCACCAGTTGTTTCCCTGATAGGCTGGGTTTCCGCCTGCTCCAACCGGCAATGGGAGCATCGGCGCTACCCAACAATATTCGTCGCCACCTGTTATATGTTCCAGATTTTTCGCGGTCAGCGCCTTCTCTTCGCCGAGTGCTTTCAAGAAATGCTCGCCATCTGTTATCAAGTGCGCGAAAGATTGATTCTGTTCTCGCCGCGTGCTTTCTTCTCTTCTTCGGAGTTCGGCTTGCTCAAGGTCGTGGTTCTTCTGTTCGACGGCAATAGAGCGCATTTCTACGGCGAACAACGAGCAGGAAATCACTATCCATACCACTCCTTCAGAGAGCGTAGAGTTCGGACCTCTAACAGCCATGATTATTGCTGCTACTGCAAGAAAGGCCATCGCAACTGAAGGACCTTGGGTCGCCCAATCTGGACGGTACTCGAACCATATGAGGGCAAAAGCCACGAGAATGGCTTGCGGGTACAAGGCCCAACGGGAATAGTGAAACACTGGCCGAGACGCAATCGAAACAATCCTTTGTGCCGCCCGCCTCGTGGCACGCCTTACGGCGCTGGCCAACTCATCGGCCTTGATTTCGAAGGCTTGTAGGTTCATCAGCGTGAAATCTTAACAGGAATGCGCAGCCGCGTTATACTCGCGCCTTACGTCTTCAATTCATATAGGCACATGGTCGAAATGAAATGTCAATTCCGAACCATGAGTTGCGTATCTCTATTGCACTCGCGCTTCTATTCGCGCCGATGATAATTTCGCGTTTGGGCCACGGGAGCAAGCGATTTTGGAGTGAATATGCGTTGTGGGTGGGCGGGCTCTTTCTGATATTTGCGCTTGCCGGTTGGCTTGTTCACGTGGGTTTGGACGTAACCGGAGAATCACAGGTGCTCCAAGTCGTGGGTGATTTCGCCGGCATATCTTTTGTCTTTGGTGCATGTGCGTTTATCGGCGGTTCATTCGCCGAAAAGGCGGCAGGGAGGATGGGACGATACTAAGCAAATCGATTAGTCCGTGATCTTCACTTCGTTACCCGAGAAACAACATGCCGACCCAAATATCTACTTCAGAAACCCTCTCGCTGATCCAAAAACTCGAAACCTTTATCAACGATGAGAAGTTCATTCCCGCAACGAACTTTTTTCGAAGCAAAGTATTGCTCGCTCTGATGTCGAAAGCGTTGACAACCGGTCGAGCTATTTGCCTTTTGGTGGATGGCGGTTTCCCCGAGGAAGCGTTCGGCCTATCGAGGACTTTGATCGACATTTTCTTTAATGTCAGATATATCAGCAACAAAGATACCGAGAGGCGAGCAAAACAGTTTGCCGAGTACATTGCAAAGACACAGGAAGAGTTGATCCGCCTTTCCCATAAACATTATCCAACGAAGGCAGATCACCCCAAACTTGGTGAGGGATTTGCAGAACTCGCAAAGGTATACAACAGCGCACACCGATGGACCGACGCACGAATTAAGGAAATGGCGCTCGAACCGGATTCGTACGAAGTCAATGAGGTGGGGAGTCCAACGATTCACGATTTCGACTATGAATACGTTTACTGGCAAACGTCGCAATTTGTTCATGCGACGATCCTTTCTTTAGGTGAGCATTCCACAAATCATGGAGAGCAATTTCGAATCAGACCGAAGGTCGGCGAGGGTTTTGGCCCTGATAGGGGAGAAGAAGCTATTTTCAATGTGCTTGCATTTATATCGAAGACGTTTGTTTCGGGATATCGAGGCTTAAACAGCGATCAGCCGGCTGACATCTTAGAAGAGACAAGGCAAGTCTTATCCTCATACGCGAGGGCTTCGTCGAAACGAAGATCTCGAAAAGATTAAGGCTCCAGACGGTGCAATACAATGGGCGTATGATGCGGTTTGCGATTTTCAGGTAAAGTCTGCTCATGCCAAGAAAAAGAAAACGCGCACAATTATCGACCGGGCAGATCGAGATCGTCGGCCAATTCAATGACTACGCTTTCGAAAATTCATACCTAACGTTCGATGAGGTCGTCAGGAAGAAATTGGGCAAGCCATTCCCGAACACCCCAAATGGCCGTAAGTTTCGAAACGCGTGCAAAAAGGTTTTCGACCGCGAGAGAATGCAGTGAATGGAAATCGCAAACTTCCTGATGGAGTCGAACTGGTGAAAGAGGATATCTTCTGGCCAGAAGGCCGATGGTCCTTTCGTCGGGGCGAGCTTGTTTGGGGCCGAACAACCGGCTGGAGAAAATACTACGAAGTTGATCGCAGCGAATCTTGCTTTCAAACGGCCGAGGAAGCGATGAAGGCGTGGGAAAAATCAGAACACTCGCCTAATCTCCCCGGTTGAAGCCTTCAGGAAGTGATAGAGGCAACAAGAGACTTCGCGCGCCCACCGTTGCCCGCCTCCGCGTGGGGTTGTGGCGGCAGGGTTTGTTCGTTGGGAGTGAAGGTAAGAGTAGCAGACATAGCGCGGCCAGTGCCGCCGCTCGCAGAAATAGGTGAGACTGTGGTGGGTGCGGGCAGGTTAATGGCGATTTCAGTGTGGGGCGGGAGCAAATGTTCGTGGCGCGATGGAAGAAGAACTTCACCCGTGAGCGACGCGAGCAGCACGACGGCTGGAATCTTCTTTTCCATCGGATCTCATTTTATCACGACATTGTGGTCCTAGCTCTTCCACCCACAAAAACAAAAAGGCCGCAACCTCTTTCGAGAGAGCGGCCCGGTTAGCTGGTCGACATCGAGTGGTTCCTTTACTGCCAAAACTCCATATTGACTTCTTCCAATTTGTTCCTCCGAAGTGCAGATTTCACACTTCTCGTTAGCATTCTCCTGATGCCAGCGGCCGTGGGCGCCGAGTATGGCCCAAAAGTGTTTCTGCTCTGGCGTCAGCGCGTCGTATGCCCGCGACAGACGTTCGGAGCGAGTCACCCGAGTGGATTCAACGTTTGAAGGCATGAATCACGCCCAGGGCGAACTCACACCCGGGACCAAGTTGGAATTGACGAGTGCCACGTTCAAAGATGGAGTGTGAGTTAGCGAATCGTTCAATGCCTGCGCCGCATGAGTGGCGTCGAAAGTCTTGAAGGCGAGGATGATGTTATGTTCGTGATTGTCACCCGGCCAAACGTAGTTCAAGCCAAACGCTTGCTGAACGGCGCTGCCGGTGAGAATCAACTGTTGCTCGTCATAGGCAACCGTTGGATTGCCGTACGACGAAATGTCGAGAAGACCAAAAGCGATCTTGACGTTCGAACCGCTGGCGATCGAACACGTGCCCTTAGCCGAAACGGCCAAGGAAAAGCCCCGAGGGATCACGACATTGATTTGAAGCTGCCCATCGAGTTGTTTGTAGACTAAAGAGGTGGTGGAATAAAGTGTACCGACGGTCACATCGCCGCCACCGCGGACGAGAATGCTTCCTAACCTGCCGCCCTCGGCCATGCTTGTGTTGTAAGTTGTTGCTGGCATCTAAACTCTCCTGTTCGAATTTTGAAAAACTCTTATTTCTTGAAAAGCGATGACGACGCGGAATTACCCCACGAGCTTAACTTCCGCTTGGAACCACCCCGAACTTTCTTTGCGTTTGCGGCATACTGCCGTTTCTGCTCGGCCTGGCGAGCCTTTGTACTTTGAACTTTCATTTCATCTCCATTGTTGATTTCTAATGCGTGAAGCCCAGAAAGGGATTCGAAATTAGAATTCCATTTCAAAACGACTAAGCGAGATCGTGCAAGTAGGCACTGCAACGTTGTTGTAGGGGTTCAGACTGACGCCCACGTTGAACGGGAGGGGAAAATCAGAGGGCGTGGATAGTTTACCGCCGCCGTATGATCCAGCAGCGTTAGGGTCCCAACCACCAAAACCGACGTTGTTCGCACTGGGATTTGTTTCGCCGAAGGCGAACGACGAGCTTTCTTGCGCGGCAGCAAACTTGGCGCGACCGATGGGCGAGGAAACATCTCCAAGAATTCCCTGAGGAGGGTCGAAATATAGGATCAGCTTCGCATCGAAGTACAGGGTTTTCCCCATGCCTTGAAGCAGTAAGCGCGCACTATTGCCGGCGACGGATGATTGAACAATACCTGTACCCGAGGGGCCCGCATGCAAAGTGACTCCCACTTTTCCGCTGACGAAACTTGACGGAACACCCACCGAACCAGAACAGCGCAACTTCACCGGACTCAGTATTCCGTCAAACCAATTCAATGTGGATGCGAACTGTGTTTTGTTCGCGGATGTTTGCAGCACTTCAGGTAAGCTCGAAGTCAATGCGTTAACAAATCCCATCGTCATTTCCTTTTGTTTCTCTTGGATTTTCTGCTCTTTGCCTAGCCACTTCGGCCGCGTCTCGAAGATTCCTTTCGACTTCCGACGGGGAGGGGCGAGACGTTGGATCCACAACTTTCGCTCTCTCTAAAGCATCGGTTGCGGCTACGCGCAACCTTTCTTCAAGCTCGCGCTCCGCAACCCGCGGTTCGCTGGCCACATCGACGGGAGCCTCGAGATCTGCAACGCGATTTGTTACGTGACGCATTTGGCGGTCTATGGGGCCAAGTCGGCCGAAGATGACTTTCTGTTTCTCTTTCATCTCATCGACGTCAGCAAGAAGTGCCCTGCACGCCGCACTCTTTAACAGAAGCCAGTCAATCAGATTCATGGAATCGTTCCATACGCTTTGCGTGGTGGAGCATCGGGATGAAAGCGCACGTCCTGGGCTTCGAGCCTTGCAACGCGTGCGGTAAGCTCGGCATCCACTGGCGTCTCTTTCTGTTTCTCCAAAAGTTTTTCGAGCGCTGCAACGCGTTGTTGAAGATCGGTTATATCCGCTTCAGCATCGCGGAGGCGGCCCCTAACATCTTCAATTTCCTGGCCAGCACGAAGCAACCGACTCGCGAAGCCCCCAATTTTCTCAATCTCATCAATTATTTTCATGTCCATCCTTTTGTTCTCTTGAAGAAGAAAGAGGCGAGGAACTGAGGGAACCCCGCCTCGTGCTTGCAGGCCGGTTGGGCTCGATCTTCGCCACCGGTTGCCTGCCACAGCGAACTTTTATAAACCGTGTTTGCCACCGAGGGTGTCATCGTCGTAGTCAACAGTCTTTGGCGTGGGAGAACTGGGAACATTTCTGTAAGCGCTGTGGTCATTATTTCCCGACTGTTCGCAGCCTCGACCGACGCGCAAATCCCATGAGCCCGAGGTCGCGGTCGGCGTGTCTTCCAAGTCAAGCTGCGTGGGTACGAACGAATCATCGAGGGCGCCGGTTGGATTCCCATCTCCCGAGGAAACTTCGACGAGGTAACTGTACTGGTCATCGCTGATTGTGACTCGGCCCGTCTGAATAGCTTTTTCCTCGCGCACAGCGCGAGCGGCATCTCGGGGCGCCATCCCATCTAATATAGGTACGATTGCATAGATTTTTTCAGTCGTGGGATCCACGAGGATGTTGAACATTGAAAGCTCCTAAAAGAGAATTGAGAGCCGGACGTCAGCCCGGCTCTCGGTTGGGCCGATCGTCCACTGCACAGGAGCAGCTTCCGTGGATCGGCGTTGTTTACGGAATTCAAAAGTAAGCCCGGCCTCGCAGAGCGAGCTAGGCGATCGCCTAGCATTCCCGCGCGATTGCGACCGGGCGTGCGGGAAAATCAATCCTGCAAGATTTCTTCTGGCTCTTTGTCATCATCGATTTCAGGTTCTTCATCCGATAAATCAGACTCAAGTTCATCGTCGCGCGATAGATTCTCTTCAAGGGCACTCTCATGAAGTCTGGTGAGGCGGCCTTCGCGACGACACTCTTTCAACTTACGGTCTAAGGTCCCTTCAATTGGTGAGGGACGTGCGTGCAGTTTCAGCAAGCCGTCGAAGACTTCCCGGAGACGGCTCTCGGTTTCATTCCACAATTCTGGAGCAGCCAACAATATTCTTGGCGGCTCTGACGCGGTAACGAACACATTCCCGTTACTGCCGGTGGAAGCGTCGGCGCGAGCAACTTGCACCAGACCCAGAGCCTTGTGTCGTAGCTCAAAGCGAATCTTGGATTTCTTCCTGTACACTGGGCCCCTCCATTGAGAACAGCGAACTCAGTATGTCTTCTTCGCTCGAAATGACTTTTGGCGTTTCCTGTTCTCTTAAAGCGGGGACTGCCTTGTGCTCACGAGTAATTTGATGGACGCGGCGGTCAGCACTGCGCGCCAGCCGATGACCGTGTTGTTTGTAGTTGTAGAGAATATATTCAGCAACCACTGGACCACACCAAGAGCAGATGAGATTTTCCACAGGGTCTCCTAATCAGAATTACGAGCTTGCGGGAACAGCATTGGTTTTTGCCGTGACATCCAACCTCTCATGAAAATATACGGGCCGATACCGGTGCCGTATTTCTGCGCCTCGAGTGCCGCGGCCGCGCGGTCACCGGAAAAGTTCCAACCATTCTTTTCAGCCAACGTATCCCGGAGCCAAGCCGACGCTGCCTCCTGGAGATAGGAAGCAGGCGGTCTTGATGGAAAATGAACTTGCTCTTTTTCGGACCTAGCCTGCCACTGCGCTAATTTAATTTGTTTTCGGATTGACACTGAAACACCTCGAGAAGCTGAATGGGCAGACCCGGCGGTTACTTCGCGGCGGGAACTACAAGCTTGGCTAACGCGGACTGTGCGGCAATACGCTCTTGATCATTTGCAACTTGCTCATCTTTGGCGAGCGAAAGCTGTGCTCGCAAAAGTGCCACTTCCGCGTGCGAATCGTTGACTTTCTGGATTGCATCGGCGAGTCGCTGCGATGCTGCCAAGATCTGTTCCGACGTCGCACCTACAACAGAAGCTTGGACCGGAGCAGAGGCGGGCACCGCGGGAGCATTCGCTACCACAGGAGCGGCCGCAACCGATGTCTCCGAAGGCTTCGGCTTGGGACAGACAACGCAATTCTGGAGGTTGTGCTTGTCACAGCGCCGGTAAAAGTCATCGGGATTGGTGAGACCTGCATCGGTGGTCACGGCAGAATATCTCCTGCGGTTGTTGTTGCGGTGATTTTGACGGGATCCAGTTCGGTCTTAAAGCCTTCGGTGTACACGGTTTCCATTTGAGCGCGCGCCGTTTGTTTCGTTGTGAACACTTGCGCGTGCGCGGGAAAAGGGACGACCCGGATCAGCTTGCTGGAAAAATTTACCAGTCCGATGAAGCCTGAACATTTACTGGTCTCGATGCGCAGAAGAACACCATGAGAGGCGTGACTTCGATGGGCGCCGGCGATGTCGACGAATTCGACATCCCACAATGTTGGAGCTTCCGAAACCGGTGTGGCAGAGGTTGCATCCGGACTTACCTGCTGGCCATTGGCGCGATTGATGACATCACCGCGTAGACTGACGGCAAAACCGCGAGCGGTGGGAAGATCAAAAATACTCGCGTCGTTTATGGCATCGGTCCATGCGCTGATGCCTTGCGAATTCTGTTTCCAGTAAATGGCATTCCCGTTCACCAGGCGGCCCACCGAATACTTACCCGGGGTTCTGTGTGACTCTGCTTCCGGTGAATTGTACTTGTTGAAATCTACACCTTGCCCCATCTGCATTTTGGATCTCCTCGACGCCAAAGGCGTGAATTAAAAGTTGGTGAAAACAGCTTGTACGCCGGCAGCTACGGCTTCCGGCGATTCTGGTGTGTGGTCGAAGGGCAAAAGCTTTTTTGACTCCTCGACGAGCGCATCGAACTCCTGGCCAGCCAACGATGCAAGAGCAAAGTCGCGGAACTTGAATAGGCGTGACTGAATGGCGTTCACAATGGCGCGAGCGAAAAGTGTGTACCTGATCACACTTGCCGGTGCCGCCGCCAAAATGTAGGCTTCGACGCTGGCCAACATCTCATCATAATTCTCTTCGTCAGCAGGCTGCGGGAAATGCGCGATCAAGTTCGGACATGATTCTTGGAATTGCGCAGCAACAGCTTTGCCGACAGCTATGGCTTCCTTCTCTGCGGCAATTTCTTCCTTCGTCGGACCGAATGGTGACCTCATTATTGGGCGTCTCCTAAGTTGGACTCGGTGCGCAGAATCCCTGCGCGCCTTGCTGCTTCATACTGCTGATTAAATCTTGCGACAGCCGAGGCGCCGACGAGGGACACGTTGGTCGCTCGACGCGCTTGCTCGCTCGTCATGTTGCGAAAGTCAATCGCAAATTGCTCGAGTTCAGCACGCTGATGGTCTGTCAATTCGGGGGCTGTTTCTTTTGCAACGCGAGGGGCCGGAATGTCTGTGAACAGCGAGGAAGGGATCAGCTTTGGGTCGGCACCTTTCTTCGACAATTGCTCGAGACGGCGGTCGGCATAGATTTTATATTCGGCATCGCGGTGACACCGATTGCGGTGGGAAGAGCTAGAGGCGCCCTGGAAGAAGCTTTCGAACTCGCCATACTTGGTGCGAAGCTGTGCGTTGCGGGCTTCCTTGGCGAGCGCTTCACCCTCGGCGACGGGAATGAACAACAGGTCGCCACTTTGAGTGCGGGTCTTGTTGAGGAGCACGAGCGCTTTGAACTGGGCTACGATCTTGCTCCAGGTGACGAGGAAACCATTATTGCGTTCCGTGTTGAGCAAAAGTTTTCGCAGGTTTTCTGGCGAATCGTACTCTGCGAAAAATAACTTGCCACTGGGTTGTTCTTCAAACTCGGCCAAAACACAATCGAGGCTAACTTCATCCCTCACTACTGTTTCCTTCAAACCTGAAATCGGGTTATCAAAATACTGCGGTAGTGCTGCGGACATTTTAGTCTCCTAAACTAGATTAGTTGGGCGGCGCGAAGGACGGCGATCGCGTCGCGGAAAGATTTTGAATCCATGTATAACCTGGCCGCCTGGTTTGGGGGCATGCTCTGGTATTGCTGCTGTGTAAGCCCGGCGAATGGGTCTTCGTCAACAACGATGGGAATCTCGTGGCCGTGCGGCATTTCGTAACCGGACTGTTGCGAAGCAATTTTGTATCGCCGACACCAGCGTGAATTGGGATCTTCTGTAAATCGGCGGGCCACTTCAGCCTTGGGCATCTGGCCGATCTCTTCGAGAAAATTGTAATCAACGGGCTCGAGTGGCGCTTCCGGCGCGATGTATTTTATCGCGACGCTGCCATCTGGATTGATCAAACGGCGGCATTCGAGAGCTTCCTCGATGGCGAAGTCCAACGCCGACATGGACGGAACGTTATACCTTGTGATGGAAAACATGAATGCGCGATCGTTCTCGCGTGCGTACGGATTTGCTTTGGCATCGAAAAGTGCGCTGTACCAGGGATTCGCGATGAACCATTCGCGCATGACGAGAGTGAGACGCGGGGCCGCGACCATCTCTGGGCCGTATGTGTAGTCAAGTTGTTCGCTGGTTTTTACAGGACGTGTCGCCATTTAATTTTCCTTATGAATTGCAGTGTTTCTTCTCTTCTCGATCCATTCTTCCAGGCTAAAAAGATTCGGGAGACAGTGACTATGCCAAGCGATATGAAGCTGCCCAAGAGCCCCAAGAATTGGGCCCATAATTGGGTTACTGTTAGCGTCGGCCACGCTCGGGAAATAGTTCTCGCTACACACTGTTCTCAAAGCATCTTTCAATCGGCTACAAAGAGCATCCTGGACGGCACGATAGTTCGCGAGGGAAGCTGTGCCAGCGACATCAATTCCCAGTTCGGCGATCCATGTCGACACGAGAGAGCGAGCTTGGTCAATATCTCCCTGCGTAATGTGAGTCTTAGGCTGCAAAAAACCTTCATGACGTGGATGGATCCGATCATCCGCCGATGTCCATTCATAATCCTGCTTCCACCAGGCGGAAGCGTAGTCCCAATGCTCTTCGAGCGGCGTTGCCATTTCTTCAACTTTTGGTGCGACAGGATTTGAAACGCCTTCCACCATCGGCGGCTGCATCGTCTGAGGAGGATTGGCATCCATGAACTGGATCAGTGCCGTGCAGGCCTCGAGATCTTCCGCCGTTGGATCCGGCGCAGAGCGAACGCGGCCGATAGCGAACAGCACATTTTTCCTGTTGTTGCCCGAGGGATACTTCGTGTAAAGCTCGCGCGCTTTCGCCAAGATCCATTTCCAGGACCGGGTTTCGTGCCGCAGGGCTTTGCGGAGTTCGGCGATCTCGATTTGAGAGGCGTTGGTGGGCATTTAGCTCTTCTCCAGTTCGGGAATTGTTTCGGTATCACCAGCCATCCCGATGAGGACAGGAGCAGCGGCATCTTCGGGTTTGGTAATCTGAAATTTCTTGCCCTTCTTTGCGCGAGCGATTAGGCCATTGATGGCAGCTTCTTCGTATTTCTCGGCACGAAGGGCGGCTTGTGCCTCGCTGACGGGGATCATTCCATTCTTCAGAAGGTCAGAAAGAACCTCGTCAATTTTCTTGCCCGCGCCAGGCGCGGTATCTGACGTACGCAGCCAGCGTCCGCCTTCGGTGCTCTTCCAACCTCGGGCAATCAGTAGCTTTTCGACGCGATTCTTTTTGAGTCCTAGATGCACCATAAGCTCTCGAACCGTGCTGGTGGGCGTTTCAATGAGCTTGCTATCCAGTCGTTCGCCCAGTTCAATCTGAACCACCCCAGGGTCTACGATTTGAAAGTCACCCATGTCATCGAAGCAAGACCCGATGGTCGAATCGGCTTTGCGATATCGCAGTGCCAGCCTCATTGGTCTTGGCGCCACATCAAATGGACGTGCCTTTACATTCTTCATGTCCACTTCTTCAGGACCACGCCCATCGTCATACAAAACTTCATCCCGACGGATGCACCAGATGGTGTCGCCGTTCGCGGCCAACGCAGATGTGCCACGCAAACAGTTCGCCAGGTTCATTTCACCCGTAATAAATTGTTTGCCGGCGTGGTGAACACAGATGACTGCGGGTGCGCCAGCTTGAAGTAGCCCACGAACTGCTTTGGTGAACGCCCGGCTCTGCGCAGAACTGTTTTCGTCTGCCGCTTCATTAAACTCAATGACGGTATCCAGCATGATCACGGGTTTCATTTTCGCTACAAGCGCGAGAAGATCTGGGTCAGTAAGTGCAAGAACGGACCCTTCAGACATGGTGCGAGTGAGAAACCACTTCTCATCGTCCGGAATCTTGAACTTCGATGCGTTCGTCTTGAACTGACGGGAGGTAACTTCCGGGGCCATGTAAATAACAGGAGTCTGCTCGGTCACTTCAAATGTATTCAAAAAGCTTTTCCCGGTTGTCAACGCTTGTGAAAGAGAGAGAGACAACCAACTCTTTCCGTGTCCAGGATATGCGGCGATGTAGGTGATGCCTTCGGGCAGCCAGCCATTCACAAGAAACCGTGTGCCGCCGTCTTGCAGTTCACCGATGGTGCGGAACTTAGACCGAGCGTTCGAAACAATGGGCTCGATCGTCTTCGACGCAGCAAGCTCATGGGGGCGAATGCGCGGCGCCATGCGCGCGACCCGGTGATCAACTTTGCGGTCGTACGCGATGGCTTCTGCCGCGGTCTCGGCGATGGAAGATTCTTCAGTCTCGCCATCGGCGATGGACATATTCACCCACCGAGATGTAGAGATTTCGGCCTGTGCTGTGTTCATACCTTCGCTCCGAGATTCAAATCAACGACGAGATTTCCGCACGAGGTGAGGCGAGCAAACTTTTTCAGTTGTGATTTACGGCGCAAGTTCCGCTCGACCCACATGTGGTCAGCGCCGCATGGACAAGTGAAAGTGACGGCGACGTGGAAAGATCCAGGGAGGTCACCCTCGATGTGAGTGACCCGTTTGGCTTGAACCGTTATGTGGTCAACGTCCTCTATCGAGTTATCGTCTGGGAAAAATGGCGCGATGTGGAGTGGGAACTCTGCATCGCGGTATTGCGGTGCAAATGCGGTTGCGGACATTGGAAGACTCCGAAACTTCTTTTTGGTGTGCCGAGGCGGGTAGATCGAGAAGATCGAACCGGAAGGCCGATGACGCTAAGACTTTATATTGAGGTCAGGGACGGGTGAATCGACCGCGAGACTGTTGGTATCATTCGAGCGCGCCACTCGATGGAGTAGGCTCAAGATAACCGCGACGCGTGCTCGTAGTTTTGCATTTTCGTCGGAATCGGCGACATTCCGTACGCGCGAAGTGACTTCCTGGATGCCGTCGTTTGTGAGAATAATTTCAAGTCGAGCCACGATCTTCTCCATTCACGCTGTGCACGTTTAACCACACCATGCTTCAACTGCGTGTGGCAATTGGGTTTATGTCTCTCAACTATAGGGCCCGGCCGCTCTTGGGAGGAAATGTGACATCTATAAGTCCTATGTTTTCAATAGCTTGGGTGGTAGCAGGTCCTTCGGTTTTCCTGTATTAAAATCACTTGGTGGGTTCGTACTTTCGGGCAATTCTGGTGGGGTCGACGGTGGTGCCGGAACCTCGGGCCTTTCGCTCTCTGGAAGCTCCGCTAAGGGGATGGTGGCAAGCTCCTCGTCTGCATCATCCGTAGCGGCGATGGTCTCAAGGGCACCTGCAACGCCCTCCGGGATTTGATCACCATAGCCAGGAAAGATACGGAGTGCCGGCGGATCGAGTTCATGCGGGTCATGGTTCTCATCGCCCTGGCCAGAAAAAACTTGTTGGTCCAACAATTCTCTTTCATCGACAAGGACATCCTCTTTGGAGTCACACAAAAGTCGGTCGACTTTTTTGCCAGTGATGAATGGATCGTCGGGATCTTCCCAGACTTCACGCTCATCGTACCAGTCATCCGGCGCGGATAATCTGGTCTCGTAATAGGTGTCTTCACCGTCGGCCGTGGAATCGGCGGCTTCAAAAACATCCGGACCATTTCCAGCAGAAACGTAGTGAACCTTGCCGCGGTCATCAATCTCAAATGCTTTCCCCTGCGCAAGCGAGCGACGAGCAGTGACGCCAGGCCCGCCCTGCGATATTCGACGGGCTGTGTCGATGCTTTCGATGTCGTCGGAAAGCACCAGCAGGCCGCAGCCGTGGGGAGCACCCTTGATGAAGCGGCCTTGATTGACGCCGGCACCATGCGTTGCAAGATATATGTTCCAATCTTTTTGGTTCCAATGCGCAGGGGCTTTCGGCTTCGGTGACTTCTCGCGATGCTTTGCCTGCGCCTGCGCATGAGGGGAGCTTGCTTTAACGACAATGAGACGCACAGCTTTTGCAGTGGGCCCGGGCAGAGGTTCACGCTGTTCAACAACGATCTGAACACGCGCTCGAAGGTCAACAAGAAACGCGTCAGCCTCTTTCTTTGATTCAAATCCATCGTGAATGACGGCTTTATAAACGTCGGACTCGAGTTCATTTACAATGGCAAACCCGCGAATGTTTGGATACAGTCTGGGGCGGCCACGCTTGGGGAGTGCTGCCAGGCACGTGTCGCGCGCCTTTACGATCTCCAGCATGGCGGCATTGCTGCCACCAACGTCCGCATGATGCGTCTTAGCGAGCGCTCTGTAGGCGTCCTTTATTTTCTTTTTTGATGACGGAACACCCAACCCCAACACGGCGTAGGCCGCCCGCAGGGCGCGCGAATAGCGGCCGCGTCGTTTGCGCGGAACCTTTTTGGGATTTGGAACGACCGAATCCGTCACAAGCCATCTACGCGGTGGATCCAGCCGAAGCTTCGAAATTCGCCGGCGTGTTCAAGAGTTGCTTGAACGCCGGAATGATGGACTCAGGCAGAACGTCGTCACCGTTGGGAGAATATGCGTACCGCCTATGCACGGTGTCGTAGATGATGGTCCCGACAGGCTTGCCGCTGCGCAGCACAATCTGCGCGAATGCGTTCCCCGTGCGCGTCTGGGCGCCCGCGGTGTACCCACTCTCTTCAAGTGTTTTCCACGCTGATTTATCGGTCATGAATTGCTCCTCGCATCCTTCACCCCGGCCGGGTCGTGATGGGCCTTGGGGTTTCTTATCGCGTCTATCGTAGCTCACCGCCTGACCGGACGTCTAGTAAGATTCGTTTTTTCAATGACATAGACAAGCGCTTAGGTTTGCCCAGGCGAGTGCCGAGGACCGGCCTCGTGGCGCTAGACCCGTAACACCCCGGGAATCAACGTGAGAGACGATTTGCGAGGTTGGGATCCCGGTGAGCCAATAGTTGATGTTCGCGGATGGCGCGCGCCACAGCCGGCCGGCCAGGCGCGGGGCGGGGGATCGTAGGGGCGAGGCTGACGCGATGCCGAGCGGAATCAGGAGCTTACAAAGGTGGAAAGGCAGAAATGGAGGGATGTAACAAAATCACCCAATTTGACGCAGAGTGGCGAAATCATATAAATTATACACCTTTGACGTCCCCCCTTCTTTGTCCGTCCGGCCCATACCCTAGGTTATGGTCCGACGGACAAGATCCGGATTAGGCTCTGTCCGCACTTTTGTCCGCACGGACAACGCGGACAAGCGGCCGGACAAGAATTAACCCCCTTCTGGGCTGGATCCTTAACACAGCCGTTCCGGGAAACTTCGGCTCCCTTTTCACCTCGTCTCGGGATCTCATCCGGACCCTTCCAGGACCGGCCGTTTCCCAGAAATTTTCCATCCATTTACGATCGGCCGTTTTCTGGAAATTTTGTAGTGAAAGTCGGGTTACCCGGTCCTCTGCTGGAAACCCTTTGGGGTAGGACGGGGGGAGGGTAGGGAGGGGAACCAGACACCTAAGTACAATAGAATCAGTACACTACAGACACTCAATCATCTACTGACGCGGTAACACCTAGAGCAAAACCACTGAGGAGCATCACGCGGAACCCCTCGCCGCAACCTGGGCGCGCCCTTTTCCTTGCCGTTGTGATTCTTTCCCGTACAAAACCCGTACGAATGAGGCACCGTTATCTTTCACTCTGTTGATTACACTATAGTTAGATGCAATTGTTGGGTGGGTTGGGAACCCACATGCGCCATTGATCAGGAATCAGAAAGAATAAACGAATGGTATAGAAAAAACGGATGGTTTAACAGTCCCACTCCCTCTAATCCTCCTCAACTGGTTGAATCCAAATCTGTCCTCCCTGGAAGACCTGTCCGCCTTCTCCATCATTCCCACCCCATGGGGCGCTGCCTAGTCAGGAGCGCTGGCCATTCGCAAGGCAAGTCACGCGCTACGCCCCCCAGCCCATCCCGCGCACAATAGAAGATGATCTCCGCTCCCGCAACGTTGAGAAGCCGCTAGACAAACGCGGCGCGAACGTCTGAGGTCAGGACACTCTCCCAAATTCCAGCAAGTCGTCTTCTTTCGTCTGCCATCGCAGCCGCCCGCAGTTCGGTACTTCCGTACCATTGACAGTGCTAGAGGCCTCAAGTACATGTGGCGCATGGTGGTGAAATACAAACCGGCGCGGCGCCTTCTGGTAGTTCGAAAGACAAACGGACGCCTTGCTTTGGCATACCAGGGAGAAACCAAAATGCGGACATCGAAAGATGAATTCGACAGCAACGGACAGCTAATCACGGGATTTGACTACGAGTATCAAGCGTGGGTCAAAGACGGCCGGTATATCCGATGCGGCCATCCCCAGTCCATGACGTGCGGATGTTTCGGACGCGAGTTTGAAGGCATCTCCGTCGCAGAAGTGAAAGCTGCGCGGTCGCTAGAACAGCAACCCTACGTAGAGCGCGATATCCCCATCGCGAAAACAGACAGCCAAGAGGACGCAACCCTTGCGGACATCTACGGGAACGCGCAGCTAGGCCGCGCCATTGAACGAGCGATTGATTCCCTCGACGAGGAGCAAATCTAATGCAAAACCCCGAACTAGTTTACGCGGCAGATCAAACCATCTCCCATCGGGAATTCTGGGCAGCAATTTTCGGAGAGGTTCGCGCAGAGATACAGCAAGAACAATCCGAAACGCCGGAGCAAATCTAATGGAGAACAAAATCGGAACCATTCGCACTTTTGAAACCCCTAATTTTCGCGTTGTGGTGGACGCAATAGAGGATTTCGACGTCGATCTATCGTGGGATGAAGACGGCTCAACGCGCGCCGGTCTGGAGTCGGGAAACCTCATTGCGTTCTGTGCCCGCGCGCGAGTTTTCCTCAAATCCTCCCCGTGGCAAGAACTCGCCGCAGACTACCTAGGCGGGTGCATTTACAAAAGTCTGGCTGAGTTCGCAGATCATCGGGAATGCGGGATAGCAAACCGCAAACGGATTGAACGCGAGGGCCGATTCCAGATTTACCGGAAAGCCCGTCCCCACGAGCATTGCCTCTCTGCCTCAGACAAGCTCAAGAAGCGCGGCTTTGCGACGCGAGAGCGCGCGGAAGTTTGGGCGAGACAGAACGCTACAGAGCCTTATGAGATTTTCGAGGCCGGGAAGTGTGGCAGCTACTTCGCCGGGATGATCTCTGAATCCATCAAAGAAGCTCGCAAGAATTTTGCCGGGATGAAGCAATCCCTCGCGGCCGTCCGCTTGAGAACCGAAACCGAAACGCAAAAACAGGAGGGCAATTAAATGTCCGGATTCAGTAACCACCGGGTTAGCTGTGCGCGTTGTGAACACGAGCCAAGACACGATTGGAAAGACCGTGCGAAATGTGTTCGCTTGCGCGTCGAATCGGAAAATCACAACCGCAAACGGTCAAAGCAAGTCTTCGACACGGGCGAAATACCTCACTTGTGGGCCCACCGTGCCCAAGACTCCGCTCGGAACGCGCAACGCAATCTCTACTTTGAAAATGAAGTGATCTACTCATACGGGTCACACTTTCCGATTGCTCGACACGTGGAAAACAAAAAAGGGAAGCGCGCCGTGCTGTTAACAACTGCGCGCTACTCCGTGACCACGTCGGGACACATCAGTGCGGTTTCCTCTGCCATCCCGCCCACCGTTCCGGTATTCAACGTGCCTTACGTGTTGGCTGGCACAAAGTGGGCGGAACCTCATTCCAAAAACCTCCAGGCATTCCGTACAGACATGGAATCGGCACTCATTGCAGCGGCGCGCGCCAAGTCGAGCGGGAATAAAGAATGGTTCCACGGTCGCGCGCTCCGTCTTCGGACAGAGCATAACGCCTACATCATCTTTTTTGGTTTGCGAAACAAATCATTGCCCGCTGTGCCTCGTTTGGATTCCAAGGCGCTGGGCGAGATCAAGAAACGTGAGTCAATCAAGGCCGCACAAAAGGCAGAGCAAACCAGGAAGGACCGCGCAGCCGCGCTAGTTCGCCAAGCGGAACACATTGCAAAATGGCGCGCGGGCGAAGAGTCCGGCAATTTTTACGATGTGCCCACCATGCTCCGGGTCGTCGGTGACGAGGTAGAGACGAGCCGCGGGGCGCGTGTACCAATCTCCCACGCAAAACGGGCTCTCGTTTTGGTGCGGGCATTAGTCTCACGCGGCGAAGCTTGGCAGTCAAACGGACACACCTGCCACGTCGGTCATTACCAGCTAGACAGGATTGAAGCGGATGGAACGCTCAAGGCGGGTTGCCACGTCATTCCCCGGAGAGAGTGGGAACGCATCGCGCCCGCGCTTGACGTGCTTCTAGTCACAGAGCAACCCGAAGCATAGTCCACAACCTCGGCGGGTTTCTCTGAGACTCGCCGCAGAAGTGGACTCAAACGGAGGAAACATGGCAAAACGAAAAGTTAAGAAGTGGCCGGGCGAAAAGGATAAGAACGTTTTTGCCCGTGTCGCCAGTCGTGAAGTGCGTGAAACTCGGGCAGGTTTGATTCCCTCAGAGGAAACGGACGGGCTTACTCTCAAAACCAATATCTGTCAAAACTGTCGGAAGCCGTTCGCCGACCATGATCTAGATGAGATCACGCATGGTATTTGGGAGCGCGTGTCACCTGGCGAGATCATGCCATCCGGGGAGTGTCCTAACTGCGGAGCGCTCTGCCATCCGATTAAGAACACGCTAACACCGTTCATCGGTGCGGCCAGGAAACTGGTGGAAACCGTCGCAGCTACGGGCGGTCTGATCAAGTATCCGGATGGAACGTTTGCTCCAGCAGGCGAGCCAGAATGGATTGACCTTGGCGACGCAGTTCTAGCTTTACAATCCTTGCTCATCGGCGAGGGCATCAAGGTCAGGCTGCCGATGAAGCGAGCATAGCGGTCTGTTGTTCGCTGCCACAATGCAGGACTGTTGCGACTCTGCAAGATAAAGTGGCAGAGTCCACGTAGGTCCGATTCACATGAGGCTGATGAGCGAACGCCCTATTTGCAACACGACAGGAAAAGTTTGTTATCGAAATGACCGCGAAGCCAATGCGGCGGCTGCCCATCAACTCCGCAAACCTGACGCGCCGCCGGCACTGCGAGTGTATCGTTGTGCCTTTTGCAACTCCTATCACCTGACGAAAAAAGTGAAGTAGAATTTGCGATCAGTTTTGAAATTCACCTAGCACCAGAAAGGGACAGTTATCAGTGTCGAAGAAGATCAAAATCCCGAAAGCCATCATGCGCGAAGCCGCAGCCCAGTTTGGCTCGATGGGTGGGACCAAAAACACTAAGAAACAACAGGAACACCGGAAAACAGTAGCCAGCAAAGCGATGGCCCAAGCCAATAGAAAATTTGAACCCTGCAAGAGCTATGCCGATGGCTGGCATCGTTGGGATACAACCGGTCATTGTCGTTCTTGCAGGAAATCTCGCCAGCAGGTTCGCCTGTGAAGCTCCTGCCATTCCAAGTCGAAGACTCCACCGAGGCCCTGTCACGCGGTGACACCCTCCTCGCGTGGGAGATGGGTGAATAAAATGGACGTGAAAACAGCACTTGAAGGATTCGTCCGATGAGGGAGTTCGAAATTCTAGGGAGCGAGTTGGTCCTGGTTGTGGAAGACTCCCTTTCGCGCGTCGAATGGATGAAGAAACGGTTCCCCCACGCGAAGGTCTTTGTAAATTCCGAACGCGCAATGGAATGGCTCCGAACTAATCAGCCCTCCTGGATTTTCCTGGATTATGACGGTGAGAAGCCCGGTCAAACATTCGAGCCTGTCGCGCGCTCTTTTGCGGAAAAGAGTTTTAGTGGCCACGTGATCGTTGACTCGGTTAATCCGTTCAGCGTGGAGTTGATTCGAAAAATCCTTCAGGATGCTGGTGTGGCCGTCGAGGTTTGTCCATTTGGAATGTTTAGCGTACGAACCCGCGAATAATCCTCAGAAAGTTATTCGCTTTCACCTTTTCATGGCGACCCCGTCTCTCTGAGAAAAGAAAAAAATCAGAAATAAACCATTGCTGTATCTACAGAGAGTTACACGGTTGAACTCAATTCTCCAGCTTCTTGGCAGGCGCAGGCGGTGCGGAGTTTCCCTGATTATCCTTAAGGTCTTCCCGGTAAAACGCCAGATAGCTATACGGTGGCCTGATTCGGCTATTGTTCGGCAGCGCTAGGCGGAAAGGAATCTCGAAATGCCATGTTTTGCTCACGTGGTTCGCTGGCACGCTGAAATACACTTGTCCTCCAGGGGAGATTAAGGTGAGTACGAATGAATCGAAACCGTTGTGGCTTCCGTAACCGCGAGGGCGCTCCATGGAACTGCCTGTGCTCTTTTGCCTTTCCTCGGCACTTCTGATCTCCTCCTCAGTCAGGTTTGGGTAGTGAAAGATATCCATCATCTGTTCCAACTCCCGCGGAGCCACAACTCCTCCAGTGATTCCATCACCTCCCGTTGCCTGACCTTGAGGATCAGGCACGATTTCATCTTCCAAGACAACCCCTTCTTTTGCATTGTCGCCTGGCTTTCCAATTGCCAAAACAACGATGGGAAGTCTGCAATTGTTCCTTAAGCGTAGCCATATGCCTGTGTTCGGCTCGTCATTTCGCAGCGGCTTCCTCGGTCCAATATGGTCAACTTCTAGGTATACATAGGGTTTATTCGCATCGATGAGAAACTTTGAGTAATCCTCGTCGCCGGGCTTCGACCGGACTTGGACAGCGTTGACCGTACCAAGCAAGAAGCAAAGACTAACCAGGAGCTTTGTTGCTAAAGGCTTCAAGGCTCTAGGACGCCTCCCCTCGTGAAAGCTGGTGAGTTTAAGTTCTCGTAATTTTCGTTGATTTTCTGCTGCAAATCGGGTGTGAGGACTTTGAATGTGTCCCCCTTCTTCCATTTCACTTGCCCGTGTTCTCCGATGTTAATGAAGCCGCTATATGTGCCGTGAGGGCCAGCCTTCATATTCAGCTGGGTATTTACAATATTAAATTCCACGTGGTAGGCTTTGAATTCTGTTGCGAAGTTTGTCGGGTTTAGGTTCGGTGAAAATCCAGAAGCAACCCATGCCGAACCATCTGCCACATGTGACCCCTCGTGGGCAACGAGACCAGCACTATAATCACCTCTGACAGCAGTTGGATTGAACGTGACGTTAATGTTCTGGCCCGTCGGATTGTCGGCACTCTTCTCCCCGTTTGCGACGCCACTCACTTCCGTAGCTCCTCCTTTGATGCTGGCATCGAAGCGAATATTTACGCCATTGTCAACTCCCTGAGCGCCATAGGCATCAATAGCGCGTTGTGCGTCAGCTTTGTCGTCACCAGTGAGCTGATTTGCCGCGGTCTGAGCATCCGCCAAGCTTTTCGCGAATGCCTGATCGTTTGCAGAGCCGCAATTCACGTCGTCCTCGCAGACGTACAGACCTGTCGGGTCAATGAGGTTGAGGGGATTGTTCAAACTGTAGATGTATGCATTCCAGGTTTGCGGGTTCTGTCGATTGGCTCCGATGTTGCTGGGATCGGGACTCATGAAGTGCCCAAATTGCGAGGAGCTGTATCTAGCTCCAAAGTTATCAAGGCCGCTCTCGGTGTCCCTTTCTTTGCCGGTGAAGTGCATTGTACTGACATCGCCGCACGTTCCCGTGATGGCCTGTCCATCCCCAAACGGCATGCTGGCGATCTTCTCGCACGGATTTCCTAAGACGTCTGTGCGCACCCGCTCTGTCCCAAGCCAATCGCTGTGGTCGTAGTAGAACGCTGAACCGTTGCCGCTTGGGGCGTATGTTCCAAGGTGCAACCCCGCCACGTACAGCTCAGTCGCGAACGCTGTCGCTGAGTTCGCGAGGATTATGTGTCCGTCTCGGCCATAAAGGAAATCGGTCGGAGAACCGTTCCTGTTCTTTACGACCCTGCGGCCTTGAGCGTCATAAATATACGTTATGGCTCCAGTGTCAACGGACTTGATGCGGTTTTCCGCGTCGTAGGCATAGTGATGCAAGCTGTCCGCGGTGACATTTCCGGCAGTGTCATATGTCAGGATCCCGCCGCTTACACGGTTTTTCGCGTCAAAGGTCAAACAGAATGTGAGCCCGGCTGTGCACGCGCCATTTAGGTATTGCCCCCAACGGTTCCCGTACCGATCGTACAAATGTGTGAAGGTAGGTTGACCGCTTGGAGTGCCACTCGCTAACCGGTTGAAATCGTCATAGAGATACGTCCAGTTGCCATTGACGCTGTCGTTTGCCGTGAGCACATTGCCATTGGGGGCAAAACCTGTCGACAGGCTGTAAACAGAACTCGCACAGCTGCCCGCCGAACAGTTCGTTCCTACAGCCATTGCGGCCAGAAAGCCGCGACTGTTATATGCCCAGGATTGGGAAAGACCGTTCGCGAAAGTGGCCGAGGTTACGCGGCCCGTAGGATCATAGGCCGCATTGGAAAGCAGGTTAGAAGGATTTTGGGCATTGTTGTAGTTGGTGCTGGTGAAACTGGTCAGCCTGCCAGCGCCATTGTAGACAGAGGCCCAATCCTGCGAATTTAGATTCCTGTCTATTTCGTCGCCCAGGAGATCATACACATAGGAAACCGTAATATTGCCCGAGCCGGCGGTCCTCCGCTGCCAAATCTGCTTGGTCCGTCCCAAGGGATCGTAACTGAAAACATTCATCGTTATAGGAACCCCATTCTGGTCAATCGGACCGGACCAGCTCAATCTGCCAATACTGTTGCTGATCGAGAGATTTTGGCCGCTTATGCTGACGTTGGACAGATCGTAACCGTAATCGACAGTGGGGGTGCCATTCGCATAGGTGGGGACGGTGTCCGAATAACTCTTTTGGGTAAGGCGGTTGAGAGTGTCGTAGGAATACGTCGTCGTGACCGTCGCTGTGCCCGCTTGATTCGGCGCGGGAGCTGTCTTGGTGGCGAGGTTGCCGTTGGCGTCATATGTGTAGCTTATAGTTCCAGACTCAGGATTCGTCGCGCTGGTCAGGCGAGAAAGCGAGTCGTACACAAAGCTACGTCCAGTGAGACCTCCCTGCGTGACGGAAAGCAGATTACCCAACGCGTCGTGCGAGTAGTTCGTCAGGAAACCCGTGCCCGCAATGTCCTGACCACATGCACCAGGAGTTCCCGCAATCCCGAGAAGCGTTGCGTTGCTCACCTCGCAGGTCGAAGTCAACCTGCCCAAAGCATCTGTCTGCGAGATTCTCTGAACTGTCCTCGTTCCGTTGCCCTCATCGGTCACTTCGGTTGCCCGGCCGAGATAAGTTTTTTGGACAGCTGTATTGTCCTGGTTCTTAACTTGCGTGATCCGGTTAAGGGCATCATAGGTAAAGGTCTTAAGGTAGACAATGTCGCCGGACCGATGAGGATTTGAGACCGTGTAGACGCGCCCATCCGCGTCGTAGGTCGTGTCAGTATAGTCGACACCCTGTGGATCCGACGTGAGCTGCGTCTCGCTCAGGCGTCCTAAACCATCGAAGAGGTATTTGGTGATCATATTCTGCGAGGATGTCATTTTTTTCGTTACTATCGCGCTAAAAGGAAAAGATGTTTCCTGGTACGTGATCGTTTCAGACCCGGTGTCCGGGTCGCCGACTGTCGCCAACCTCCACACGCCGTCGTAAGTAAAACTGGTTGTCTGGCCGTTGGGGTCGAGGGTGGACGTCAAGAGCCCGCTGTTGAGGTCGTAAGTGTAGTTCGTCGTCTGGTTAAGGGCATTCATTACTGATGTAGGACCAGAACCTGCGTAGCCTGATGAATATCCATAGGTTGTGGGGGGATTGTTCCTTGGATCCGTGGTTGAAGTCACTAGCCCGTGTGAGTTGTACACGTTGTTTGTGACTAGGTAGCCACCAGTCGCGTTCAGCCAGCGATGCGTGGAGGTTAGATTGCCATGAATACCAGATTCGCCTTCGTCGTAACTGTAATTGGTGAGGGCACGCTGCGTTCCACCACCATCCGTGACCTGAATTGAAGACGGCAGCGCGAGTAAGTTCGCGGTCAGGTAGGTTGAGTCGCTGAATGCGAGGTAGCTCGTCGTGGTCGTTCGCAGGAGCGAGCCAGGGGCGCCAGAGCCGAAATCATACTCGTTTCTGCTTATTAAGTTTCCATAGGTCGCTGTGTATTGAGTGCCACCAGTGTCATGATCCAAAAAAGTGAACCCAGAGTCGTAGGCTGAGGTCGCTTTCGTCTGCTGGCCATTGCCAAAGATCATTGTGGCTTGTGTAGGGACCACGTTGACTATGGAGGGTACATTTATGTACTGAGGATTTGTCCGCTGCAAATACGAATAAGTGGTCACAACAGATTTTAGAAGTGAACCAGCGGAATGGGAACCTTGGTAGGAGTCCACTCGGGTGGGGAAGTAAAAGAGTTTTGGCCAAGTGCCAAAGCCGGTGATTGTGTAAACGGTGTCGTTGCCAAGGGGGTCGGTCGTTGTGCTAGTCAGAATTGGGTTTGCGAGCGCATAGTTATAGGTCCAGGTGTGCAAGCCGGTCCCATCATTTGCGTTTACGATCCTCTTAGCCACAGACCGCCTGAATGAGTTCGGCACCAGGCTGAGAGTCGAGTATGTGTAAGAGATGGTTCCGCCTGTTGGCAATGTAATTTGGGTTAGGCTCCCGTAATTCACCGACGATGGATCTCCGGGGTCTCTGTCGTCGTATTGAAAAACCCACGCCGGGCTGGTTGTCCATGAGCTTCCGTTATAGACGATAAGGGTTTGAATAAAATAGAACCCGCCTCCGCCCGACTCGGTGGTTGCATTGGGATAGAAGCGCGTCTTAGTGATAGCTTTGGCAAAGCATACCTTTAATTTCGCCGATCCATTGGGGGCTGGTATGGTCCACAAGTATGAGTTTGAAGTCGGCAACAGACCTTGACAGCCAATGGAGTCCGTGGAGACTCCTGGATTCTGGCCATTAGGGCCACCCGGCGGAGTCGCAATCGTGCGGCCAAGTGTGTCTGTCCACCCGGTCGGAAATGCCATGGTGATTTGGTTTCCGTTCGAGTCTGTCTTGGTGTAGCCGGTCGGACAGGCGCCTGCAAGCCATTGATTGGTGCAGGTTTCCACGTATTGGACGCCATTCCGATCGGTGACTGTACCGGGATTAAATTTGGTAGGGGGCGGCGAGGTGCCAATTTGGGAGCCAAACTCGAAACCGGCAAGCTTCATGCCCGTAGCGTCTACACTTTCGAATGTATAATTCGGGGGGTTGCCGGGCGATTGGCCTGTCAAACCCAGAGGGTGGCTTGCACCGGTCGCGTCTGTGAGGTAAGGCCAGGCACCGAGACTGGCGTCGCCTCCTTCGGTCCAGTTCACATTCAATTGTTGGGATTCGCCGATGCTTGTATTCCCCGGCTTGCCTGAAACAGTGCAGTACGCATTGAACTGGACGTATTGGCATGATCCCGTCCAACCCGGGCCTGCTGTGTACGTTAGCTGAAGGTTCAGCGTGAGGCGTGCGCCTCTTTGTGGATACGAAAACAGTGGGAACTGCACAGTGAGGCCGCCATTTACCATGCTTACGGAATCGATGTTTCCACCATTATAGGCACCAAAAGGCTTAATCCCTTGCTCAAGGGTCGGGTCTGGATCTTGGGCGTGGGCGACCGCTATCGCCACAAACGAACATGCGCACAGAAACAGGGCCCGGACGAGAAACGTCAATCGCATTTCGCCCCTCAAGATGAGCATTTGTGCGCTGTTTATGCCCTTGCAAAAAGCCATTGTCAAATAAATAATTCATAATTAAGTTAGAAATGAGTTAAACGAAAAAGGTCATTGAAGGAGATTAAGAAGGCTTGCGCAGATCACGGCAAGTGTGAGGGCGAAGAAATGTAAAGAAAAGTAGGTGTCGTCTACTTATTAGATTTCGTACTTGGCAATGATGGTGGGTTTCGCCAGGGCGCAAGCCTGAGCCAAATTCCGGGCAGAGTTTTTCGATATAGACGGGAGGCCCTGCTTCAATCTTGCAGCCAACGTGTTTGGATATTCTTGGTTGATGAATCAGGAAATAAAAATGCCAACAATCCATCCTCCCACCGCACGACTGTGATCAGCCATTTTGATTACCTCTACTTGCTGTCCTTTTCCCCCATCGATCATCTCAACGCCACCCTGTTCATCAGCGACCTAGGTCCTATAAGACAGAACATGATAAGACGAAAAAATCCGCAAACTGAAGCAAGCAGGCGAGTGATAGGAAGCCGCTAGACTGTTAATCACTTGCCGATTGCAGTGTTACAATACCACCGCATTGGCCGATAAAACCGGAAACAAATTGTACGAGAATTTGTACGGAATCTGGCAAATCGGTCGGATTTGAACCTATTTCATCTGATCGTAAGTCGTGTAAATTCAATAGATGCGGGGGTATTTGGAGTTCGACCCCCACCCCGGGCACTTTGCATCGCGAAAATGCGCAGCGGCTCTCGATGCCTTCTGCGATCGTGATCCTGAATCGAAAAATGGGACGAAAAAACAAGGTTTATGATTCTGTGGATGAGGCTGTGCGGGATATTCCCGACGGCGCGACGATTATGTTCGGCGGTTTCGGCGGCGCCGGATTTCCGAACAATCTGATTCAGGGACTCGCGCGGCAAGGCGCCCGAAATTTGAAAGCGATCAGCAACAACTGCGGGACGGGCGATGGTGAGCTGGGCATTCTCTTCAAGAATTATCAGGTGTCCCGCGTTGTGGCGGCGTTCCCCGGCCCCGGCGCAAACTATTTCCAGGAACAGTTCGACGCGGGGAAAATCGAACTGGAACTGGTGCCTCAGGGAATTCTCTGCGAGCGTATGCGGGCCTATGGAGCGGGAATCCCGGCGTTTTATTCACCTGTGGGGGTGGGCACGGAGGTCGCGCGCGGGAAGGAAGAACGCATGATCCGCGGAAAACGGTACATCCTCGAGGACGCGCTCGGCGCAGATTGCGCTTTCATCAAGGCCTACCGGGCGGACCGTCTGGGAAATTTGGTTTATCGAAAAGCAGCACGGAATTTCAATCCCGTCATGGCGACCGCGGCGAAGCTGACGATCGCTGAGGTGGATGAGATTGTGGAGACGGGAAAGCTAGACCCGGAGGCGATTGTTACGCCTTCCATTTTTGTGGATCGAATCGTGGTTTCTAAAGGGCTACGCTATGTCTAGGCCTCGGCTCACGCGCGAGCAAATCGCGCAAAGGGCAGCGCTGGAATTGCCTGACGGCGCGTTCGTGAATCTCGGTTGGGGCATTCCCAACCTGATCGCGACGTATGTGCCGCCAGATATCACGGTCTATTTTCACAGCGAAAATGGAATTTTGGGGATGGGTCCGCGTGCCGCACCCGGGGAAGAAGACTTCGATCTGGTAGATGCAATGAAGGTGCCCGTCACGGTGAAACCAGGTGCCGCGTTCTTCGCCCAAGTGGACGCACATGTGATGACCCGTGGCGGTCATCTCGATATCTGCATTCTCGGCGGCCTACAAGTGTCCGAGAAAGGCGACCTGGCGAACTGGCGTGTCCCCGGAGCGAAGGGCGCGGGCGGGATCGGGGGCGCCATGGATATTTCAGTGGGAGCTCAGCGGCTAATCGTCACGATGGAGCACAATGCAAAGGATGGTTCGCCGAAAATATTGAAAACCTGCGGCTATCCGCTTACGGCTGTGCAGTGCGTCAACACAATTATTACAGATCTGGCTGTCATAGATGTAAGGCCCGACGGATTGTTGCTGCGTGAAACTGCACCCGGGTTCTCACTGGAGGAAGTTCAGAAGCATACTGAGCCGAGGTTGCGTCATGAGGGCAAAATACCGGAGATGCGCCTGAGGTAGTGGAGCATCTAGCGCCTGCCATGTCAGGCCTTTTATGCGTCTGGTGGTTTCCGTTGTATCATTCCGAGCCATGGAGACCGAGGAAAAACCTCAGAAGCGTCCGATCACCTACTGGATCGGTGAAGGCGGAGGCTGGTTGTTGCGCCACGTGGTGAGCGGCTTGGCGGCCACTGGGATTACGCCCAATATGTTCACGTTTCTTGGCCTGGCTGTAAATTCCTGGGCCGCGGCTATGTTTGCTCTGGGGCGATTCCGGCAGGCAGCCGCCATCCTCTTTCTAGCCGGCTTCCTCGATATGGCCGATGGGCAAGTGGCTCGACGCGTAGGACGAGTAACAGCCTTCGGGGCTTTTCTCGACTCCACGCTCGATCGGTATTCCGATCTCGCGCTATATATGGGTCTGGTGGTTTATTACACACTGAACGGCCGCTCGTTCTACATGATGCTTGCGGCCGTGGCCATGGCCAGCTCTTTCATGGTCAGCTACTCGCGGGCGCGCGCGGAATCAGTGATCCCTTCATGCAAAGTGGGATTCATGGAGCGGCCAGAGCGGCTGGTGCTGTTGATTATGGGCGGGGCCTTCAATCGCATGGCGCAGGTCCTTTGGGTAATTGCGACAATTTCTACCCTCACGGTGATTCATCGCGTGGTTTACACCTGGCAGGAATTGCGCGCCGGCCGGACCTTGCCCGATGTGGGAGGCGCTCAAACCTCTTAGGGTTTGTCGGCAACCCTCATAGAATCTTCCACCGGCGCGGCGACAATCTGCTGCACTTGCCGGCGCAATTCGTCCACTTCTCCGCGAGGGATCTTCGTAGTATCAATCGTATCGTGCAAATAGACAGTAATTTCCCCCGGATAGAGCATCCAATCGCCGGTCTGGAAAAATTGATACGAACCTACCACACTGACCGGAACAATCGGAGTGCCGAATTTCTGCGCAATATTGAAGATCCCCTTTTTGAATTCTTGAACGTGGCCATTGCGAGTTCGCCCGGCTTCAGGGAATGCAAGAAGGCTGATGCCCGAATCTAGCGCCACCTTGGCGCGTCGGGTCATGAGTTCAAGTCCGGCGCGTGTGGGATTGTCCGGCACGGGAACATTGCCGAAGCGCCCCATCATCCAGCCGTAAATGGGAATCTTGAAGTGAGATTCGAGTTCGAATCCGCGCAAGAACTGAGGAACGGCAGAATACATCACGAAAGGATCAAAAATATTTACGTGATTTGAAATAAAGATGCTCGTCTTCTCCGGGTCAAAGCCGGGCGAGCGCTTCACCTCAAATTTCACGCCAGCCAGGCGGAGGATATTGCGGAAAAAAACGCGCTGCGGCCAGTCATTCTTGCGCGGGTCAATGAAAATCGCGAGGAGAGTCAGGAATGTACACACCACAGCAAAATGAATTCCGCTGATCGTCCAAAGAATCAGGGAGCGCGCGGCGAGATAAGCTGTTCTCATGCCAGGATATCCAGCGCACCGGGCAAGATCTCGAGTAACTGGCAATCTAAGTGAAGAATTTCACCGTCCACCAGCACATTTACAGGCCCGCCCAGATTGAAATCAATTCGCTTTGCTCCGACGCGCGAAGCCCGCGCGTGCCTGATATGGGCGCCCGTGAAAAGACTGGGAAAGTTCCATAGAAATCCCAGCCGACTGATCGGGGCCCAGCGAACATATTCAATCCAGCCGTCCGTTGGGTCGGCATTGGGAGCGATCATCATTTTTCCGCCGGTGAATTTGCTGTTGCTGAAGCTAAGGAATAGAGCGGGGCGACGGTCCCACTCGGCGGCGCCATCCAGGCGATGTGGAAACGCTAGGTGCTTCAGGCGCGCGAGCCTCGTGAACACGCCGAAGATGTACCCTAACTCGCCCCAACGCTTGAATCGAGAGTTCACAAGTTCTCCCACGTCTGCGGGGAAACCCAGGCTCGCCAGGTTCAGGAAATAAATTTCACCTTGAGCATGGCGCAGGCGGATTACATCGCAGGAGCGCCCCGTTCCGTTCTTAAGCGCTTCGATGGTGTGTTCCACCCCACGTTGAGTGAAATCTTTCAGGAACGAATTCCCAGTTCCGAGAGGAAGGAATCCGATCGTCGGCCGTCCGCCGGAAATGGCTTCCGGGAAAAGGCCGTTAATGATTTCGTAGGATGTGCCGTCGCCTCCCACGGCAAGAAAATTTCGAAATCCCTGGCGATAGGCAGCGCGAACGAGTTCCGTCGCCTCTGCGGGGCGGCTCGTGCGCGCAACCTCCAGGTCGAGTCCCCCCTCACGAACGCGCTGCAACACCCCGTCGGCCAATTCACCGCAGCGACCTCCACCTGCGGCAGGATTTACGACTGCGAAATAGCGCGTGGTCACGGCGAGCATCCCTTGGGAGGCAATATCTGAATCCGCATTAGAGAGCCACCACGGCTGAGCGATTGAGCGAGCGTCGAATTTGTTCGGCCAGCTCCGCGCGCTTAATTTTGAGAGAAGCCGTGAGCGGAAAGTCGTGGTCCCACGCGAGGTAGCCGCTAATGCGCTTGTAATTCAACAGGCGCCGATTGCGCTCCATCATTTCCGTAATAATTTCTTGAGTGATGGTCTGCCCCTGCCCAGCGTGGATCACCAATACGAGCTGCTCACCGACCATCGTACGCGCAGGCCATAGATAGTTGGCGGCGAACACGCAAAATTCCTTGACCGGGAGTCCCTCGAACGTCGTTTCGATATCCTCGGGGAAAATATTCTTGCCTTCCTCGGTGACGATCATGTTCTTCTTGCGTCCGAAAAGCTGCAGGTGGCCCGCCTTGTCGAGCCGGCCAAGATCTCCTGTTAAGAGCCAGCCGTCCACAATCGTCTCGGCAGTCATTTCCGGCTCATCAAGATAACGCGACATAACCGTTTTGCCGCGCACGGCGACTTCCCCGATCCCGTCCACATCCGGATTCAAAATCTTGACCTCGATTCCCGGTAGTGGCTTTCCCACGGTGTCGGCACGGAATGGATTCAAGTCATTTACAGTAATTACGGTGCCGGCCTCCGTGCATCCATACCCATTACCCACCGGAATCCCGAGATCGTAGAAAAACTGCAGCGTGGAAGGCTCTGTGAATGCGCCGCCAACAAACAGGGCGCACAGTTCTCCGCCGAAAGCGGAGTGCACTTGGGGGAGAAGAGTGCGACTGAGCGGCAACCTTGGACGGCGGTGCGTGAGCATGCGATTCGCCCCAATCAGAGTATGCAAAATTTTGCGGCGCCCGTTCGGCAACTCGGCAAATTTCTGGCGCAACCCGCGCTCAAGATTTTTCAGTACTAGGGGCACCAGGCTCATGTAAGTGACGTGGTAACGCGTGAAAGCGTCACGAATATATTCCGGTCGGAGTGTGCGCAGATGCACCACCGTCGCGCCACAAGTGAACGGCCCGATGAAGCCCACCATGAAATCAATCGCGTGATTTGTCGGCAGGATACTTAGGTAGCGAACACCCGGCCAGAAGGGATAAATCGAGGTGAGCGCCACGCACTGCTCAAGATAATTTTCGTGCGTGAGGACGCAGCCTTTGGGGCGACCTCCGGTGCCTGATGAATAGACTATGCAGGCGTCATCCTTCCGGTTGCGCGCGACGAACGTTGGCTCATCCTCGACGCGGAATTCCTCCCAGCGCTTAGCTCCGGCGAGATCGGCGCCGGCGGGCGCCTCCGTGACCAGCACAACGCGTGCGACGAGATTATTAAAGCCATCGGCCTGCGTCAATGCGCGCCACAGGTGGTATTCCACAATTAGAAACTCAGCCTTTGAGTGCCCTAAAAGTTGCAGTTGCTCGGCAGCACTCAACTTGTAGTCCAGTGGGACCAGCACGCCGCCGGAGAAGAACAAGGCGTAAGCGGAAATCAGCCATTTCGACTGATTGGTCATGATGATGGCTGCGCGCGTGCCGTTCTTGAACCCCGTTTGTTGCAACGCGCCCGCCAACGGCAGCGCCGCTTCCTTAAATTGACGATACGTCATGCGCAGATTTTCGCGGTCGCGGTCCGCCTCGATGAGGCAGATTTGATTCGGCCAGCGCTCAATAGCCGCGCGCAAAGCTTCACCAAGGGAATTGTATTGACGTAGATCCAGCATCAGAGGCGGGATTGGATCCGTTCAGCGAGAGTGCGGAAATCGCTGACCCCCTGCAATTCATAGTCGGGCAGCTCGATTTGGAAATGCTGCTCGAGGCGTGTAAGCAGGTCGAGGGCCTGCAAGCTATTGATACCGAGCTGCTTGAAGAAATCATCGTCGGCAGCAAGTTTTTCGCGAGGAACTTTGAAATGTTCCGCCGCAAGCTGGAGAATTTGTTCAGTGGTATTTTGCAGTGTGCTCATAATTTGTATCTTGCCATAAGCGTCCCCTACTCTTGCGTCACGTGAGCTGCTTCCAAGTCAATCAGGGCAGATACGAGAGCGGGTCTTTGCTCTCGACGAATTTGCGCAGGCCAGCTTCGACGGCCGGACGCGTGAACAGGTCGCAAAAGATTTCGATTTCGCGGCGGAGCATGTCGTAGGGTATCGGCTTCATAAAGCGCTTGGCAGCCGCCGCGGTGGCGCGGTCGAATTTCTTCAACTGGGCCGCAGTCGCGCGAGCCACGCGCAGCGCCTCGCCTTCTGCTACCACCTGGCTCACCAATCCGATGCTTTGTGCCTTGCTGGCGTTGATGCTCCGGCCCGTCAGCAGCAGGTCGCGCACGACGGCGTTTCCCAGTTCGCGCTGGAGCCGCGGAATCCCGCCGAACCCCGGAATTAAGCCCAGCCGCAGCTCCGGAAAGCAGAACCTGGCCATCTTGTCGGCAATGATCAAGTCGCAGGTGAGTGCGAGCTCGAAGCCGCCGCCAAAAGTCACGCCGTGCACGCCCGCGATTGTGGTGATCGGAGCGGCGTCGATCGCATTCATTACCATGTGAATGCGCCCAAGAAAGTCCCGGAGGGCGGCCACGCGCTCTCCGCGCTCGAGGACCTGCGAGCGTTGATAGAGTTCGCGCAAGTCCGCTCCGGCGCTGAACCCTTCCGGGCGCGCGCTCGAAATAATCAGAGCGTGCGCCTCATGGCCTAGCGATTCGAGTGCCGCGGCGAAAGATTCAAGCTCGGCAAGTGTGGGCGAGCCGATTTCGTTGCACGGGGGGCGATCAAGTATCAGCTCAATCGTGCCGTCAACCACCTGCCAGGAAAGTGTCTTGCCCTTAAATCCATTCATGCGTTCTTTTTCTGGAATAGCTCTTCGATTTCCGTTGCGAATCGCGCTGCGATGGCGTCGCGCTTCAACTTGCCGTTCGTTGTCAGCAAGCCATTCTCGATGCTGAAGGCCTCGGGTACAAGGTGAAATGCGCGGATCTGCTTGTAATGCGGCAGTGAGCCATTCATGCTGTCAATCGCCGTCTGAATGCGCGTCGCGTTCAAGCCATTCGATGAACCGGCGGTGACAAGCGCAGCGAGATGACTCCGTTGGTTGCCGAGCAGGAGCACTTGCTCCGACTCCGGTAAATGTTTCAGGAGCGCTTCTTCCAGAGGCTCCGGCGCGATGTTGTGTCCCGAGTTGAGAATAATCAGATTCTTTAAGCGCCCGGTGATGCTCCAATTGCCGGCGCCATCCACCTCGCCCTGATCGCCTGTATGGAACCAGCCTCCCTGCAGGGCTTTCGCAGTTTCCATGGGACGTTGCCAATAACCAGGAAAAATATTCGGGCCGCACACTAGAATTTCACCGCTCTCACCCAGCGTCATTTCAATTCCGGGTATTGCAGGGCCCACTCGCCCCGGAACCACGCGATCTGGATCATCCATGGTACAGATGGCCGTGGTTTCTGTGAGGCCATAAACCTGCAACACTGGTATGCCGAGCATCATGAAGAAAAGTTGCGTGTCGATTGAAAGCGGCGCGGATCCGCAGATCAGCGCTTTCAATTGTGGGCCAATTCCTTTGCGAATGGCGGGAAACATCAATTTTTTCGCGATCCAGAGTGGCAAAGAGCCCGAAGGCTTGACTCCAGAAGTATGGCCTAGCGCGAAAGAGCGTTGAGCACGCGCAAAAATGGCTGAGGCAAGACCGCCGCGTTGATTCACGGTCTCTTCAATGCGCGCGCGGACGCGCTCGAGCAGCGTGGGTACATTCAGGAAATAATCGGGTGAGGCGAGCTTCAATTCCTCGGAAAGCTTCGACAGATCTGTCGAGAGGGTTAGAACGCTATTGCGCGAGAGCGCGGTGAGCATCAGGATCCAGGATCCCGCGAAGCAGAACGGGAGATAGTGAAACACACGGTCTGGCTCTTGGCAAACTAGTGTGGCTGAACCCATCAATTGATTTAGGCGCGCGTTGGTGCAGTCGAGCATGTGATTTAGGTTGGCGGCATTCAGCACCACACCCTTGGGCTCACCCGATGTTCCGGATGTATAGATGATCGTGAGGGCATCCGAATCCAGGTGATGGATTGGTGGGCTTGTGGAGCTAATTTCGCCGGTGAAAATGCTGTCGAGCAGAGAGATTTTTGGAGCTGCTGGCCATACCTTCTGAATTTCTGCTGCCAGGGCGGCATTCGAACAACAGATGCGCGCGGGTGTGCAATCCTTCATCATGCCGACAAGTTCGGCGGGTGCCTGCCGCGCATAAAGCGGCACCGCGATGATGCCCTCCGCCATCATGGCCAAGTCGAGCGCGGCCCAGCGAGTGCTGTTTGGCGCAAGCAGCACGCAGCGGTCGCCCTTCTTCAATTCGCGGGCCAGCAAAAAGTTTCGCGCCTGCTGCACCATGGCCAGAAACGCGCCGGCGGTAAGCGACTCAAGCTTGCCTTCGAGGATTTCGCGAATCACGGGAGCCGTGGCAGCCTGTTGCAGGCGCTCAAAGATTTTTTCGAGGAATGTCATTGGTGAACCAAAACGTCGTCATGCATTTCGACGAGCTTGCGCAGGCCGGGGCTGAGCGGCGGGAGGTAATCTTCCCAGCCCAGCACGCCCTTGCGCACCGGAAATTCAGGATAGTGCCGCGCGACTTGCTCCTCCAGGTATGTCCCCATTCGAGCCATCAACTGAAGATTTCGTGCAACGGTACGGCCCATGGCATCGCGAACGGCCTCAGTCTGTGAATCGAGCGCACGCAGAGCTGCAACAATCTTGTCTTCCAGTTCCAACTCATCCACGCGCATCAGCAGATGTTCGTGGCCACGGTCGCGCATCAGATTACGAATGCGCTCGTCCATGGTCACTCCCGCTGAAGGAATACCCGCGGGCATGGTGGTGACAATGGCGTGATAGCGTGAAGATAGTAGGCGGTGGCAAGAGCGCAGGATGCTGACGATTTCATACATGTCGTACCGATCGGAGGAGAAGATCGGCACTCCGCCTAACTTTTCAGATACTCTCTCGCAAGAATCAAGATCGAGCATTTCCATTCCGATGACCACGGGAAATACTGCGCTTGATTTGCGGTATTTCGAGACACCGCCGGCGAGTTGCGCCAGATACTTCTCGTACGCCGAATCAACTTCCGGCCCGGAGCGATGGAAATAGATTGTACGGTAATGACTCTTTGCATAGGCCCCGGCAACTGAATGCGCCATCCATTTTTCGAGCGAAGCTTTTACGGGCCACCAGTAAGGATTGATGGGGCAAATTGCGAGCACAGGAAGGGAGCCGTCCCACCCAGAGTCAAGCAGCGCTTTGCGGCCGTACTCCGGGCCGTGCGGCTCAAATGTCCACGCCGTGTCCGTTCCCAGTTCCGTTGGAACACCCAACTCGCCGAGAACCGCCTGTGATTCCACGTTTCGTGTAATCACCAGCGAATTGCAGCAGAACCGTTTCACCATTTTCTGCAGGATCGGGTTCATTTCCCCGGCTTCGGCGCCAAACGCGACGCTCAGCTTGTTGCGCGCTGCAGCGATTCCCAGTGCTCCGATCATCATGGTGGTGAGCGCGTCTGCAAATTTGCTTTTGAACATGGAGCCTTCACAGGCAATTACGCCGTCATTCTTCGCGACTTCGGAATTCAGAAACGGCGGGTACACATCAGGCAGGTAGACCTGGATCGCGTCGCCGAAATATCCGCGGGTCAACTCAAAATTCTGCGACATCACGCTAAGGGCAAGATTTTCCGCCCCCAGGATGCGGCGCACCTGCCGCAGCATCTCTTCGACGCGCACGTCCGAACCCGTGTTGCGCGTGCCATTGTAACCCGCGAAGAGTAGCTTCAGCTTCGTGCCCGGCTTCCAGGCTTGTCCCGAGCCGAGCACCCACTTGAGCTTGTTCAGCTCGATCAGGCTGCTAACCCACGCCTCCAGCACAAAATCCATCATGACGCGAAATCCTTGCCGGCGGTGGCGCTTCGAGGTGCTTGCTCGGAAGGAGATCCTGCGGGCCACTCGCGGTATTTGTAAATAAAATTATTCTCGCGGCTGAACTGCAGCAAGGGAAAGCAGTATTCGGAAAATGGCGCAGGGCGGCGGCCTAGTTCATTTACCACCCTGGTGTTGTCGAATACCGTATTCCACACGAGATACGGCAGAAAAACTTTTAAGAGCGTCGCGAGTCCGCCGATTTTTCCTGCCCGTCCCGCCAAGGCATCCACCATCCTCGAAGTGGGCCGCTCGAGGCCGGGAACGAAGACCGGCCCGCGCTTACCCTGCGATCTTGCGAGAGCGTCGGTCAGTTGCACAAATGTTTCGGAGTCAGTGCCGGAAGAAAGGTGATAAATGTCGTGCTCCGGTTTTTCTTTCTGGTGCAGCGCGGCAACAGCATCCGCCACAAAATTCACGGGGACAATATCAATGCGATCCGCCGCGCGAAAGGGAAGCGCCGGAAGCCCCGCTAGAAACACGAATGCGCGGACCATGTCGAATTGGTTCGTCTCCGGCCGACGGCTATCGCCCAATACGATGCTCGGACGGAATATTGTGCGCGGAACGTCGGGAAGCAGCTCGCGGATCATGTGCTCGCAGAATTTTTTCGTGCGCGCGTAAGGATCGTAATCCGAGCGGCTCCAGTCGATCGCCGTATCTTCCTGCACCACTTCGTTTGAGCGCTGCCCGGCGACAGCCACCGTGCTGACGTGACTGAAGCGCCGCAGCCCATGATCGTCGCGGGCGCGCATCGCGAGTTGGATTACTTCCAGCGTTCCCCGCAAGTTCACGTTGAGGCAACTTTTTTCTGATCTGCGATTGAGCGAGGCCGCGCAATGAATCACGGAATTTGTGCTGCGGAGCAGCCGCTGATAATCATTGCCGGGAAGGCCGAAGTGCGAATCCGTCAAATCTCCCAGAAAAACATGAATGCGGGAATCGAGCAGCTCCGCAAATTGCGGAAAATCCATATGCAACTGCAGCGACCGCCAAAGCCGTGCTCGCGCTTCCTGCTCGTCATGCGCGCGCACCAGCAGATTCAGCGGGTCGGGATGCTCCCGGAGCAGATTCGATGCGATGTGCGCACCGATATAGCCGGTGGAACCAGTCAGGAGGATGGCCACAGTGATTGGATCTCAGGCCGTCGCGCCAGGAGCTGCGCCCGCCATCCCTGCCGCATTCGCTTCGGAATGCGCGGCCAGCGGCACACTGCGGCGGGGACGGGCCTCCGGTTGACGCCCTTCAATGAGAGGATAGCACCACTTGCGCAGCGCCGGAATGTGCACGTTGATCCAGTAGTCCCACCAATCGATTGAGCGGGCGTCATAGCCGAAATCCGCTCGCTCTTCCGGGGGCAGCGCGGCAGACAGTTGCTCGATGTGCGCCGCTTCAAAAATGTGGTCATTGAGCAGGATGAACGGCTCAAACAATGAGATGAGCTTGATTACTTTTTCGAGTTCGCGTTCGCGGCGCGCAAGTGGAGGCCGGTTCGAAAAAGGTTCGACCGTGCGGTTGATCACCTTCACCACGGCCTTCTGTGCCGGTGCAGACATAATCTCGTAGCGCGATTTCGAAACCGGGATGGCATCAAACTTCAGTCGCAGCCGGTGATTAAAGCCGTCCTGTGCGCGGTAGAATTTTCTGTGGCCAAGCCCAGTCAGCTCGATCGACCGGCGCATGTCGCAGGGGTTGGTCACGGAGGTAGCCAGTTGATAGACACGCTCGTGCCGGCGCGTGGCCAGCGCGGCAGCCACCAGCGTCATGCCACGGCACAGCAGGTCCACCGGAATCAAATCCAAGCACTTGGTTTCTCTGGTCGGGAGCTGCCGAAAGAAAGTACCGAGCAAATAGGAAAGCGACGCGGAGGTATTGATGCCCTCATTCCAGCCGAGGAACGGTTGGCCGATCGAGGATTCCACAATCGCCGGCCGAACCACCGCAATTGCCGCCTTGGGCGATTCGTCGAGAAAATTCCGGATGAGCGATTCGGACAGGTTTTTCGTGAACGTGTAAGTGTTGGGCCAGCCGAGCTCATTGGCGCGGCGCGTGCCCGCATCGGTCAGCGTCTGTCGCAGCCAGCGGACGCGGTTCTTGCGAATTTGATTTTCAAGCGCCGTGCCGCTTAGATCTTTCGCGGCGTGCTCTTTGTGAAGCGCAGCGCCGCGAAGCTCGGTGGCTACTTCCGGCGATTCCGCCCGCGCTTCCATCTCGCGAATCAGCGCTTCGAGCGATTGCCATTCCTTTACCGCGTCAAAATCCTTGCGCCCCGCCGGATTGTAATTCTTCGGCAGCGCCTCCAGAATTCGGCCGTCGCGCCGGCCAATCACGTAGCAGGTGGAAAGGTGGAGTAGCGCGGCGTGGTCGCACTCGCGGATGAAGTCGAGCACATGCGCAGTCGAGCGGACGTTCGTCGCCAGCGCATCGCGCAAATCCGGATTGAAATCCGTGAGCCCGGAGCTGTTGACGATTACGTCGAGCGTGCGCGCCATCCGCCGCCGCGTCTCCGCCGTCATTCCCAGCCCCGGTTTCGTGACGTCGCCTTCCACCACTTCGATTCTCGAGCGCAGAAACTCAGGAAAATCTCCGCCGTGGCGCGTCGCGAGCCGCTCGAACACCGGCGATTCTTCCACCACGCGCTGGAATCGCTCGAGCGAAGTAGTCGTTCTGTTGCGGCGCACCAGCAGGTAAATCCGCCCAATCTCCGGCAGATCGCTTAGCAGGTTATTGAGCCACACCTTGCCGATAAATCCTGTCGCGCCAATCAGCAGGATGCTTTTCCCGCGCAGACTTTCACGAACGGAGAGCCGCGAGTCCACATTGCGCAAGTCATAGTGCACCACGGGCAGCTCGATCTTCGGCGAGGGCCGTTCAGCCGATTGAATCGCTCCATCAAGCACGCCGGGACGCATCGTGAACCCAAGCGTCCGCGCAAGCAGTCCCCGCGCTACACGGCCATCCGGGTTGCCGCCGATCACTCTTGCAAACGCGCCGCGCGGCCGGATCACCGGATCGAGCAGCCGCCCGGTGGCCATCCCGTCGCGGAAATCGAGCCGGTTGCAGAGAATGCGCTCGACGTCTAGATGCTTCGCGAGTGGCCGCATGATGTGGTCGAGCCCCTGGCTCACCAGCACCACGTCCCCGCCTGCCGCCATCACTTCCTGCAATTTCGCGACGCCTGCCGGCTTCAGCCGCGGCTTCAGAAAATATTCGAAGAATTCCTCCCCGAGCAGATCCAGCCTGTCGCGGCTCACTCCACGAAGCACCGTATGCAGCAGCCGCGTGGCCATCACCCGGTGCGTTGCATATAGGACGGGCCGCGCCACTGCCAGCACTCCCATCGCCCCTCGCCGCCCCCAGCGCTCGAGAAAACTCTGTGCGTTCCAGGCGAAGAAGCCCACCGGCCGCACCGCCGTCAGGTTCAGCAGGCTGCCCTCCACCCGCCAGAAGACAGGGGCCTGCAGACCTGGCGCAGCTCCATTTTCAGGCGCGGGTCCTACCGGATTTGGCTCAGTAGGCTTGGACGGCGACATCGTTGGATGAATCGGCACAGGTCTTTATGGAAACACAGAACTTAGCATGCCGCCGCGCTCCAAGCAAGCTGGGGAGCGTTCATGGAAGTTGTTATGTTTTCGGTGCGCGCGATTATCAGGAATGACTTCCATTTTTCGGACCAGAGTTAGCAGCGGTCAGGTGCTAAAATGGAGCTGTGCCTTGGTCACGCAGTCTCTACTGCCAATAACTGCACATTCGAGGATGAATGCAAACTATGGCATTAAAGGCCCGGTCCACACACTACAACAACGCAAGTTGTGGAACATTGGTTTAGAGAACTTGCCAAATCCCGACAGCTTCGATGTGGAATTTTCTCCCTCCGGACAGGTCCTGCGAATAACAAACTACAGTATGGCTGCAATTGCAATTGGGTCAGAGCACTTTGACTACGACAGCTTCGGAAAACTAATTCGCTGCGTCGAGCTCGACGCTAACGGACGAGAGACCTGCAACTCAGACTGCCTCAACGAAAGCCAAGAAAGTCGCCTCATAATCAAGCGCAAACCCTCAGGGGAAGTTGTAAGCCGAATTGTCGAAGCCTACGAGGGAGACCTGCTCCTGTCGCATTCCATGTATGACGAAAAGGGTCGGCTGAAAAGAGAAAAGACTTTTCACTATGACGTCAACAGGCTCACGAAATCCGATTCGAGGTTTTACCTTCCTGATGGCGCTCTTTGCGAGCAATGGATTTCCGGCTACGACTCTGAGGGCAGAATCGCAAGATCGTATGGCCTGAAGGCAGACGGCACACCGCTCGGAGATGGAAAATATATCTATGACTATGACAACGAAGGACGATTAGGTAAAGTTTGGAGCTTCAACGAATTTGCAGAGGAAGATAAAGCCAAGGCCGTCACCTTATATGAATATGGAATTGATGAATTTGGTAACTGGGTCGAGCGCCGTGAGTTCCACCAATCTCGTGGCTATTCGGACTGGTCGAAGAGCATTACAACTCGGAAGCTCACTTATTATCCGTTGGGATGATTCATTGCCCAATAAGTTAGGTTGTCGGAAACTAACTGGCTACGAGTCGCACTGCGCTCAAGCCTACGGCTTTGGATACTGGAACCGGAAAGTATCGCCCGCGGGCCCGGCGACGCCGCGCGTATTGTATTCGAGCATGTACTTCAAGTGGCGCTCATCCTCCGGGTAACTGACGCCGACGGGATATGGGTACGGCTTAAGCGTATGGAAGGGGAGCGGCGCAACCGTGTCGCCGTGCGCTGCATAAAAATCCATGTCCTTTGCGAATCCGTCGGCGTAGAAGAAATAATCGCGCGTCCAGCCTTCGGGCAGCTCCGGCAAATGCGACGCATCAAAATCGACGGCCACTTCTTCGCCCGAGCCGAAGATAACGTATTCATCGTCTGACGCGCGGACGAGCTCCGTCACATCGCCATACCGGGTGTAATTTCCAATCTGCCGCGTGAACGGGCCGGTCGCGCTCACGTCCTCGTAAACGTAGCTCAAATCATTGCGCGTGCTGCCCTCTACAACGCGCGGATAGCCGCGGAATCCCAGGCGCGCGGCCGCCAGCGGCACTTCCGTCAATTTGAATGCAAGATCCGACGCGGAATTATCCACGCGGATGCGGTCCCAATAAATTTTCAAATTGGTAGTGATGCGGATAAACCGCGAGCCCTGCGGCAATTTTCCAGTCAGGTCCGCAACCATAGTTCGTGCCAAGCCTGCAGGGAAACCCATGTCGTCCACAATGCGAATCCATTTGCCGGAATCGTCCATGGTTTCGACATACGGCGGAACAGGCTGAATTCCCGCTTGCCATGCTGCATACATCGAATTGGCGCTGAAATAATCCGTAAAACCATCCATCAGCAGCCGCAGCGGTCGCGAGGCATCCCACGGTCCGATGTCGAGTTCAATCGTGTGCATCGCCGAAAATCCTTGGTAAGGCGCGTCGGGGAAATTCGTCACGTACTTGCGATCGCGCTCAAGAAGCAGCGGAAGAATGTCGTGGTTCTTGTCGTCCCACGCGCCCGCGGGCGGATGCGCGTCCCTGCTGGCGATCACTTTGAATTCAGGGAACGGCGGATTGCTCGCAAATCGTTCATTGGGATAAACCTCGACGTCCGCAGGATGGTCCACTGCAATCAATCGCACCTGGTCGAGATAATCAAGCTCTTCCATAGGCTCGACCATGCGGAAGCTGATTTTCCCGTCGCGCGGCTGCGCCTGCGACCCCGCCACTTTGAAATATTCATCCGAGTCAGGCGTATTCCGCTGTTTCGGCCCAATCCAGTGGCCCAGAATTCCCTGCCCAATCATGTCCGCAAGAAATTCGAAGCGCTCGCCATTCCACACAAACACAATCGGGCAGGAGCTTCCGCGGCGGTCGATTTCGGTTACCAGCTCGGTCTTGTGCGCAGGAATTTCCATTTCGTCCTGTAGCACACCCGTGGGCCAAAGCAGGCGTACAACCTCCGCCTCGCGTTCGAAGCCCAGTCCCGCAACGATTTCCGTCGGACCCTGGCCAAGATACCCGGAAGCGCCCGGAACTTCCCACTTCTGCTCCAGCGCGCCTGCGAATAGTTCGACCTTCGTCCCGATGGCGGACTTGTTGTCGTGCTCGCCCTTGAATTGCAGCCGCAGCCAGTTGTACCGATTGCCGCCCACATTCTGGAGCAGCACGGGCGGAAGATTATTCTGTGTAATCAACAGGCCTGCGGAGCCATCGCCCGAGAAATCAAAGGGAATCACGCCGCGCGGATTGTGGAGGGCGAGCTTGTCAAGCCCGGTTTCATGACTCACGTCCCGAAATCCAGCAGGGCCTTCATTGCGCAGCAGAACGATGCGTCCCTCGCCGGAAAAAGTTTCCCCGACGGCGACCAGGTCCATCCAGCCATCGTTGTCGTAGTCGAGCGCAGCAATCCCCCATCCGCGCATCCACCCGGGATCGGGCAGCGCGACCCGCTCGAATGCTTTTCCGGCAATGTTGCGCCACAAACTCAACCCCGTCGCGCCCCAGTGAGTGAACGCCAGGTCCATTAAGCCATCCTTATTGAAGTCGATTGCGACAACGCCGGCGGCGGGATTCGGCATGGGCGTAATCCAAGGGTGCACGCCCCGAAACGCGCCCTCCCGCTGATTCACATACACCGTCGGCGAATCCTGCCATCCGGTGACCACGAAATCGATGGCGCGGTCATTGTCTAGATCGCTGCCGATCGCTCCAATGGATGGAGCTTTGCCGCCAAGCGCTGTCTCCTTGGTCCATTCAGTGAAAGTACCGTTCCCATTATTCCGCCAAAGAATGTTTCCGGGTCCTTTGGTGTCCGGCGGAAAAGTGAAAGGCTGTGAGGGATTGTCGAGCGGGAAATCGTTGAAGCGCGTCACGTAGAGATCCAGATCTCCATCGTGGTCATAATCAATGAACGTCAAGCCGAGCGCGAGTCCGTCCATGCGAATCCCGGCCGCTTCGGTCACGTCTTTGAATGTGCCGTCGCCTTCATTGTGATAAAGCGCCACGCGGCCGTTGAAGCTGACCGCGAGATCGGGCTTCCCGTCGTTGTCGTAGTCGCCGACAGCGCAGCCCAATCCTTCTCCGTGAATGTCGATTTTCGATGCTTTCGTGACATCAACAAATTTGCCCTTGCCGGCGTTGCGATAAAGCGCAGCGCTGCCTTTGTCATCCGCGTTGACCAGGAAAATATCGGGCTTGCCGTCCCCATCAAAATCGAAAATACAAGCGCCGCTGCCAAGAAAACTGGCAAGCGATCTTTCCGCAGCCTCAGGAGCTTTAGCGGCAATCGTGCGCGTGGGCTTTGATCTACGTTGTCTTGCAGGCTGCGCGGATTGTCGGATGAGCGCCGAGGCCGGTTGTGCAGGCAAGCCTGCAAGCGAAGTGACGTTCACGAAATGGACCGGCACGGCTGGCGGGACCGGTTCGGGCGCGGGAGGCATTATCTGGGCAAGAGAATATTTTCCTTGTTCGCCGTATATGAAGCTGATGGGTTTGCCGAGTTTTTCCGTCACCAGGTGCTGAAAGCGATCGAGATGTTTCTTGGCGGATTCGTTGTCGCCCCCGCGCTGGAATGCTTGTGCCACCCCGAACTCAGAGGAAACATGGAACGGATTCAGCTTCAGCGCAGCCTGATACGCCGAAATCGCTTTGTCATATTGCTGCTGCTGGGAACAAAGCAAGCCGAGAAAATACTGTGAATCCGCGTCCGCCGGATCGAGCGCCGCGCCTTTCGAAAAATCTTCAATGGCGGCGTCCGGATGATCCGTTGCTTTTTCGAGCAGGCCCAGATTGAACCACACGCGGGGATTTTGCGGGTCGCGCTCCGCCGACTTGGTAAGGATCCGGCGCGCATCGTCAAAGAGCTGCATATTGAGCAGCGCAATTCCCGAATTCAGGCAGGCAACATCCGATTGCACGTCCAGAATGCAGGCGCGCTGGAATTTCCCGAGCGCCGCTTCGAACTGCTGGCGATTCATCAACGCCACCCCAAAATTGTTCTCGCGCTTTATTTTGGCAAACGGATCGGGCTTAATCCCCTGAGGTTGCGGCTTCGAGGCTGATTGTTGCTCGTGGACACGCCCTTTCTGCGCGTTCGTACTGGAAGCGGCGCAGATAAGACCAAGCAGGAGTGCCACAGCTCGTGTTCGTGGATTCATTCGATTCAGAGGCAAAAAGCCCGGCACATTCTACCGCTTCGTCAGTGGTTTCGCTGCGACGATCCCCGCGCCTTCTTTCACAGTGACAATTTGATCCGCAGTAACCTTTGCGGGCTTATCCACCTGGCCGCTGGGCCACCGGATTTCGATTGCGTCGGCTTGCGGGTGTGGCCCAAGGCCGAACGTAAGCACAAGCTCACTCGAAGAGAGGTAGCTCGAACCGCTGCGCAGCATCTGCGACTGCCCGTCGCTGCCGGCCGTAACGCGCACGACTGCGCCGATCCCGTCGCGATTGGATTTCGTGCCGACCAATTTGACCCGCAAGCCGTGATTTGTGGCGCCCGTGTTCTTGAAGAGCGCGGGCGCGCCGCCGTTAGTCGACACGAGGATATCGAGCGCGCCATCGTTGTTGATGTCGCCATACGCCGCACCGCGTGCCACCCGTGGTGAAGCGAACGCTGCCCCCGACGCCGACGTCGTCTCGCTGAATCTTCCATTCCCAAGATTGCGGAACAGATGGGGCGGCTCGGCATAGCGCACCCGCGGTTGTACACGCTCAATGGCGTCCTCAATGTGGCCATTTGCCACGAACACATCTGTCCAGCCGTCGAGATCGTAGTCGAAAAAGAAGCACCCGAAGCCCAGCGTGAGCAGCGTGGCATGACCGATGTCCGAATGCGGCGCTTCATCAACAAACAAGCCATTGCGCTCATTGTGATAAAGCGCGAGCATCTGGTTCGAAAAATTCGTGATAATCGCGCTGGGATATCCCGAGCGATCATAATCCGCGGAGTCCACGCCCATCCCCGCGCGCGCAATTCCATCCTCGCTATAGGCGATCCCGGCGGAGACGCCCTTCTCTGTAAATGTCCCGTTGCCATTGTTGATGTAGAGTTTGTTCGGCTGCGTATCGTTGCTCACCAGAATATCCGGCCAGCCGTCCCGGTTCGCGTCTAGAATGGCGATCCCCAGACTCTTCGAAGTCGGATCGTAAAGACCCGCTCTCTGCGTTGCGTCTTCAAACGTGCCGTAGCCGCGATTGTGCCAGAGCCGTACGGAAGCGCCCTTGTACGACTCCGGCGTGCAATAAGACTTCGCCTTGCCGTCCAGCGTGCAGTAGATGTCTGTCTCGGGCGACCATTGCACGTAATTCGCAACCACCAGATCGAGATTGCCGTCGCGGTCGTAATCTACCCATGCGGCGCTGGTGCTGAATTCATTCGGGCCCCAGAGGCCAGCTTGCTTTGTCACATCAGTGAACGTGCCGTCGCCATTGTTCCGAAAAAGATGATTCTGTCCAAGCGTAGTAATAAAAATATCGTCATTGCCGTCGTTGTTGTAATCCCCGATAGCCACGCCCATGCCATACAGCTCGAGGGCTAACCCCGCCTTCCGCGTCACATCCGTAAACGTGCCGTCGTGATTATTGTGGTAGAGGGCGAGGGTTGTATGACGCCGCACATGCCCTGTCCAATCCGCGCCGTTGACCAGCAGGATGTCTTGCCAGCCGTCGTTATCGTAATCAAGAAACGCGACGCCCGAGCCCATCGTTTCAGGCAGCCACTTTTTTCCAAATGCGCCATTGTTGTGCGTGAAGCGGATTCCCGCGGCGGCGGTGATGTCTTCAAAATGTAAGGCGGACGCGGGCGCTTTGCCTTGCCGCTCCTTACCAACGGCTAAGCCGAGCATGATCGCCGCGATCGCGGCACACCCAGCCACAAAGCGAGCATGGTGCGTGCGAAAAGTCATCAGTCGGAATCCTTCGCATGAAGGGCAACCTCCGCCACATTCTTCCCAGCACCCTTTGGTGCCGGCTTGGCCAGAAAAACCGACCCGTGCTCATGAATCGGCTGACGTTCCAGATTATCCTCGGGGTGCGCGAGCCGATAAGGGCCCGTTAGCGTTTGCGCCGCTTCATCGGCCTTGAACCGAAGATAACGCTTCTGAAATTCCCCGGCCTGCTGCGGCTGGCCCATTCCCGTGTAGCACAGCATCAGATTGTAATTCGCTTCCAAATCCTCAGGATCGATGGTCAACGTGGCATCAAACTCTTTCACGGCATCGGCATACTTCCGCTGAAGAAAAAGGATTCGGCCCAGATCGTCGCGCGCCACGCGGTCGCGCGGATATTGCGCCAACACCTCCCGCAGATGCACCGCCGCCTGATCGTAATTGCCCTCGTTACGCAGCATCTTGGCATAGAAGAAATGTGCACGCGCCAGATGCGGGCTGAGCGATAAAGCGCGATCCAGCACTTCGCGTGCAGCGGAAAGATTTCCTTCCTGCACTCGCACGCGCCCAAGATTCACCCAGCCATCCGCATTCGACGGGTCAGCCTGCGTGACTTTCGCGAATGCCGCAGCCGCACCGGTCAGGTCGCCCTGGAGAAACAACCCGATCCCGTAATCGTTCCATCGTGTCCAATCGTCCCGATTCAGAGCGACTTCCGGTTTCGGCGCAGGAGCAGCTGCCGGAATTACTTTCAACTCGACTGAGTTCCCCGCCATCACCACGATAGGCAGCGCCGGAACACCCTTTATGCCTCCGGGAATTTTCGTTGGATCGCCGGTGAATGTGAAATTCCGATCGTCGTAGTCTGCGGTGAACGCGCCGATTGGCGGATTCGTGTCGTAAGTTCCGGTGAAAGAAAATTGCGTGTTCCACCACGCAAATTTTCTGTAGTTCAGTTTGGCGCGCAGCTTGATCTGGTCGCCCGAATCCTCCGGAATCAGAATGCGAAAGTGTGCCGTGTCTGCCGCGCCCGGTGGAATCAAATGCACATAAACAGCCGCACGCGCGGCCCAGGCATTGCGTTTGTTGATCGGATTCGAGTGCGAATCGATCAGCAACGAGCGGTAGAAATGCGCCCCCGCCTCCACGCGGCCTTTCCCATTGTCTTCCGTGCGGCCGCTCCAGAAAATTGTCTGTCCATTTTCATCCATAGCCGTCAGCTCGAGCCAGCAATCGAACGCGTCCACAGTGCCCCCGGGGAAGAAGTGTCCGAGTTTGCGTGTGCGCACCACCACGTCCACGCGATATGCCTCTCCACGGCGCACCGCCGCCCCCGTGCGATTCAGCGGCGCGGTGATGAAAGCGGCAGGTGTTGCTAATTCCGCCGGCAGGTGCGCGGGAATAGCCGCTTCCGTTTCTTCGCCCACCGCAAAGGTCGTCGCGATCCCCGGTGTCAAGGGAGCCTCCGCCGCTGGAGCTGCAGTGCTCGTTGTGCCATCTGAAGACCGAGCCGTCTCGGGAGAAATAGCAAAGATATCCACGCTCACTTCCTTGTCGGTCAGGAATTTCTCAGTCTCGATGAGTTGTGCGCTGTCTTCATTCACGAATGGCAGGGCTGTATTGGCCGCCGGAAAGCGATGCGAATGCACCACTCCCTCGATGTTTCCCGCATCCGTCGACTTAGTGAGCGGCATGTGGCAATCCGCGCACATCATCGCCTTTTCCGGATAATAAAACGAGCGTGCGCCCTGCCAGGAAAGGCCGCTGGCCTGCCAATTGTCGTAATCGTTGAAGCCTCGAATCCAACGGTAGTGGTTCACGGGCACATCGAGATGAACCTTGTGGCAAGTCGAACAAAACTCCGCGGTCTGTGTGCGCATAAACGGCTTTAGGAAAACGCGCCGGTGCGGCTCAGGATTCAACTCGGTAACGAAATCATGAAGCCGCCGCACCACCGGATTCTTGCTGGCCGCCAACCGGTGCAGCGCGGGATATTCCAACTGGAAATCTCCCTGCCCCATCGTACTTTTTACCTGCGCGATCGAGTGGCACATCATGCAGCCAAGCCCGGCCTGCGCTGCCGGTGTATTTTCGATCTCGCGCACTGGCCGGTCGAACATCCCGCTGAATAGCAGCGCCGGATCGTGACAGCCGGCGCACCACTTCGACGGCTGCACGCCGCCAACATCTTGCATGTACTCGATGCTCTTGCGATACCAGGCATTGTTGAATGACGAAAAATGGTGTGCCGAGCCCTGCCACTGGCGGTAAATATCCGCATGGCACCGCTCGCAGCTCTGCGATTCCATGAAATATTCGGCGGGGATCTGCCCGCCGTGCGCTGTCTGTGCGGAACTGGGGAAGAATGGGCCGCTCGGACCGTCGCCTTCCGCCTCCATCGACTCCGGCGCAATCTTGGGATTTGCGATGCGGTGGCCGCGTTCCCAGGGAACAGTCCGAACCCACCAGGCTCCGGCCGTGACCACCCCTGCTGCCAGCAGGAATATCACTGTGCGAAAAATACCTCCCGCGAAACTCCCCGCCAATAATCCTTGTTTGCCCGCCCAGGAAGCTGCCAGCATCGCCCCGCCCACTACACACACAGCAATATGCGCGTAGAGCAGTGGCCACTCGCCGCGCCGCGTCCCGGTGTAAATCAGCAGTACGCCCAGCAATCCCCCAAGCACGAGCAGGATCCAGCCAAGCCTTTGCCCCGATGTGGCTGATGGCCACATCCTGCGGAAAGCAATGAGGAACACGACAAGGAATACGACGCCTGCAATCAAATGGAGAATCACCGCAGCGAAGTAGGGAACATTTGGCGATGGCCACACAAAGACGTACGCCGCCGTCAGGAACAAAACGCAAGCAAGGAATAACATGGGCCGTTTCACAAACAGTTCCTGGCCGCTAAAATTTGGCGGGAAGTCAAGCTGCGACGAGATTCCAAATTCATGAATCTGCAGATTCTCTACTCAACATCAGTGCAAGTCAATCTCGTGCCAGCTTACGGCTCCATACGCGGTCCGGCCGAAGGGAATCTTTGTTTAGCGGCTTAGGCAGATAGTAATATATATTGCTTGACAATTCCTTATTACTTGTTATTGTTTCTTAATGGGGAACTCAAACAAATGCCCTCAATTAAATCAGACATAAAAGTCGCGGACGAAGTTTGGATCGCGGCTGCACTCCTTCATCGCGAACATCCCGAAAGGGGGGACTTTTCAACGGAAGAAATCGTTGACCGCGCGGCGCGGGAAGCCATTGCCGGTCCTGCCCGGCCGGGCGTGTACGTTCACGTGGTGCAACACTGTGTTGCCAATCGTGCGCCTAACCCGGGGCGTTACCGCATCCTCTTCGAAACTGGTCCTGGCCGCCGTCGCCTATTTCGAAAGGGTGATACGTATCACCCCACACGCGAAGGTGGGAAGATCACGCCAATCCCCGAGCAGATCCCGCCGGAATACTCCGAGCTTCTCAATTGGTATCAAGAATGGAGTTCCGATAAGGCGAAATCTGCTAGAGCGTCAGATCCGCTCCTCGAGCTGAAAGGTTCAGGAGCGCACCTCTGGTCAGCCGAGACTCCGGACAAGTATGTCCGCCGCCTACGCGAAGGCTGGGAATGAGCCGGATCTTCTGGGACACCAATCTCTTCATCTACCTCTTGGAAGGCCGTGGGGCACTCAGTAGGCGCGTGGTAGAGCTTCGGCGGGCCATGCTGTCGCGCGGCGATCAGCTCCTGACCTCCGCACTCACACTGGGCGAAGTCCTCGTGAAACCGATAGAACAGGGAGATCTCAAGCTTGCGGGGAAGTACGAACAAGCCATTGAAGCGGCATCCCTGGTGATCTCCTTCGACGCAAAATCGGCCAGAATTTACGCCTCGCTCAGGACCGACCGATCCCTCCGGCCACCCGACGCCATACAACTGGCATGTGCGGCGGCGGCCGGCGTCGACCTCTTCATCACCAACGACGCACGTCTCCACGCGAAACATGTCCCAGGCATTCAATTCATCGTCCCGCTGGAGCAAGCGCCGCTGTAACCTGTCACCTGGAATCAATTACCCGCACATTTTCCTCGCAGTCCAGCACCATGCTGGCATGGCCCCCTTCCGGGCACACGACGCGCTTCACGAAGCGATATCGATGTTAGACTCGCCCGCTTGTGACTGCGGAGGGCACGGGGTGGGCGAACTTATCTACAAAAGTTTGACTGAGATGGCTGCGATGGTGCGCTCCGGAGAAATTTCTCCCGTCGAATTGGTCGATGCGCACCTAGAAAGAATCGAGCGGCTAAATCCGAAGGTGAACGCATTCGTCGCCGTTGACTTCGACCGCGCCCGTTCGCAGGCAAAAGCTTCCGAAGCCATGAGCTCTCCACGCAGCACGAAGCACTCGCTCGGTGCACTTCACGGAGTACCCATCACGATCAAAAGCTCCATCGACGTCGCGGGTCTGCCCAGCGAATGTGGCAGCCGCCTCCGAAAGGGATTCATCGCGTCCACAGACGCGACACTGGTCACCAGACTGCGCGCTGCGGGTGCCATCATCCTTGGAAATACCAACGTCCCCGAATTTCTGATGGCCTACGAGACGGACAATCTCTTATATGGCCGCACCAACAACCCCTGGGACATTTCGCGCACATCCGGCGGTTCGAGCGGCGGGGAAGCGGCGGCCATCGCTGCGGGCTGCTCGGCGGGTGGAGTGGGAAGCGACGGAGGCGGCTCGGTGCGAATTCCCGCGCATTTCACGGGAATCTGCGGGCTGAAGCCCACTCCCGGCCGCATTCCAACCACTGGGCAATATCCTCCCTCTGGTGGCCCATTCGCTCAGCTTGGAGTTGTTGGCCCAATGGCGCGAACCGTCAGCGACCTCACGCGCCTGTTCGAGGTAATGATTGGGCCTGATCCAGCAGATCCAGCGTCCGTCCCTGTTCCTTTGCGGCGCTGGTCCGAGGATGAAATTCGCAACCTCCGCGTGGCCTACTTTGAAGACGATGGCGTGACACCCGTGACGCCTGGAACAGCGGAGGCCGTGCGCTCCGCAGCGGAGGCGCTGCGCCTGCAGGGATTTCAAGTGGAAGCATGGCGTCCCGAAAATCTCGAACGTATTTGGCAACTCTGGTGGAATTTATTTGGCCGTGGAATTCAGATGGCCATGGCGCCGATGCTTGAATCCCGCGAAGCAGAACTAAGTCCGCTCCTTCGCGAATTCCGGGGCTGGGTGGCAGCTGAAAAACCCCTCAGCGCAACAGATCTACTTGACACTCTGCTGATGCGCGATGCCCTGCGCTGTGCTTTCCTGATTAAGATGGAACAGTTTCCGATCCTTCTGTGCCCCCCCTGTGCCATTCCAGCCTTCCTGCACGGCGAACGTGATTGGACGATCGAAGGTCGCAAGGTGGAATACTTGAAGGCCATGTCGTATTCGCAATGGTTTAATCTGCTGGGCAATCCTGCCGCCGTGGTGCCGATCGGTAAATCGCCGGAAGGCCTTCCCATCGGAGTACAAATCGTCGGCCGCCCCTGGCAAGACGAAGCCGTGCTGGCTGTTGCCGCGAAACTCGAAGAAGCTTGCGCCGGTTTCCGCCGACCCCCGATTTAATCGTCCAGCTGCGGATGTAAACTAGCGAGAGGCTGGCGTCGAGCTAGCTCTCCGCGCGGTAGCGGGTCAGGTTTCGGTTATCTGCCCAATCAGGAATCGGCGGAACTCATTGAAGAAATACTCTGCCTTACACCTGATTTCCCACTCCAATCCTTACCTCAAGTTGTCCATTTACATTTCCGACTTCGCTAAACTATTCTCCGGTCTGCCCAAATGCAAGATTCGAATGCCTATAGAAAGCCTTTTCACCGTCGTCTCTTGGGCCACTTCCTTATCATCCTTGTCGCGTACCTCCTGGTTGTGTTGCTCGTCCGCATGTTTGAGTCGCGCCTGATCTATTTCCCGAATTATCCCGACCGTCTCGAGGGAGACTGGCATCCTCGTGATTTGAATATTGAAGATGTTTGGCTCACAACCTCGGACGGCGTGAGGCTCCATGCCTGGTGGCTACATGACGAGAAGTCGAGATTTACTTTTCTCGCCTTTCACGGAAACGCCTCCAACATCGCCAACCGTGCACCCGTGTATGGATTTCTCCGCAGTACCCATGCGAACGTTTTTGCCCTGGAATATCGCGGTTATGGCCACAGTGAAGGTAAGCCAAGTGAGGTTGGCCTGTACCGCGATGCAGATGCGGCTTATGAATACCTTGTGAACACAATGCGTATCGACCCCAAAGCGATCATTTGTTTTGGCCAATCCCTGGGTACTGCGGTCGCTGCCAATTTGGCAGTCCACCGCCAGGTCGCAAGCGTAATCCTTGAGGCCCCTTTTCCCTCCGCCTCCCGGGTCGCCGCCAAGGTTTTTTGGTTTCTCCCGGGCCTCAGCCTTCTTACACTCGGGCAATTCAACACACAAGCCTGGCTAAAGGAAATACACGCTCCTGTTCTGATCATCCACTGCAATCAAGACCCCGTCATCCCGTTTCAATTCGGCCAAGAAGTGTATGACGCTGCACTTCCACCAAAAAGCTTCCTTCAAATTAATGGCTCCTGCCACGAAGAGTCCTCTCTCATCGCCCCAACTCAGTACCACACCGCTCTTCAGGAATTCCTGAGCAAGCTCTAGGTTTGCCCTCAGATGTTCTTGCCAATATTTGATTTCTCTGCGCCGGTTTTAGGTAGGTCGTCCCACGAGGGTGTCACTGACCTTCGAGGTTTTCAGCAATCCATTTCTGTTGTCTGATATAGGGCCCCGGTTCGAAACTGACTAACTACCGGCCGTGTTCGCGCGGGCCACAAGCAGAATCGCCAAAATGTAGAAGATAAACATCAGCGCGAGATACGCTCTCGCTTTCCGATTCGCCCCGGCAAATTCCTTCCAAGCGAAAATCCCCCAGAGCGCGGCGACCATGGGTGCAGACTGACCGATAGCATAAGAAATCGCCACGCCGGTGTAGTGCGAGGCGATGGAGAAAAAGACCAAGCCGGTGGACCATATCGCGCCCCCCAGCAGCCCAAGCAAATGTCCTCGCGCTGGCCCGTCGAAGAATCCGCTGAAGGCTACCGGCTGGCCAATCAAAGGATGTTTCATCAGGTAGGTATTCCAGAGTGGGCACGAGAGCAGCGCGCCGAGCGTCAGAAACACGCAGACGCTATATTCTCCGAGCGCATTTCCATGCGTCAGGGCGCGCGTGGAAAACGGCGCCCAGGTCCCCATCAACACGCCGGAGACGACGCTGACGATCAAACCCTTGCGCGAAATGGCTTTTCCCGAGGCCACCTGTTCGTAAGCCTTGCCGTCGAGGATCACGGCGACCACCGCGCAAACTACGCCCGCCGTCAGCATCATCACGTTCCCTTTGGGCTGCTGCACGTAGCTCAACACCACGCCAATCACCAGCGCGATGCCTATCGCCACTGGAAAAGCAGTGGCCATCCCTACCATGTCAATACCCGCAACCAAAAGCAGATTGGCCAGGTTAAAGATTACGCCCGCCAGCAAGGCCCATCCGATGTTCGACGCATCGGCGGACCGCACATTGTTCAGGAAACTCGATGGGTCGTCTCCAATGTTGCCGAGCGTGAGCGCATAAATCAGCGCCGTGAGAAAAATCCCTACGGCGTAGTCCCAGTAAAACAGCTCAAACGGATAGTTCTTCACCCCCTTATAAGTATTCGCCCACGACCCCCAGCAGATCGCGGTGATTATAATCATCGCCAGCGCGCCGCCGAACGTTTGCGGTGTAAACATGAAGCTCCTTGTTTTCTCTTAGCTCAGAACGCTGCCGCGCCCGCCGGGCTCTTGGATTTTATGAACGCAAAGACTTCCTCGCGTTTCGACATGGCGCGCGCGCCAACCCGGGTGCAGCACATCGCCGCGCATGCATTGGCAAAAGTCCCAACGCGCTGCAGATCCCATCCTTGCAACAGCGCATACGAAAGACCGCCCATGAACGCATCGCCCGCGCCTGTGGTGTCCACCACATCCGGCCTGAACGCTGCGACGTGCACTTTCTGTTTGCGGCTGGCAATCAGGCATCCGTCGGTTCCCATGGTGATCGCGACGAGAGTGGGTCCCAGATTGAGAAGTTTGTCCGCAATTCTTTCGTAATCCGTCTCTCCGGTTAACTCGCGCGCCGCCGCCTTGCACGGCTTCAGCACGTCCACAAGCTTCAGCGACGCGCATAGCTCATCCTGCGTGCCAAGATTCGACTGCGCAAAAAAACTGGGCGAGACGTCGAGGTCAAAAATCACGCGCACACTTGCTTCCTTCGCAATCCGCATCCCTTCCTTTACCGGCGCAATCGGAAGCTGCGAAGCTTCCGTATGGAAATGTTTGGCCTTCTTGATGTGCGGCGCGAATCGCCCATCCACTTGATAAACGGAAATTTTTCCAGTGACGTTGGGAAACATATAAATGCAGCGCTCACCCGCCGAATCCACGGGAATCCAGGTAAGCGAGGAATGTTCGCCCTTCACGATTTCAATCCCTGAAAGATCCATGCCGTCATCCGCGAATGCCTTTTGAATGATGCGGCCATTCTCATCATCGCCAATCAAGCCGAGCCATCCGGTACCCGCGCCCAGCCGCGCCACCTGCGTCAAGTTGTTGGCCGTCACGCCCCCGGCATGAATTTCCATCCGCTCAGCATTGATTTTTTCTTCCGGCCCCAGCAAGCGGGGAACAATTGCGAAATAATCCACCGTGCAACTTCCGATTCCCACCACATCAACCGGCTTGTCCATGAGTGTCCTCTGTTTTAGTGCGCTGCAGCATGCCCGCCCGGCGTCAGACGAGTCATCAAGTCAATGAACATCTTATTGAATTTCTCCAGATTCAGCTCCTGCTGCACATGCACGAGCTGTTCGCCCAACTCGGGTTGGCTTCCTTCGTTCCATACCAGTGTATTTCCATAGCCTGCGCCATGCGAGTAATCAATGTCCATGTAGAGTGCGTCTTCTTTAGTGATTAGACTCGGATCGAGCCAGGCCGCTGCCGCCAGCTCATCCCACATATACTCTTCATCGGCATACTTGGCGAGATACTGTGCTGCGGCGCTCGGGGATTTTCCGATCGTGGCGATCATTTCCTTGGTCATGCGTGTCTTCACGGAAATATCCACGGTGGTCACCGTGATTTTATGCCACGGCGCGCACAGCACCATGTGTACTGCTTCGGGATCCCACCAGAAATTAAATTCGCGCCGGTTGGATGTGGCCCACTGAATTTGCACCACTGGCGAAATGCTCCCGCCCATCACCACCAATTCCTGCGCCAGCTCCGGCACATGTGGATCTATGCTGATGGCCTGCGCCAGATTTGTCAGCGGCCCCCCGGCATAAATCGTAACTTCGTGCGGGTATTTGTGGACCATGCGAATAATGAAATGCGCCGCGTCCTCTTCCGAAGCTTTGATGGACGGATTTCCTTCGACCAGATTGGGAACCTCGTAAGGCCCATGAAAAGTCCCGCGTACGCCATCTCCCTTCGCCTTCTTGTTCCATGCCCCTTGATAATTCACTTTGCCGTAGAGCTGCTCCCAGCGCTCGATCATTTCCATGCGGTCAATCAGCGGAAACACCGCCCCCGGCAGCACGGGAACATCCGTACGTCCGACCAATTCAAGCATCCGCAACGTGTGCGCGATCTCCTCGTCCCGCCATTGATCACCGCTCACCACCGTGATCCCCAGCGTTTCCACTTCCGGCGACTGCAGGAAAACAAGTATCGACTGCTGGTCCGTGGTCGCCGGCCCCCGCGCATCCTGATCGATGATCACCTTCCGTTTCGATTGAGCGGCCGTCGGCAGCGCCAGCGCCAGAATTGCAATGCCCAAAATCGCCGTCCAGATACGCATCGGAATGAGTGCTCCTTTGAATGGTTCGGCTATTTTTGCGGGTAGAAGGAATGTCGCCTTGCCTGTTCGATGTCTGAAAAACTTCATTTTGAGTAGGCGGTGCTTATAATTCTCTCGCACCATGCGAGTCAAGGAAAAAGCAGCATCCGAAATTCGTTGAATCCTCCCGCCTCAAAGAGCAAGACGTTTGCGAATGTTATAATCCGCGCATGTTCCAGCGCCATCGCGCGAATTCTAAATCAAATTCAGTCGCTCTTTTCAACTATAGAGCGCGCGTCACGTTTCTTCTCGCACTCTCTCTACTTCTTTCCGCCACGCGCTCTCCGATTGCCGGACAAGTTGCCCCCCAGGCCGCTCGGGATTTCAAGCTCGAAGCCCATGCCGCCGCCGCAAATAGTCAGTGGGAGCAAGCCGCGGCCAGCTACCAGAAGGCCATCGAAATCCAGCCCCGCGACGCCGACCTCCGCGTCGATCTCGGCGCCGCTCTCGCCAACTCAGGCCGCCAAACGGATGCGATCGCCAGCTACGAAGCGGCGCTCAGGATCGCCCCGCGAAATTTGCCCGCTGAACTTGGCCTCGCGCAATCTTATCGTGCCGTGCATAACTACGACGAAACTCGCCGCATGCTCGAACGCGCCCACCGTGAACATCCTGCCAAAGCGGCTCCGCTCGCGGCACTCGGCGACCTGGAACTCGAACTGCAGACCTACGATGCCGCCATTGGCCATCTGAAGGCCGCCGTCGCCCTCGATCCCTCGGACACCAAGACGCGAAATTTCCTGGCTGCCGCCTACAAAGCCAAGGGTGACCAGGAAAATGCACTCCAGCAGCTCGCGAACGTCCTTGCCCGCGATTCACAAAATGCCCTGGTTTATTTCCTGCGCGCGCAAATTTATTCCGATCGCAACGAAGACGCCCGCGCCCTCCCCGATGCCGAGAGAGCGGTTGCGCTACAGCCGAAGAACCCAAGCGCCCGCTTGGTGCTCGCAAAAATTCTGGTGCGCGCTCCGGAAAATGCTCAGCCTTCCGAAATTACCGCGAGATGCGCCCGGGCAGTCTCCCTTCTCGAGCCTCTCCTGACGTCAAAGGCGGGCGATTCCGAAACACTTTTTCTGCTTTCGCGCGCCTACCGCTGCGCTGGCCGCGAAGATCAAGCCCAGAAAACACTCTCCGCATTCGAGGCCGCTTCGCAAAACGACCGCACCACCAAGCAACAGCAGCTCGAAGCGAAACATCTGGTGGATCAAGCTGAAGAGCACGCCATGAAAAATGATTTTCCCGCCGCGCTCGATCTCCTCCAACAGGCAGTCGAAAAAGATCCCACCTTCAGCCCCGCCTACTCACTCCTTGCAAAGCTCAACTATTCCGCGGGCAACCTCGAAAGAGCCGGCGAAGCCATCTCCCAGGCGCTCAAGATCTCCCCCAATGTCCCGGATTTTCTTTACGTGCAGGGAAAAATTTTTGAGAAAGAAGGGAAGCTCGACGAAGCGCTCGCCGCATTTCAACGCATCACGCTCGTGAATCCCAGGGAATCCGACGCCTACTTCGAAATGGGCGTCATCTATCAGCAGCGCAACGACCGCCCCCATGCGCTGGCCGCGTACAAAAAAGCCTCCGAACTTTCGCCTGACGACGCCGACTACCGCCGCGCAGTTGCCGCACTTTCTGCCGCCGCCCCCGCGAAACCGTGAGCCGCGCTATTTCTTCGCGCCCGGCGTTGGACGCGTCATCAGCTCCACGAATTCCTTGTAAAACGCCGCGCGGTCCAGATTTTCCTGCAGCACCACCTGTGGCTCGCCAACCCCTGGCTGGCTCCGCGGTTTCCAGACCAGCGTGTCGCCGTACGACGCCCCGCGATCGAGCGAAACGTCGAAGTAGAAACTTGCCGTTACTTTGATGATCGATGGATCCAGCCAGGCTACCGCAGCCAGCTCGTCCCACAAATACCCCTCGCGCGCATATTTCGCCACGTATTGCGCCGCCGGTGTCGTGCTCTTGGCGATCTGCGCAATCATGTCCTTGTCCATTCTTGTCCGCACGGAAATATCCACCGTTGTCACCGTGATCAGTTTCCACGGCGCATGCAGCACCACATGTGCCGCCTCCGGATCCATCCACATATTAAATTCACGACGCGGCGTTACACTGAATTCCGGATCATCCGTTGTTGGATGAATGCTTCCGCCCATCCACACCAGCTCTTTCGCCAGCGCCGCGAACTCCGGATCGATCGCCTGCGCCAGCGCCAGATTCGTCAGCGGCCCTCCTGCGTAAATCGTCACTTGGTGCGGATACGCGCGCACAGTGCGAATCAAAAAATGGGCGGCATCCTCGCTCGCAGGTTTGGTGGATGGCGCACCCTCCGGCAGCGGCGGAACCTCATACGGGCCGTGTACCGGCTTCCCACGATTCCACGCGCCCTGGTAAATCACCTTGCCGTACATTTTCTCCCATCGCGCTGTGGCTTCTTTGGTGTTCACCAGCGGAAATACAGCGCCCGGTACCACGGGGATATCCGTGCGCCCGATGATTTCCAGCAGCCGCAGCGTGTGCTGCACTTCTTCATCGCGCCAGGCGTCGCCGGTCACCACCGTGATACCCTGCACTTCCGTCTGCTCTGAATTTATCAGCGCAAGGATCGACTGCATATCCGTCCCGCCCGGCCCGGCGCAATCCTGATCAATGATTACCTTCCGCTTTTCCTGCGCTGCGAGCGGCGACGCCGCCCCGGCCGCCGCAATCAAGATCGCGAGAACACACCGCCGACAAATCTTCTTCATCGAGATTCTCCAGCAGGGATTCTACCGCGGCTCAATACATGATGGTGCGCGTCAAATGATGAGGCCAAAACGTCGTGTGGTAATGCGTCCAAAGCCGCGCATCAATCTGCGGGATGATCACCTGCATTTCTGGTGACCGGATCTTGTTGATTTCCTCGTGCAGCAGCGCCGTGGCGTACAGGCAGTGCGCCCGGATTTCAATTTCCTGCGTCGAATCGCGCGGAATCATCTGGTAGCTGTTGATGGCCTGCTCGAGCGCTGGTGAATAGCTGGTCATGCCCATCAGCCGCAGCGCTACCGGCACGATGTAATCCGCGAACGCGGTCATCGCCCCGATATCATCCAGTTTGAATTTTCCCAGCGGATGCAGGCTCGAATAGACGAACCATATTCCCAGTTGCGGCAGCTTGTAGAATTTGATTTCGTGCCCGTCGTATTGGCTTACATCGTTGAACCGCGGAAATTCCTTCGCCAGCCGCTCGATGATTCCGTTCCCGTTGTCGTAGAGCTTCGTCGGACAGGAGCGGATGAAATTGTGGTAGTAGCCTCCATATTTTTCCACCAGCACCGCCCCCACCTGCCTCCAAACTTCCGTTTTCTCATCCAGCATCGGCATTTCGATGTTGCCGGCAAAAATCCGCGCCATCTCCGCGCGCGTCACCTTGGCAAGAAAATGTCCGTCGAGTATCGGCGTGCCCTGGTCCATCGCGCGTTTCATGCACGCGAACAGCGCTTCCGAATCCGACCAGTGTTGCCCGGCATAATCCACCTGGAATTTCACATGCGTCGAGAAGTCCGTGAACGCCGTGTCAACCGAATCCGACACCATGATGAAATCAAGCGCCTCGTCTGGATTATTTTCACCCACGCCCAACGGCAAGTGATAATCCGGCATGGGCAGCTCTTCGTAAGCCATCCATCCGGCCACTTCCACAATCTTGTCCACGTGCGTCCACACATCGCGGGATTTTTCAATCACCGGTCGCAGACTATCAAGCACAGGACTGCCGATGGGTTTGGGCCAACGCAAAGCAGCGCCAGAATTCAGATTGGTGTGAGGATCGCGCGAAGAAGGCGCAGCAACCCGGTCCGGTTTCACCGGACCGGCCGCTGCGAACATCATGGAACCGCCGAGCCCCTGCAGAAACCGCCTTCGTCCCGGTTGGGACAGGCTCATTAGAAGCTAAACCTGATGCCCGCCTGGAACGAGAACGGCGTTCCCGCTGGAGCGAATTGGTTGATGGTGCGGTAGCCCAAAGTAGTTTTTGCCGCGGCTAGCGTGGCGGCTGTGAACGGAGTGCAGCTGAAACCAGCTATCCCCGGCGTTGGATTCGCGATGCAGTTGGGCGTGTAGTCAACCGTTCCTGCCGTGTCCGGGTTCGAGTACAGGTTGGCCCGGTTTGTGACATTGAAGAAATCAGCCTGCAACTGCACGTTATACCGCTCGTGGAAATGAAAATCTTTTGCCAGTCTCGCGTCCCACTCAATATACCCAGGCTGATCGAATGGATAACGACCCAGCAGAAACGTCCTGCCGCTCGCGTTTGTAAAAGTCGGTCTGTCGTTATTGTGACCATTGTCGGAAGTGCCGTCTCCGTTGATATCCACATTGACGTACAGCGGGAACGGGACTCCCGTGTGGGCGATCAGAGAGCTCGACACCGTGAAACCCCATGGTAGATCGTAGACCCCTGCCGCCTTGAATTGCTGAGTCACATCAAGGCCGTTGCGGCCGTAGTCAATGGCGAGGTTGATGGGGTCCTGCGCACCGAAATAGGTGTCGGTGTCGCGCTCGCTCGAGGCGTTGTCCTTGTTTTGCGACCAGATGTAATTCGCAAAAACTTGGAAGTGATTTGAGAAGCGCTTGTTTAAGTTCATAACCACTGAATAATAGTTTCCGTGGCTGAAGCTGGCGGTCTCCGTCATCGCTGACGTCAGGGTGGTGTCAAGCCGGTTTGCAGCGCCTCCAGGAGTTCCGCACAGCAGTGTCCGGCCAAACGCGTCGGTTCCACAAGCTATGTTGTTCCGCTGCCAGGCTTCCTCAGCATCATATCCGCCGGTCCGCAGGTGCCAGGAATGTACATACGCAAACGTGGCTGTCAGCACTAGATTCTTGGCCAGTGTCTGCTCCACGCTGGCTGTGAGGTTAGAAACACGCGGGTTTCGGAATTTCGGATCTACGTATCCACCACCCGAAGTGGGAGCCGGGCAGCCAAATACCGTGCCGCTGACGGGATCAGGGGTATTGCAAAGCTGAGTGACGTTTAAGGTGCTTCTATTCGGGATAATATACGGAAAACCTGGAAACCCCATTGGCGTGCTGCAGCCGAAGCAGTGCGTGAGGTGCCCGCCACCGGCAGTGGGGAAGAATATGCCCGCGATTGCCTGAGCGTAGTAGAGGCCCCACGCCCCCCGAACGATTGTCGGGTGCTCTGAACCTCTCGCATTCCACGCGAATCCGATTCGCGGACCGAACTGCATGAAGTCGTTGGGAACGCGTTGGGGCACCGAAGACTGTCTTGTGCCATTTCCCTCGCCGATGAGCACGGTTTGGCCGACGAGCGGTGTTTGAGGCTGCGGATTCCAAGTTCCGTCCCAGCGCAAACCATAAGTGAGGGTGAATTTAGGCGTCATCTGCCATTTATCCTGCCAGTAGAGGCCAAGGTCGGTTTGATAATTCGGGAATAATGTGGAACCTGCACCGAGCACCCCGGGGTCCAAGCCATCCAATCCAATTCCCTGATTCAAGATGAAAGGGCTTGGCGACGTCGTCGGGCTGCCGAAGGCTGCGAGAGTACCGAAATCCCATTCTCCGGCGGCCCAGCCGACGAACGAGTCTTTGCGGTCAACGAAGCTGTTCACGTCTCCGCCAAACTTAATATCATGCTTGCCAAAGGTGTACGCGAAATTGTCCGCTGCTTCGAACTTACCGTTGTCATTGTTGATGGGCAGATAGAAGCGCTCGCCCACGCCGGTGCTGAACGGGCTGCCGATCGTCAAGCCGCTGCCGACGGTGCTGTCGTCGATGGCAAACACCGGGGAACTGCTGTTCGGATGGCGCTTGCGCGTTTCACCTTGGATGCTCACGCGGATTTCGTTCACTTTCCGTCCAAGCACGGTGTTCAGCGAGAAAACGCCGCTGATTCCCTGATTGATAAAGTTTTCGGTGTTCAGGAACGAATTCTGAATGATGCTCTGGCCTGCTGCGCCATTGAACCCATTTGTGTGATTTCGAGTACCGTACCCGCGGATGCTGAAGTGATTGGCGGGAGTCATCTGCCAATCCCAGTGCCCCAGGACAGTGTAAAAATTGTTGAATTGAATGTTGGAACCGAGCAAAGCCCCAAGATTCGCCGCGCCGTAGCAGTCCTTGAGTACGAAATCGCCCGCGGCCGGATTCCCGCAACCCGCGGGCAATAGAGCAACTCCAGGAGCTACATTGGCGGGAAGAGCGACGCTGCCTGGTGGGCAGGTAGCAGGCGAACAGGCTGCAAAGATTGGGCCCGTCGTATTGTTCAGCGCCGCGACGCAACCGGCCTGATCAGGGCCGGGGTTGCAGAACTGCGTGACAATCGGTCCGTTACTGTGCTGAATATCTGTAGCCAGGAACAAGAACTGCGAGTTTTTGTGGATGGGAAAGCCAATGGTGCCGCCGTATTGCTGCCGCAGACTGATGTTGGGTTGGATGGAGGCTTCTCCCGGGATGTCGAATGGCTCGGTGGTTGCTCCGGCGCGCGCGTTGTAGTGGGCCGTCCCGTGCACCTCGTTCGTGCCGGACTTGGTTATCACGTTGATC
>Ga0210384_10000302_pt1 | contig 77403 bp, 61 predicted proteins | sample IncBWH2MmetaG_FD_160574 | JGI IMG/M metagenome (GOLD analysis project Ga0210384, IMG submission 160574) | Forest soil microbial communities from Barre Woods Harvard Forest LTER site, Petersham, Massachusetts, United States - Inc-BW-H-2-M | ecosystem: Environmental > Terrestrial > Soil >... | reverse complement strand
GTCCCTTAGACCTCGGACTGGTCGGCCTCGCGCAGTTTCTCCCCGGCATCGTCCTCTTTTTGGTGTCCGGACACGTCGCCGACCGCTACGACCGCCGCAAAGTGATCATCCTTTGTTACGCGGGCTTCACCCTGTGTTCGTCGCTGCTGCTCTTGGTCACCGTGCGGGGAATGCACTCCGTCTACCCGATCTACGCGGTGCTGGTCGTTCTAGGTGTCGTGCGCTCTTTCAACGCGCCCGTCAGCCGCTCCATTCTTCCCCAGTTAGTCGCTGCGGAGCATTTTCCGAATGCCGTCGCCTGGGCTTCCACGGTCTTCCAGTGCGCCACCATCATGGGTCCCTCGCTCGGCGGCCTGGTGTACGCCGTAGCGCACGGCCCCGCGTTGGTCTACACCATCGCCACGAGCGTTGGTGTTGCCGCCACACTCGCGACATTGCGAATCAAGACGCGGTCGCAAACGCGCAGCAGGGAACCCATTACTCTGACCGCCGTGCTCGCCGGCTTTCACTACATCTGGCGGCAAAAATTGATTCTGGGATCGATCTCGCTGGATCTATTCGGGGTCCTGCTGGGCGGCGCGGTAGCGTTGTTGCCAGTCTACGCCAGGGAAATTCTGAGGACCGGACCTTGGGGTCTCGGCATTCTGCGCACTGCGCCGGCGGTCGGCGCCGCGATGACCGCCATGTATCTGGCGCACCGTCCCTTGCGCCGCCGCGCCGGCGTCACCATGCTGTGGTGCGTCGCCGGCTTCGGCACCTTCACCATCCTTTTCGGAATTTCCCGCAGCCTGGCCCTGTCGCTTGTCGCTCTCGCGCTGGTCGGCGCTTCCGATGTAGTCAGCGTCATTATTCGCTCGACGCTCATTCAAACCGCCACGCCAGACCAAATGCGCGGCCGCGTCAACGCTGTAGACATGGTTTTCGTGGGCGCTTCCAATGAGCTCGGCCAATTCGAGTCCGGCCTCACCGCCCACTGGTTCGGCACCGTTCCCGCCGTGGTCCTGGGAGGCATCGGCACGCTTCTGGTGACCGGGCTGTGGGCGTGGTGTTTCCCGGAGCTACGCAAAGCCGATCAACTCACGGCCAAGCAGAAATAGAAAATACTCTCAAGGATTCCGGGTCAAGGCACTCGCATTAAGACGCCTGTACCGGGACGCCGCCATTCACTTCTTCGGCGTTGCAACCGCAGCTGGCAACGCAGGCACGGCTGCGGGTCCAGGCGTCAGCGCGGTTCGTACCGAAGCGGGAATCTTGTCGGAGTTGGCCAGCAACTGGCTCACCTGCCACAACTGTACGTCCGTCAAGCGGCCCTTAAAGCCGGGCATGCCCGTCAGGCGAATTCCGTTCTGCGCCTTCCAATACGTTTCCCACGCGGGATCGTCGCTCACGCCGGTTCCGTGGAAAAATTCCGGTGGCTTGGGATACATGCCGAGCGCAATGGCCGTCTCGGGTTCCGCGGGCGATCCGTGGCACACCGCACAATTCTGTTTGTAGACCTCCGCGCCCGCCAGAAAATTCGCTTCGTCCGCCGGCACTAACGGCTCCTTGCGTCCTTGCTTGTCGATGTGCGCGCCCAACGCGGCGTGCGCCAATTGCTTCTCAAACGGCAGCGGAGGATCGGTCACCGCCACCGGCGCGCGCCCGCTCGTAAAATACATCCACACCCCGCCGAACACCAACAGCACTCCCAGCAGAATACCGACGATCAGTGCCTTCAACATGTTTACCTGTTCTCCCGGAGACGATTTTCGTTAGTGACTCTTCCATCGCGCAGCCAGCCCCAAATCGGCGCTAGTGTACTGATTCATCCGCCTTTGTGCACCCGCAAAACACTGCTTCTATTGGACGCGCCGAGCCCTGGTTTTGGCCGCACTGCGCCCTCGCCCGTAGTGCCCATTGTTACTGGCACGTGACACCAACCCCCCGGTAACCTTTCCCGCTCAAAAGCCGTCTTATGTAGGCATGCGTTGTTCTAGGCATGTGCTGCGTTTTCCGTTAGGCTTTGTCCGGGTGTCCGCGCGGCCGGAAAGCTACCCGCGACTGTCTTGCCATTGGCAGGCTCGTTCGCATAGCCGTTCCACCATGACAGGAGCGAAGGAATGGGCCATTTGAATTCCACCAATCTTCCCGAACGCGGCGCTCGTGCCGGCGACCTCGCGTCCGAGGCCCGCGAGACCAAGAGCCACGGGTGGCTATGGATCGTTGCCCTGGTCGTGGTCGTCGCTCTGGGCTTCTGGTATTTCCGCTCTTCCAGGGCTAGCACCGAAGCCCAAGGCGCGGCCGCGCAAGGCGCTGGCAGCGGAGCAGGAAAGGGCGGCCGCGGTCAAGGCGGCCCCGGGGTGGTTCCGGTAGTGGTCGCCACCGCGCAGAAGGGCGATCTTCCGGTCTACTACAACGGTCTGGGCACCGTGACCGCGTTTAACACCGTGACCGTCCGCAGCCGCGTCGACGGGCAAATCGTCAAGATCAACTTCACCGAAGGGCAAACCGTTCATCAGGGCGACGCGCTCGTGGAGATCGACCCGCGGCCTTATCAGGTGCAACTCGAACAAGCGGAAGGCCAGATTGCCAAGGACCAAGCTCAACTCCGCGACGTGCAAGTGGACTACGAGCGTTACCAATTGCTCTTTAAAGAAGGCGTAATCCCCAAGCAGCAGGTCGACACCCAGCAAGCGCAAGTGGGCCAATACGAAGGCGCCATCAAGGCCGATCAGGGTGTCATCGACAACGCCAAACTCCAGATCGTCTATGCACACATCACCGCACCGATCACCGGGCGCGTCGGCTTGCGCCTGGTAGACATGGGCAACATCGTCCACGCCGCCGACACCAACGGTCTTCTAGTGATCACCCAGCTTCAGCCGATCGCGGTGATCTTCAGCTTGCCGGAGGATCAGCTCTCGCAAGTGCTTGGCAAGCTACATGGCAGCCAACTCGGCGTGGAGGCCTACGATCGTGACGATACCAATAAGATTGCCAGCGGCAAGCTGCTCACCGTGGACAACCAGATCGACATCACCACCGGCACCTATAAGCTGAAAGCTGTCTTCGGAAACGAAAATAATGTCCTCTTTCCCAATCAGTTCGTGAATATCCACCTGCTGGTGGATACCAAGCGCAACGTCACCATCGTTCCGGCGCCGGCGATTCAGCGCGGGCCGCAAGGCACGTACGTCTTTACAGCGCAGCCAGACAACACGGTGAAAATAGTCCCGGTCACTGTGGCCCTTTCTTCGGGGAATTCCGTGGGCATCAGCAGCGGAGTGCAGCCCGGAGACACGGTGGTCGTTGACGGCCAGGACAAGCTGCAAGACGGCAGCAAGATCGAAGCCCGTGCTCCCGCGGGCGGCGCGCCAAACCAGGCGGGGCGACAGGCGCAAGGCCAGAGTCAAACTCCGGCGCCAGAGCAACCCCAAGGGGCCCGCAAAGGCAAGCGCCAATGAGTCCATCGCGGCCGTTCATTCTGCGGCCGGTGGCGACCACGCTGTTGATGGTCGGCATTCTGCTGGTGGGCTTCGTGGCCTACAGGCAGTTGCCCATCTCGGCGCTCCCCCAGGTTGACTATCCGACCATTCAAGTCTTGACCTTTTATCCCGGGGCCAGCCCCGATGTGATGACCTCTTCGGTGACCGCTCCATTGGAGCGGCAGTTCGGCCAGATTCCCGGCTTGAATCAGATGACGTCCACGAGCTCCTTCGGCAGCTCGATCGTTACGCTGCAGTTCGTGCTGGATCTGAACATTGACGTGGCCGAACAGGAAGTGCAAGCGGCCATCAACTCGGCCTCGAACCTGCTGCCTCCTGATCTTCCGAATCCGCCGATCTACAGCAAGATCAATCCCGCGGACTCTCCGATTCTGACCTTGGCGCTCACTTCCACCAGCCTTCCGCTCTCTCGAGTGGAAGACCTCGCGGAAACCACGCTTTCCCAGAAAATCTCTCAGCTGCCAGGCGTGGGTCTGGTGAGCATCAGCGGTGGCCAGCGGCCGGCGGTGCGCATCCAAGCAAATCCGACTGCGCTGGCGGCCTACGGACTAAGCCTTGAGGATCTGCGAACTGCGCTCGGCCAAGCCAACGTGGACCAGGCCAAAGGTAATTTCGATGGACCGCGCCAGGCCTTCACCATCGGCGCCAACGACCAGCTGCTTACCAGCGATGGCTACCGCCCGTTGATCATCGCCTATCACAACGGCGCCCCGGTCCGGCTCAGCGATGTCGCCACGGTTTTCGACGGTGCGGAGAACGTCAAGCAAGCGGCGTGGGCCAACGAACATCCCGCGGTGATCTTGAATATTCAGCGGCAGCCCGGCGCCAACATCATCTCGGTGGTGGACCGCATCAAGAAACTGCTGCCGCAATTGCAGGCCTCGCTTCCCGGCGCGGTGCAAGTGAACATTCTTACCGACCGCACCACGACGATCCGGGCCTCGGTGGAAGACGTTCAGTTTTCGCTGATGCTGACCATTGCGCTGGTCGTGATGGTCATCTTTCTTTTTCTGCGCAGCGCTCGCGCCACGGTCATCCCGGCCCTGGCCGTGCCGCTCTCCATCGTCGGCACTTTCGGCGTGATGTATCTCCTGGGCTACAGCCTGAACAATTTGTCGCTCATGGCGCTCACCATTTCCACGGGTTTCGTGGTGGACGACGCCATCGTGATGATCGAAAACATCAGCCGCTTTATCGAGGAAGGGGAGTCGCCCTTGCAGGCGGCGCTGAAAGGGTCCGAGCAGATTGGCTTCACGATTTTGTCGCTTACGGTTTCCCTGATCGCCGTGCTGATCCCGCTGCTGTTCATGGGCGACATCGTTGGCCGGTTATTCCGGGAATTCGCGATCACGCTGGCAGTGACCATCATCGTGTCGGCATTCGTCTCGCTGACGCTGACGCCGATGATGGCCGCCAAGCTGCTGAAGCGTCATGAGGAAAGCGACCAGACCTGGTTTTACCGGACCTCCGAGCGGGGCTTCCAAGCGGTTATCAATTTCTACGGCCGCACCCTGCAATTTGTCCTGCGCTACCGGACCACCACACTGCTCATCACCGTTGCCACCCTCGTTGGCACCATCCTGCTGTACATCTACGTCCCCAAGGGCTTCTTCCCGGTGCAGGACACCGGCGTGATTCTTGGCGTTTCCGAAGCGGCGCAAAATATTTCCTTCACCGCCATGGTGCAGCATCAGCAGGAGCTGGCCAGCGTCATCCTGAAAGATCCGGCGGTGGAGAGCCTATCTTCCTTCATCGGCATCGATGGCACCAACGCCACGATCAACAGCGGAAGAATTCAGATCAATCTCAAACCGCTGGCGCAGCGTAATATGTCCGCGTCGGACGTCATTCGCCGTTTGCAGCCGCAAATCGAGAAGGTCGACGCCATTACGCTGTTCATGCAGCCGGTCCAAGATTTGACGGTGGAAGATCGCGTCAGCCGCACGCAGTTTCAGTACAGCCTGGAAGACGTTGACCCCAAAGAACTCGCCTTTTGGACGCCGAAATTCATCGACAAGCTGAAATCGCTTCCGGAGCTACGCGACGTGGCCAGCGATCAGTTGAATCAGGGCCTGCTGGCTACCTTGACCATCGACCGCGACACCGCTTCGCGCCTCGGCGTTTTGCCTGCGAACATCGATAACACGCTGTACGACGCTTTCGGCCAGCGCCAAGTCTCCACCATGTTCACGCAGCTCAATCAATATCACGTGATTCTAGAAGTGAATCCGCAGTTCCAGCAGAATCCCGACGAGTTGAAAAACATTTACGTGCGCTCCGCCACCGGCCAGCAGATTCCCCTAAGTGCCTTCACGAACTTCGAGCCCAGCGCCAGCACCCTGGCCGTAAATCACCAGGGCCAGTTTCCGGTGGTGACCCTTTCTTTCAACCTGGCTCCCAACGCTTCTCTCGGAGATGCCGTCAACGCCATAAACAAGGCCAAGCAAGATGTCGGCTTGCCAGCCAGCATTCAGGCGGATTTCCAAGGCACCGCGGCAGCCTTTCTTAATTCGCTGGCCAATGAACCGATCTTGATTTTGGCGGCGATCGTCACCGTGTACATCGTTTTGGGCATTCTGTACGAGAGCTACATTCACCCAATTACCATCATTTCCACGCTACCCTCGGCCGGCGTCGGGGCCATCCTGGCGCTGCTTCTGTGCCACACGGAATTCAGCGTCATCGCGCTCATCGGCATCATTCTGTTGATAGGCATTGTGAAGAAAAACGCCATCATGATGATCGACTTTGCGCTGGAGGCCGAACGCAAGGAAGGCAAGGCCCCCCTCGACGCCATCTATGAAGCGTGCCTGTTGCGCTTCCGCCCCATCATGATGACCACCATGGCCGCGCTTCTCGGCGGCTTGCCGCTGGCCTTGGGCAGCGGCGTTGGTTCGGAACTTCGCCGCCCGCTGGGCATCACCATCGTCGGCGGCCTGATCCTCAGCCAGTTGCTCACGCTGTACACCACTCCGGTGGTGTATCTGGCGTTTGACGCGCTGGCGCGGCGCTTCGCATCTCGCATCGGAGGGCCGATCGAGGAGCCCGAGCCGGCTCACGGAGATTAGTCCATGAATTTCTCCTCCAACTTTTCCGCTCCGTTTATCCGGCGTCCGGTGGCCACGTCACTGATCACCGTCGCGATCTTGCTGTCGGGTGTCACCGCGTTTCGGTTTCTTCCAGTTGCGCCCTTGCCGCAGGTCGATCTTCCGACCATCTCCGTGGGCGCCAGTCTTCCCGGTGCGAGTCCGGAAACCATGGCTTCGGCGGTCGCCACGCCTCTGGAGCGCCAGTTCGGTCGCATTGCCGGCATTACGCAGATGACTTCCTCCAGCTCCGTGGGCAACACCGGCATCACCATGCAGTTCGACCTTAACCGCGACATCAACGCCGCCGCTCGCGATGTGGAAAGCGCCATCAACGCCGCTCGCAGCCAGCTTCCCGCGGACCTGCCCAGCCGTCCATCGTATCGCAAGGTCAATTCCGCGGACTCCCCCATCCTGCTGCTGGCACTAACGTCCGACAACGTGCCACCCGGGGAAATCTATGACGCCGCGGACTCCATCCTCTCGCAAAAAGTGGCGCAGGTTCCCGGTGTCGGACAGGTTTTTGTGTGGGGAAGCTCGCGTCCCGCGGTGCGCGTACAGGTCAATCCGAACCAGCTGAACAATTACGGCATCAGCCTGGAAACTGTGCGTAAAGCCCTACAGTCCGCCAATTCCAATTCGGCCAAGGGCGCTGTTTCCGACGACGCGCGGACCTGGTCCATCGCGGACACTGACCAGCTTTTCAAAGCTTACGAATATCTGCCGCTGATCGTCAGCGGCCATCAGGGCTCTGCCGTCCGGCTCGTCGATATCGCCAACGTCACCGACTCGGTCGAAGACGTCCGCAACCTGGGCATTTCCGGCGGAAAGCCCTCGGTGATCATCGCGGTCTTTCGCCAGCCGGGCGCCAACATGATCGAGACCGCCGACAACGTCAAAGCCATCCTTCCCTGGCTGCGCGCCTCCATTTCTCCTTCGCTGCATCTGGACGTGGCCGTCGACCGCACCCTGGTGATCCGCAGTTCCGTGCACGACGTGGAAGTCACGCTGCTGATTTCCATCGTGCTAGTGATTCTCGTGGTTTTTGTGTTTCTCAGGAATTATTGGGCGACCATTATTCCCAGCGTTTCCATTCCCTTGTCCCTTATCGGCACCTTCGGCGTCATGTATCTGTGCCACTACAGCCTGGACAATCTGTCGCTCATGGCGCTCACCATTTCCACCGGCTTCGTGGTGGACGACGCCATCGTGGTCATTGAAAACATCTCGCGGCACATCGAAGCGGGCATGAAGCCGTACGACGCGGCCATGAAGGGCGCGAGTGAAATCGGCTTCACGGTGCTGTCCATGAGCACGTCGCTGGTGGCCGTGTTCATTCCGATTTTGATGATGGGCGGCATTGTTGGGCGGTTGTTCCGGGAATTCGCGGTGACCCTGAGCGTGGCCATCGCTGTTTCGCTATTCGTTTCGCTGACCACCACGCCGATGATGTGCGCGCGCTTCCTGAAGCACGATGTAGGAAAACACGGCCGGGCTTATCGGTTCTCCGAAAGCGCGTTCAATCGCCTGCTGCACGGCTACGACTTCTGTCTGCGTTGGGTGCTGCGCCACCAGTTCCTGATACTGTGCGTCACCATTCTTACCGCGGTGACCAGCGTCCTGATGTACAAAGACACCAATAAGGGTTTTTTCCCGCAGCAAGACACCGGGCGCATTAACGGCTACATCCAGGCCGATCAAGACACTTCGTTCGGCGAAATGGCCAAAAAAATGCGGGCTTTCACCGAGATCGTCATGCAGGACCCAGCCATTGATACCGTCACAGCCTTCGTCGGCGGCGGCAACGGCACTAGCAGCGCGCGAATGTTCGCGCAGCTCAAGCCCATCGGGGAACGTAAGCTCAACTCCGATTTGGTCATCGCCCGGCTGCGCGGCAAGAGCGCTAAAATTCCCGGGGCGGCCATGTTTCTGCAGTCCCAGCAAGACGTCACTATCGGCGGGCGCTTCGGCGGCGCTCAATATCAATACACGCTGCAAGACGACACGCTCGACGAGCTCACTCATTGGGCTCCCATCGTCATGCAGAGCATGCAGAAAATTCCGGAGCTCCGCGATATCAACTCCGATCAGCAGATGCACGGCCTGGCCAGCAATCTGGTCATCGATCGAGACACCGCGGGGCGTCTGGGCGTCAACATGACGGATATCGACAACACACTCGGCGACGCTTTCGGCCAGAGGCAGGTCTCCAACATTTACATGCGCTTGAATCAGTACCACGTGGTGCTGGAAGTGCGCCCCGAAGATCAGCAGAATCCCGAGGCGCTTAAATCCATTTACGTGCCGTCAAATACCGGCAAGCTGGTGCCGCTCAGCGCGTTCTCTCACTACGAGCCTGCTAACACGGCGCTCTCCGTCAACCATCAGGGCATTTTCCCCGCTATTACGCTTTCATTCAATCTTGCTCCCGGCGCTTCCCTCGGCCCCGCGGTTCAACATATCCAAGAAGCTTCTCTCCACCTCGGCATGCCCGCGACCCTTCACGCCACCTTCCAGGGAAACGCCCAGGCCTTTCAAGATTCGCTCTCAAATCAGGTGTTTTTGATCATCACAGCCCTCGCCGCCGTCTACATCGTCCTCGGCATTCTTTATGAGAGCTACATTCATCCCATCACGATTCTGTCCACGCTTCCGTCCGCGGGGATCGGCGCGCTCTGGGCGATCCGCTTGGCAAAGTCTGACCTCAACATCATCGCGCTGATTGGAATTATTCTGCTCATTGGACTGGTCAAGAAAAACGCCATCCTGATGATCGATTTTGCCGTGCAGGTCGAACGTGAGGGACAGAAGCCCGCGGTCGAAGCGATTTACACCGCCTGTTTGCTGCGCTTCCGGCCCATCATGATGACCACCATGGCCGCGCTGCTCGGTGCGCTTCCGCTGGCCCTCGGCACCGGGCCGGGCTCGGAGCTGCGTCGTCCACTGGGCATTACCATCGTTGGCGGGCTGATCGTCAGCCAGATGCTTACGTTGTTCACCACGCCGGTTGTTTATATTTATATGGATCGTTTGCAGACCTGGATCCAGAACTTCCGCGCCCACGCTCCCGCGCCGGCCTCTGCGCATTCCGACTAGAAGCTGTTTCCGTGGAGCCGGAGTCCACCTGTAGGGTCTACCACCATGTGGTTGGCGCGATCAGGGCTGCTTTTGGGGTTGCGCTTGAAACTTGGCGATTAGTTCTTGTTTATCACGCAGCTCGAGCGTGTCGCCAACGACGCGGTAGTTGGTCGTCTCTTTGAGAATTTCGACGAACGCCTCCTCTTGCTTCTTCAAGGAATCGGAGCAGGCCGCCTTTGCCAATCCCGCCGGTTTGAAATGCAGCGAAGCTCCCCGCAGCTTGTAACTTCCGAGGAGCGGGTTGCAACCCGTGGATCCCGTCATCTTTTTGCTTTCTGCGTTGAGGACAAGATTCGCTTCGTTGGTATTCGAGCCGCCGATGGCAGCCATGCCGCCAATTTCGGCCAGTTTCCAGTACGTGCTCTCGAGCGGCACGGCGTCGGTCGCGGCCGGCGCCCCGCTCTGGCTCCAGGACCATTCGCCAAATGAGATAAACGCAAGTGCGGCGCCAAGAATCGCGGTTTTATGCGGCATGGTTCGTTTCTCCTTCCGTCAGAATTGGCGGGAAACATCTCTCTTGCGAGGGCCTACCAGGGATGACTCGTTTGCTGACTTCCAAGACGTTCTATTGTAAACGAGCTTACCGCTTTTCCTGGCAGATGGGCAGTTACGATTGCGGGCGCGTGCGTGGCCGTCTTGATTCTGCTAGACTGTCGCCGTTTTGTGGCTCCCTACACGAAGGCGTTTTCTGGAGCAGTCCGCTGCCACCGCTATGGGCGTATTGTTGTCGACCGGGCTGAAGTCCGTCGCCGCGGCGAGTTCGCGGCCTCACCTGCAATTCCCGGAGCAGCCCCGCGACCGCGTTGCTATCGCTTCCTACCCTTTTCGAGAAGTGATTATCGGGCCCAGCGAAGCAGGCAGCGATCCGTCGAAGAGCAAGTTCGATATAAAAGATTTCGCCGCGCACGTCTCCGCGAAATTCAACATCAGGAAGATTGAGCCGTGGAGCCGGCATTTCCAGTCGCTGGACGGGAAATACCTGGAGCAATTTCGCGCCGCGGTGGAAAAGACGCATGGCGCGGTGGTCAATATTGCCGTGGACGGTGAGCATAGTCCCTACTCGCTGAATCGCTCCGAGCGCGAGAAGGCCGTCAGCTTCAGCAAACAATGGATCGATGCGGCCGCGACGCTCGCTTCGCCGAGTATCCGCAGCAATATGCCGGATGCGAAAGACTCGAACCCGGATGTCGAGCGCGCCGCCGACACGCTGTCGCGCGTGGCCGACCATGGCGCTTCAAAAAAAGTGGTCGTCAACCTGGAGAACGACAATCCCCTCAGCGAGGACCCATTCTTCATCGTCAAGATCATCGAAAAGGTGAACAGCCCCTGGCTGCACGCGCTTCCCGACTTCGCCAACACTTTGGCTGCCGCCGAAGAGGAATATGCCTATCGCGGCCTCCAGGCGATGTTCGCTCATGCCTACAGCATCTGCCACGTGAAGGAGACGGAAGCGGACACCCAAGGCCACCTGGTGCACGCGGATTTGACGAAAACGTTTGGGATGTTGAAGGCCAGCCACTACCAAGGCTATTGCTCGATCGAATGGGACAGCCCCGGCGATCCCTACTCCGGCACGCAAGACTTGATTGACAAGGCCATCCGCTATCTTTCGTAGCGGCCTCGCGAGAGCCACGGCGCATGCATCGCCCCCGGCCGCCTACGAGCTGCCGATCAAGTAGCCCGTCAAGAACACCAGCACGCCGCCTACGATGACCTGAAACGCGGCCTGTAGAAACGGTGTGTCCATGTACCGGTGCCGGATGTAGCTGATGGCGGCGAGTTCTATAGCCACGACGATCACGGCGAACGTCGTCGCCACGTGAAAATTCGAGATCAGGAAGGGCAGCGTGTGCCCGATCCCACCCGCGGTGGTCATCAGCCCAGTGGCAAATCCGCGGATCCACGGCGATCCGCGCCCGGTGAGCGATCCGTCGTCGGAGAGCGACTCCGCGAAGCCCATGGAGATTCCCGCGCCGATCGAGGCCGCTAGCCCGACCAGGAACGCCGGCCAACTCTGATGCGTCGCAAACGCCGCCGCAAAGAGCGGCGCCAGCGTGGAAACCGAGCCGTCCATCAGGCCTGCCAGGCCCGGCTGCACTACTTGCAGTAGAAATAGTTTGTTGTGCGAGGCGTCTTCCGCGGCCTTGGCGCTTTCCGTCAGGTGCTTTTCTTCGAGGTCGCCCGCCGTCTGCGTGTGTTTGCGTTCTTCATCGGCAAGTTTGTTCAGCAATTCCCGCGTGGAGGCATCCGTGGTGCGAGCGATGGCCCGCGCGTAAAAGCGAGTGGCCTCCAATTCCATCAGCTCGGCCTGTTTTCTCGCCACGTTGACGCCCAGCGGGCGGATCAGCCAGGTGGGCCTGCGCTGCAGGAAGCCCTTGACGTTCTCGCGGCGGATCAGCGGGATGTGCTCGCCAAAACGTTGCCGGAACATGGCCAGCAGCCGGTCGCGGTGCACCACCTCTTCTTCGCGCATCTCTTCGAACATCGTTGCGGTCGCCGGATACGATTCCCGCAGCGCGTCGGCGAACTCCCCGTAGATGTGGCCATCTTCTTCTTCCGAAGCGATGGCCAGCGCCAAAATCTCCTTCTCGCTCAGATCCTTAAATTTCTTTTTTAGCATCGCGTCCTCGACCTTCTTTGAGGAAGCAGCATCGCACAAAGAGTCTGGCGAAGTCATCTGGCGAGACCTCTGCGGCACAGTGCGGTTCCCAGCTTCGGACGCGATTGCCGCGGTTGACCCACCTGCGCGCTGCAACCTAAGATGACCACCACAAAGAGCTGGCGTCTCCGATGATTGGCCAAACGATCTCGCACTATCGCATCCTTGAGAAGCTCGGTGGCGGTGGAATGGGCGTCGTGTACAAGGCCGAGGACACGCGGCTGAAGCGTCTGGTCGCGCTCAAATTTCTTCCTCCGGAAACGGCGCAAAGTCCAGCCGCCCTGGAACGCTTTCGCCGCGAAGCGGAAGCCGCTTCGGCCCTAAACCATCCCAACATCTGCACCATCTACGACATCGGCAAGCAAGACGGCCAGTCCTTCATCGCCATGGAGTTCATGGAGGGCGAGACCCTAAAGCACATCATCGCCACCAAGCCGCTTCCGTTGGACCAAGTGCTGGAGTTGGGAATCGAGATCGCGGACGCGTTGGACGCGGCGCACGCCAAAGGCATCGTGCACCGCGACATCAAGCCGGCAAACTTGTTCGTCACCGAGCGCGATCACGCCAAAATCCTGGACTTCGGTTTGGCTAAGCTGACCGCTGCTGGCCGAGTCGCGGAAGGCGCTAGCGGTTCGGCCCAGGCCACAATTACCGCGGAAGATTTGGTGACCACGCCCGGAGCGACAGTCGGCACGGTAGCCTTCATGTCCCCCGAGCAGGTCCGCGGCGAGGAGCTGGACGCCCGCTCCGACCTCTTCTCCTTCGGCTTGGTCCTCTACGAAATGGCGGCCGGCCGGCCGGCATTTCCGGGCAACACTTCCGGCGTCATCACCGAGGCGATCCTTAACCGCGCGCCTGCTCCGCTCACACGCTTAAACCCCGAGATTCCGGTCAAACTGGAAGAAATCATCAACAAAGCCATCGAGAAAGACCGCAAGCTCCGCTACCGGCACGCTTCCGACATTTGCACCGACTTGCAGCGCCTAAAACGGGATACCGAGTCAGGACGCGGCGCCGTGATCGCTGACTTGTCTCTGGCAGGGGCGCAGCAACCAAGCTCCGGGCGAAAAAGATTCGCGAAGTGGCTGACCTTGGCAAGCGGGCTAGTGCTTGCGCTCGCTGGCGCTGCCTATTTCTACTTTCATCGTTCTCCGAAGCTCACCGAAAGAGACATGATCGTCCTCGCCGACTTCACGAACACCACTGGTGACCCGGTCTTCGACGACACCCTGAAACAGGCGTTATCGATCGCGCTCCAGCAGTCACCCTTTTTGAACGAGCTCTCTGAGCAGAAGATCCAGGAGACCCTGGGATTGATGGGACACGCGAGAGGCGAGAGGTTGACGGGACAAGTTGCGCGGGAAATCTGTCAACGCACAGGAAGCGCCGCGGTCCTGGAAGGTTCGATTTCCAGACTCGGCAGCGAATATGTTCTGGGTCTCAATGCGGCGAACTGCCGAACCGGCGATTCGCTGACGAAAGAGCAAGTGCAGGTGTCTCGCAAAGAAGACGTATTGAAGACCCTCGGTCAAGCGACAAAGGATCTACGCTCCAAACTCGGCGAGTCTCTCGGCACGGTTCAGAAGTTCGATGCTCCGCTGACGCAAGCCACCACATCGTCTCTGGAAGCTCTCCAAGCCTATAGCTTGGGCTTGAAGGCATTTCAGCGAAACGAGTCGAGCGCCGCGATTCCCTATTTCCGGCGCGCCATCCAGCTCGATCCGAATTTTGCACTCGCCTATTCCACTCTGGGAACCCTGTACTATGCGGATCTTGCGGAGTCCGAACTGGCTGCTGAGAACCTCCGAAAGGCATTTGCACTACGCGATCGTGTCAGCGAGTCCGAGAGGTTCAATATCGACGCCAACTACTACGCTTTCGTGCTCGGCGACCTGCCCAAGAGCGAACAGGTCCTCAGGTTTTGGTCGCAAGCGTATCCACGAACCCCATTGCCTCACGTCACCTTAGGATTTCAACGCGCATATCAAGGAAGCTATGAGGACGAGGTCACAGAAGAGTTGCAGGCCCTGCAAATCACGGCCGATGAGGTCAATGCTTATCAGAATCTGATGGAGGGTTACACCGCCTTAGGTCGTCTCGATGAGGCTAAACAGGCCTACCGCCAATCTATGGATCGCAAGCTGGAAGGCCAGTTCCTGCATGACGACCGGTACGCGATTGCCTTCTTGGAAGGCGACACCGAGGAGATGAAGCGCCAGCTCAGTGCGGTTTCCGGAAAATTGGGAGTGGAAGATCTCGCCCTTTCCAGCCAATCCGACACCGAAGCATTTTACGGACGATTGGCGAACGCCAGCGCGGTCACCACGCAGGCGGTTCAGTCGGCCTTGCGCGCCGATGAAAAAGAGGTTGCCGCCATCTGGCGGTTAGATTCCGCTATTCGCCAAGCTGAATTTGGAAATTTTGCCAGGGCCCGCGAGGAAGTAAATTTGGGACTTGCAACGTCCTCCGCCCGTGGCCCGCAGACAATGGCCGCCGTTGCCTTGGCATGCGCCGGCGACTCGGGACGCGCTCGCAGCCTTGCGGATGAACTCCAGAAGCAGTTCCCGATGGACACGATGCTGAACGGCTATTGGCTGCCTGTCGTCCGAGCCTATATCGAAGTGCGCAGGGGTCAACCTTCCCAGGCACTCAAGCACCTTGAAACTGCGGCACCCTACGATTTCGCGTTCCCGCTGCCACAGTTCAGCGCGGGCGGACTCCTATATCCTGTCTACGTTCGTGGGCAGGCGTACCTGGCCCTTCATCAGGGCAAGGATGCGGCCGCCGAATTCCAGAAATTCCTAGACCATCGCAGCGTCACCCAAAACTCGCCGCTCGCTTCGCTGGCGCATCTGCAACTCGCCCGCGCCTACGTTTTGCAAGGCGACACCGCAAAGGCCCGCGCCGCGTATCAGGATTTCCTGTCGCTCTGGAAAGACGCCGACGCTGAGATCCCCATCCTCGTCGCCGCCAGATCCGAATACGCCAAACTGAAATGAGCATGTGGCGCCGCCGTGCTATACTTGTATTGCGAGGCAGACATGTTGGCTATTCGACTTCCGCAAGACATTGAAAAACGCCTGGAAACGCTGGCCCGGCGCACTGGCCGCACCAAGACGTTCTATGTCCGCGAAGCCATCTTGCAGCACCTCGAGGATCTCGAGGACATGTATCTGGCCGAACGGGCCCTCGAACGCATCCACAACGACGAAGAACCCACCATCCCCCTGGAAGACGTAATAAAACGTCATGGCGTGGAAGGTTGAGTTATCGGCCGAGGCCGACCGGGAGCTCAGCAAGCTCGACTCCCAACACCGCACGCGCATTCTGAAGTTTCTTGGGGGACGGGTCGCGAAACTGGACGATCCGCGCAGCATCGGCCAAGCCCTGCACGGTTCCCGGCTCGGAGAATTCTGGAAGTATCGAGTGGGACCATACCGGCTCATCTGCAAAATCGAAGACGATCGCTTGATTGTGCTGGTCCTTCGGATTGGCCACCGGAAAGAGATCTATCGTTGAGTTGATGGGGCCGCTTTTTCAGGGGAAACCGCACTAGAGGCTAAGGCAGCTTGGGGTGAAATTCGCTAAAGAAGAAAACCCTGCGTGCGGCAGGTTTGCACAATGCCCAGGCGGTCTCCGGCGCCAATTTTGTGCTTCATGCGGTAGAGGTGATTCTTGACCGTCTGCTCGGACAGACAGAAGTGGTTGGCGATCTCCTTGTTTGTCAGCCCTTTGGCGATCAGCGGGATCAATTGCTGCTCGCGCCGCGTTAATCCCAATCGATGCTGCAGGCTGGCGCAGGGCAGTCCGGAGGCTTCGCCTTCAAAATACCGGAATAGCGCGGTACACAAGGTTCCGGACACACCGCCTTGCCGTCCTGGACCGCGCGAATGCCTTCTATCACTTCCTCCGCGGAAGCCTCGGGCAACATGTACCCGCTGATTCCGGCGCGCACGCAACGAAGGAACTCTCCGTTGTCCTTGGTCATCCCGATCAACAAGATGCGCGTCTTTGGCAGCCGAGCGCGCACCAACTGGATCGAGACCAGGTCCTCCTCAACGGACCCTTGCGAGATAAGTAGCAGGACGTCCGCCGCGCCTTCCGGCAATGCTTCGCAATCCAGGGGAGTCGCGGAATGCAAACCGACGATCTCGATGCTTCCGTGCTTGGCTAGCATGCGGGACAAAGCTTCCCGTAACAATCGATTCTCTGCCGCCACGTAGACCCGCACGCGTTCCGCGACATTTCGGTCAGGTGCGATCTCCGGGCTTCCAGACCGGCTCGGCGATGCTTCCAGGGTCCCGGCAATTCGCGGGTTGTGTTGGGCAGCAACATCCGTTACGAGACTTCGACTAACGGCTGTATTCACGTGGGACACTCCGTGTGCTTCGGCGCTTACTCTTGACCGAGCCGGACCGTCAGGCCTTGGTCTGCACCGGCAATGCTTGTTGTTGTGCAATTCCGCAACCGCACCTTGGAAGGTCTCTTGGTTGCCAGTCTTCTCAACTCCTTGCAATCCCGAGCCTTACGACAGTCGAAAACGGGACCAATGGCCTGGCGGGTCCCAATCCGGTACCAAACGCCTTTGTCAGTTCAATTTGGGACCCAACCTCGTCGGATGCCGCTCTCCGAGTACGCGCCCTGGGCCTGACCTTCTGGGCACCTGCCCTGCTTTGGCGGCCCTTTTCTTCCTTGGTACTTCCGTACTACCATTCCCTAGGAACAATGCCCTACCTACTTGCGGGTACGTTCCCTCTATAGGCTTTTCCTCCCGCGCCATCTACACTTCTCCTATCGCGAGCCTCACGCTTTCTCAGCGACGGAGAGACAAAAGTTATGGCGACCCAGGATTTGATGAACAAGACGCCCCAGAGCGGCATTGCCACCAACCGTGCGACCTTGGCGGCGGAGCGCCGCGGCAGCCGCCGCTGCAAGATCACCCAGTTGATGCGCATCCGCCCTTCGGACCCAGAGAGGGATCCCTTCGAGGACTTGCGCGGTACGCTCAGCGTCTCGCGCGGTGGTGTCTATTACCAGACCAGCGAAACGGGCTATGAACTGGGCATGCGCCTATTCGTAAGCATGCCCTATTCGCAGGTAGCTTCGGCGATGAGCCGCGAGTATCTGGCCGAGGTGGTTCGCGTGGACTCCCTGGCAAATGGCATGACCGGGATCGGGTTCAAGATCCTGATGGAAATGGGCAGCCAAGTGAGCTACTCGTACGGCTTTTCCGCGCCGCGCAAGTAAGCGAGCCGGCGAACTGCATCCCTATAATTAAGAGAAAGGGCGTCCCCGGTCATGCTGGGACGCCCTTTCCCCGTTTGGGGTGGGGGGAGTCGAAATCGTTAGTCTTGCCCGAACAGCTGCATGGCCCGGTGCCTGAGCAACCCGAGCTGCCGGTTCATGGGATGCTGGCGGCCCAGGAAAGAGAGCACCGGCTCGCGGCGGCTGGTCAGCCGGTTCATGGCGATAGTTAGGCGCACGTCGCGGCGGGCAAACTTCAACCCGGCGGAGAGGGCTTCCACGGCTTCTTCGCGGCGTCCCGCGGTGGCGTACACTTCGGCGAGATTCAAATAGAGTTGGGCTTGATTGCGCTTCATGCGGACGGCGGTGTCGCACAAGCGTTCCGCTTCGCCCCACTGCTGTTCGGAGCGGGCCAACACCACGCCCAGGTAGGACATGTAATAGGGGTTGTTCTTGTCCAGGTCCATGGCGCGCCGCATATGGGGCAGCGCCCTGCCGGCGTAGTTGTCACGCAACAGCGTCAGCCCTTGCTTGAATTCGCGGAAGGCTTCGGTATCCAGCATCGTTTCAGCTCCTCGACCGTTTTGCGGCCGCACCATACAGGGGACTCGCCGGAAATTGGGACGTACCGACCGCAGCGCAACTCCGAGAGGGTGTCAACACTGCCGATGAAGAGGCAGGAATAAGAAAGGCTCCGATGTTTCCGGGCAGGGGCGCCCCGGACATGGAAGCGGTGAGCAGCGATGCGATCGCAGTTCCCATCCCAGTCGTATCCAAAGGTAGCGGGGTTACTAAGGGGAATCTACTGACCCGAGGGCCAGTCTTGGGACAGCGGAACTGATGGAGGGATGGAAGCCGCGGAACCAAGCATCCCGGGTTGTGCCGCGGATCTTCGTTATTTTTAAGGCAGATACGAGAGGATGTACTGGTGTGCGACAGCTATCTCTCCGATAGCGGTCATGAAGTTTTTGGCATGTGCTTCTTCCAGCCTAGGCGCCATTGGTCCCAATCTTCCAGGGTGACCTTGAACATCGATTTGGCGGCTTTGTGCAGCCAGCGACCGCGCCTTGCTGCCAGGTCGCGCTTGACCTTGGCGATGGCCTGTGGGCTTCCGAAATGCATATTGGCGGTTTCCCAGCCCATGCAGTAGAGGAGCCTGGCTTCGTCGCGCTCGACCGGCAGGGAGGCGAGTTCGATTCGAGAGCAGTCCGGCGCCAAGCGGCGGACCACCCAACGTCCGTGGAACCGGACGCAGGGGTCTTTGACGCGGATGGCGACATCGACCAGCCTGGAGCAGTGCAGATCTTGCGAGGAGCTGTTCTTGTACCAGACCCAGGCGGATGGCCGGATCGCCTTCGCTTCGCGAGCGACGAAAGCGCCTTGCCAGGAGGAGAGGGCCAGAATGCGCGGGTGGCCGAGGCTCCCCAAGCCGGCAATGCGGCGCTTCAGTTGGTATGGGTGCCGGGGTGGCGGAAAGGCGGCCTCGATGAGCTTTCGTACTTCTCCCGGAGGTTTTGCTGTGAGCGGCGGGTTTTGCTGCATTTTCTCCCAAAAGCGCACTGGGTCCCGGAGCTTGCTTAGCGCTATAAGACGCAGCCATTGGTGGTGCTCGGCGAGGATAAAGGCCTTGCCGCCTGCAGCGAGGGCATCGCGGTAGCCTTCCTCTATCGCTTCGGCGGCTTCACGCCGGGTCATGCTCAGATGTTCGCCCCAGATGGCCAGATAGGCGCTGGTGGTGAGCCGCGCCAGATCGAGGGTGTAGGCGGCGGGCCACGCTTCGTCCAGGTCATTTACGCCCCAGATCAGGCGGCCTTCTTCGTCACGCCAGGTGCCGAAGTTCTCGATATGTAGGTCGCCTACACCGAGCACCGTCGGCGCTTTAGCCAGGTCCGGGCAGACCTCGGTCCAAAGCTGAAGCCAGCGGTAGAAGGTGGCGCGAAAGAAAGGGAAGGGAGCTCCCGCCATGTTGGCGTGTTTCAGCCGGAGGTCCTGGCGGACGATGGGTAGTTGCTTTGCCAGCCAGCGCTCGAAGTCCTGCGTTGCTTTAAAGATGTCCATCCGTTGCGCCCACCTTTCCGCCACCTTCCGCTGTAGCCTTACCGCCCAGTGCCACAAGCGTAGCTGCGCAAGCAGAATCTGTCATCCTCAACTAGGGCCTCCACCAGGGCGCAGGCTGGGCGCATTTCAGCCTCGCAATTTGGGGAGGCGCTAAACGCTAGCGTGTTCGGCGCGGCTTGGGAAGCCTTTCAGGCGAGATTCGTAGATCGGGAAGCGCGCGGCTAGTTCGGCGACTTGACGGCGCACGCGCTGTTCGGTGGCGGCGTCGCCGATGTGTCCAAGGACCTCGGCAATCCAGGCGCCGATTTGCTCCATCTCGGGTTCGCGCATGCCGCGCGTGGTTACCGAGGGGCTTCCGAGGCGGATGCCGCCGGCCTTCATCGGAGGCAGGGGGTCGAAGGGAATAGCATTTTTGTTGACGGTGATGCCGGCGCGGTCGAGGGCTTTTTCCGCGTCGGTGCCGGTCAATCCGCGGGAGTGCAGCTCGATCAAGAACAAGTGGTTGTCGGTGCCGCCGGTGACGATACGGAAGCCTTGTTTGGCGATGGAGATGGCTAGCGCTTTGGCGTTGGCCACTACTTGCTTTTGATTCTCGCGGAACGCGGGTTCCATGGCTTCCTTGAAGCACACGGCTTTGGCCGCAATGGTGTGGACAAGCGGCCCACCCTGGGTGCCCGGGAATGTCAACTTATCCAATTCCTTGGCAAAGGCGGCTTTGCAGAGCACCATTCCGGCGCGCGGCCCGCGGAGGGTCTTGTGCGTGGTGGTGGAGACGATGTCCGCGTGTGGCACTGGGCTGGGGTGCATTCCTGCCGCGACTAATCCCGCGATGTGCGCCATATCCACGAAGAACAGGGCGTCCACGGCGCGGGCCACTTTGCCGATGCGTTCAAAATCGATGATCCGGGAATAGGCACTGGCGCCCGCAACAATCATCTTGGGCTTGTGCTCGTGCGCGAGTTTTTCGATTTCTTCGTAATCGATGCGCTCGTCCTCTTGGCGTACGCCGTAGGCGATGAACTTGTACATGCGGCCGGAGAAATTCAGGGGATGCCCGTGGGTCAAGTGTCCCCCGTGAGCCAGATTCATCCCCAGGACCGTGTCGCCGGGTTTGAGCGTGGACATGTAAACGGCCACGTTGGCGGAGGTACCGGAATGCGCCTGCACGTTGGCGTGCTCTGCCCCGAAGAGTTGCTTGGCGCGGTCAATGGCGAGTTGCTCGACCTTGTCGGCGACTTCGCAGCCGCCGTAGTAGCGCTTGCCAGGGTAGCCTTCTGCGTATTTGTTGGTGAAGATCGAGCCCATGGCTTCCAGGACGGCTTCGGAGACGAGGTTTTCCGAAGGGATCAGCTCCAGCCCGGTGGATTGGCGTTTGGCTTCTTCGCGGAGGAGGTCGGCGATCTGGGGATCGACGGTGTCCAGCGGGCGCTGCATCCTGGTGTTGGCTTCGGTGGTCTGGCTCATGGAGTGTCCTCGTTTCGGGATGGGCGACGCTGCGATTTTATCGGATGACAGAGGGGAAAGCCAATCGGCGGGCAATACAGGAACAAAAGAGCAAGGATGCAAGAGTAGAAGAACGGCGGATTGGCACAATGCGAGCAGCGGGAAGGAAAGTCTAACGCAAAAGCGCGCAGGACACAGAGATGCCGCCGATAAGAGAGAAGTTGGTCTGCCTGCGAGATCAGCAGGCTACGGAGTTGGCGCGAGTGGCGGCGGTCTGGTAGCAATCGGGGACGGCGGCTTCGACGGGACCGATGCGGGTGGTGGCGGAGGCCAGGGCGTCCCAGTCGGCGTGTTCGTAGGCCAGGAGAGTGTCATAGACGTCCCGGAAACGATTGGCGCCGCCGCACAAGGCGCTCCGAACTTCGGAGGAGACCGGCAAGGTGGCGAGGATTTCTCCGATGGGACGGTCGAGAATCGCGTCGGTAACGGAAAGCAAGCCCATCAAAAAGAGATTGGGGCTTTCGGGCAACATGCCGATGGTGCGAGAAAGCTCTTCGCAAAAAAAGGCGCGGGTGAGAGCGGTGCGAATGAGTTCGGGCGGTTTGTCGGAGGCCATGACGACGATGACGACGATGGAAAGCCAGCGGCGAAACTCAGTTTCTCCGAGCAAGGTCATGGCGTGGCGGACGCTGCGAATCTCACGGAGCCCGAGCAAAGGAGAATTGAGATAGCGAAGGAGCTTGTAGACGAGGGCGGGGTCCTGTTTGAGGAGTTCCTCAACGTCATCCAGGGAGAACTCGGGGGAGGAAACGGCCTGCAAGAGGCGAACGCAGTTGAGCTTATTTCCGGGAATGTCGCGAGTGGTGACCATGGCGGGCTTGCAGAAGAAGTACCCCTGGAAGAAGGTATAGCCGAGGGAACGGGCTTCGTTGAGTTCGGCTTGAGTTTCCACTTTTTCAGCGAGCAATTGGATCTCGCGGGCGCGAAAGCGCTCGGCGAGGATCCGGCGGCTGTCGGCGTTGGAGCTGCGGAAGTCTACCTTGATGAATTTGGCAAGAAGGAGCAGCGGCTCCCATTTCGGGTGATCGACGAAATCGTCCAGGGCGATCGTGTATCCGGAGGCGCAGAGTTCGCGACAGATCTGGATGACGTCAGGAGAAGGGACTACGGTTTCGAGAATCTCGATGATGACGCGATCCGGAGGGAGGAGTCGCGCGGCGCCGCGCTGAAGGGCGGCCTGGTCCAAATTGATGAAGGCTTTGGCGTGTCCGAGAAGCGCCTGGAGATCGAAGAGCGTGACGGAGTCCACGATGACCGCGCTGGAGGCTTCCGGGCGCGGCTGAAAAACGTTCTTCTCAGTGGCGCGGAAGAGCAGCTCGTAAGCGAAAAGCTTGAGCTTGGCATCAAAGATGGCCTGGCGAGCGATGAACTTTTCGTACACGTGGACTCCGTCTTGGCAGCACGAAGCTGCCAGCGCGGCATGGTTGCGCGATTCGAGAGGAGAACGTGCGGGAGGGGATGCCGGGTCGCTACTTTGCTGCTTCGTTCAGGCCGGTGCGGACATCGACCCGAGGAATTCGCTATTCGACTTGGTCTTGGTGAGGCGGCTAAGCAGCAACTCCATGGCTTCCACCGTGGACAGAGGGCTCAGAACCTTGCGCAAAACCCAGATGCGGCTCAACTCGTCCGGAGGGAGAAGGAGTTCGTCCTTACGAGTGCCGGAACGCTGGATGTCGATGGCCGGGAAGACGCGCTTGTCGGAGAGGCGGCGGTCCAGATTGATTTCCATGTTGCCGGTGCCCTTGAACTCTTCGAAGATGACGTCGTCCATGCGGCTGCCGGTGTCGATCAGCGCGGTGGCGATGATGGTGAGCGAGCCGCCTTCTTCGACGTGGCGCGCGGCGGCGAAAAAACGGCGCGGGCGCTGGAGGGCGTTGGCGTCAATACCGCCGGAGAGCACTTTGCCGGAAGGCGGAGTGACGGCGTTGTAGGCGCGAGCCAAGCGGGTGACGCTGTCGAGGAGAACGACGACGTCGCGTTTATGCTCGACAAGGCGTTTGGCTTTTTCCAGGACCATTTCTGCGACTTGAATGTGGCGCTGGGGGGCCTCGTCGAAGGTCGAGCTGATGACTTCGCCTTTGACGGTACGCTGCATGTCGGTGACTTCTTCGGGGCGCTCGTCGATGAGCAGGACGATCAGAGCGACTTCGGGATGATTGACGGTGATGGAGTTGGCGATGGACTGCAGCATCATGGTTTTGCCGGTGCGGGGTGGCGCGACGATCAGACCGCGCTGGCCTTTGCCGACGGGGCAGAGAAGATCGAGCACCCGGCCGGTCATGTTTTCCTTGGTGGTTTCCATCTTGAGGCGGCCCTGCGGGTAGAGCGGGGTCAGATTGTCGAAAAAGATTTTGCTGCGGGCGACTTCGGGATCTTCGAAATTGACGGCTTCGACTTTGATCAGGGCGAAATAGCGCTCGCCATCCTTGGGGGGACGCACCTGGCCGGAGACGGTGTCGCCGGTACGAAGGTCGAACTTGCGGATCTGCGAGGGAGAGACGTAGATGTCGTCGGGGCCGGGGAGATAGTTGTACTCGGGGGCGCGGAGAAAGCCGAAGCCGTCGGGGAGGCACTCGAGGACGCCTTCGGAAAAGATCAAGCCGTTCTTTTCGGTTTGGGCGCGGAGGATCTGGAAAATCAGCTCCTGCTTGCGCATGCCGCTGGCGCCGGGGATATTCAACTCCTTGGCGATCTTAGCCAAGTCGGTTATGTTCTTTTCCTTGAGCTCGGCAAGGCTAATGCTCATCTGATTATTTCCTTCAACGCTTGTTTCTTTCATATGTCCTTAGCTTTGATTGTGAAAATTGACCGTGAAATCCGGATTGCTTACGAGGCGGCGCACCGCACTGGCGGACGAACGAAAACCAGCCAGGATGGGCAAACCAGACTTTCTGACAACGGGCGGCAGCGCCGGACCGAAACGAACTGGCGACCACGTTTGATGCAAGCAACCCCGATCTGGCCGGGGGCAACCCGCAGGACGAGCCGGTGCTGAAACAACGCTGCTTAGTTGGTCAAACTCTTGTCTTTCTCGGCGCCGGCGACGAAAGGCTCTGCGACGGGCGCAACGGCGGAATGCTCGATGGGCACGATAAGGCGCTCAAGCGCAATCTGCAGCACTTCATCCATGGTCTCGACAAAATGAACCGTAAGACTCGAGAGGATTTCCTGCGGGATGTCCGCCAGGTCCTTCTCATTGTCCTTCGGAAGGACTACCGTACGCAAGCCCATTCGATGGGCGGCGAGAAGTTTTTCTTTGACGCCGCCGATGGGGAGGACTTTGCCGCGCAGGGTGATTTCGCCGGTCATAGTGACATCGCAGCGGACGGGAATCCTGGTCAACGCGCTGACGATGGAGTTGCAGATGGTGATGCCGGCGGACGGGCCGTCCTTGGGAATAGAGCCCTCGGGCACGTGCACGTGAATGTCGATATTGCGGTAGAAATCCTTGGGCAAGCCAAAGATGTGGGAACGCGAGCGGATGTAGCTCATGGCGGCCTGGGCGGATTCCTGCATGACGTCGCCGAGCTTGCCGGTGAGCGTCAGGCGGCCTTTGCCTTCCATCAATGTAGCTTCGGTGGAGAGGACACAGCCGCCGACTTCGGTCCAGGCGAGGCCGGTGGTTAGGCCGATTTCGTTGTGCTTCTCGAGCCAGAATTCGCGATATTTCAGGATGCCGAGGAAGTCGTTCGCGTTTGCGGGGGTGACTTCTGCTGTTGAGGCCGCGCCTTCGGTGACGACCTTGCGAGCCATCTTGCGGGAGATGTTCTGAATCTCGCGCTCGAGGCTGCGCACACCGGCTTCGTGGGTGTAATGCCGGATGATGTGCAGCAGTCCTTCATCCGTGAAGGAGAGGTTCTTTTCGTTGAGGCCGGTAGCTTCGCGCTGGCGCTTGACCAGGAAGCGCTTGGCGATCTCCAGTTTTTCCTGTTCGGTGTAGCCGGGAAGGCGGAGGATCTCCATGCGATCTTGCAGCGGCTGCGGAATGGTGTGCAAGACATTGGCGGTACAGACGAACATGACCTTGGAAAGGTCGTACTCGACGTCCAGATAATGGTCGGTGAAGGCGTGGTTCAGCTCCGGGTCGAGGACTTCCATCAAGGCCGCCGATGGGTCGCCGCGGAAGTCCGTAGACATCTTGTCGACTTCATCGAGCACGAAGATGGGATTGACCGTGCCCGCCTTTTTCATCATTTGGATGATCTGACCGGGCAGCGCGCCGATGTAGGTGCGGCGGTGACCGCGAATCTCCGCTTCATCGCGAACTCCACCGAGAGACACGCGAACGAACTTGCGGCCGGTGGCGTGGCCGATGGACATGGCCAAGGAGGTCTTGCCGACGCCTGGAGGTCCGACAAAGCAGAGGATCGAGCCCTTGGGATTCTTGACGAGCTGGCGAACGGCGAGGAACTCGAGGATGCGTTCCTTGACCTTTTCGAGGCCGTAGTGCTCTTCGTTGAGAATTTTCTCGGCGGCCAGGATGTCGCGGATTTCCTTGGACCTTTTCTTCCAGGGTACAGCGAGCAGCCAGTCGAGGTAGTTGCGGCTCACCGTAGATTCAGCAGACATGGGAGGCATCAGTTCCAGGCGCTTGAGCTCCTGGATGGCCTTTTCGTGGACTTCCTTGCTCATGCCCGCGGCATCGATTTTCTTCTTGATCTCGTCGATTTCGCTTTTTTCGCCGCGGCCAAGTTCTTTCTGAATGGCTTTGAGCTTTTCGTTAAGGTAGTACTCTTTTTGCGCGCGCTCCATCTGGCGCTTTACGCGGGTGTTGATGTTGCGATCGACGTTCAGCTTTTCAAGTTCGATTTCCAGAATGTCGCCGATGCGGTTCAGGCGCTCCACGGGATCGACGGTTTCCAGTAAATCCTGCTTTTCGTCGACCGGGAGCTGCAGGTTGGCCGCGATAGTGTCGGAGAGGCGAGCCGGATCGTCGACGCGAGCGGCGGCGATCATGGTGTCGTAATTCAGGCTTTGCGAGAGCTTGATAAATTGTTCGTAGAGGGCGGTAATTTTCTGGACGGTCTGCTCGACCTGCGGGGACGGCTCGACGCGAGCATTGAGGAGGCGGACAGTGGCGCGGAAGAAGCCTTCTTCGGTGGCGATGGACAGGGCGCGGGCGCGCTCTACGCCTTCGACTAGAACTTTTATGTTGCCGTCAGGGAGCTTGACGCTCTGGACGATGTTCGCGAGGGTGCCAACGGCGTAAATTTCTTCCGGCTTGGGATCATCCACCGAGGCATCGTGCTGAGTGGACAGGAAAATCTTCTTGTCGCCAGCCAGGGCCTCTTCGAGCGCACGGACGCTAGCTTCGCGGCCGACGATGAATGGCGTCATCTGCTGCGGGAAGATGACCATATCGCGCACCGGCATCATGGGCACGCGTTTCATTTCCTGTTTTTCCCGATTGAACATTAGGGCCCCTGAATCGGCCGCACGGCGGCCGTCTTAAAATGCGCGAACAGGCTTAACCGGCCTTTTCGAGCAAACTCCAATTAATCTCGCGGGTGCGAACCATGTCCTCGTTCACCACGAAATCGCGGACTTTCCGCTGCATCGGCAGGTGATACATCAACTCCAGCATGAGATCTTCCAGAATCATGCGCAAGCCTCGCGCGCCGACCTTGCGCTGAAGAGCCAACTCAGCGACGGTCTCCAGAGCATCGTCCGTGAAGCGCAGGCGAACATTTTCAAACTCAAAGAGGCGCTGATACTGTTTGAGGAGCGCATTCTTGGGCTCGGTCAAAATGCGGACGAGCGCAGACTTGTCGAGATCGTTCATCACGCCGGCAACGGGCAAGCGGCCGACAAATTCCGGGATCAGGCCGTAGCGGATTAGGTCGCCAGGTTGTACCTGCTCGAGGAGTTCGGTATTGCGTTTTTGCGGCGTAGACGGAGTCGCGTCGGTGTGGAAGCCGAGAGCGCGGCGGCCGGCGCGTTTTTCGATGATTTTTTCGAGGCCGACAAAAGCGCCGCCGCAGATAAAGAGAATGTTGGTGGTGTCTACGGGAGTGAATTCCTGATGCGGGTGCTTGCGGCCGCCTTGCGGGGGCACGTTGGCTACGGTGCCCTCCAGAATCTTAAGCAGGGCCTGCTGGACACCTTCACCGGAGACGTCGCGAGTGATGGACGGGTTTTCGTCCTTCTTGGCAATCTTGTCGATTTCGTCGATATAGATGATGCCTTGTTGGGCCTTTTGGACATCGCCATCGGCAGCTTGCAGCAATTTGAGAATGATGTTCTCGACGTCCTCACCGACGTAACCGGCTTCGGTCAGCGTGGTGGCGTCGACGATGGCGAAGGGTACATCCAGCATGCGCGAGAGGGTCTGCGCCAGGAGCGTCTTGCCCGTACCGGTCGGGCCGATCAAAAGAATATTGGACTTGCTGAGCTCGACATCGCCGGGCTGCTTATTGAGGAAAATTCGCTTGTAGTGATTGTAGACCGCCACGGCGAGCTTTTTCTTGGTGCGATCCTGCCCAATGACATAGCCGTCGAGGAATTGCTTGATTTCCGGAGGGCGGGGAAGGCGCTTTTGAGGAGTCGAAGCCTGCTCGCGCTTTTCGTCCTCGAGAATGGTCTGGCAAACACCGACGCACTCGTTGCAGACGTACGCGCGAGGATAGTCGGAAGGCGAACTGATCAGCTTTTCGACCTGCTCCTGCGTTTTATGGCAAAAGGAGCAGCGCAATGGCTCGTCTGGATTGAATTTTTTCACCGGTGTGAAGGCCCTCGTCTCCGCTGGGCGTCAACGGAGTCCCAAGCAACATTCTAGGCCGATTATTCCCCTAAGAGAAAGAGAAACCTGAGCCGCTACTAACTTTTTGGAACAGGCAGCCGGCTGCGCCGGCGCCGCAGAGCACAGGAGATCAGCGGTGCTTGTAAATGATCTCGTCGATCATGCCGTACTCTTTGGCTTGTTCCGGATTCATGATGAAATCGCGCTCGACGTCTTTTTCAATGCGCTCTACAGATTGCCCACTGTGCTTGGCGATCAGGGCATTGATCATGGTGCGCATGCGGATGATCTCTTTGGCATGGAGATCAATATCCGTGGCCTGGCCACCGAGTCCCGACATCCAAGGCTGATGAATAAGGATACGGGCGTTGGGCAAGGCAAAGCGCTTTTTCGGGGCGCCGCCGACGAGCAACACGGCGGCAATGGAGGCGGCCTGGCCGATGCAAGTGGTGACGACGTCGGGCTTCACAAACTGCATGGTGTCGTAGATGGCAAAACCCGCGGTGATGGAGCCGCCCGGGGAATTGATGTACAGCTGAATGTCGCGCTCGGGGTCCTCGGCTTGCAGAAAAAGCATCTGGGCCGTGGCCAGATTGGCGACATGATCGTCAATGGGCGTGCCGATAAAGATGATGTGCTCTTTGAGGAGCCGGGAATAAATATCGTAGGCGCGCTCCCCGCGGCTGGTCTGTTCGACCACCATGGGTACAAGCGTTGTTCCGTTATAGCTGGGATCGTCGAAATTTTTCATTTGAGTAAATATTGCGGGCTCGAGCCCGACCGTGTCACTTCGTTTCTGGTGCGGCGACGGTGCTGATTTTGGAATTTTGTGCGAGCCAGTCGAGAGTTTTGTCACTCCGCAGCTTCGCTTTCATCCTATCGAGCGTACCTTGCTTTGTCAAACGAGCGCGAATGGCTTGTGCGGATTCGCCACTATGGCTGGCGGCGTGTTCCAGCTCGTGGTCCAGCTCTTGATCGGTGATATCGATATTCTCGGTGGAAGCGATGCGATCGACGATCAGCTCCGCTTTCACGTCGTCGGTGGCGCGTTCCTGCTGGCGGCGGCGAAGGGTGACCCAGTCGACGTTTACGGCGCGTGGGTCCACGCCCTGGGCGGCCAGCGAGCGCACGACACGCTCGAGACGCACATCCATTTGATGCTCCACTAGCGATTCTGGTACAGGGAAGTCGTGGAGCTTGACGACCGCGGCCAGAACCTTTTCGCGGAGGAGGTCCTTGTGCTTCTGGTCGCGCGCGGCGCCCAAGCCCTCCCGGACTTTGGTCTTCAACTCGTCGAGGGTGGCGGCGTCACTGACGTCTTTGGCGAATTCGTCGTTTAGGTCTGGCAGCTTCTTCGATTTGATGCCGAGAACCTCGACGGAATAATGGTAAGTCTTGCCCGCGAGCTTGGCGTCGGGGTAGTCGGCCGGGTATTGCACGTCGAAGTCCTTGTGATCGCCGGTGTTCGCGCCGCGCAGGTTTTCGTTGAACGGCTCCATGGTTTCTTCGGCGCCGATGTGGCACAGGACGCTGTCGGCTTGCACGGGATCGCCACCGCCTTCGGGTGTGCCCATCAGCTTCAGTTGGACGAAGTCGCCGTTTTCGGCCGGGCGACCTTCCACAGGAGCAAAGGCCGCAGCGCGCTCGCGCATCTCTTCGAGCGTTTTGGTCACATCGTCATCGGTGATGTCCATCGCCGGCATTTCGAGCTCGAGGTCTTTGTAGTTCGCGAGTTCAAACTCGGGAAGGACCTCGAAGACCGCGCGGAATTTCAGGGGCTGGCCCTCCGCGAAATCGAGCTTGTCCACTTGCGGCTGCGAGACGGGGGTCAGCTTTTGTTCGGAGACGGCTTTCTCGACCCGCTCAGGGACCAGCGATTGCAGGACCTCGCCTTTGATGTCGTCGGCAAAGCGGCGGCGGATCAGTGAGATCGGAGCTTTTCCGGGGCGGAACCCCGGGACACGCGCGATGCGCGCAAATTCTTTGGCCACGCGCTCCATGGCGGTGGATACTTCGTCCGCTGGAACTTCGAGATCGAGTTCGCGGCGGCAGGTTGCTTCAGCCATACAACGGTCCTTTCCTCATCCGGTGTTGCTAATTCGTGTTTGGAACTTGGGGTGCGATTGCAAGTATCCGCTGGTTCTCGACAGCATGCGTCCGGGTCTGCGGTCCAGGACGAGCCAAGCTTTCAGAAGAGGCCAGACAGGTGAGAAAGCACCCTGCAAACTCAATACATGAGTATAGGCGAGGCGTTAGAGAGCGTCAATTGAAGCGAGTGGATGCGAGGGCGTGTCGGTTCGCGAGCCTGGTCGCAAACCGACACGCCAAAAGGCAGACGCTGTCACCACGCAACCCAAGGGGACGCGCTAAAGCGCGCCCCTACAGTCGCGATTAGGCCGCCAGGGGCGAGTCGTTGCGGAATTTGATCGCCGCGAAAATCGTCAGCGCGATGAAAAGCACCAAGACGACTAACTCGCTGATCAAGAATGGCGGCTCGGACCCCGTTGGAGCCATGGCTTTCAGGGCGGGCACCTTCATGAAGGCCTGGGCGATCAAGACGAAGACATTGAGGTAGAGGGAAATCACAGCGGTGATTACGTAGATCTTGCGCCAGACACCCGCAAGGTGCATGGCGTAGCGCGCGAGAATCGCAACGGCCAGCATCACCAGAGATATGACGCCGAGCTTAAGGCCCGGCGTAACACCATGGATGGGGAAGAGAAAACCGGTCACGCTGGTCAAGACTGTGGTCACCAAAAACAAAGCCGTCCAGCCGTCCAGGCGCTTTGAAGAGAGCAGCCCGAAGGCAACCACGAATCCCGAGAAGATCCCTATCAGGCTGATCACGACGTGCACCAGAGTCAATGTACTCATGATGGGTCCTTTCCGGTCGAATTCCGTTCTTCCGAGGACCGGTAACATACATCCGGCTGCCGCTATACGCAATACCTGCGGCATTTTTTCAAGGTCTTGGGCGTGTGGCTTTTGCTAGTCGGACGGCCATGAAACGTATCCTACTTGTTGTACTCACGGGAATTATCTGTCTCGATGCGCTCAACGCAACACCTCAGGCAGGGTCGAGGCTCGCGCGCGTGAACTCATCCGAACGCTGAAGCTGAGCGTCTTGCCCAAAAGAATCGGGATATCTGGGGATCATCAGACCGTGATTTTTGAGTAGCTGAAGACGGAGAAAACCTAACGCAGAGACACAGAGACGCTGAGGCTACGCTGAGAAGAATGATCTCAATCGGCGGCTGCAGGTTGGGCAACGGCTGAAGTCAGGTCGGTGTGGAGCAAGCGGTGGAAGAGGTGCTCGCCGGCTTCGCGGCGCACGGACAAACGGCCTGCCTGGTAGGCGCGAGAGTGGAGGCCTCGCTGAACCGCGTCGCAAATGGCCATGTCTTCGTCTTGCACTTTCTCACTGACGGCGATGCTTTCCTTGTTGTGAGCCTCGGCGGCGGCGCTGATGTCTCCGAAGTAGTAGTCGAAGATCACCGCGCACTTGTCCACGCCAAGCGGCAGGACGAGATTCGTGTCCATGACGCCTTCGTAGGCGTTGATCATGAAATTCGGGTAGATCCAAAGGTAAAAGGCGCGGCCTTGCCGGGTCGCGGCAACACCGGCGGCTGAGTCTGCGTTCGAAGAAAGAGGACTCGACTGGAGGCAGGCGCGCTCGAAATTCTCGATGGTGTATTGAGTGTACTCGATGACGCTGCTTAGTCCCTTGTGAGCATGCGGGACGTGATAGCCGCCGTCCAGGTAGTTGTCGACGTAGACCTTCCAGTTGCAGTTCAGGGTGTAGATGCGGCGATCGAAATAGTGAAGTTTTTCAGTCAACTGGAGCGGAGCCACGAGAGCCCGGACCGCGCCGAGGAAATTGGAAAGCGGCGCGGCGCGACCGTCTAGGTTCACGAAAACAAAGTTCTCCCAGGTATCCACACGAATCGGGACGAGGCCGTTCTTGGCGCGGTCGAAGTTGCAGACACCGTCGAACTCGACCATTCCTTTGAGAGTGCCGTCAATTCCGTAAGTCCAACCGTGGTAGGGGCAGCGAAATTGCTTGGCGCAGCCTTGGGCTTCGGTGACGACGGCGGCCGCGTGATGGCGGCAGACGTTGAAGAAGGCGCGCAGGGGCCCGTCGTCGGCGCGCACCACCACGATGGGTTCGCCCGCAACGTCGGCGGTAAAGAACTGGCCTTTATCGCGCGCTTGATCGAGCCTGCCCACGACCTGCCACGTGGCGCTGAGGACGTTTGTTCGTTCTAGTTCTTCGACACGGGAGTCGCGATACCAGGGTGCCGGGATGGTCGATGCGTTCTCCAGAGGGTCGGAGGGATTGTAGAGGTTCAGTATGTCGTGAACGCTTCGCTCCACTGGTGCACCTCTGGGCATGGTTCCCGGCGAACTGATAAAAATTGGTGCGGAAGGAGGGATTTGAACCCCCACGACCTTTCGGCCACAAGATCCTAAGTCTTGCGCGTCTGCCAGTTCCGCCACTCCCGCAGTGGTATGAGCTTATTGATTATACAGACGTTTCCCTCCTGGAGGTAGGTGCTCGGATTGCTGAGTTTGGTCAACTACGCCCGTAGTATGCCCAAACTCCCGAATAGCCCCCTGCTCGATGCGTTTTACAGCCTCCGCAAGGTCCGATTCGTTGACTATGTTGTAGCGATCAAAGATGCTCCGCGTCTTGTGACCCGAGATTCGCATAGCGACTACTTCGGGCACTCCCCGTCGCACCATGTTACGCACTGCCGAACGCCGCAGGTCGTGGAAGAGCAACCCAGGAAGTTTGGCTGCGGTCGTAAGCTTCGACCAAGCGGCTCGAAAGTCCTTTATGGGCTGACCGTCCTTTCGGGTCAGCAGGAAACCGTCGGACGCCTTCGATATCATGCTCTGTTTGACTAGCTCTAAGGCTGTAGAGGTGAGGCGGACCGTCCGCCCCTCGTAGTTCTTGGTTGTGCCTGGGTCGAGAGTTAGGGTGCCGCTCAGCAGGTTAACCTGCCGGAGTTGCATATTCAGCAATTCCGCCTTGCGGAACCCGAAGTTGTAGCTGAGGGCAAGCATGGTCCGTAGCCAAGTCTCTGTGCGTTTCTCACACAACTCCCTGTATTGCTTCTCCTCGACGAACCCCTTGCGGGGCGGATTTTCCCTCAGCCTCGGAAAGACGGGAACCTGGTAAACCTTGCGCGGCGTACTGCGATACCCGAGGCTGAACATTCGCTTGAGAGCCGCAAGCTCTCGATTAATCGTGCTGTTCTCAGCGCCCGTCGCTTTGCGACGCTCGATGTACTTGGTCACTATCTCGATCGTCACGTCGACGGCTCGCATTGAGCCGAACGTTGGCTCTATATGCCTGTGCCAGCGCCATTCGGTAAATCGAAGTGACCTGCGAACGTTGATGCGGTAGTCCCGAAACATATCGTCCGCCAGTTCTGCTACGCGAATCCTCTCGACCGCCGGGCCAAAGAAATTTCCAGTTGTTATCTCGCCTAGGCGCTTCTGCAAAAACTTGTGCGCCTTTCGCTCATCCGAGGTGTGTGCGGATTCCCGATGCGCCTTCCCGTTGCGGTAGTACTTCACCCACCAGAATCGACTGTGCTTTGGTTGGTACAGCGAGCCCGTGCCTCTCGGTCGTTTGGTTGTTGCGTCCGTTGCTTCGGTCATGCGCCGTTCTCCTTTTTCGCGTCGCCTCTCATCGGCGATGCGGCATCGGAGAGCACTCGCAACGGGCATACCACGGGCATACAGCGTCGCAGGGTCTAGGAATTACAAGGAGTTACCGACACGCACTGGATTGAGAAACCAGTTCGTTGCAGCGGCGAGGGAGGAACCTCAGGTAAAAAATCGTCTCTAAACGTTTAAGGTTCGTACTTTGGATTTACTGCTGCTCTAACCATCCCTTCACGACTGGCAGATTTTTGAAATTTGAGAATTTCTGACAGAGCTGTCCTGCCTGTACGTGAAGGGAAATTGCGATGCCCGATCCGCCTGCTTCACCCTCGTTGACTTGCCTTGGACCCCAACCTAAGATGAGCGCCAACATGGCGGACTCCCAGTCACTCCTCGGGCAAACCGTCTCCCACTACCGCATCCTGGAAAAGCTCGGTGGCGGCGGCATGGGTGTCGTCTACAAAGCCGAGGACATCGATCTCGGCCGCTTCGTCGCCCTGAAATTCCTCCCTGATGATGTTGCCGAAGACCCGCAAGCGCTGACTCGCCTTCAGCGCGAAGCGCAAGCGGCTTCCGCTCTGAACCATCCCAATATCTGCACCATTTATGAACTCGGCCAGCAAGAGGGTCGGCCCTTCATTGTCATGGAGTTTCTCGACGGCATAACCCTCAAGCATCGCATTGGAGCCAAGCCTCTTCCACTGGAACAAGTGCTCGATTTGGGAATCGAGGCAGCCGACGCCCTCGACGCGGCCCACGGCAAAGGCATCATTCATCGAGACATCAAGCCTGCCAACCTCTTCGTCACTGCGCGTGGCCACGCCAAGATATTGGATTTTGGTCTCGCCAAGCTTTCGCTCGCTTCTCCAGCCGTCGGTTCTTCCCCAGCGCCAACCGGCACAACCGAAGAAGCATTAACAAGTCCGGGCGCAACCGTCGGAACCATCGCCTACATGTCCCCCGAACAAGCCCGCGGCGAAGAACTCGACGTGCGCACCGATCTGTTTTCCTTCGGTGCGGTTCTTTACGAGATGGCCACGGGCCGGATTGCGTTTCCGGGGAATAGTACCGCTCTCATTCACGACGGGATTCTAAACCGCACACCCGTTCCAGCGTCACAGATTAATCAAGTACTCCCAGCACAGCTGGACGAAATCGTTGGCAAAGCGCTGGAGAAAGACCGCAAGCTGCGGTACCAGCACGCTGCGGACATGCGCGCCGACCTGCAACGGCTCAAGCGAGACACGGATTCAGGAAAGACCCTTGCCGAGCACTCGGCCACGGCCCAGACGGCCATCCAACGCACACGAGCTCGCTGGCCGCTATACGTCGCTCTTCTGGCTGCAATCGCGTGCGCGATGAGTCTGATCGTGTGGCTGCGCTCTGCACTTCCCCCACCCAGAATCCTCGGCTCGAAACAACTCACCAACGACGGGCTTCAAAAATTTGATTTGGTTACAGATGGAAATCGTATCTACTTTATCGAAAGTTCCGGAAACCGCTCCAACTTCGCTCAGGTCTCCGTAGCCGGAGGAGAGGTCGCCTGGATGAACGTGCCGGGGAACTTCCCTAGGATCGCAGATATTGCCCCGGATGGCTCAGAGTTGCTCGGCGGGGGAGGCGGCCCTGTGCCCGGCCCTTTGTTGGCATTGCCGCTCCCTGCTGGTACTCGTCGTCGGCTTGGTGATCTCGTCGGTCGTGCCCCGGCGTGGGCACCGGATGGGCACTTGCTCTTTGCAATAGGGAATGATATTTACGTCGCCGAGCATGATGGCTCTGCACCGAAAAAGTTTGCGACCGCCCCCAATCCTCCAACCAAGATCCGCTACTCTCTGGATGGGACGCGTATCCGTTTCACCTCGGCCGATCCGAATAGCCTCACGTCGATCCTCATGGAAGTGAACGCTGATGGATCTGGTATGCACCCTTTGCTCCCTGGCTGGAATAACCCTCCGCAGGAATGCTGCGGCAGTTGGACTCCGGACGGAAAGTATTACGTTTTCTTGAGCACACGGAATCTCGTCAGCAACGTCTGGATCCTTCCCGAAAAATCTGCGTCTTGGCGCAAAGTCTCCGGCGAGCCGTTGCAGCTCACCACGGGTCCCTTGCAGTTTAGCCATGTAATCCCCAGCAAGGACGGCAAGAAGTTATTCGTTGTCGGCGTCCAGCGGCGCGCCGAACTGGTCCGTTACGAAGCGAAATCCGGCCACTTTGTTCCTTATCTCGGCGGAATTTCCGCTGGCGATGTCGATTTCTCAAGAGACCGACAATGGGTTACCTATGTTCTCTATCCGGAAGGGACTCTCTGGCGTAGCAGGCTCGATGGTAGCGAGCGTCTCCAGCTTACCTCTCCTCCGATGCGAACCGCTCTAGCCCACTGGTCTCCCGACGGTCAACAAATCGCCTTTTCTGGATCCCATGCGGGCAAGTGGAAGGTTTTTCTCATCTCCAGAGATGGTGGAAATCCCCAGCCAGTCACAACAGGCGATGAACAGGAAACGGACCCGACTTGGTCCGCGGATGGCACCAAGTTGGCCTTTGGGATAAACAGCGTAGCCGGGTCTGCTCAGACCTTCATTCAAGTGCTGGACGTCAAGACCCATGAGCTTTCTCACCTGTCCGGTTCCCAGGGACTCTTCGGTCCGCGTTGGTCCCCGAATGGCCATTCCATCGTCGCTCTTTCCTACGACAACACCAAACTATTGCTCTTCGACACGGCCTCCCAGCAGTGGCGCCATTTGATTGCCATGCCGGCCTTGATCGGGTATTTTGCCTGGTCTACAGATGGCTCTTACATTTACTTCGACACTTTGAGCACACCGGATCCGGGATACTTTCGGCTTCGCGTCAGCGATTCCAAACTCGACCGCCTCATTGATCTCAAAGGTATCCGTACGTTCCCCGAGGAGTTCGGCCCCGGTTCTTGGACCGGCCTGGGCCCCGGGGAAATCCCGCTCTTTCCCCGCGATATCAGCACTCAGGAGATTTACGCCCTCGACCTTGATCTTCCTTAGTTTCTCCAGGATTTTTCTGGTCCCTTAGAAAGACGCTGACCCTGACATCCCGATCCTCAAACAAGCCAAAGCCGAGTACGCGAAGTTGCAGTAGGAGGGCCGATCCGGCTGGCGGTTGCGGGTATCCCTAGCCCCTAAATCTCTAACAATTTCAAAAATCATTTAGGATTTAGCCCGTCTACAATCCCGCAAATCCCGCAAGTTTGGGCCAGCGAGGCTGCCCGAGAGCTGGTTGCCCCCCCGAGAAGAACCCCCAGTATGGCCATCGGTACGTAACTGCGACTATACTGCCGAGCCAAGGAGGGCAAGACGATGGCTGACCAGCAAGAGGCACAAAAGAAGATGGTAGTGAGGTGGTTCGAGGAAGTGTGGAATCAAGGAAAGCGGGAGGTCATCGACGAAATGTTCCCAACATATTGCGTGCTCCACGATGGCCGCGACGACTATCGTGGGCCTGAGGAGTTCAAGCGTTTCCATGATGGTCTGCGAGCGCAATTGTCCGACATTCGAGTTACGCCGCTGCAGGCGATTTCCGAAGGAGACCTTGTGTGTGTGAGATGGTCATCGACGGCGAAACAGGCCACCACGGGCAAGTCTTTGGAAGTCACAGGCATGAGCCTCCTCCGTTTCAAGGATGGCCGCTTTTTCGAGGCCTGGCAAAATTGGGACATGCACGGACTGGTCGAGCAGCTTGAAGGAAAGGTGCCCGGATCGTCTTTTCAGGCAGCAGGATAATTCGCAGTGCCGCATTCGAGAGTTTCCGGCGCACAGCACCCAAGCATCGGCCAGTATTCGTAGCCACGCGTAGAACTCGCGTTCGTTTTCCTTTATGCTGTTCGACCCAGAGGAAATATACGCGTGCGAAGAACCATTCCCATCGCTATCGCATTTCTGTCGGTATTGACAGTGGGTCGGACCGCTCGAACGGCTAAACCTCCGAATCTGCGATCGGACGCTCAACATTTTGTGGGAGCTTGGCGGGTCCTGTCTGTAACGGACACCCAACCCGACGGCACTGAGGTTCCCGATCTGTATCTAGGCCCGCATCCGGTTGGACTCCTGGTCTATGAGGCTACGGGCTACATGTGTTTTGGAGTGATGAATCCGGATCGGGTCAAGTGGACTGACGAATCCAGCGGCACGTCAGCCGAGATGGCGACCGCGGCGGAAGGCTATGACAGCTACTGCGGAACTTACGAAATAAACGAAGGACGGAAAACGGTGGTTCATCATGTTCGGGTTGCTCTGGTTCCGAATGACGTCGCAACCGACCTGGTCCGGAAATATGAGTTCTCCGGCAAGCAATTGAAGCTGAGCGGCACGGATGGATTGAAGCCCGGTTTCAAGTCCTGGACGGTGACGTTCGAGCATGCGACACCGGCAAAGTGATTTGCCCCTTTTGCACAACTCTTCGTCCACGAATTTTTCCGCAACCTGCTAGGGCACGATCTTAATTTCTTTTACGGCATCGGACACTTTCCCTTGCGCGTGCCGGACCTTCCCGTAGGCCAGAGACATCAGCAACAGAAACGGGGCAAATGCGGGGATCGTGTATTGCAGCCCGTCTACAAAGAATGTGCTCGCGGCGAGCCCCAAAAGGGCGGCGATGGCCAGGAACGTCGAATAGGGAAAGAAACGTAAACGCATCGGGAGCTGGGCGATGCGTTCCGGACCGAGGGCGCGGCGAAACGCGATGTGCGTCACAAGGATGATCGTCCAGACAAAAAACATTCCCGCTACAGCTACGCCATAGAGCATCAAGAAGGCGCGGTTGGGTGCGTAGATCGCCAGCAGGATGGCGGCAATCATGCCGCCGGTGGAAACGGCGAGAGCTCGATGGGGAACTCCGGTCTTACTTAAACGACCTAGCCACCCTGGGGCATAGCGGCCGCGCGCTAAAGAGAAAAGCATGCGCGTAGTGAGATAGAGATCGGTATTGCAACTGGAAAGCGCGGCAGTGATCACCACCAGGTTCATGATGCTGGCCGCGAAAGGGATGCCCACGGCGGAAAACGCGCCCACAAAGGGGCTTCCGGTGATGCCGCTGCCTGCTGTGTTCCAGGGAGTCATCGCCAGCATCACCGTGATGGCCAGGACGTAAAAAAGAATCAGACGAAACACGATGGTGCGCATGGCTCGCGGAATGGATTTTTCCGGATCTTTTGCCTCGCCCGCGGTTACGGCAATGACTTCAATGCCCATGTAGCTGGTCACCACGAGCGTTAGGGCCAGCCAGACACCTTTCCAGCCGAACGGCAGGAAGCCTCCGTACGCCGTGAGATTTTTCAGGCCGATCGCAGGCTGCGGCCCGAGGCCGAAAATCAGGCCCACGCCTACGACGATGAAAACGATGATCGCCACGACCTTCACCAAAGCGAACCAATATTCAAATTCTCCGAAGCGGCTTACTTGCAGCGTATTGAGCACGACCAGGCCTAGCGAAACACCCACCACCCAGATCCACTGCGGGACTCCGGGAAACCAGAAGCGAAAATAGATGGCCACCGCGGTTACTTCCGCGCCGATGGCGATGATTTGTCCCATGGCGTAGGTGACGCGCACGGTGAATCCCGCCCAGGGGTTGAGATAGGCTTGCGCATAGACGCCGAAGGAACCCGCGACGGGATGAACGACGGCCATTTCCACCAGCGAATAGGCAACGATCATGGCGATGATCGCTCCAAACAAGTAGGACACGATCACGCCCGGGCCGGCGAGTCGCATGGTCACACTGCTTCCGAGGAACAAGCCAACGCCGATAGCTCCGCCAATGGCCAGCATGCTCAGCTGCCGCTGGCTTAGCTTGCGCTTGAGTTCTTCGCTGGGCGGCGGCGAAAGTTGCGGGCCATCACCCATGTTCGCTCAGATCCAGTAGGACATCGCCGAAACGATGAATTTCTTCCAGGGTGTTGTAATGCACGAGGGAAGCGCGGACTGCGCCGCTATCCAGGCGCAAGCCGAGGCGTTTCATCAGCCGCGGCGAGTACATGTGGCCATCTCGAATGCCAATGCCCGCCCGCGCGCTGGCTTCGCAGACGATCGCCGGTACGATTTTGCCTAAATTGAAGCACAGCGTGGGCACGCGTTGGCACACGCGGTGCTCTTCACTGATTCCGTAGACTGTCGCGCCGCAATCCCGCAAGACGCGCAACATTTCGAGAGAAAGTTGTTGCTCGTAGGCTTGGATGGCGTTCATCGCGTGCAGTAAGTTGTCGCGCCTCGAATTCGCGACTTGGGAGGACTCTCTTGCCGTCAGACTGCTTCCCAGTTCCTCGAAATATCGGACCGCGGCATCCATGCCGGCAACGTTTTCGTAGATGAAGGTCCCAGCTTCGATCTTTCCGGGCGGCTCGTCGGGAATGAAATCCTCGCGAAAAGTTTGGAGCTTCTTGAGCAGCTCGCGACGCCCCCAGAAAAATCCCATATGTGGAGAAAAGATCTTGTATCCGGAGCAAACCAGGTAGTCGCAGTCGAAGGCCTGCACGTCCATCGGCGCGTGAGGCCCGTAGTGCACGCAGTCGAGAAATATCTCCGCGCCGGTGTCGTGCGCCAGGCTGGCGGCGGCAGCGACATCCACGATCGAGCCCAGCGCGTTGGAGGCTACGGGACACGCGACCAAGCGCGTTCTTGACGACAGCAGCGGCCGCAGATCGCCAGCGTGCAGATTGCCGTCCTCGCGCATTTTCCACCACAGAAGTTTCGCGCCATCCTTTTCCAGCGCCATCCAAGTCGCGACGTTGGCCTCGTGATCCATGTCGGTCACCACGATCTCGTTGCGTGTTTGCAGGGTTTGCCCGATCGCCAGGCTGGCCAAGCGGATAAAAGAAGTAGCGTTCATGCCGAAGGCAATTTCGCTGGGGTCGCGCGCATTCAGAAAGACAGCCACACTCTCGCGCGCTTTGGCTATGGCCGCATCTACTTCTATGCTCTTCGCATAGCGGCCACCGCGTTGCACGTTGCAGTGCAGGAGATGGTGGTTCACGGCGTCCAGCACCACCTGGGGAACTTGAGCGCCGGCGGCGTTGTCGAAAAATATGAAGGCTGGTTTCTGGTGCAGTGCGGGAAAGCGGGTTCGGACGGCTTCGACTGGAAAGCTTGACTCCATCTGCGGCAAAGTTTCCCCTCCCAGGCTGTCCGTTGCACCCACTCTTTTAACACACCAAGGGCAGGTCTCCAGCGTCTGTATGCGTTTGACAGGAGCGAGCGAGTTCGAAAGAATGCGCAGTTCCTTTCTGTGCCGGGATTCCGCAGTGGCACCCGGACGCGGCCGGGAAGCGAATAGGCATGAGAGCACCTACTGAAGAAGTTTATTTCGCATTAGCTGGGCGGCGGTTTGGCGGGATCTTATTGCGTCCCGATGACAGCGAGTTCGCCGAGGCCAGCGAGATTTGGAACGGAATGACCGCTCGCAGGCCTGGTCTCATTGCGCGCTGCGCGGGCGTCGCCGACGTGCAGGCTGCCGTGCGTGCTGCGTCGGAGGCGGGAGTGCTAACGGCGGTGCGCTGTGGTGGGCATAGTCTCGCGGGTTTCGGCACGTGCGACGGTGGGTTGGTCATCGATCTTTCTGGCATGCGCGAGGTGACTGTTGACGGTGCAAATCGACGTGCGCGATTCGACGGGGGATGTCTTCTTGGCAATGTCGATGCAGCGACGCAAACGGTGGGTTTGGCGTTTCCCGCCGGAGTGGTTTCGCACACGGGCGCGGCAGGACTGGTCCTGGGCGGCGGTACGGGATGGCTGAATCGCCTGCACGGCCTTTCCTGCGACAACGTGGAAGGCTTTACCTTGGTTGTCGCCGACGGTTCCGTGTTGCGGGCGAACGCTGGGGAGAATCCCGATCTATTTTGGGCTTTGCGAGGTGGCGGCGGCAACTTTGGAATTGCCACCGAGTTCGAAGTAAGGCTCCACCCGGTTACTTCGGTGTTGTTCGGCACAGCGCTGTGTCTTGGCGATGACATCGCGCGCGTCCTGCAGCAGTGGCGCGATTTTATGCCTGAGGCGCCCGACAACTTGAGATGGGGTTTTTCGTTAACGATTGCTCCTGCTGCGGACAGCGTTCCTTCACACGTACGAGGGCGTCCGGTAGCGAGTGCGTCTGCCCTGTGGGTGGGGGACCTCGACGAAGGCCCCCGCTATGTGGACTATGTTCTCTCGCTTTGCAATCCGGTGGCTGTGACCAAGGACGTAATGTCGTTCCTTAGATTACAGACTATGGCGGATCATGAGTTTCCGCACGGGCGGCGGTATTACACGAAGGCCGGGTATTTCAAGTCCCTTGGGGACTCAAGCATCGACTGCATGGTGCAGGCGCTCGAAACGATTCCCTCGCCGACGAACCAGATTGAGCTGGCCTATCTCGGTGGGGCCGCCGCGCGGGTTGATGCTGGAGAGACTGCGTTTGGCGATCGCAGTTCACCGTTTGTCTTGAATTTGCTGGGGAACTGGGCGGATCCTGCGGCCGATGACGCGAACAGAACATGGATACGCAACTTGTTCGCCGAGCTGCGCCCGGCTATGACTCCGGGAGTGTACGTCAATTTCATGAGCGGCGATGAGGACGACCGCGTCTCTGAGGCTTACCGCGAACGCTGGGAACGGTTGGTCGCAGTTAAGACCCAATATGATCCGAGCAACTTCTTTCGCCTGAACCAGAATATTCGGCCGCACAGAGCGACTGGGAGCGCGCTTCGTTCCTGAGAGTCGGTATTTTCGGAATTTTGGTTGCTGGTAAGGAGTCCATTTCGATGGTTCAAGCACAGCAGCGCCCGCGCACGACGATGTTCAATGGCAACAAACTGAAGCTAGGGATTTTCTCGCCCAACTGTTCCGGCGGGATGGCGGTGACGCGGGTGCCCGAGCGTTGGGACGCGTCGTGGGAGAACAACTTAAGGCTGGCGCAGATGGCGGATCAGGCGGGGATTGAGTTCCTGTTGCCCATCGCGCGGTGGAAAGGGTACGGGGGAGAGACGGACTTTGAGGGTAGCACCCTCGAGACGATCACATGGGCCTGCGGACTGCTGGCTAACACCAAGAACATAACCGTGTTCGGGACGGTGCACGCGCCGCTGGTCCATCCGATCTTTGCGGCGAAACAGATGGTGACCGTTTCTCATGTTAGCGAAGGACGCTTCGGGTTGAACATCGTTTGCGGCTGGAACCAGGATGAGTTCGAAATGTTTGGGATCGAGCAAAGGGAGCATGACACCCGATACGACTACGGACAGGAGTGGTGGGACGTGGTCCAGAAGATTTGGACGGAGAGCGCGCCATTTGACTACGGCGGGAAGTTCATCAAGCTGAAGAGGGTGGTGGGACAGCCGAAACCTTACAAGTGGCGTCCTGTGGTTATGAACGCGGGGTCGAGCGGATCGGGACGCGCGTTTGGAGCGAAGAACTGCGATTTTCTGTTCACCGTGCTGATCGACCTGGAAAAGGGCAAGAAAGACGTCGAGAGCATCAAGGGAATTGCGGCCGGAGTTGGGCGAAATATAGAGGTGTTCACGACTTCGTACGTGGTCGTTCGTCCGACGCGGAAAGAGGCGCTCGATTATCACGAATATTACACGGCCGAGATGGGAGACTATGCGGCTGCCGACCATTTGATGGAACTGCAGGGACTTCACGCGCAGTCCTTCCCGCCGGAGGCGTTCAAACTGTTTCGGCAAAGGTTTCTGGGGGGGCACGGGGTGTACCCGTTGATCGGAGACCCGGACGATGTTGCCAAGGAGCTGGCAAAAATTAGCGAGGCTGGATTTATCGGCACGACAGTGACGTTCGTAAATTATCTCAATGAATTTCCGTATTTTCGGGACGAGGTGTTGCCCCGGCTGGAAAGGTTGGGGCTACGGGCTTCAGCGAATAACGGGTAGCGTCCGTTACTCTTCGCTTGCACCGTTTTGGCTGATGTGAAGAGGCAAAAATTTAGAGCGCGGAATTCCTTGACACCACCTGCGCGCTGTTATACACCCAGCGATATTGAAACAGCCGTTTCGTTAACGGTTGACTGGGGGGGTGTTACATGGAAAGCGTCATGTCTCGCCGTGTTTTTGTAGCCTGTGTTCTTACCCTTCTTCTGGTTGCTCTTTGCGCTTATTCACCTGCCGTATTTGGACAAGCCATAACTGCTACGCTATCGGGAAGGATCGTTGATACGTCGGGTGGAAGCGTGTCCAAGGCCCGAGTAACTGTCTCCAATATCGCTACTGGTGTTTCAAGAACGGTCCAGAGTTCCGACAGCGGGGAGTTCACCCTGCCTGCGCTGCCTGCGGGAGATTACAGCGTTGTCGTAGAAGTCACCGGATTCGGAAAGCAGACCAAGAACATCACTTTACAGGTGGGCCAGTTGGCGGCTCTGGATTTTACGGTTTCTCCAGGAGGGGTTGAGGAGAAAGTTGAAGTTGCGGCGACCTCCGAATTGATGGAGCCGACGCGCACGGAAGTGAGCACGGTCATCACCGAGCGGCAGATCGTGAATCTTCCGGTCAATGGACGCGAGTTCATCGACTTTGCGCTGCTGTCACCGGCCGTGACCATCGGCGACACCACAGCCGGAAACACCGACGTGATCGTTGAACCGGTGACCAAGCTGTCCTTCGCGGGCCAGAACATTCACTACAATTTCATCGCCGTAGACGGGGCGGATGACATTTCCACCGCTTCCGGGATTCAGCGCGGGACGCCGCCGCAGGAATCGGTCCAGGAATTCCGGGTGATCAATACCGATTATTCCACGGAGTTCGGACGCGCCAGCGCCGGGATCGTCAACATCATTACCCGCAGCGGCACCAACGATTGGCATGGTTCGCTGTACGAGTACTTCCGCAACGACAAGCTGGATGCCGTAAACCTGCTCCAGGCATCCGGGGCGCACGTGCTCCGTCAAAATCAGTTTGGCGCGGCCATTGGCGGTCCGATTCAGAAAGACAAGACCTTTGTCTACGGCAATTTCGAAGCGCAGCGCCGCGGCGAATCGCCTTTTTATAACTCCGCGGTTCTGGCGAATATTGGTCTCATCAACCAGGTGAAAACTGTGGCGTACGGTTTACCGGCAGAGCCAGATTTGAACAGCGTGCTGCGCACCAACGATACGGATAACGGCTTCCTTCGAGCGGATCACAGCTTCAGTCCGAATGAGAATATGTTTGTCCGGTACTTTGTGAACGACGGCCGGCTGTTGAACCAGTCGCCCTTGAACGATGGATTCGATCTGCCGTCCGGGTACAAAGACAACTTCTATCGCGATCAGTCTATAGCCGGGACCCTGGCATCGGTGTTCAACCCGAAGCTCGTTAACGAATTGCGAATGCAGTTTGCCCGACGGTCATTTGATTTTCCGACGGTTACGACCCAGCCGCATCTGGAGCTATCAAATACTTTCGCTACTGGCGTGAATCGCGGCAATCCCGACTTCTATCGCGAGTCACGCTACGAGCTGGTCGACAACGTCACCTCGAGCCACGATAGGCACACCATCAGTTTCGGCGGGAATTTCAATTGGGTGCGCACCACAGAGTCTTTTCCGCTGTTTTACCCCTTTGAAGCGGACTTTCCCAACCTTGGCGCGTTTCTGGGGAATGACGGCGCGGTCCCCGGCTGCACGCCAGGTGTGATTGCCGCCGGTTGCCAACACCCGAACGTCATTTTCTTCGAGCGCTTCCAGGCTCCGAACTTTAACGAGCAGAGCCTGAATACCTCCGTATACATCGGCTCGCACATCTCCTCCGCGATTCGGAACGCGGCGGAAGGCACGCTGGACCACACCTACGATGGTTTGTACATTCAGGATAAGTGGCGGGCTACCAGCAAACTCACGTTGAACGGAGGCATTCGCTGGGAGTGGGAAACTTGGCCGTCGAAAGTTCTTAACACGCAGTGGAAGAATTTCGATCCGCGCGTGGGTCTGGCGTATAGCCTTGGAACAAAGCGAAACTTTGTAGTTCGTGCGGGATTTGGACTCTTCCACGGCATCATTCCGGCGCCGCTGCTAGCCTGCCAGGAACCCTCCTGCGGCGGAACCATCGGCAAATATCCGGGGCGTCCATTTGAAAATGGGCTGGACGCCAAGACGGAACTCTTTGCTTTTGCCAGCTCACCCACCATCACTTCTTTGGCGTTGCAGGGGCTGGTGCGAGACGGCGCGTATCCGGACAATACCAGCGATCCGTTCACGAACCCCTTCCCGGGATGTCAGCCCATCTCCGACTGTGGCTTCTTCGGTCCCTCGGTGGTGGTGCGCTTTGACCAAAACCACAAGAATCCTTACGGCATTCAGGCCAGCCTCGGACTAGAATTCGAGCCGCTGCCAGACACGTCCGTTAGCGTCAGCGTGCTGCATATTCGTGGCGTGCATCTCGGCAGTTTTTTTAATGTGAACCAGCCGGATCCGACCAGGCAAGTGACACTTCATGATTCCCAGGGACGCACCGGACCCAAGAACGAGTATTGTTCGGCGGAACCCTGCGTCTTTAATCCCGGCGTTCGGACGTTTCCCATTGCCATCTATTTCGAGGCTACGTCGCGATGGGACTCTGTCTATGACGGCTTGTTGCTCAACGTCAACAGGCGGCTGGCCCATAATTTCGCTTTTGGGCTTAGCTACACGCTCTCCAAGACGATCGACGACGGACCGAATCCGAGTTTCGTGCTGATTCCGCAAGACAGCCAGAACTTCCGCGCGGAGCGGGCGCTTTCCTCGGACGACGTTCGCAACCGCCTGGTCATTAACGGAACGCTGACGACTCCCAAAACCTGGAATCTTTTTGGCCGGGACTTCCTGTTTGCTTTGATTGCGACCGTGCAATCGCCGATGCGTTTTACTAAGTTCGCCGGATTTGACGCTAACGGAGATATCTTCGGCAACAACGACCGCGTGGGCATCGAGCCGCGCAATACCTTTGTCGGGGACAATTTCCGTTCGGTGGACTTCCGCGTGGCCCGGACGATTCCATTTCGTGAAAAGAAGAGCTTCGAGCTGATCGCCGAAGCGTTCAACCTCTTTAACACCACCAATATCCGTTTCTTCAACACGGTATACGGCGCTTCCGACTTCTGCCCTGTCAATCCGGCGGCGTTCGGATGTGCCGGAGCGACGAACAACCTCGAAGGCTCGCCGAATCCGCTGTACGGGACGCCGCGGGCCCTTTTCAATCCGCGCCAGATCCAGTTGGCGTTGAAGTTTAATTTCTAAAGGCGATCCCGCAATATACTGCAGCAGCTTGAGGGCGGTCGTGGGGCCGCTCTCGGGCTGGCTGAAGATAGCGCATCGTACTGCGGCCAACACATCTATGTCTGTTGCTCCTGTGCCTGCGAACGCGACGTCTGGCGATTGGGAATTAGCGAGCTTCGCGCCGCTAAGCTCGCGGCGTCTTCTCGTCCTTGGCGGCATCGGCCTGATTCTCGTTGGTATGATCTTCGGCGATATCTTTGCGGTGTTTATCCTGCATCAGAACGCCTCGCGCGTCGGAACAAGTCTGGCTGCGGCGGCTCATGCGGCCCTCGCGGGCAATAGCCCGGCCGTTCTCGTTTACTTTCAAAATGTCGGCGGATTTCTTGAGAACCGCGGAACAAAAGTGGACACTCACGTTCACATGATTGGTTTCGGCTACTTGGCGCTGATGCTTGCGGTGTTACAGCCGTGGGTGGCCTTCAGCCAAGTTGCGAAGAAAGCTGTTGCGTGGGTTTTTCTTGTGGGGGCCGGAGTTCTGCCGATCGGAGTATTTTTGATTCACTATGTCGGACTGGCATACAGTCCGCTGAAAACCATTGGGTGGGCCAGCATTTTTGCAGATTTTGGCGGACTGCTGGTTCTCTTATCTACAGGCGTTTTCCTGGTGGGTCTTTGCAGGCACCGGCAGGCGAGCCGCACTGTGGTTTCCGATACGCTGCTCGCCGACCGCAGCGCGGCAGGTCGCATGCTTCTAGCGGGAGGACTCGCGCTCGTGCTGCTCGGCTTCCTGCACGGAGCCTACTACGCCGCCGTGAATTTGTATGAGCATGAGGCGCAGGACTACTCTCTTCTTTCGCAAATGAGTTCCGGTGCGGCGGCGGCAGACCTGGCCTCTGTGGATCGCGCTCTCGCAGGGTACGGTCAGTTACAAGGCGAGAAGGCGGTCAACATTGCGGCTCACGCGCATAGTATCGAGTTCGGTTTGCTCGCCATGCTGCTTGGTTTTTTCCAGCCGTACGTCAGTTTGAATGGCACCTGGAAGCGCTCTTGGGCAGCCATGTTGTTGCTTGGCTCCGTCTTGCTTCCCGTTTTTGTGCTGCTGGAGTTGCAGTACGGCCTCCTTGCCGGAGGCGTCGCCGATCTTGGCGGCCTGCTGGTCATCATCGCTCTGCTGGCTATGTGGATCGGGGTTCTGCGTTACACCGGCAGCTTGGATGCGCCGCGAACGGGGATCGAGCATCGGGGAGTTGCGCGATGAGCGAGGCTCGGCGGCTGCTGGTGCTCGGAGGCATCGCGCTCGCGTTATGGGGCATGAGCTACGGCCTTTGGTATGCGGTCTTCGCCGAACATCAGGCTCTCAATAACATCGGTGGATCTCTTGCAGCGGGCTTCAGCGCGGCGGCTCAGCGAGATTCTGGCGCGGCTTCTGCCGCCCTCAGCCAATACCACGAAGCGAAGTATATATACGACCGTCAGGTCGACGTTCATGGGCACTGGATCGGGTTGGCGATGCTGCTCATCATCCTGGGAATCGGTTTCGATCGTGTTGCCTTTTCCAAGAGATCACAATTCCTGCTCGCGCTTGGTTTATTTCTGGGCGCGGTAATTTTCCCGCTGGGCGTTTTGTTGCAGACCGTTAGCCACGGGCCCGGGCCCAGAGCGGTAGCGATTGCCGGATCGGCGATGATCATTGCTTCCTTGGCCGGAAGCGTGTGGGGCTTCGCCCGAAGTGGCACGTCGGCTTGATGCGCGCGTCGTCTCTGGCACTGCGTCAGCGGCCAGCGAGGAATTGCCGGACACAACTGCGGTAAGACTCCGGAGTGTCGAAGTCCTGATACACGGCGCTGGTGCGCACCTGAATCACCAAGTTGCGCCACGCGTCGCGGTAGACGATTTCGCGAGCCGTTTCCGCAGAGAAAAACTCATCTCTCAGAGCAGCGGCGACGATGATGGGATGCCCCAGGCGATTGTTGTGCCGAGGCATCACAATTTGTTTGCCCGTGCGCCGCTTGTGGAACGCCCGTACCAGCCCCTGCACCGTAGCATTTCGCAAGAGTGGATGGTCCACTGGATAAATCATGAACGCGCTATGTTGATGGATGTGCTCCAGCGCACATCGGAGCGAACTCTGTTGCCCGTTGCGCCAGCCGGGATTGCAGATCACCTGCACGCCGCTGGGCACTTCCGGTCGAATCTTCTCGCTATCGCAGCCCAGCACCACGACTGTCGGGCCAACGCCAGCGCAGTTGTTCACCGCAAGTTGCAGAGCCGTCTTGCCCCCAAAGGATGCGAGAGGTTTTGGGAAACTGAGATGTTTGGAACTGCCTGCGGCCAGAACGACAGGAATGATCTGTTCGAAGTTTGTGCTCAAGGCTGGGGCAGGATAAACTACGCAACATCGAAACACCAGACGTCAAGACGGTCCCGGTGTGCGGAAACATCTGTTTCGTCTTGCGACGCCGGGGGATTCGCACTAGAATGCGCGGGCCGTCGCGACGGATATTTCGCGAAGATGGGATTGCCACCGGTTCTTTCCAGAAGTACGAGAAAAACTGTGTACTCTCAGGCTTTTTCCTATCATCGTGCCGCTTCCTTGGAACAGGCGGCGAAGCTTTTGCGCGAACTGGGCGACGAGGCTCGGCTGATTGCCGGCGGCCAGAGCCTGATTCCGCTGATGAAAATGCGGTTGGCGCGTCCCAGCGCGCTCGTTGACATCAACTTCATTCCCGATCTCACTGAAATCCGCATGCACAATGGCGAGTTGCGCTTGGGTGCTTTGGCACGCCATACCGATATCGAGAATTCCGATCCGGCAGCGGCCATTCCTATCATTCACGACTGCGCTGCGGGGATCGCGGACGTGCAGGTGCGCAACCAGGGCACGATTGGCGGATCGCTGGCGGAGGCGGATCCCAGCGGCGACTGGGGAGCCGTACTACTGACTCTCGAAACTTCGGTGCGCTGCTTTGGCCCTTCCGGAGAGCGCACGCTACGTTTGGAGGATTTCATTAAGGACGCATATACCACCGTGCTGGGTCACGACGAGTTGGTGCGCGAGGTAATCGTCAAGAAGCCATCGAAGAACAGCGGCGGGGCGTACTTGGCGTTCAAGAGAAGCGCGCCGGTATACGCAACCGCAAGCGCGGCGGTGCAGCTCACCTTCGACAGCAAGGATCTTTGCAAGGACGCCCGCATTGTGATGGGCTGCGTGGGACTGACCGCGATTCGCGCGAAGGCGGCGGAGAGGGAACTGGCAGGCAAGAAGCTCGACGACAAGATCGTCCAACGGGCTGCAGATGCGGCGAGAGAAGCCGCCGAGCCGCAGAGCGACATGCGCGGTTCCGCGGACTATAAGCGGGTGCTGGTGGGCGCTTTGGTGAAGCGAGCCATCGGAATCGCGGCGCGCAGGGCTCGCGGTGAGCGCGTGGAGGCGGGACACGAATATGTCGGGCGTTGAAAAGATACTGGTGCGTATCCGCGTGAACGGCCAATTGCGGGAAGCCGCCGTCGAGCCGCGCACGCTCCTCGTGGAATTTTTGCGCGACCAATTGAACCTCACCGGAACGCACATCGGCTGCGACACCACCTACTGCGGCGCCTGCACGGTGCTCCTCAACGGCAGAACGGTGAAGTCTTGTACCTTGTTTGCGCCTATGGCCGACGGAGGAGAGATCACCACGGTGGAAGGTCTTTCTACAAACGGTACGCTGCATCCGGTGCAGCAGGCGTTTGCGGAGTGTCACGGTTTGCAATGCGGCTACTGCACTCCGGGTCTGCTCCTTTCGACTTTGCACCTGCTGACGAAGACCCCGAAGCCAACCCAGAAACAAATTCGCAAAGCAATCGCCGGCAATACCTGCAGGTGCACCGGCTATCAAAACATTCTGAAAGCGATCGAGATGGCGGCCTTCGAAATGGAGAAACGCTAGAACATGGAGATTAAGTTTGGCGGTGACTTCACGGTCAGGAAGAAGGCTGAAGAGGTCTACGATTTCCTCGTCGATCCCAACCGCTTCTGCCCCCTGCTGCCGGACTACCAGAGCATGGAGATGCAGGATGCCAGGAATTTCCTGGTAAAGCTGAGTGTGGGTATCTCGCACATCCGGGGCACCGCGGCTGTGAAAATGTCGCTGGTGGAAACAGATCGGCCCACGCGCGCTGTCTATGAAGGGAAGGGCGAGGTGCCCGGCGGCTCGGCCACTCTTCGCGCAGGATTTGATCTCGCGACCTTGCCGGGCGGGGAAACAAAGGTAACCTGGCAGGGTCAATCGAACATTGTCGGTCGAATCGCTTCGCTGGCTGGCGGCATGCTCGAACCGTTGGCAAAAAGGAACGTACAGAAATTAATCGACGGCTTGCAGAAGGCTCTGGGATAAACCGGATTGGTCATGGCGAGAACGATATTCAAAAAAGCGAAGCGAACGACGCCGAAGCCCAAGGTTGCTGCGGCTGGTAACGGTGTTCCGAAGTGGGTCGGTCAGCCCATTCGCCGCAAAGAAGAAGACCGCCTCGTGCGCGGCAAAGGCATCTTCGTCGACGACCAGAAACTCACCGGTATGCTGCACATTCGCTTTGTGCGTTCGTCCTATGGCCACGCGAAGCTCACCCGGGTGGATGTTTCTAAGGCCGCCGCGCTGCCTGGAGTCGTTTGCACGCTGACGGGGGCGGAAATAAAAGGCCTGGTGCAGCCGTTCATCGAAATTGGGCCAGACGTCGGGCAGAAGGTCGCCGATTACCCGATGGCGGTGGACAAGGTTGTCTATCAGGGCGAACCCGTAGCGGCCGTGGTTGCCGAGACGCGCATGGTTGCCGAAGATGCGGCGGAACTCGTGGAGGTGGAGTACGATCCGCTTCCTCCGGTGATGACGGCGGAAGATGCTTTGAAGGACGAAAGCCTGCTTCATCCGGCCATGGGCACCAACCGCAACTGGCACGGTCTTTTCGAATACGGTGACGTCGAGAAGGCTTTCAAGCGAGCCGCGCACGTCGTGCATATCGGCCGTGTGCACTTCCACCGGTTTTCCAGCACGCCGCTGGAAAACAACGCCATGATCGCTGTGTGGGATTCGCGGTCGGAGCGCATTGAGTTCTGGTCCAACAATTCGTTTCCCGCGTTCGCCGCCCAGTTCCTGTCTCCGGCACTCGGCGTCCGCATCGATCAGATCCTGATGAAGAGCTTCGATATTGGCGGCGGCTTCGGGATCAAGATTACGAACTATCCGTATATGGCGGTCTGCGCTCTCGCTTCCCGCAAGGCCGGCGACCGGCCCGTGAAATGGGCCGAGACCCGCACCGAGCATATGCAGGCCAGCGCGCACGGAAACGAACGGACCTATTTCGACACGCGTGTGGGTCTCGACAAGAATGGTGTCATCACCGCAGTTGATTCGCGGCACGTCGACGATTGTGGCGCCTACCCTCGCTACGAACCGCTCGGTTGCGTCATTTGGGCGCAGGTGTTGCCGGGCGCCTATCGCGTCAAGAATGTTCGCATCGACATGAATCAGGTTGTTACCAACAAATGCCCGGTGGGTCCAAACCGTGGCTACTCGCGGATGCAGCAGCTGTGGTTCATGGAGCGCATTCTCGATATTTGCGGGCACTCACTCGGGATTCCGACGGATGAGATGCGGATTCGAAACTACATCCGCAAGCAGGAAATGCCGTATACGACGCCGAACGGCTGCGTCTATGACTCCGGCGATTACGCAGGTATGCTCGCGCTCGGCCAAAAACTAATCGGGTGGGACGACTGGAAGAAAAAGCAAGACGCTGCGAAGAAAGAAGGACGCTGGCTAGGCCTTGGAATCGGATCGACACTCGACTCCGGAACAAACAATTTCGGCCAGGCGCAAATTATCAATGCGGGTGCGCCATTTTCAGGCCAATCGAAAGCTGCGAATGCCAAGCTGGATATTTACGGCGAGGTGGTCGTTACTTTAGGGTCCGTTCCGCAGGGGCAAGGGCACGAAACCACGGCGGCGCAAGTAGTCGCCGATGTCTTGGGTGTTTCCCCCGACCTCGTGAAAGTAAAGCCGGGATTCGATACCGAGCAGAACGTCTACACCGGCCACACAGGAACGTACGCCAGCCAGTTCGCTGTAACAGGTCTCTCTGCGATTCATGGAGCGGCGGTCAAACTCCACGATGAAATGAGCCGCCTGGCGGCTTGGGCGTTGAAGGCCAAGCAAAAGGATCTTGAATTCGGCATCGGTGCGCAGGGGCCCGAAGTCCGCGACAAACGAACAAAGAAATCGATTAACTACTGGGCTCTCGCCAACCTGGTGAACGTAAACAACGCCGGCATGCCCGAAGACCTTTGGGACATCACACTCAACTGTCGGCACGTTTACCATGCGCCTTTCCAAGTGCCGGACATCAAGCGCAAATACGGGAACTTGACTCTGACTTACGCGGCGCAGATTCATATCGCGGTCGTGGAAATCGATCGCGAGACCTTCCAGCCTAAAATTCTGGCGTACGCTTGCGTTGATGATTGCGGCCGCACGATCAATCCGCGCATCGTGAAGGGGCAAGTGCATGGCTGCACCGCTCATGGCATCGGCGCAGCCCTGATGGAGAACTGCGCTTACGACGCCGATGGTAACCTGCTGGCTTCGACGTTCAGCGACTACACGCCGATAACCGCTATGAATATGCCGGACCTGCTTTACGGGCACATGGAATCGCCATCGCCCTTTTCCTACAATGGCGCGAAGGGAATGGGCGAGGGTGGAGCCGCGCCGGTTCATACCATGTGTGCTGCGCTACAGGATGCGCTGTATTCAAACGGGGTCATCATCGATGATTCCCATAATACGGGTGATTCAATTTACCGCGCGCTGCAACGCGCGAGTGCAGGCGAAATGGGTGGTATGGTGCGCGTTACCCATCAGCGCGCAGCCCGATAGATGAAGCGTGTTTGCATCATCGCGTGCGGTTCCATCGGCAGCCTCTACGCCGCGCATCTGGCAAAGGTCTGCGAGGTCTGGGCGTATGTGCGGCGGCCCGAGCATGCGCGCGCAATCAACGAAAACGGCCTGCGCGTTTCTGGCTCGCATAGTTTTCATGCAAATGTTCGCGCCACGAGCGACCCTGCGGACCTTCCGGAATCCGACTTCGGGATCGTGTCCTGCAAAGCAACGCAAACGGCGGAAGCGCTGGGCCCGGTTGCGCATCTTTTTCCCCGAGGCGCTCTTCTCTGCGCCCAGAATGGCTTGGGCAGTGAAGAGGTTGTCGCTAGCCTTGCAAAGACGTTCGTGATTCGCGCCGCGACCTTCATGAGCGGCACGCGGCATAGTGATACGCACGTGCAGTACGAGCTGGATACGCCCACGTGGATGGGCCCGTTCGAGCCGTCGAACACTCCATTTTCCGTAGTCAAAGAGCTCGCGGATTTGATCTGCGCCGGAGGGCTCAAGGCCATAGCTCTGGAAGACGCACGGCCCGCTCAATGGTCAAAATTGATCTTCAATTCTTCAGTGAATTCCGTCTCCGCACTCACCGAGTTGGTACACTGCCCGCAGTTCGCGAAAGAAGAAGCGTTCGGAGACCTCGGGCACCTGCTACGAAGCTTGATCGAAGAGGGAAAGCAAGTCGCTGCCGGACTTGGCATCGGGCTGTACGAAGATCCGTGGGAAATGAACAAAATCGGCGCGCAGACGGATCATCCGCCCTCCATGCTCTATGACATTCGCCACAAACTGAAAACGGAAATCGATTTCCTCGGGGGCGCGATCGCCCGTGAGGCGCATCGCGCCGGACTATCCGCGCCGCTGCATACGGCGCTGTACCGGCTGATCAGAGGCAAGGAAGTGTCCTGGACGTACCAAAGCCAGGAACGCGCGGCCGTGAAGTAACCAGGGACGAAATGACATATCCGCTCGATCGCGAAAAGTGGCAAAGAGTGCGCCAGATGATGGAGCGCCACGACCTTGATGCCGTCGTCGTGCGCGCCCCAGATAATGTCCTCTACCTGGCGAACTACTGGACGATGAAGGGCTACGATCTCGTGATCTTCCCACGTGAGGGCGATCCCACCCTTTTGGTCATCGAGCCCCAATATCGCGAAGCGCAGCGCACAGCTTGGAACAAGGATGTGCGCTTCTTTCTGTTTTATCATCCAAAGGACCCGCGGCCTCCGATGATCCGCGCCGTGGAAATGGCCGTGGATGTTTTACGCGAGCGTAAACTGAGCCGTCGTGTTGGAATCGAGCTCTCGCAAACTTCGCAGATCTGCGACCGCATGGTCGGCGAACCCACGGTGTACTGGCAGGGTTTTTACGACGCCTTCCGCGCGAGCTGCAAAGAAGTAGTCGATGCCGCGCCTCTCCTCGCGGAAGTGCGCATGATCAAGACACCGCAGGAACTCGAGCGCATGCGCCTGGCCAACGAACTCGCTGCCATCGGCATGGAGTATGCCCGTGACAGCATCAAGCCCGGCATGAAAGAAAGCGAAGTGGGCGCGATGATCGAGGGCCATATCCATGCCGTCGGCGTCGGCTACAAGGGCAAAGTGGAGATGGCGCGCGCGTTCACGCTGGTTTGGTCCGGCCCCGGCATCGCCACGTTCACCGCGACGAGCCATAGGCCGATCGTAGAGAATGAGCCCACGCTGGTGGAGCTTTGGGTCTGTGCCGATGGCTATTGGACTGATTTGACGAAGAACATTTGCCCGGGTCGGCTGACGCCAGAATATGACCGGCTCCTCGATCAGTTACTGGAGATTTTTGCCGCTGCAGTCTCCTGCGTGCGCGACGGCGCTCCCCTCGGCGACATCGACCGTATCATTCGTAAGGGAATCGAAGCCGCGGGCTATCCCGGCCAGCCTTCACACCCGGTCGGGCACGGAGTCGGCGCGCGCGCACACGAACCGCCCTACTCGCATCAAGCGGCGCCTGGCAAGATGCAGTCTGGTATGGTGTGGGCCATCGAGCCGGGAATTTACTGGGATGCCGGCGGCGGCCTTCGGTTGGAAGATAATTTCCTGGTAACCGAGAATGGTTGCGAGAAGCTGTGCTCGTATCCAGATGATTTTCGACGATAACGCCATGCCACAAGCGCGATACCTGAGGCGGAGGCCTCTCAGGCAATGAAGGAAAATCTGGAGAAGGCGATTCTCTCGCAAATTCGTGAGGAGGAGATCGTCGCGATGTCCCGCGACGTCGTAAACATACCCAGCCCCACCGGCGAAGAATTGGAAATGGGACGCTACATGCGCCGCGTGTTCGAGGAGGCCGGCCTGCAAACGTCATGGCAGGAAGTCGAAGACGGCCGCGCCAACGTCGTTGCCCTTTGGGAGGGCACCGCCAACGGCAAGAGCCTGATGTTCAACGGCCACATGGACACGTCGAATACCGGGCGAGAGAACTTCCTCACCGGTCTTGGCTACAAGGCGAAAGCTGTAATCCAAAAGGGCCTGATCTATGGCCTGGGGATCTACAACATGAAAGGCGCCCTGGTTTGCTACACCCAAGCGGTAAAGGCATTGATGCGCGCTGGTGTCAGGCTGGAAGGTGACGTCACGATTGCCGCCGTCGTCGGCGAAATCGAGAAAACGCAGTGGAGCGACGAGTTCGTCGGTAAAGAATTCCGCGGCTACGGTGTGGGAACCCACCATCTCGTGAATCATGGCGTTTTGCCGGACATGTGCATTCTGGGTGAACCTACCGATCTGCAGCTCGTGCTCGGCCACTACGGAACGGTCTGGGTACGCCTATCAACGCGCGGGCACTACGTTCACACGGCATTCACCCGGGGTAAACAAGATCACAGCTCTATTTTTCGCATGAAAGAGATTCTGGACCCGATCTACAAGTGGATTGCAGCGTGGGAGAAGAAGGCTAGCTATGACGGCCAGCAGGGCGTCGTTAATGTGGGCTGCATCCGCGGAGGTTTTCCCTGGCGGGTAAGCCGCACGCCGGACCGCACCGATATTTTTCTGGATGTCCGCGTTCCGCCGACGATGCCTCTGAAGGAAGTTCGCGTCTCCATCAAGCAACTGGTTCTCGATCTGCGGAAAAAACATTCTGACTACGGCATTGAATCCGAGATCTTTGTCTCCGTGCCGGGTGCGGAGATTTCGAAAGATCACCCGCTGGTGAAGACGATTGAATTGTGCCACCGGCGCGTTCTGGGCGAGGCGCCAAAGCACGCAACTGTACTGTGGGATTCTGATGCGTCGGTCATGACCCGCTTTGGCATCGAGACCCTTAATTACGGCCCATCGAGCGGGCCGCGCGACGCCCAGGGTGAAAAAGTGTCCATCGAAACGCTATTGAACACCACCAGGGTCTATGCACTCGCCGTAGCCGAGATCTGCGGAGCGCACTGACGGAGGCCAAACCATCGCGATGACCAGTCAAAAAGAAATCGACCGCCGCTACAACAACATCCGTGCGGCCATGGAGAGAGAAAAGGTAGATGCCATCATCGTCTGCGGAAATCAATACGCCGGATTCGAGGGCGCCGTGCGCTACACCTCCGGCTTCGAAATCGTTCACCGTTATGTCTACGTTCTGATCCCACTCGGGGGAGATCCGGTCCTCGTTTTCCCGCGCGAAGCGCGCTGGATCGGCGACAAAAAAGCTCCGTTTGTCCGCGAAAAGGTGTGGGCCGAAATACCGGGAAAGTGGCTTCGCGAAGAAATTGAAAAGCGCCATTGGAAACGCGTCGCTGTCTACGGTCTGGACTTCGTCATGGCCGTGCGCGACTACCGCGAACTCCAGCAAGCCTCGTTCGAACTTGTCCCCTTCGATTTTCACTTCGACATGGCCCGCGCTGTGAAAAGCGACGAAGAGCTCGAAGGCTTTCGCGACAGCATGGACATTATCTTGGACGGTTTCCAGGCCTTGCTCGCCGGCTACGAACCTGGCAAGAGCGAAGCCGAAATTATGGCTCCAGCCGTCGAGCGGTTTTTCGCGCGCGGCGCCGGACCGCGCATGATGAACATAGTCCTGAGTGGTACTGGAGGCGAGGCCGAAGCCCACTTTAAGGTGCCGTCTCAGCGCAAGGTCGGCCCTGACGACCTTTTGCTCTATTCCCTCGAAATCACCGGCACGGCCGGCTACTGGATCGAGTTTTCTCGCGCCTTAATCCGGGGCAACGTCAGTCCGCGAACTCGTGCCATGAGCGAAGTCTATCCGCACGCGATGGAAGCGGCGCGAGAGAAAATGCACGACGGCGCTCTGGCCAGCGATGTTCACAAAGCTGCCGCCGATGTTTTCAGCAAGGCGGGTTTCGCGCTCGGACACTTGACCGGTCATTCCATCGGCATGACGATGCTCGAATATCCCGCCATCGGCGCAAACACGCATGCCGAACTGAAGGAAAACATGGTCCTGAGCTTTCACCCTCAGGTCGTCGATCAAGATGGCCAAGTCTGCCTCTATACCCAAGATACCTATCGCGTCGGCAAGAAAGAAGGCGAGTGCCTCGCAAACGTGCCTTGGCGCTTTTATACCGGCCTGGAGGCGCGGAAGACCGCATGAGCGTCAAGATTTGCATCGTCGGCTGCGGCGCGATTGGAAGTATTTTTGGCGCCCACTTGGCGCGCCTCGCGGACGTTGAGGTCCACGCCTACGACGTTTGGAAAGAGCACACCCGCGCAATCAACGAACGCGGCCTGCACATCAGCGGAGCTGCCGATTTCACTGCCCGTCTGCACGCCACTTCGGACCCCAAGGAGATCCCGTCTTGCGATTTTGGCATCGTTGCCACCAAGAGCACCCACACGGGCCGGGCAATCGAACAGACCGCTCACATTTTTGGCGCATCCAGCGCCGTCTGTTCGGTGCAAAACGGCGTCGGCAACGAAGAAATTCTCGCCCAGCATGTCCCCTGCGTGATTCGTGGCACGACTTTCCCGGCCGGCCATGTGATTGAGCCGGGGCACGTCGGCTTCGACATCAACGGCGACACCTGGATTGGCCCTTTCGAGCCCACTCACACGCCGTACGCACGAGTAGAACAACTCGCCGAACTTCTCAATCGCTCCGGTTTGCGAGTAATTCCTCTGCAGGACGCCCGTGGCGCGCAATGGACCAAGCTCATTTTCAACGCTTCAACAAATCCGGTGGGTGCCCTGACGCTTCTTCACCACGGTGCGGCAACGCGCTTCCCACAAACCGGCGCGCTATTCAACGCGTTGATTGCCGAGGGAGAGGCGGTAGCCAAGGCCCTGGGAATCGAGCTTCACGGCGATGCCCGCGCGCTCGTTCAAAAAGGCGCGAATGCTCCAGGCAAACACCGGGCCAGTATGCTTCAAGACATTCTTGCAAAGCGTCAAACTGAAGTCGATTTCATGAACGGCGCCATCGCCGACTGGGGCGAAAAAACGGGAGTACCCACGCCGCTGAATCGCGCCGTGTGGCAATTGGTGAAGGGCCTGGAACATTCCTGGACCGATCCGGTGTAGCGCGCGGCAACAGTAGGAAGCGCGTATAGGGAGAAAAATGAAGCGATGAGCATGCCATTCAAGATCGGTGTGTTGCAGCTCAGCATGGAGCCGTTGGACGAAACCGTGCGCATGGCGCAGGCCTGCGACGCTGCCGGCTTCGACACTTTTTGGCTAGCCGAAGCCTATCCCTGGTGGCGCAAGCATTCCATGGAAGCGCGTTCGTCCACGGCGTTAACCGCGATCGTCGCCCGCGAAACCAAGAAAATAACCATCGGCTGGGGCATCATCTCCCCTTACACCCGTCACCCCGTCCAGATCGCCATGGAGGCCCGCGTTTTGCAGGAGGCCGCGGGCAAAGACCGTTTCTTGCTTGGTCTCGGCGCTTCGAAGATTTTTATGAAGGAGATCGGCGAAGGCGAAAAGGGAAAAGAAGTGGGTCCAGCCACGGTCATGCGCGAAAGCATTGAGATCATCGAGGCCATGCTCGCCGGCGACGAAGTGAAATACGAAGGGAAGGCATTTCAGGCGTACGCGCCAGCTCTGAAATCGGACGCCCACGTTCCGCGCTGGCGTGTGCCCATTTACGTTGGCGCCACCGGCCCTGTGCTGCAGCGCCTAGCCGGTTCGCACTCCGACGGCTTGCTGACCGCCAGTATCACCACGCCGAAGTTCGTCGAATATTCGCGCAAAATGATGGAAGACGGCGCCCGCAAAGCCAACAAAGATTCTTCCAAGCTCGACCTCGGCTCCGTTATTGTCGGCAGCGTCGGAACAGATCCGAAAACCGCTCGCGAAGGCGCCCGCGAAATGGCCGCCATGTATCTTGCCAACAAAGTTCAGAACATTCGAGGTTCCGCGGACACGCTGCTCGAATGCGCGGGCCTGGGCTTCGACGAAATCCGCCCCATCGCCGAAGCGATGGAGCAGGGTGGCCGAAAGGCCGCCGCTCGCGCCGTGTCGGACTCCGTCCTGCACAAGGTCTGCCCGATTGCCGGCACTCCCTCGCAATGTATAGAGAAACTGGAGGAGTACCGCGCGGCCGGTTGTACGCACATCATGTTGGAGCTGTGGGGCGACGATCGGCTGGAGCAGGCGCGCCTCTTCGGCGAAAAGGTCTTGCCGCACTTCAGCAAGAATTAGTGGTAGTGCTTGCGGACGGAGAAGAGTCGCGCCTAGGCAGGCTGCTTCAGCCGGTTCACGATCGCCAGAAACTCTGCATCGGTCACCAACCTACGTCTCTCGACGCCAAATCGTTTAACATCAGCCAAGACGCCCTGCTGTTGCTCGGTCGTCAGCGAAACGCCTAGCTCCTTCGACTTAATCGCGATGCTGTCCAGCCCGCTTTTCTTCCCCAGCACAATCGCCCGCGTCGCTCCCACTAACTCGGCAGAAAAGGGTTCAATCGCTTCCGGAATGTGAAACTGGCTCGCCACCGCTCCACTCTCCCGCATGAACAAGTTCTCTCCGACCACCGGCTTCCACGGCTCAAGCTCGTGACCCGCAGTGCGCCGCACCAGCGCGGAAACCTCCCGCACTTTCTTCAGATTCAGCTCTATCGGCACTCCATAAAGCCCGCTCAGCGCCATGGCCACCTCGCCGAGATCGGCATTCCCCGCGCGTTCTCCCATGCCGTTGATGGTTCCTTGAATCCATTCGGCGCCCGCGCGAACCGCGGCCACGGCGCACGCCGTCGCCAGCCCGAAATCATTGTGTCCATGAAAATGCAGCGGCACTTGCGGCCCGACCCAGGTGCGGACCTGCCGCACAAGAAACTCGACCGCTTCAGGCCCGCACGCGCCAATCGTATCCACGACGACGAGCTCCTCGGCTCCCGCGTCGAGTGCGTTCCGATAAAAATCTCGAAGGACTTCCAAAGCCGTGCGCGTACCATCCACGGTGAAAAACGCGACCCGCACATCGTGCTTGCGCGCATACGTAATAGCTTCCGCAGCGCGCCGCTTGGCTTCCTCCACCGATAATCCATAAGCCCTGAGCTTGATCGCGCTCGTCGGTGTCTCGATCACCATGGCGTGCGCGCCTAAACGCAACAGTTCGTCGATGTCAGGCTTCACCGCTCGTCCGAAGCCCCAAATTTCCGCCTTGAGGCCGGCCTTCGCGATCATCCCGAACGCCTCGGCGTCGTCCGCGGAAACGCGAGGGAATCCGGCTTCGATGCGGCCAACCCCCAGGCCATCGAGTGCTCGCGCAATCTCCAACTTTTGTGGCGGCGTCAACACTACCCCGACGCTCTGCTCTCCGTCGCGCAAGGTCGTATCGTAAAACTTCACCGCGCCCTCCAGCGCAAACGACCTCTCCACATCAGAACGATGATTCAGTTCGCTGATCCACAGCCCGCCTCGCGGCGCAGACGCGTTCATTTCTGTCGTCCCACTCCCGCTGCCTCGATTGATTTGCCGCCGTGCATCTCTTTATACGAAACCACCGGATTTCTCAGCACCCCGACTTTCTCGATCTCGCATTCCACGACGTCTCCGGCCTTGAGATACAACGATTTCGGGTCATCGCTAAAAGCCGCCACCCCGGAGACCGTGCCCGTGGACAGCACATCCCCAGCGGAGTATCCCATCGGCGAATAGTGCGAAATGATCTCCGGTATCGTGACGGACATCTTGCTCGAATGGGATTGCTGCCGGGTTTTGCCGTTTACGCGCAGCTCCATCGCCAGATTGTTGGGTTGCGGTATCTCATCCGCCGTAACGATATGCGGGCCTAGGGGACAAAACGTATCGATGGCCTTGCAAAAACTGAATACCCCAGACTTCATTTCCTGCCGCTGAATATCCCGCGCCGTTATGTCGTTGAAAATCACGTAGCCGCCGATATAGTCTGCCGCAGCTTGCTCGGAGAAATGCTTGCCCGATTTCTTAAGCACCACCGCCAGCTCCAGCTCGTAATCCAATTCCTCCGTCAAGTGTTCCGGATACACGATGGCTTCGTCCGGTCCGATAATCGCGTCCACGTTTTGAAAAAAGACGATCCAAGGCAGTACCGGATGGGAAAATCCCGACTTCTGCGCCTCCGTGTGGTGCTCCCGGAAGTTCCCTGCCGTATGGAAAAATTTCTTTGGAACGATCGGCGCCTTGATCCGTACAGCATCTCTCCGAAGGAAAATAGGCTCCCTGGACGCCCCCGTCAGCCCCGGGCCTTCTTTCAGTGCGTATTCCAGCCCCGCTCGGGCCGCATCCAGCCCACGGTCTCCATTTTCGAACAGCCTCCGCATATTCGCAGGCACCCGTGCATCCGCGAGCGGGTAGAAAGCGCCTTCCTGTTCGACGTTCCGCAAATACACGGCGTATGCCGCATTAAGGTCCACAATGTTCCCGTCAGGCGTAACCGCCCCGATCCGGTCTTCGCGGGCCTGGTGCTGGAAGGAAATCAATTTCATCGACGATCCTCTCCAATCGCAAACGCTCCGCATGTTACCAAAAATCAGTGCAGCTTGCTGACGCGACCAACCGCACTTAGGACCTTTTTAGGAACGACACTGCCGACTGGGAATCGCGGCTTGGATCGCCGTTGTTCGCTTTGGAGGAGACCTCGACGCGAATTCAAGAGAGGATCGAAAAGAAGGGAATGAAGTGACTTAACCGACGGCTGAAGAGTCACCCAGTGAACGACGTGGGTTGCTGGGCAACGCGCCTCCCGAGTCTGCCTGAAGTATGCCTGACGGGAATGGGAAGCCCTATTCCGACAGGTACTAAGCCCTGTGGAATCACTACTTGGACCTAGCAAATGCATAAAAACGATCCTAAGTCGTGCGCGTCTGCCAGTTCCGCCACTCCCGCAGTGCTGTAAGTAATATACCGGGATTGCGGGGGAAAACTCTAGGGGTCGCGTTCCTGGGATTGTGAGTCTGGATTGTAGGATTGTCGAGGGGCACAATTAACCCGCCGAACTCCGATCTTGATAAACGTTGCGGGCGGACTGATCCTTTGCTACCCTCCGCGTCATTCGGACCCCAAGGAGGTATGTTCATGGCCTTTTGTAGCGCGTGTGGTGCGCAAGTGGATCAGGCGGCATTCTGTCCCAAGTGCGGAGCCGCTCAGGGTACGTCTGCAGCTCCGCCAGTAGCCGCAGCGGTCTCCACGGAGGGCCTTGCGGAGAATGTTGCGGGGTTGCTTTGCTATGTTCTCGGCTGGATCACCGGGCTGATTTTTCTTTTAATCGACAAGCGGCCGTTCGTAAAGTTCCACGCAGCCCAGTCGATCGTCGTTTTCGGGGCTCTGACCGTCTTACGCATCGGGCTGGGAGTGATGTTCAGCATCGGCGGCTTGTTTACGTGGGGCGTGGGAGGGATGTTGTTTCTACTGCTCGGTCTAGTAGGATTTGTGCTGTGGATCTTGCTGATGATCAAGGCTTATCAACACGAATTATTTAAGCTGCCCGTAGCTGCGGGCATCGCCGAAGGCATTGCCGGGAAGTAGCGATTCACTCTTCGTTTAGCGAACCCCTTTAGGGAACATTCCGATTGGATCTTTTTTCGTCTACGCGTGCGCCGATCGTGGTCCGTATTTTCGCTTGACTTTCTTCGCGCCGCCAACCATCGTTTAGAGCTTTGTCCTCGGAATTAGGCCTCGCCGAGGGATAGAAAGGCGCGTTCCGCTTCTCATGACCCGCGTACGCTTGTGCTTCCACGACCGCTGTTTTGACGGCACCGCTTCCGCAGCGCTCTTCTACCGTTTTTATAAGGAGCGTTTTGATCATGGCGCGGAGTTTGGCTTCAGCGGCATGACCCATCGAGCGGCGCAACCCTGGGTGGGCGACCTGTTTGATGGCGATGAGAACGTCATCGTGGACTTCAAGTACTCGAACTCGCCAAAGGTGACGTGGTGGTTCGATCACCATCAGAGTGCTTTCCTCACGCCGCAGGATGCCGAGCAATTTCGGGTGCATCCTGGTCCGCGTATGTTTTACCAGCCGGACTTTAAATCCTGTACAAAATTGATCGCCACGGTGGCCAAGGACAAGTTCGCTTTCGACACGAAGCCTTTGGAGGAATTGATTCATTGGGGCGATATCATCGACGGCGCGCAGTATCCGACGCCAGAGTTCGCGGTGGAACTCGCCGAGCCTGCGATGCAGCTGGCGCTGGTCATCGAGGCGGCGCCGGAAAATGACCTTCCGGCGCGCATCATTCCAGAGCTGGCGTACCGTCCGCTGGCGGAAATGATCAAACTGCCGTTGGTCGCGAAACACCTCGGGCCATTGCTGGAACGCCACCGTCGATCCATCGAGATTCTTCGCGAACGGAGCGAAGCTCGCGACAACGTAATATTCTTTGATGTCGGTGACCTGGATCTCGAGGGCTACAACAAGTTCATTCCTTACTTACTGCATCCCGAATGCGTGTATTCGGTCAGCGTCAGCGCTTCCGAAGTGCGAGCGAAGGTATCTCTCGGGACCAATCCCTGGAATCAGGCGACGGCGGACCAGAATCTGGCGTCTTTGGCGGAGAAGTTCGGTGGCGGGGGACATCCCCGTGTGGCGGCCATCTCTTTTGAACCTGGCGATCTGGCCCGAGCCCGCAGTGTGGCTCACGAACTCTTGAGCGTGCTGCGCGCCCGGAAGTGATTCGGGTGAAGCGCGGCTGAATTGTCTCTTACCGCAGCGGGCGTATTTTCGAGCTACGTTCGACAAAGGCGTATACGCTGTGTAGAATTAAAAGATTGTCTGTGGGCCGGTAGCTCAATGGTAGAGCAGCTGACTCTTAATCAGCGGGTTGCAGGTTCGAGTCCTGCCCGGCTCACCAACATTCCAAAAGATTTACAAGGAAATCGTTGGGAGCGCCTAAAGGCCACTGTAGCGGGAATTGTAGCGGGTGGGCGTCGATTCTCACCCCCTCACAGGGCCATCAGCTCGACTTCTAGGCGCATCAGGCAGTCCCGGACGTTGTTCCGGCTATCCCTGGCCAATCGCGCCAAGTCTGGTCCGTTCCCGTTTCCACCCTCGGCGTGCCAGATCTTCTCCAGGTAACAAGCAATCTCCCCGGATAGGCCATAGCTAGAAAATTCCAGCACCTTGCAGCGGGAGAGAAACCGACGCTCAAGCCGTTCGGTGTCGTTTGCCGTGAATATCCAAATTGTGTTTGGCGCTGGGTCGGTAGAATCGAGCTTAGAGAGCAGCGCCAGTTGCGCCGCGTTCGTCTGGTCCGCCTCGTCGGCAAGCACGACATGGAATCCGCCCGGAGTCATCGGGGCATACCAGCATTGGCGCACCGTATCCTCTATGCTTTGCGCGTTGCACTTCTGGCTAGGAATCTTGTGCAATTCGGCCTCTAATTCAGCCGCCAGCGCCAACGCCATCGTGCTCTTGCCCACACCAGACGGGCCGACAAACAGCCACGCGCCAGATGCGGGACGCTTGCAAAATGCCGACAGCACTTTCTTGGGACGTTCTAGGCCGATGAAATCCGCGATGCGGACGGGCCGATATTTCTCGGCGAGTGACTGAGGAAAGGCCAGATCAGCTTGCATGGATTCTCCCCTCGCCAACGGGGGAGTCTTTGACAGGCTCCCCACGGTCTACTTGTAACGTTTCAAATACGCCTCAACAGAGCGCCGAAATAGCTCCGCACTTGGAGCGCCAGTCTTGCGCGACAATTTCTTGACCGTTCGGTCAACTCTTCTGGCAGCCAGACGGTGGTGCATTATGAAAGTGAATGGAAGAAGTGGTGCGCGTATTGCGAAATTTGCGCCACATTTTCGACTGATCTTCGGAGCATTTGCTGTTGATCTCAGAGCACGCTGTCAGTGCCAGAGAGTTTAAGGTTCGTCCTTTGGATTTGTTGCCGATTTAACCATCTCTTCACGACTGGCAGATTTTTGAAATTTGAGAATTTCTGGCACACAGCTCCGCCTAGACAACCCGGTAAGCTCCTGTCATCACGTACCGTGGCGTGGCGGAATTTTGAGTGCGAGCCTGCGCTGGTAATGGCTGCCGTAAAAGCAAGCGGAAGGGAAGCTGGGCCGCCCGCGCAAGCAAGTGGATTCGGAAAAAGTGAAGCGCCCACGGACCAGTCGGGAATCATGGACGGAGTGCAGGAGGCAAACTAGCGACTGACAGTTGAGTTCAGAATCTCAACAATGGGGGTATTGCAGTTCTTTATTCCTACATCCAGGCCGCTGACTACCACGCCATTTATGTACGAGTGCCCATTATTCTTGCCAAGAATACCCACCGTCTGCTGTGGCTGCACGCGAACAGTGAATCCGCTTCGTTGGTCTTTTACCTGCTGATTTACCCAGTCAAGTTCTGATTGGATGCCGGGGTTCGGATGTAGACCGTAAGGTTGGCTCCGAGGGTCGGACGATAAAAGTCGATGCCAGCAGCATCGCTGGAGCAATTGGCAAGGCTACCCGAGAGTTCGTGAAGCGCTTGGATCGTAAACAGCGCTTCGACATAAATAAAGGGTTGAAGATCGAGGCCCTTCGAGTCACCACCGACAAGGAAGAAGTCAAAGCTTCAGCCGCCACGGCTGGTGGTGAGTGAGGAAATAATAGCGCGACACTTCCAATTCGATGACGGAGGCTGGGTGGCTCGCTGGCCCAGCGCTACTGTGCCGTCCGCGCGTCGGAGTAGCGGCTGTTAAACTAACCGGACTGGCACTGTAAGCATTCTCGACACGCCTACCCTCGATTTTGAGCCGTTCGGTCTTTATCGTAAGACAAAATACGAGAAAGGAATCGCGTTTCGGAGCCGCTGAGTCATGGCTCAGGCGTGGGCTGCAGTCGCTGGCACCGGGCGGGTTTCTATCCCCATAAGTGTTCGTCGTTGAGAAAGGAAACACTATGCGTTCGGCATTGAAAATCGCACTGGCAATCGCTCTCGCAGGTTCACTGTTATCCGTCGCGCTTGCGCAGAAGCGGATTTCTGCTGCCGAGGCGAAGGATCACTTTGGAGAGAACGCGACAGTCTGTGGAGAAGTTGCCAGCACGAAGTACGCTGATTCGTCAAAAGGCCAGCCTACTTTCCTCAACCTCGATAAGCCATACCCGAATCCAATCTTCAACGTTGTGATTTGGGGCAACAATCGAAGCAAATTCGAAACTCCCGAGGATAGCTACAAAGGAAAGAAGATTTGTGTGAGTGGGAAGATCACCGCCTATGATGGCACCCCGGAGATCATTGCCGACGATCCTAAGCAAATTCGGATTGAGTAGCCACCTTCAACTAGGAAATGCTCGACACCTTCAATTTGATGACGGCGGTCCTAACCCTTAGGCTGTGACCCATGTCGTCAAACTGTCGGTCACGAGCATCACGGTCATCGCCGCAACAGCCTCCACAGGAGCGTAGCAAGGCCCGCAAAAGCCGTAAAATATCCGAAGAAGGCTACGGCATTTTGAAGCCGTGTTGTTCTGAGTTCATCCACCTCAACAGCCCTACAGGTCTCATGATACCACTCCGGTACGTAAAGCATGAAAACTTACGTGTCGCGGTAATATCCGAGGTAGTGTACTAGAGAGGAGTGGCTGCGACCATGACTGTGGGCCAGCGCTACGTTTGTGTCAACCCACATTGCGGTTGCGAAATTGAAGTGACCAAAACATCGACGGAGTCTGGCGCAAGTCCGAGATGCTGCTGCGGAAAGCAGATGAAGAAGCCCTATGAAAAACCCGCCCTGAAAAGGGTACATGCCAACTCCCTCACGAACATTCACAAGACAACGAAATATGTGAACCTATGGTCCTCCGAGGCCGAGGCCGCCGCGCCGCTTGAAGTTGGTACTTATTCGTGAAGGACGACGCTCAGGAGGGAACTGTCGATCTGAAGTCCACCATTGTAATGAACGAAGCCTAGTTTCCTGAATTTATTCATGAAAAAATTGACCCGGGAGCGCGTTGTGCCAATCATTCCCGCCAGCATCTGCTGGGATACGTTAGGAAGCATCTTTTGAGGTTGCGATTCCTTGCCATAGCGAGCGAGGAGCAAAAGAGTCCGAGCCAGCCGCTTCTCGCTGGAGTTAAAAAGCTGATCGATCAAATCCTCCTCGATGCGGATATTCCGCGAAAGCACATAAGACATGAAGCGGTCGGAGAGCGCCTGTTCAGCGTGGAGCACGCGCATCATCTCGCTTTTTTCAATAACCAGGATCGCTGTGGGTGTGATCGCCGTGGCCGTCCCGATACGAGCACGCTGACCTGCCAGGCATCCCTCACCAAAGAAGTCAGCGGGCCCCAGTATTGCCACGACTGCCTCTTTGCCAACCGCGTTGACAACGGACAGCTTTACACCGCCTTTTTGAAGGTACATCACACTCGTGGCGGGATCACCTTGAGAGTAGATCTTCTGTGATCCTCGATACTGCAGAACTTTTCGCGCCACACCCGCCGAATCGAGAAAAGCTTGGGCATCGAAAACTGACTTTTGCTTGAGTTTGTTTTGGGATTTGGTTTTGCTTGAATTCGCGATTACTTTCATAACGCCACCGCTTGTGGCGAAGCTTAGCAGAAGCATGCCACTCGGGCAAGATCGTATTATAGCACGCCGGGTGCGTGCCGTATTAGATAACACTAGTACCACTCAGTGTCTAAAATTGAACAGACATGGGTATTCCTCCTCGATAGGCTTTCTACGAGATAACTCCGCCTAGACCTGGGGAGGCGCTTGGCACGGAAAAGAACTGCCACCCCGGGAAGTTATCCGGAGGCTTCGTAATGTCTTTGAAATCAGAATTCAACCGCGAGCGGGCTCAACGAGCCTCTGCTCTCAGCATACCAGAGCTCAGACGAAATCTCGTCCGAATTCTCTTTATTCATCGTTCCCTGGTAGACGTTGAGCGCTGCTTGCATGAACTCAAGAGGGTTCGATTCACGGTCAGCTCAGAGATAGTTCTAACTCCCCAGCAGTGCACCGAAGAACTCCGTTCGGAGGTCTTTGACGTTGTAGTGGCCGAGTACCCCAACTCAGACTGGCAAGAAACGCAACTGCAGGACCTCCTACGCCAGATGAAGAAGGACGTTCCCCTCATTTTTTTGATCTACGGCTTGCAACGCGAAACCACGGCGGACCTCATCCTGAAAGGTGCTGCCGATTGCGTTGAAATGGCTGGCATTGGCCATCTACCTGTGGCCATCCATCGAGCTCTCGATGAGAAAGTGTTGCGCGATCAACGCGATTCCGCCGAAAAGGATTTGCGACGTTCGGAAGCACGTTACCGTGCGTTGGTAGGAAATCTAAACTACGGAATTTGTCGCTGTAGTCTCGACGGTGTGTTCTTGGAAGTGAACGAAACCATGATTAGAATGCTCAGTTATAGCTCAAGAGAGGAACTCTTGGCTCTAGACCTTGCCCGCGACGTTATTCAAGACCCTGGAAGACGAGCACAATTGCTGGGTCAATCGGGCGCGGACGCTCTCGTCGATCCCATCGAAATAGAATGGAAGCGGAAGGACCATACGAGCCTGAAGGTCCGGCTCAGCGGACGAGAAGTCCTTAGCGAGCAGGGCGAGTTAGAAGCCTACGAGGTTATCGCTGAAGACATCACCAGGCAGCGAGACCTGGAGGATCATCTCCGTCGCCAGGCGGCCAGCGATCCGCTGACCGGTCTGGCCAACTATCGTCACTTTGTGGATGTGCTCGATGCGGAAATCAAGCGCAGCACGCGAACGAACCGAGAGTTTGCTCTGTTGTTCTTTGACCTGGACGGATTGAAGCAAATCAACGACCGCTTCGGACATTTGATAGGAAGCCAAGCTCTTTGCCGGTTCGCGGATGTTTTGTGCTCCTGTTGCCGGGACATCGATACTGCTGCGCGCTTCGGCGGCGATGAGTTTGCTCTCGTCTTACCTGAGACTAGCGCAAAAACGGCCAATCTGGTGGCACAACGTATCTGTGAAAACATTGCCGATGACGGCAAAGGACCAAAGCTTTCCGTCAGCGTCGGTGTTGCTGTCTATCCCCAAGACGGTCTTACGATTGAGAGTCTCTTGTGCGCAGCAGATTCGGCGCTTTACTCGATGAAGCGGCAAAGAATGCTGCCTGCAGGCGCTAGGCAAGCCGTTGGTTGGTAGTAGAGTTCGTCAATCCGGCCTGGTTTTACTGCCGACCACAATTGGCTAAAACGATCTTATCCTTAATTATATGCTAGCTTGCCAGATAAATGCAGGCTATGCTGCCTGGCTGCAATTAGGACACTTTCGGTAATACAAGTCAGGCGCAACGTTCTGCGAGTTGAGCATCTGATGGAACCAATCCTTTCGGCACTTCGGACATTGGTGCCAGCATTGCGTGAATTCGTCGTTTCTAGCCTTGGCCTTAGCTGAAGGAAAGCCTGCCGCACGATGAAGTCCGCGCTCCATCGCAATAGGGTACGCTTTTGCTCGTATTGCTACTGTCCCATATTGCACCCTGGGGCAATTTCGGTATCTTCGTCAAACACGGCGGACTATCCGCTCTGTAGACAGACAAATGTCACGCGAGCTTTATCCTAATCTTAATCGTAGCAATTTGGTTGGCGGAATTTGGAATTTTGGCTCTACAGTGGTTCGGGCTATCAATCGGGCCGCCCTTTCCATTTACCCAGGCACACTTCAACCTGAGAAGACCCTCCCTAACTCAATCCTCCAGGAACCCCAAATCCCGAGGAACGGTGCGATTGGAATAAGAATGCCCAGCCTCAAGATGCAACCGCTCCCCAGTCCTTGGGCGGAAAACTAATTGGCCAGAACTTGCATGTGGGTTCGTCAAACTCGAAGGCGACCCTAACCAGTTCCGGAGAAGTCCGCTCCGCGCGTGCTACCCTACACCCGACTTCCTTGCCCGTCTGGGGGTTGATGAGAACGATTTCTTGATTGACTGCAACCGGCAATGGCGACTCCAGCAGACCACCATGGGCATTCACGACTAACGTAAATCCTTGCACTTGCATTCGGTTCCCGAAAGGCATCTCCGCCCTAACCAAGACGGCTACTTGAAGTACGACCCTCTGGCTTCGCCTTCGATTGCTCGCATTTGTCGTATCGTCCATAGAATTCATTTCCGGATGCGCAGCACCCTTTCGGCGTTCCTCTTGTGTCGGGTACTATTTTTCTTTCCTTCGTTTTGTCAGTTTGAGAACGAAGGACATAAGAACTTCTCTCTCGTCTTCATCCATCCGTGCTAACAATCGCCGCAGTTTCTTCAAATAACGGGCATTTTTGCCTACATCACCCCATCCGCCATTCGAGCTAGTCGTGGGGGCGGGCACATTCTCGCCGTCATAGAGGAGCTGGTATAGTGGCGTCTCCAATGCGCGCGCGAACTTTTCCAGTGTTTCGATGGCTGGGACGGTGTGACCGTTCTCGACGCGGGAAATGTAACAGCGAAGCAGACCTGTGCGTCTTTCGATGTCACCTTGCGATAATTCTTTCTGCTCACGAATAGCCCGCAAACGGTCCGCGATAAGCATTTGGTTTCGACCTCCTTACTTCGGAAATGGCCACGCCGGCGACTATTACTGCCAACTCAGCCGAGCCAGAGCATTTTGACAAGGGGGAAAATATACTATATTATCTAGAATTAACAGTATCTTCACTCTGAATTGCTTGTCAAGAGTAAGTATCTGATATGGTACTACGCGGACGTGAGTCGATTGAGGAATCGCTTAATCGGTTTTTTGTCAACCCGGACTCCGATCTTACGAAAACGCCTGGCCAAGCAAAGAACAACGCGACTACGTACGACAATGCTACAACCGTGGCACATGCCGTTGCTCGCGTACAGACTGTCCCGACTCCCGCACCTTAAGCAGCCGTAGTCGTCGAAGTAGTAGCGCATCTTCGCGAGTTGGCTACTTGGAAGAAGCCGTCGAAGCGTGAGATACACAGACTTTGGCAAAAACCAGGGTTGCAGGAACAGTTCGTCGTAAATCAGTGTGGCCTTCTCTTGGACAGGTGTCTTCTTCATCTCGGGCAGCCCTCGACTTAAGGTCCTAATCTCTAGGATGGAAACGTCGGTACGCACCGGCGATGGGAGCAGCTACAACCTGTGCATACCGATTGGTGCTTGCCAACGATGTATGACCTAGCAGTTCTTGAACGTGCCGAACGTCGGCCCCATGGTCGAGCATGTGTGCGGCGAACGAATGGCGCAGGTTGTGAGATGTCACTCTGCCGATGCGAGCTCGAAACGCTGCCTCCTTGAAAATTTGACAAATACAGGAACGCGTCAGTGGATGTGGCTTCCGCCGAACGTGTCCTCGGTCTGGGTTGGGCACCAACTTTCTAAACTTTGCCCATGCTCGCCTCAAACCCATTGAAGCGGGACCGAGCGCAACACATCGATTCCGAGGTGTCGCGGAGCCGCCCGTATAGTCCAGCCAGTACCCCGCCCAGCATGCTCCATTCCACGATACGCATCCCTTCTGGACTGGGTACTGGCTTTCAAACAAATACCCTGTTTTTCGTCCTTGGAGGTGGGCTCTTAGGCTTCTTTTGGCGGTCAAGCCAAAGAAAACCCTCCGATCCCCAGTCTTTCCGTGAACCATGATCGTCCGTTTAGCGAAATCCACGTGCTCTAAACGGATGTTGATAAGTTCAGCGATGCGGCACCCCGTCGCGTAAAACAGTTCAAGAATCGCCCGGTCTCGCGGATTGTTGGCAGCGCGGATCAGTCGTGAGACGTTCTTTTCAGAGAGTGCTCTGGGCAAAGGTCTTTGAGCGGGTCGAGGGCGCACCAATCGCGGGGCAACTTCATCAACAACACCATGGAGACAAAGAAAGTCGAAGAAGGACCGCAACGCCCACAGGTAACGGTGAACAATTTCCGTGGATAAATCGCGCCGTGACATTTCGGTGAGGAACTCACGAACGTCAAGATGGCTGACCTCGGAGAACTGTTGCCGTCCCCAGAAGACGAAAAACCTGCCCGCAACTCGGCTGTAAACATCTCGCGTCGTCCGAGAATATCGCTGGCAGACGAGCCATTCACTGTACCGGCTTACTAGGTCGGCATTGCCGAGAGACTTTAGCTCCCGTCTCAGTCTATTCGGCTGAAAACGACGCATAAGGGCGGCGGACCTAACGTGGCATATGACTGGCGACCCAAAAAGTTGACCAACTACCACGGTGAATTTCGGGCGAATTAAAAAGGCAGATGATCCTTGTCGCCCAGGTCGGGTGGATGATACCACCGCAAATATGGCCAAGGCCTAAGCTAACTCCTGATGAGTTGCATCACCGGACATGCGCCCGTCTCTAATCAGCCCGAAGGTTTCTGGCATAACTGGGCCTGGGTCAGGGCCACTATCTGCGGCGGGCCATTCAAAAGTTCACAAATATCTACCAATCTTCTCTTGCTGAGGGAGAGGCCGTTCATTGCCAGAGCAGTTTTGAGGCTGGTTCCATCTGCCATTGTCTGAGCGACCGCCTCAAACCAGCTTGCAATGATGCGCGGGCACTCCGTGTGTCGCTGTAACTTGACACGTCAAGCAGGCAGCCAAACACAGAGATCAGCGGCTAGAGCGCACGATTCAAGTCGATTTCAAAACCTGCGGCTTTAAGCTCTCGAGCTAAAAGCGTGCGCCAAGCCCCAGCCGCGTCGAGTGGGATGTACACAATGCCGCTGAAGTCCGATGGAATCTCCACGGCTTCCTCATACAACGTGCAGACCTGCCTTCGTCCCACGCGACCTACAAAATAGCCAAGCTCGAATACCACATTTTGCCTTCCTCGGGGGCGCAGGACGTCGGAGTCAATTGGACCGCCCCTGTCATCGCCGGTGAGGAGGACTACGGCAAACGAATTAAGCCGTCTGTGAGCGTAGCTCGGGGCTCCGGTAGCCGGCGGTTGTACAACATTTTGAACGTCTACGAGATCGCTATCGCGCTTCTGCTCTTGGAAACCGGGCTTCGCCCTGCCGTAGTCGGAGATGTCATAGGGCAGATTCACGCGGAAGTGACGCTGCGGAAGAAGCTGACGGCCGCAGCGCAGAGCGATGAGGAGTTTTACTTGTTGATAGGTCGTCAGCCGAACGTCGGAAAACGTTGGCGTGAGAAGCGATTCCAGATTTTGGACTTTGTCGTGCACGGCGATTTACTGCTGGCGGTTGACGAAGAGCTAGGAAGAGAGCGCAAGTGCAACCTATCGGTCGTCGATGTCGGACCGATTTTCAAAGACATTAGAGAACGGCGGAAGGAAATGCGTTCGGCACAAGACAGAGGAGAAGTGTAATGGCAATCTTCAAGCGCGGTCGTGTCTATTGGTATCACTTCGTTTTTAACGGCGATCACATCCAGCAGAGCACAAAGCAGGGTAATCCCCGGGTGGCACGGCAGATGGAAGCGGCGCACAAAACGGCCCTCGCAAAAGGCGAAGTAGGTTTCCGGGAACGCAAGGCCCTGTCCCTCTCGGACTTTCTCAAGAGTGAGTTTTTGCCATTTGTGGAATCGAAGTTTAAGAACGCCAAACCGAGGACCTTCCGATATTACAGCTACGGCGCGAAGACGCTGCAAGAATCGGATTTTGCGTCGCTGGACCTACGAGAAGTTACGGATCAACACGGAGGCCAGTATGCAGCGAAGAGAGCCAATCTCTCTCCCTCGACCGTGAATTGTGGTCTGCGGACACTCCGCCGTGCTCTTTCGCTGGCGGTGCAATGGGGCAAGCTGGATCGTATGCCCAAGATAACCCTGGCGAAGGGGGAAAGACAGCGCGAACGAGTACTGACGGACAAGGAAGTCAAGGCGTACCTGGACGCCTGTCCTCAACCCTGGAAGGACGCAGCAACAGTGATGCTTTTCACTGGAATGCGACCGGGCGAGGTCTTTTGCCTTCGGTGGGAAAACATGTTGCTGAACGGCAGCGGAGGCCTGCTACAAATCACCGACGGCAAGTCTCGGGCCGCCAAGCGAATGCTTCCCCTTGTGCCAACTGTATTCGACGCTCTAAAGGCACGCCACATGAAGCAGGGAAGTCCCGTCGATGGCTGGCTGTTCCCGGCAGACACGCGGTCGAATCATCTAGAGAGCGACGGCCTTGCGAAGGCTCAACATGCGCTCGCCCTCAAAAACTCCCGCGTAAAGCCGTTTGAGCCATATTGCCTCAGGCACACTGCGCTAACAAACCTTGGCGAAGCTGGCTGCGACGCCTTCACGCTGGCGCGAATTGCTGGCCACAGTTCCATAACCATCACACAACGCTACGTCCACCCTCACGCTGATGCAATAGAGCGAGCTTTCGCCAAGCTGCCAAGAGCGGTGAGCGAATGAGAGCAAGCCGTAGCGACTGTAGCGGATTTTGTAGCGGGTACCGGCTTAGATGGGCGAGTATCCAAGGGAAATATTTGCTGAAAATACAGACCTTACCAAACAGTCCAAGTGCCGGCAAAGGTCCCAAAAAGAACTCTTAATCAGCGGGTTGCAGGTTCGAGTCCTGCCCGGCTCACCACTTATCTCCTTCTAAGTAAAGTAGTTTTGGCCGTTTTTTTGCGTTGGAGGTAATTGGATGATTTCTTCAGTGTGCCCAATTTTGTGCCCACCCCCAAGCTTTGAGAAGGCTCGTTCGATGGCGTCGGCCTGCGGGTGAACGTAGCAATGAGTAATCGTAATCGAGCTATGCCCAGCGATCCGAGCTAGAGTGAAGACATCGCAGCCGGACTCTCCTAGCCGAGTCAGCGCCGGCAATTTGACCCGGCCGTAAACCACCACTACATGCCGGTCATGGCTAATATACCGCGTTTGCCTGGTCGATAGATCACCAAAGGCTTCGCCGTCGGTCTCCGCGTTGTCATCGCCACTATTTTCGTTTTGCGAATTGTGGTAGAGCTGTTGTTTCTTATTGGCCCAATCGTTATCTTTCCGAAAAAGATCGTACCCGTCGTAAGCCGGAGTCCCGATGAAGCTGAGATTGGTCCTGTTCTTGTCTTCTAGCCTGTTGTTCTGCTCCTTGTCGTCCTTGTCGTTGAACGCGCAGCAGGTGGAGGCGCGGCTGGGGCTGACGAGGGCTCTGCCGACACTTGCGGCGAAGGGTGCGACGCCGGAGTTCGGACCCAATGTACTGGTCTTCGATCCGTCGATGTCGTCGCAGGCGATGCAGAAGCAGATCGACGCGGTGTATGCGACGCAGGAGCACAACGAGTTCGGACAGCAGCGGAACGCGCTGCTATTCCTGCCGGGAGACTATTCGGTGGACGTGCCGGTAGGCTTTTACACGGAAGTGATAGGGCTAGGGGCGTCGCCCGATGCAACACGGATTGCGGGCAACGTGCATGCGGATGCGAATCTTGAGCACAACAATGCGACGACCACCTTCTGGAGAGCTACGGAAGGGCTCTCGATCAAGCCGGTCGGGGGCACGATGAAGTGGGCGGTTTCGCAGGCGGTGTCGCTGCGGCGCATGCATGTACACGGCGACCTGGTGCTGCACCAGAATCGCGGCTGGGCAAGTGGCGGCTGGATGTCGGATTCGCTGGTGGACGGGAATGTCGACTCCGGCAGCCAGCAGCAGTGGATCTCGCGCAACTGCGACTGGAAGAGCTGGACGGGTGCGAACTGGAACATGGTGTTTGTCGGTGTGGTGCATCCGCCGGAAGGCGCATGGCCCGCGCCACCGTACACGAAGGTGGCGCATACGCCAGTGGTGCGCGAGAAACCGTTTTTGCAGGTGAATGCTGCGGGCGAGTTCAGCGTGCGGGTTCCGAAACTGTACAGCGATAGTGCTGGGATTACCTGGCGCGGCGGGGAAACGCCTGGAGAAACAATTCCGATTACGCGGTTTTACATTGCCCGGCCGGATGTGGATACGGCGGAGACGATCAACGCACAGCTTGCGCAAGGCAAGAACCTGATCCTAACGCCGGGAATCTATGAACTGGCCGCTCCGATTCGCGTGACCCGGCCGCACGCGGTGGTGCTGGGGCTGGGGTTTGCGACCCTACGTCCGATAAAGGGCACTGCGGCGATGACCACGACCGATGACGACGGGATCGAGATTGCGGGGCTGCTCTTCGATGCCGGGCCGAGCGAGTCTCCGGTGCTGCTGGAGGTGGGGCCAGAAGGAAGCCGGGCGCGCCATGCGAGCGCCCCGATCACCCTGCACGACGTTTTCTTTCGCGTGGGCGGCGCGGGAGTGGGCCGGGCCAAGGTGAATTTGAGGATCAACAGCAACGACACACTGGTGGACCATACGTGGATCTGGAGAGCGGACCACGGCGCCGGAGTGGGCTGGGAGCTGAATACCAGCGAGAACGGGATGGTGGTGAATGGAAACCAGGTCACGATCTATGGCCTGTTTGTGGAGCATCAC
>Ga0210384_10000301_pt1 | contig 77494 bp, 88 predicted proteins | sample IncBWH2MmetaG_FD_160574 | JGI IMG/M metagenome (GOLD analysis project Ga0210384, IMG submission 160574) | Forest soil microbial communities from Barre Woods Harvard Forest LTER site, Petersham, Massachusetts, United States - Inc-BW-H-2-M | ecosystem: Environmental > Terrestrial > Soil >... | reverse complement strand
GCGGTGGATCTCATCGTGCGCGGGATCTGCTGCCTGCGTCCCGGCATCCCCGGCCTCTCCGACCGCATCCGGGCGATCTCGATCGTGGACCGTTACCTCGAGCACGCGCGCGCCTTCTACTTCGAGAACGGGGGCGTGCACGAGTACTGGCTCGCCTCGGCGGACTGGATGCCGCGCAACCTGGACCACCGGGTGGAGGTCGCGTTCCCGGTGCTCGACGCGCGGCTTCAAGCCCAGGTGCGCGAAGTGCTGGAGCTGCAGCTCCGGGACACGGTCAAGGCCCGGCGCATCCTGCTCGACGGCAGCTCCGAGCGGGTCCGGGCGTCGGTCAACGAGCCGCTCCGCTCGCAGGAGCGACTCTACGCCCTGGCGGGCGTGGAGCGCCGCGAGGGCTGAGCCCGACTCAGCCGATCACATGGCGCGGGTCGATGTGCTCGCCCAGCAGAGCGGCCAGCCGCGTCTGCAGCGCGCCGAGACGGAACCGCGCCGCCCCCGTCTTCGCGGTGTCCCGGATGCACGTCGAAACGTCGAAATAGCCCTCCGCGCACTCGGGGGACAGCACGAACGGCGGCAGTCCCGCCCGCGCCAGCAGGCAGCTCATCACGAGGGCCCCGGTGCGGTGATTGCCCTCGATGAAGAGCTGCGGTCGGCTCAGCATCATCACGTAGACCCCCGCGGCCCGCTCACGCGGCGGGTCGTCCTGGTGCGCGGCCGCCCATTCCACGACCTCGCCGACCCCGTCCGCGCCCTCTCCGTAGAACCGCCGCTCGGTCGCCTCGAGATGGCGCGCGTAGGCCACGCGCCGCTCCGGGCTCACGCCGCAGAGGACGAGCGAGTTCAACTCGAGGAGATGCTTGAGCCGTCCCATCCCGAGCACGTCCACCGAGCCGGCGACGAGCTCGTCTGCCCGGGCGTAGCCGGCCAGGAGGTTGTCGAGCACCCGCTCGTCCAGGGGGTCTCGGGCCCCGCCCGTCACCGCGAGCGCGGCCTGGACGCGGCGGAGGCTCGCCTCGATCGCGGGTAGATCGAGCCGGGCGGCGACGCCGCCGGCGCGCGTCAGACCGCCCACCGCGGTCGGCTAGCTGAACTGGCCCGAGACGTATTCCTTCGTGAGCGTCTCGGCCGGGCTCTCGAACACCTGCTTGGTGGGGCCCGACTCTACCAGGTAGCCGGTGCGGCTGCCCCGGGTGATGTCCACCGAGAAGAACGCGGTCACGTCGGCCACCCGCTGGGCCTGCTGCATGTTGTGAGTGACGATCGCGATCGTGTACTGCTGCTTGAGCTGCACCATCAGCTCCTCGATCCGCCGGGTCGCGATCGGGTCGAGGGCCGAGCACGGCTCGTCCATCAGCAGCACCGCCGGCTCCGTGGCCACCGCGCGGGCGATGCAGAGCCGCTGCTGCTGGCCGCCGGAGAGCGAGAGCCCACTGTGCTTCATCTTGTCCTTGACCTCGTCCCAGAGCGCGGCCTGCCGGAGAGCCCGCTCGACCCGCTCGGCCATGTTGCCCTTGAAGCGGTTGAGCCGCAGGCCGAAGGCGACGTTGTCGAAGATGCTCATCGAGAACGGGTTGGGCTGCTGGAAGACCATGCCGATGTGACGCCGGACCGCGACCGGGTCCACGTTCCGCGAGTAGACGTCGGTGCCGTGGAAGCGCACCTGACCTTGCAGCCGGAAGCCGCGGATCAGGTCGTTCATCCGGTTCAGCGAGCGGAGGACCGTGCTCTTGCCGCAGCCGGACGGCCCGATGAAGCCGGTGATCCGCCCCTTCTGGATCTGCACGTGGCTGTCCCGGACCGCGAGGAAGCCTCCGTAGTGGACCTGCTCGAGCTGGCAGTCGATCACCACGTCTGGATTCGTGGAGGGGTCCGCCGCCGCCGCGATCATCCCGTTCGCGGTCTCCCGCCGATTCCGTTCCGCCATCATCGTCGCCATCGGTCGCGTCTCCTTTTACGTGCGGGGCCGCCCGATCAGGCGGCTCACCACGTTGATCACCAGCACCATGGATACGAGGACCAGCGAGGCGGCCCACGCCAGCTCGATCTGATTCTCGAAGGGCATGCCCGAGAAGTTGTAGATCAGCACCGCGAGTGACGCGGTGGGTTGCATCAGATGGGGGTGCCCCCCGTCGAAGAGCCAGTAGCTGCTGAAGAGCGCCGTGAACAGGAGCGGCGCCGTCTCGCCGGCCGCCCGTGCCACCGCGAGCATGACTCCGGTGAGGATGCCCGGGAGCGCGGTGGGCAGCAGCACCTTGCAGGCGACCTGGGTCCGCGTGCAGCCCATCCCGTAGGCCGCGTCCCGGGTGATCCGCGGCACCGCTCGGATGGCCTCCTCGGCGGTGAGGACCACGATCGGGATCATCAGCACAGCCAGGGCGAGGCCGCCCGCCGGCGCGGAGTACGAGCCGGTCGTGAGCACCACGACCGCGTAGGCGAACACGCCCGCGAGCACCGAGGGCAGGCCGGTCAGGGTCTTGGCGGCGAAGCGGGCCGCCCGGCTCAGCCGCGAGAGCGGGCTCAGCTCGGCCAGGAACACCGCGGCGACCACTCCCAGCGGGACACTGATGAGCCCCGCGATTCCCACCATCACGACCGTACCCGCGATCGCGTTGCCGAAGCCGCCGCCCATCTCGAAGCCGGCCGGGGGGAGCGCGGTGAGCGCCTCCAGCGACAGGCGAGAGCCGCCGCGCACGATGAGCAGGTACAGGACCGAGACCAGCGGGACCCCCGCGATGAGCGCCGCCAGCCACACGCCACCGGTCAGCACCAGGCTGCGGAGCGCCCGCCCCTGGAACGGCGAGCGCTCCAGGCGGGCGACACCCGGGATCTCGGAGGCCCCGGCGGCGGCCCGACCGTTCATGCGCGGGCTCCGGCCCGGCGCGCGGAACGGGCCATGATCAGGTCGCCGATGACGTTGACGATCAGGGTGATCGACAGCAGCACCAGCGCCGCGAACATCAGCACCTGCACCTCGCGCGCCCCCGCCTCCGGGAAGTTGAGCGCGAGCAGGGCGGCCAGCGTGTTGCCGGGCGAGAAGAGCGACAGGCTGATCTGGTTCGAGTTGCCGATCAGCATCGCCAGCGCCATCGTCTCCCCGAGCGCCCGACCGAAGCCCAGGACGAGTGCGCCGAAGATCCCGGTGGAGGCGGCGGGCAGCATGACCTTCAGGATGGCTTCCCACCGGGTGGTGCCGAGACCGTAGGCCGCTTCCTTGACCTTGTACGGCACGAGGCGGAGCGCGTCTTGCGACACCGCGGCCACCGTGGGCAGGATCATGATCGCGAGCACGAGCGCGGCCGGGGCCATGCCGGGGCCGCTCAGGGTGCTGCCGAAGAGCGGGATGAACCCGAAATGCGCGTGCAGCGCGTCGGCGATCGGTCGCATCGCGGGGACGACCACGAAGAGCCCCCAGAGCCCGTAGACCACGCTGGGGATCGCGGCGAGAAGCTCGACGATCACCCGGAACACCTGAGCGAGCCGGGGCGGGAGGAAATCCTGGGTGAGGAAGATCGCCATCACCACCCCGAAGAACCCGCCGATCGTCAGCGCGAGCAGCGAGCTGTAGAGTGTTCCCCAGATGTGCGGGAGGATGCCGAACTGCTGCCGGCCGACGTCCCAGGTGGATCCGATCAAGAACCCGACGCCGTGGGTGCGCATCCCGACCCACGCCTTGGCCCCGATCGAGTAGAGCAGGAAGGCTAGCAGCAGCACGATCAGCCACGCCGCGCCCCGCGCCGCGCCCCGGAACGCGCGGTCCGCGAAGTAGTCCCACCGGGTCGGCGGAGCGGAGACGGAACCGGCTCGCGAGCCGCCGGTCAGCTCGATCACTGAATGCTCGCGGAGGCCTTCCGGACCGCGCCCACCACGTTGTCGGGCAGCGGCACGTAGCCCATCGCGGTGCTCGACCTCTGCCCTTCGCTCAGGCAGTACTCGACCAGGGCCCGCAGGGCTGCGGCCTTCTTCGGATCCTTGTTCTCCCGGTAGAACAGCATCCACGTGTACGTGGCGATCGGGTATGCCTTCGGCCCTTCCGGGTCCGAAACCCAGGCGCGGAGATTCGCCGGGAGCTGCACGCTCCCCAGCGCGGCGGGCCCGCCCTCGCCGCCCGCGGCCACGTACTGCCCGGCCCGGTTCTGGAGCAGCGCCATCTCGACCTTGGCGAACTTGGCGAACGAGTACTCGATGTAACCGATCGCGCCCGGGGTCTGCTTGATGGTCGCGGTGACCCCGTCGTTCTTGGGCGATGCCACGAACTTGTCGCTCTTGGGCCAGCTCACCGTCGTCCCCGCCCCCGGCCCCATCTTCCACCCCTCGCTGATCGCGCTCAGATGGCTGGTGAACACGAAGGTCGTCCCGCTGGCGTCGGCCCGGCGCACCACGGTGATGTCCTGATCGGGCAAGGCCACCCCCGGGTTCGCGGCTTTCAGCTTCGGATCGCTCCACTTCGTGATCTGACCGAGGAAGATGCCGGCGTAGACGTCGCGGGGCAGCTTGAGGCCCTTGGGATTGCCGGGCAGGTTGTAGGCCAGGACGATCTCCCCGCCGGTCATGGGCAGGAGCTGGACGCCTCCCGGCACCCTGGCCATCTCCTCGTCGGTCATCGCCGCGTCGCTCGCCGCGAAGTCCACGGTGCGATTGATCAGGTCCTGGATCCCGGCGCCGCTGCCCTTGCCCTGATAGTCGACGGTCACGCCCTTCTGCTTGGTGCTGAACGACTTGAACCACGCCGAATAGAGCGGGAAGGGAAAGGTGGCCCCCGAGCCCGTCAGCCGGACCGAGTCCTGCGACACCGCCTGCGATGGGCCCACCAACGCCAGCGCCACGACCGCCACGCACCCGAGCACACGCCTCACCATGTCTCCTCCGTTCTTTCGCGCCGGTGCGATGGTACTCGGCGCCCCGTTACGTTCAGATGACAAGATCGCTGCGGAAGTGTTACCGCCCGTCACCCGCCCGCCGGATCAGCTCTCGTGGGTCAGCACCGCGCGCGCCACGTCACCGATGCGAATCCGCTGCTCCATGGCACGGCGTCTGAGCCACCCGAAGGCGGCTCCCTCGGTCAGGCCGTCCACGACCATCAGGCGCCCCTTGGCCTGCTCGACCACCGCGCGATCGGCCAGGGCCCGCTTGAAGCGGCGTAGCTCGCGGAAGCGCGCGACCGCCACGTCGAGGGTCGGCCCCACCTCGTGCGGGCGCAGTGGACGGAGCAGGACCGCCATCACTCCCGCCGCGCGCCCGATGCGCAGGGTGCGGGCGCTCACCGGGCTCGTCAGGAGCACCACCGCGGCGGAGGCGCCGAGCGCGAGAGGGCCCATCAGGGCGTCCGCCGAATCCATCGAGTCGTCGGCCGCCAGCACCACGGCGTCCGGATCCATGCGTCGCAGGAGGTCCACCGTGTCGGCACGCGGCGGGGAGTCCACCACCACCGCGCCCCCGCGCGCCTCGATCGAGCGCGCCAGCTCGACGCGGGTTCGGACATCAGAGTCGAGCACGCCCACGCGCCAGCGCGGTCGCTTCGTTCGTGAGGTCGGAGACGTCGTCCATCGCATGAGCGCAGCGTCGACGCAACCGCCGCCGCGGTCAAATCACATGTTTGCGACGCGCGCGTCGTGTCGCTCCTGCGCTCTCCCGAGAGAGCGAATCGCGTCGCCCGCCTCGGCGAGAAGCGCGGCGGCGAGCGTGCGATCGTTGGTCACGCGCGGCACCTTGTGCTGATCGCCGAGCCGGCCCGCCCGCTGCATCCATCGGTAGAACGTGCCCGGCGGCAGCACCGTCACCCGCGGCGGCCGCATGCCGACCGAGCCCGCGCGCTTGGTGCGATAGTCGGTGTTGAGGCTCGCGAGCGCCTCGTCGAGCACGCGCACGAAGTCGTCCTCCTCGACCGGCGCGATGCGGAACTCCACCAGCCATTCGTGTCCCCCCCGGGGCTCCTCGGCGGTCGGAAACCGCGGGGCCACCGTGAACTCCACGGCCTCCGAGTCGGTGCGGTAACACGCGCGCACCAGCGCCCGCTCCACCTCCTCGACGATGACGTTCTCGCCGAAGGCGTTGACGTAGTGGCGCGTCCGGCCGGTGATCTGCAGCCGCAACGGATCGCGGCAGGTGAAGCGCACCGTGTCGCCCAGCACGTAGGACCAGAGGCCGGCCGGCGTGGTCATCACCACCGCGTAGGGGCGACCCAGCTCCACCTCGCTCACGGTGTGACGCCGTGGCGCCGCCCGGCCGAGCTCCTCGACCGGCACGAACTCGTAGAAGATGCCGTAGTCGAGCATCACGGTGAGCCCTCCGGCAACCTCCGTCTGCACCGCCACGAAGCCTTCCGACGCCGGATAGACCTCCACGCGCTCGAGTCGTCGGCCGAGCCACTCCTCGAACACCGGGGCGTAGGGCGCGAACGCGACGCCGCCGTGGATCAGCACCCGGAGGTTCGGCCAGAGCTGGCCGAGGTCCCGGAGGCGACGGCCGCCCGACTCGTGCCGGCGGGCGACGCGCTCGAAGAGGATCACGAGCCAGGACGGCATGCCGGAGAGCAGCCGCACATCCTGGCTCGCGGCTCGGGCCGCGGTGGCTTCGAGGCGCGCCTCCCACCCCCGGATGCCGGCGTAGGCGATGCCCGGCGAATAGAGGCCGCGAAAGCCGAGCGGCAGGCGGCCCGCCACGAGGCCGGACAGGTCGCCCACGCGGCCGGCCGGGCCGAGGGGCCGCGTCACGGTGCTGCCGCCGAGGAAGAGCATCGGCCCGCCCAGCAAGGTTGCGCCACTCGCCAGATGGGCGGCGCGGAACAGCGCGTCCCAGCCTCCCTGCAAATGGCCGGCTAAGGCTTCCGGAGTGACGGGGATCAGCTTGTCGCCCGACGTCGTGCCGGAGGTCTTCACCCAGTCCCGACAGCGCCCCGGCCAGGTGATCGACTCTTCCCCGGCGGCCGCGCGCTCGAGCCACGGCCGGAGCTGCGTGTAGTCACGCAGTGGGACGCGGCGCTGGTACTCGGCAACCGAGCCAATGCCGCGGAACCCGTGGGCCAGGCCGAACTCGGTGTCCCGCGCGACGGCCAGGAGGCGCCGCAGCGCGCGCTCCTGCACGGCGGCCGGGTCGCGCCAGATCCGCTCGAGCTGGCGCTGCCGCCGGCTGGCCCACCAGTCGAGGACCGGCCCGCCGAGGCGGCCGATCACCGTATGCCTCCGGGCACGCGAACGCCGTCGAGGGCGGGCACACCCACCGGCCGTCGGCTTCGCGCGCCGTCGAGCCACTCCGCCAGTGCCGCCGCGAAGTCCCCGGGCCGCTCGAGCATCGGCGCGTGCCCGCAGCGCGCCAGATACCGCAGCTGCGCGTCCCGGATGCCGGCGCGGAAGCGCTCGCCGACCTCGGGCGGGGTGATCCGATCCTCGCGACCCCACACGAGCAGCGTCGGCACCGCGATCGCGCCCAGCTCTGCTTCCAGGTTGTCCCGCCGCGCGGCGCGCGCGAAGCGCAGGATCCGCCGCGCGGTGGCGGGAGTGGTCACGAGCCGCCGCACATTCTCGACCCAGGCGTCGGTCACGAGCGCGGGATCGAAGAAGATCTCCTCCATCTTGCGCCGTACGTACGCGCCGTCCGGCCGGTGGGGCACGCTGGCCGTGAAGCTCCGCTCGAACAGGCCGGACGATCCGGTGAGCACGAGCCCGGAGACTCGATCCGGATAGCCGAGCGCCAGCCGCAGCGCCACGTGTCCGCCCAGCGAGTTGCCCCCGATCACCGCGCGCGGGATCTCGAGCGCGTCGAGAAAGCGCAGCACGTGGCCGACCAGTCCCCGTACCGACGCCTCCCGCAGCTCCGGATCAAAGATGGGCAGCGAGAGCGCGATGGGCCGGCACCGCTCCCCGGCCCCCTCGAGCACCGGTTCCCAGTGGTGCATCTGTCCCATCAGCCCGTGCAGCAGCACGACGGCCTCACCCTCACCGCGCTCCAGCCACCGAAACTCCTCTCCGTCAGACATCTCCACGTGAGCCTCCTTGTCGAATGGTCACCGCGTCGCCGTCCATCCGCTCGGCCGCTTCTGGCGGCCGAGCGCCAGGAACCGCAGCAGGCTGCGCGACTGGATGTGGACGTGGCGGGGCATCTTGCCGGCCGTCCACGACCAGTTCACGTGCGCGCGGGTGCGCCCTGCCACGAGGGCGCGCCGCAGCGCCTCCGCGTCGAGGCCGGGGAAGCCGGTGAAGGCGCTACCCATGTACCAGACGTCGTGCGCGTCGCTCCCCGCCGTCACCGGCAGCCCCCACTCGACGTTCCGCAGCGCGGCCAGGGCGTCGTAGAGGCGCGAAAACACGCCCGCGTTGTTGACCACCTCGATGGCGTCTAGGTGAAGATCGGGGATGAGCCAGCCGAGCGGTCGGTGACCGCGGGCCGTCCCCCGGAGGGGATGGAACGGATGCGCGGCCACCGCGAGGCCCCCCTGAGCGTGCACGCGCTCGATGGTCTCGGGCGCGGACAGTCCAGGCGGCACCCGCTCGGTGAGATAGAGGCCGAGGAGGTGGCCGTTGAGCGTGCTGATCTCCTCGCCCACCACCACGTCCACGCCGAGCTCGGGATGGGCGCGGGCAAACGCGCGCGCGCGGACCGCCCCGGCCACCTCGTCGTGGTCGGTGACCGCGAGGACGTTGACCCGCCCGGACGCGGCCCGCACCAGGGCCTCCGGAGTCTGCCCGCCGTCGCTGTAGACGGAGTGCACGTGCAGATCCGCGCGCCCGCTCCACGTCGAACGCCGTCCCACTCGCCGCGGCAAGAGCATGACGTCCATCACGGACGAGCATGCACGGCGCGTATTGATCGCGTACCGTTTCGGCCGTGAAGTTTCTGTGACGCGGGACGGGCGGGCCGCGACTAGCTGGGCAAGGTGAAGCGGACGGTGGTCCCTCGCTCCTGCTCGCTCTCGATGTGGAGGTCTCCGCCGTGCGCCACCACCAGATGCTTGACGATGGCGAGCCCCAGGCCGGTGCCGCCCAGCTCTCGCGAGCGGGCCTTGTCCACTCTGTAGAAGCGCTCGGTGATACGGGGCAGGTCGGCGGGAGGAATACCGATCCCGGTGTCGGCGATCGCGACCTCGATCGCGCCCTCCCGCTCGCGGGCGGTCACCGTCACCGAGCCGCCGCTCGGCGTGTACTTCACCGCATTGTCCACCAGGTTGATCAGGATCTGGGCGAGCCGGTCGCGATCAGCGGAGACTATCGGGAGGCCGGCGGGAATGTCCGCACTCACCGTCACTCGCGAGCCGGCCGCGCGCGGCCCGATGATGGCCAGCACCGAGGCCACCACCTCGTCGAGCCGGACCGGCTCGCGCCTGAGCGTGACCTTCCCCAGCTCGATGTTGGAGAGATCGGTCAGATCGTTGAGCAGGCGTCCCAGCCGCTCGCTGTGGCGCAGCACGATCTCGAGGAAGCGGCGCGCGTTCTCCCGCTCCTCGAGCGCGCCGGACAGGAGCGTCTCCAGGTAGCCCTGGATGGCGGTGAGCGGCGTCCGCAGCTCGTGGCTCACGTTGGCCACGAACTCGGTACGCACGCGCTCGAGCTGGCGTAGCGCGGTCACGTCGTGGAGCACCATCACCGAGCCCGGGCCCTCGCCGCCCATCGCCAGGCGCACCGCGTTGACCTGCAGGATCCGGGGGGCGGGTCCGGACACCACCACCTCGCGGCGCACCGTGGCCGCGCCGGCCGCCCCGTGGACCGCGCGGAAGATCTCGTGCAGATCGGCGTTGCGGATCACCTCCAGGAAGGGCTTGCCCTCTCCGCGCGCGGGGCCGAGCGCGAACATGATCCGCGCCCGCTCGTTCATCAGCAGGATGTGCTCCTGCCCGTCGACCGCGATCACACCCTCGACCATCCCGTCGAGGATCGCGGTGATCTTGGCCTGCTCCTGCTCGATGTCCTGGATCTTCTCGCGCAGGCGGCCGGCCATCACGTTCAACGACCGCCCGAGCGTCCCGATCTCGTCGGTGGACCGCGTCGGCGCGCGGACCAGGAAGCTGCCCTCGCTCATCTGCCGGGCGATCGATTGCATCTCCACCACCGGTCGCGTCACCCGCCCGGCCACGAACAGGCCGATGCCGAGGGCCACCAGCAGGGCCACCGCCCCTCCCGCGAGCATCACCCCATGGAGGGTGGCGTACGACGCGGTCACCGCGGAGAGCGGCAGGGCGAGCCGCAGCACGCCGATCACCCGATCGCCATCGCGCACCGGGGCGGCCACGTAGAGCAGCGGCGCCGCGATCGTCGCGCTGCGGCGCAGGTCGCGGCCGCGGTGGCCGGCCAGCGCGGCCCGCACTTCGGGCCGGCCCGCGTGATTCTCGAGCTGGCTCAGCCCGGCCAGGTCCAGGTCGGACTCGCCGATCACCCGCCCGTCGGGGACGATCAGGGTCACCCGAGCCCCGGTCGGCTTCGCCACCCGGTGCACGAACTCCTGCGCGGCGGGCCCGCCCGCCTTGACCGCCGCGCGGGCCTCGTCGTGCAGGACCGCGGTCAGGGCGCCGAGCCGCGTCTCCAGCGACTCGACCGCGAACGCCTCCAGCGCCCGGTTGAGGTAGAGCCCCGCGGCGAGAATGCTGATCGCCACGAAGCCGACCAGGGTCAAGGTGAGCTTCAGGGCGATGCTGCGCCGGATGGTCGCGATGAAGCGGAGGCTCATCGGTCGGTCTCCAGCCGGTAGCCCACTCCCGTCACGGTGCCGATGCGCGCGCCCTCCCCTCCGAGCTTCTGGCGCAGCCGGCGCACGTGCACGTCCACCGTCCGGGACTCGATCTCCCCGGCCGCGGTGTAGCCCCAGACGGTGTCCAGCAGGAACTCGCGAGAGAGCACCCGCCCGCGCGCCTCGACCAGGGCCCGCAGCAGATCGAACTCCTTCCGCGTGAGGCTCACCGGGCCGCCGTCCACGGTCACGGTGTGCGCGGCCGGATCGATGGTAAGGCGCCCGACCGACAGCGAGGCGGCCGACGCCACCGGGCGAGTCCGGCGGAGCACGGCGCGGATCCGGGCCACCAGCTCCCGCGGCGAGAAGGGCTTGACCACGTAGTCGTCGGCGCCCAGCTCCAGCCCCAGGATGCGATCGACCTCGTCACCCCGCGCGGTGAGCATGACTATCGGCAGGCCCTGCGTTACCGGATCTTGCCGCAGCCGGCGGCAGACCTCGAGGCCGTCCATCTCGGGGAGCATGATGTCGAGCAGCACGAGATCCGGCGGGCTGCTCCGGGCCGACCGCAGAGCTTCCGGGCCGGTCTTGCTCTTGGTGACCTGATAGCCCTCGCGCTCCAGGTGGAAGACGAGCAGGTCCCGGATGTCGGGCTCGTCCTCGACGATCAGCACGCGCGGGGTGGCCACTGGACCCTGTTATACCCCCTTTACCGAAGCGGGCGGAGGCTTCCCGGGCGCTTCACCCTACCAGGCGCGCGTCTCCCCGATCTTCAAGATCCACGCCCGGCCCGGGTCGATGTCGCGGCGCCGGATCTCCGCGAGCATCCGCACCGGGGGCTCATCGAGCGGCTCCTCGGCGAGGTCGAACGTGCCCCAGTGCATGCCGAGCATCACACGCGCGTCGAGGTCGACGAAGGCGGCCACCGCCTCCTCGGGCGTCGTGTGGACCCACTTCATGATCTCGGGCGGCATGTAGGCCCCGATCGCCAGCGCGGCCACGTCGAAGGGCCCGAGACGGCGCCCCGCTTCCTTGAATCCCGCGAAGTAGCCGGTGTCGCCGCCGAAGTAGAGTCGCCGGTCTTCCCCCGCGATCACCCACGACGCCCAGAGCCGACGGTTTCCGTCCCACAGCGAGCGCTGGGAGAAGTGCTGGGCCGGGACACAGACGAAGCGCACGCCGCGATACTGCCGCTCCTGCCACCAGTCGAGCTCCTCGACGTGGGTCATGCCGTTGTCCGCGAACCAGGCCTTGAGCCCGAGCGGCACGAGGAAGAGCGGATCGTGGGCCGCGGCCAGGCGCTTGACCGTCGGCAGGTCCAGGTGGTCGTAGTGATCGTGGGAGATCACCACTACGTCGATACGCGGCAGCGCCTCGAACGCCACTCCCGGCGACGTCAGGCGCTTGGACCCGATCCAGGAGGTCGGCCCCGCCCGTGCGCTCCACTGCGGATCGGTGAGCACCGACAGTCCTGCCACCTGCACCAGCAGGGTCGCGTGGCCGATCCAGGTGATGCTGGGGGACGGCGGGACCGAGCGCAGAGACGCCCCGTCGTTCGCGACCCGCGGCGCATCGAAGAGCCGCGGGGCGGTGATACTCTGCCAGCTCCGGCGAATGATGAACGTCCATCGGGTCCAGCCCGATGCCCGGGTGAACGCGGGGTCCAGATTGCGGAACCCACCCTGGACGTGGTGGGCGGGCTGGCCCGGGACCAAGTCGCTCCCCGGGCTCGCGCAGGCGACCAGGAACAGCAGCGAGGAAAGCGCGGCGGCCCGGGGGCGCACTCTGGAGCGAAGTCTACCCCGGCGCCGTCGCGGGCGTCCAGGCGCTCTACGCCGGCCGCGTCCCGTTCCCCGTCTTCGTGCCGTTGCTCCCCGCCGCGGGCAGCAGGCCGAGCTGGCGCAGCCGCTTCCGCAGCGTGTTCCTGTTGATTCCCAGGAGCTTGGCCGCCTTGAGCTGATTGCCCCCGCACAGCTCGAGCGCGTGGCGGAGGAGCGGCAGCTCCACCCGGGCCATCACGCTCCGGTAGAGCCGCCCGCCTCCGGCGCTCGCTTCGCTCACGAGGGACGGCAGTGTGCCGCTTACCAGGTCGTCGAAGCTATCCGTCCCCGACTTCATGCTCATACGGATCCCCTTCCCGTTAGTATTCCTTGTAGTGCAGGAACTTGGCGTCGATCGTGATGATGCCGCGCTCGCCCTTCTTCTCCAGGGTCACCTTGCAGTCGATGGCGGACAGGATGCCGTCGCCCCACAGCTCGTTGGAGCGCTCTCGTAGCGCGTCGCCGTAGACGCCCACCAGCTCCATCAGCCGGTACTTGAACGGATCGGTGGTCAGCGGGAAGTCGGTCCGGAGCGGCATCGCGGTGGTGGCCAGCGCGGTCTCCGCGTCCACTCCCAGGGCCTGCGCCAGCTTCTTGGCCTCCTCGGCGTTGAGCCGGTGCTGTCCGTGTAGCGCGGCGGCAAGATACATCGGGTCCTTGGTGCCGATCGTCTTGGCCAGGTCCTCGATCGAGAGCCCCTTGCTCTCACGCGCCTGGCGTAGGGCCTGCAATGCCGATCCTCGGTCCATGTGGTGTCGATCCTCCTTCAGATGGTGGTCACGGGTTCGTCGCGGAGGGCGCCCACCGCGGCGCCGCTCCGCTCCTGGATCTGCCGGGAGCGCTCGACGAGGAAGTGGATGATGTGGCTCCGCAGGCGGCCGTACTCGGGGTCGTCGATGATCGAGGCGCGCGCCCGCGGCCGCGGCATCGAGACCTCGACGACCTCGGCCAGCCGCGCCTCGGGGCCGTTGGTCATCAGCGCGACACGGTCGGACATGAGAATCGCCTCGTCCACGTCGTGGGTCACCATGAAGACGGTGTTCCGCGTGGCGGACCACATGCGGATCAGCTCCTCCTGGATCACCCCGCGGGTAAGCGCGTCGATCTGGGCGAAGGGCTCGTCGAGCAGGAGCACCTTCGGCTCGGTCGCGAAGGCCCGCGCCAGCCCGACGCGCTGCCGCATGCCGCCGGACAGCGCGGTGGGGCGCTTGTCCTCCGCGCCGGTGAGCCCCACCATGTCCACGTACCGCTGGGTCCAGTCGTGCACCTGCCGGCGCGACCAGCGTGGATACGCGGCCCGCACCGCCAACCGCACGTTGCCGAACACGCTGAGCCACGGCATCAGCGAAAAGTTCTGGAACACCACCATGCGGTCCATGCCCGCGCCCCGGACCTCCCGACCCTCCAACACGACCCCGCCCCCGCTCGGCGTCTCGAGCCCCGCGATGATGTTGAGCAGGGTGGACTTGCCGCATCCCGAATGGCCCACCATCGTCACGAATTCCCCGCGCTCGATGCCGAGGGTGACGTCGCGGAACACGCACACCCGCTCTCGCCCGTCCGGCCCCGGGAAGAACTTCGACACGTGGTCCAGCTCGAGGAACATGGCGACTACTCGGTGTACGCCACGAGCCGGGCGATGCGGCCGAGGCCCAGGTCGAGCAGGACCCCGACCATCCCGATGGCGAGGATCGCGAACAGCACGCTGTTCAGCGCCAGATTGTTCCACTCGTTCCACACGAAGTAGCCGACCCCGGTGCCCCCGATCAACATCTCGGCGGCCACGATGGCCACCCACGCGCTGCCGATCGAGATGCGCAACCCGGCGAGGATCGCGGGGGCCGCGGCGGGCAGGATCACCTGGAAGAAGCGACGCGGCCAGGAGAGCTGGAGCAGGCGCGCGACGTTCAGGTAGTCGCGCTTGATCGAGGCGACCCCGAAGGCGGTGTTGGCGAGCGTCGGCCAGAGCGACGACATGAAGATGACCAGCACGGCGGCCTGGCCCGAGTTCTTGATCGTGTAGAGGAAGAGCGGCATCCACGCGAGCGGCGAGATCGGCTTGAGCACCTGGATGAACGGGTTCGCGGCCCGGAAGAGCGCCGGGGACGATCCGAGCGCCACGCCCAGGAGGATCGCCACCACCGAGGCGGCCAGGTAGCCGGCGGCCAGGCGCTCGAGGCTGGCGGCCAGCTGGAGCCCGAAGCCCTTGTCGTTCGGGCCGCGGTCGTAGAAGGGATCCGACAGCATCTCCCACGCGGTGCCGGCCACCGCCGCCGGCCCCGGGATGCCGTCGCCCTTACCCTTGCCACCGACGCCGGCCGCGCTCTGCCAGAAGCCCAGGAAGAGGCCGAGCAGCACGAGGCCGTACACCATCGCCTTGTAGCGCTCCCGTCCGGCCCCGCCCACGCGCTATGTCCGCTTGATGGCGAAGCCCTTGAGGTACTCCTCAGGGCGGGCCGGATCGAAGCTCCGCTGCTTGCCGAGCGCGAAGGCGTGCACGAGCGAGTTCTTCTCCGGGGCCTTCACGCCGAGGGCCTTCATCACCTGGCGGCACTGATCGGCCAGGAATACCTGGTCCGCGATCGTCCTGTAGTCCACGTCGCCCTTCACGTAGCCCCAGCGCTTCATCTGGCTCAGGATCCAGATCGCCATCGACTGGTACGGGAACGGATCGAAGTCGATCCGATCGGGCACCGACATCTTCTGGCCGAGGCCGTTGTCGAACTCTCCGGTGAGCACCGCCTCCACCACCTCCACCGGCTGGTTCAGGAAGTTCCGGGGGGCGATGGCGGCGGCGATCTCCTTCCGGTTCTTCCGCTCGTGCGCGTACTGGGTCGCGTCGACGATCGCCCGGAAGAGGGCGCCGAAGGTGTTGGGAGCGGTCTCCAGCATCTCGCGGCGGGTCGCGAACGCGCAGCAGGGATGCCCGGGCCAGATGTCCTTGGACAGCATCCAGATGAACCCCACCTCCTCGTGCACCGCGCGCTGGTTGAACGGGTCGGGCGCGAGATAGCCGTCGAGGTTGCCCGCGCGCAGGTTGGCGACCATCTCGGGCGGCGGCACCACCCGGATCTGGATGTCCCGGTCCGGGTCGAGGCCGGCCTCGGCCACCACGTAGCGCAGCAGGAAGTTGTGCATCGAGTAGTCGAAGGGCACCGCGAACTTGAACCCCTTGAACTCGGCCGCGCTCTTGACGCCCCGGTGCCGGCTGGCCAGCGTGATGGCCTGGCCGTTGATGTTCTCCACCGCGGGCATCACGTACGGCACCGCCTGCGAGCCCGCGCCCATGCTGATGGCCAGCGGCATCGGCGAGAGCATGTGGGTGGCGTCGGTCTCTCGGTTGATGGAGAGATCGCGGATCATCGCCCACCCGGAGGCCTTCACGACCTGTACCGAGAGCCCGTACTTCTTGTAGAAACCCATCGGCTCCGCCATGATGATCGGCGTCGCGCAGGTGATCGGGATGAAGCCGATCTTGAGGTCCTTCTTCTCCGGGGGGCCGAGCTTCTCCTGGGCGAGGGCCTTCGCCGCGTCGAGGGGGAACAGGGACGCCAGCGCCGCCGCCGCGGTCCCGACGCCCACCAGCTCGAGGAACTCGCGCCGGCCTCCGAACACCGCGCGCGTCACCGAGCGCTCCACGAGCCGATCGATGGTCCGTTCCGTCGCCTGCTCCTGGCCCATGCCCGCCTCCCGGGTAGCCTCGGCGTGAAGCCGTGCGCCTCCCAATTCGGCGCCCTTGCCTCACCCGGCGGCGACAGCTCCGTCGCGGCGGGACGAACTGCGGAGGGGAGCAAGCCCTGTGCCCGCCGAGGGCGGGCGGCAAATCAAGGGCTTAGCGGCGACCGGCCCCACGCTCAGCCGAGGCGGCTGCTCACGGCCTGAGCAGAAGCCTCAATCGTGTGCAGGAAGAAACGACACGTGGGCGCTCACCACGCGCCAGCCGGACTCGGTTCGCACCCAGGTCTGGCTCTGGCGTCCGCGGCGACCGGAGTCGCGCTTGAGGAACTCGGTGTCGGCGGTGGCGAAGTCCCACCCGTACGTCGTGATCACGGTGTTGGCGAGTGTCCGTCGCAGGTCCACGTTGGGGCGCGCCTGACGGAACGCGGTGATGGCGTCGTGGCCGTAGAGGTTCTCGTCGAGCCCGAACCGGATCGTGAGCGGGCTCTTCCAGAACAGCGCGGTGAGCGTGCCCACGTCGTTGTCGTTGAGCGCCGCCTCGTACGCCTGGAAGGCGGCGGTCACTTCCTCGACCACCTTGGGATCGTTGACGCGCATCACGCGCTGACCACCGCGGTCGCGACGCCCTTGGCCTCCAGCAGAGCCCCGACCCGGAGCGCGTGGGCCTCCCGGAACGGCGCCGCGATGATCTGAACCCCGAGCGGCATCGCCCCCGGCATGGTCACGGGCACCGAGAGCACGGGCAGCCCGATGAACGAGATCGGTTGCGTGTAGACGCCCAGGTTCGGTCGCGTCAGCACCTCGACGCCGTCCATCGTCATCCGCTCCTGACCGATCAGCGGGGCCGCGCACGGCGTGGTCGGCGCCAGGAGCACGTCGACCTCGCGGAAGATCCGGGCAACCTGAGCCCGGTACCACGCGCGGAAGCGCTGCGCCTGCACGTACCAGGTGGTGGGCACGAGGACGCCGGCCAGGAAGCGATCGCGGGTCAGCGGATCGAAGTCGTGCGCGCGGGTCTTGAGGTCGGCCAGGTGGAGCGCCGCGCCCTCCGAGGCGGTGATCACCATCGCGGCCGCGCGGGCACGGTGCGCTTCCGGGATCGTGACGCGACGGGTGACGCCCAGGCTCGCCGCGACCTGCGCGACCGCCGCGAACGCGCCGGGCTCCCCGCCGTTGGCGAAGTGGCCGTCCAGCACCGCGATGCGGAGCCCGCCGGCCCCTGTGTCCAGGACGGGCAGGCAGGGCTCAGCCGGCCGGTCGGCGCACACCGGGTCCTCGTGGTCCGGCCCCTGCATGACGTCGAACGCGGCCGTGACATCACGGACGGATCGGCCGAGCGGGCCGACGTGGTCGAAGCTCGGCGCGAAGAGCGCGCTGCCCGCCCGCGAGACGCGGCCGTAGGTCGGCTTGAGGCCGAAGACCCCGCACAGCGCCGCCGGGACGCGCACCGAGCCGTTGGTGTCCGAGCCGAGCGTGAGCGGGACAAGGCCCGCTCCCACCGCCGCGCCCGAGCCGCCCGACGACCCGCCCGCCACGCGCCTCGGGTCGTGCGGGTTCCGGGTGACGCCATAGTGGGCGTTCTCGGTGGTGAAGCCGTAGGCGTACTCGTCCATGTTCAGCGCGCCCACCAGCACCCCGCCGGCCCGCCGGATGGCCGCCACCACGGCGGCGTCACGGGTGGCGGGCGGCCGCGAGGCGTTGATCTTCGACCCGGCCAGCGTGGTCAGCCCGACGACGTCGAAGAGGTTCTTCACCGCGAAGGGGAGCCCGGCCAGGGGCCCGGGATCGCCCCCGGCCGCGATGGTCGCGTCCACCACCGCGGCGTCGGCCCGGGCCCGCTCGGTCAGGACGCGCGTGAACGCGTTGACGTCCGGATCGCGGGCCGCGATGCGCGCCAGCGCGATATCGCAGATCTCGCGCGCGGCGGCGCGACGGGCGCGGACCGCGGCCACCAGCGCGAGGCCGTCGGATGTTGCGTAGTCGATCCCGCTCATGGCTCGCCCGGCGTCGGATGGAACACCGGGGCCGGCTCGGTCTCGGGCACCGCGAACTCCATGACGAGCGCCGCTGCCTGCGATACCACGCCCAGGTACTGGATCACGCCCGGCCGGTGTGCCGGGGCGATCGGCAGACCGCAGAGCTTCGCCGCCTCGTCCACATAGGCGCCCAGCTCGGACCGCGTCGGGATGTCGCTCATCGTGTCTCTCCCCGGCCGGCCAGGTACGCACGCCAGCCCCCGAAGGCCGAGATGTCCTCGGCGCCCACCACCGCGTGAGCCTCGCAGAGAAATCCTTTCACCGCTTCCCCATCCTGGAGCGTCACGGTCCCGATGACAAGCGGCGCCGGTACCGCGGCCACGAAGCTCCCGAAGGCGGCCTCGCCCAGCTCCCAGATTTCCACCTCGACCGCGGCCCCGTCGCCGGCGACCTTGACCAGCCCGGGCTTGGGCGGCGTCGTGCCGTGGAGCGCGTAGAGCCGATATTCGGGCGCGGTACGGCAGGCGCGCACTAGGTGGGCGCCCCGGTCGGCGAGCTCCCGGTTGAGCGGCTGCCCCGAGAGATGCGCTCCGACCACGGCCAGCCTAACCGAGTGACCGCGCCCCGGCAGCCGCGCCGCGGGGCCGCTCTCGCCCTGCCATCGCATCCCGAGGGCGCAGAGCATCTCGTCGTGGAAGGCCGGCGCGATCAGCGAGATCCCGAACGGCAGTCCGTTCGGGCGAGCGCCCGCCGGCGCGGCCACCGCGCAGTAATCGAGCAGGTTCACGAAGTTGGTGTAGTAGCCGAGATTGCTGTTGAGCCGGATCGGGTCGCTCGCGATCGCCCGGTGGCGGTACATGGTGGGTGCGGTCGGCAGGACGAGCACGTCCATCCCGGCCCACTGCGCCGCCGCGGCCCGGCGGAGGGCCTCCAGCCGATACATGCCCTGGAAGACGTCCACCGCCGACAGTGACGCCGCGCGGCCGACGATCGCGCGCACCACCGGATGGATGTCTCCCGGGTGCGCGTCGAAGAACGGGCGGATCGAGGCCAGGCGCTCCGCCACCCACGGCCCCTCGTAGAGCAGATCGGCGGCTGCCCGGAACGGGGCCAGGTCGATCTCCACGCGCCGGCCGCCCAGGCTCTCGAGCCGGTCGAGCGCCCGCGCGTAGAGCTGCGCCGCCGCCTCGTCGCCGAAGAACTCGCGCTGAGCCTGCGCGGGGACCCCGAACCGGAACGCGGCGCCCAGCGCGGGCGGCGGCCCCGGGGCCTCCCGCGAATACGAGTCCTCCGGGTCCGGCCCGCGCGCGACGTCCAGCACGAGCGCGGCGTCCTCCACGCTGTGGGCGAGGATCGACACGCAGTCGAGCGACCGGCAGGCCGGGATCACCCCGGCGGTGCTGATCAGCCCCCGCGTGGGCTTGACTCCGACGATCCCGTTGAAGGCGGCGGGCACGCGCCCGGACCCGGCGGTGTCGGTGCCGAGGGCGAAGGCGACCAGGCGTGCCGCGACCGCGACCGCCGAGCCCGAGCTCGAGCCACCCGCGATGTAGTCCGGGTCGAATACCGAGGAGAGCGCGCCGTAGGGCGAGCGGGTGCCGGTAAGCCCGGTGGCGAACTGATCGAGGTTCGTCTTGCCGACCAGGATGGCCCCCGCCGCCTGGAGCCGTCGTACCACGGTGGCGGTGGTCTCGGGCTTGTAGGCGAAGGCCGGGCAACCCGCGGTGGTCGGTCGGCCCGCCACGTCGATGTTGTCCTTGATCGCGAACGGGACGCCGAGTAAGGGAAGCACGCCGCCCTCTCGCCGGTGCCGGTCGGCCGCCTCGAGCTGACCGAGTGCGTCGTCCAGCGACAGCAGGTCGATCCACACCGAGTCGGCGCCCCGGCGGTGGACGGCCGCGTAGGCGTCGCGCAGGACGGCCTCGGGTCGGAGCGTGCCCGCCGCGTACCCGGCGAGAAGCTCGCTCACTCCGGGCGTCTGCCCGGGGTCAGCCATGCAGATGGCAGGCGACCGCGTGACCGGCGGCGTCGCTCCGCAGCACGGGCATCTCGCGCTCGCAGCGCTCGAAGCCGTCGGGGCAGCGCCCGTAAAAGCGACACACGGTCGGCGACGGATCGATCGGGCTGCGCGGCTCACCGGTGAGGCGGAACCGCCGCTCCCCCCGCCGCTCGGGCATCGGCACCGAGGCGAGCAGGGCACGGGTGTAGGGATGGCCGGGGTTCGCGAACACGCGCTCGACCGGCCCCGTCTCCACCACGCGCCCGAGGTACATCACGATCACCCGGTCGGCGACCAGGCGCACCACCGCCAGATCGTGCGAGACGAACAGATAGCTGATGCCGAGCCGGCGTCGCAGCTCGTCGAGCAGCTTGAGGATGACCGCCTGCACCGACACGTCGAGCGCGGAGGTCGGCTCGTCCAGGACCAGGAGCTTGGGCTCGAGCGCGATCGCGCGGGCGATGCCCACTCGCTGCTTCTGGCCACCGGAGAGCTGGTGCGGGAAGCGGCCGAGCAGCGCCTCCGGGAGCCCGACCATCTCGGCCAGCTCGCGCACGCGCGTCGAGACCGCGCCCGCGCCGCGGCCGCGACCGAGGCGGCGGATCGGGTCCGCGATCGTGTCGAAGGCGGTGAAGCGCGGGTTGAGGCTGTCGGTCGGGTCCTGGAACACCATCTGGATCAGCGCGCGCTCGGGAGCCCGGGCGAAGCGCGCGGCCGGCACCCCGCCGATGTCGTGGCCGTCGAAGGCGATACGGCCTGCGGTCGGGTCCAAGAGGCGCGTGATGAGCTTGACCAGCGTGGACTTACCGCAGCCCGACTCGCCCACGAGCCCGACGCACTCCCCCGCTCCGATCTCCAGGCTCACGTCGTCCACCGCGTGCAGCCATCCCTTGCCGAGGGGGAATCTGCGCTCGAGAGCCTTCACGTCCAGCAGTATGCTCCGCTCGCCGCTCCCGCTCATAGCGGCTTCCAGCAGGCCACCATGTGGCCGGGCAGGACCTCCACCCGGGGGAGCGGCCCATCGCAGAGTGGGGCGTAGCGCTCGCACCGGAAGCGGTAGCGGCACGGCGGCAGCTCTCCACGCAGATCGGGGAGGCCGCCGGGAATGGCCGCGAGATCGGCGAGCCGCTCGGCCCCGTGCGGCGTCGCGGCGACCAGCTTGGCGGTGTACGGGTGCCGGGGCGTCTCGAAGAGCGCCTCGGCCGGGGCCACCTCGACTACGTGGCCCGCGTGCATGACCACGATCCGGTCGCACTGCTCGGCGGCCAGCGCGAGGTCGTGGGTGATCAGCAGCGTGGCCATGTTCGTGCGCTCGGCCAGCTCCCGGATCAGGTCCATGATGGCGGCCTGCGTGGTGACGTCGAGGCCGGTGGTCGGCTCGTCGGCGATCAGCAGCGACGGCGAGCACGCCAGGGCCAGCGCGATCATCACGCGCTGGCACATGCCGCCGGAGAGCTGGAAGGGATACGCCGCGTACCGCCGCTCCGGGTCCGGGATCTGCACCTGGGCCAGCAGATCCACCGCCCGGCGCCTCACCTGGGCGCGGGCCACGTTGCCGTGGCGCAGGAGCACGTCCGCGATCTGCCGCCCCACCGGTCGGATCGGATTGAGCGCGGTGCGCGGGTTCTGGAAGATCATCGACAGCTCGCGCCCCCGCTGCAGCCCCAGGTCGTGCTCGGTCGCGGTGATCAGATCGAGCCCGCCGAACACCGCGCTGCCCCCGGTGATGCGCGCGGCCGCATCGAGGATCCGGAGCAGCGCGAACGCGGTCACTGACTTGCCGGACCCGCTCTCCCCCACCACCCCGACGGTCTCCCCGCGCTGGACATCGAAGCTCACCCGGTCCAGCGCGTGCACCACCCCGGATCGAGTGCGGAACTCGACGGAGAGGTCCTGCACCGCCAACAGGGGAATCGGTGGGTCGCTCACGTGCGTGTCCGTGGATCGATCAGGTCGCGCAACCCGTCGCCCAGCAGGTTGAAGCAGAACACCGCCAGCATCAGCGCGGCGCCGGGGGAGAGCGCGATCCACCACTCGCCCGAGACGATGAAGGCCGCGCCCTCCGCCACCATGATCCCCCACTCGGGCGTGGGCGGGCGCACCCCGAGCCCGATGAACGACAGGCCCGCCGCGTTCAGGATGGCCCAGCCCAGATTCAGCGAGATCTGCACCATCATCGGCGGCAGGCAGTTCGGGAAGAGGTGCACCGCCAGGATCCGCACGCCTCCGTTGCCCGCCAGGCGCGCCGCCTCGATGAAGCCGGCCTCGCGGCGCACCATGGCCTCGGAGCGGGCGAGGCGCGCGTAGAACGGCACGTTGATGATCGCGGTGGCATACACGATGTTGGCCACCGTGTTGCCGAGCGCGGCCACGATCCCCATCGCCAGCACGAAGAGCGGGAAGGCCATGATCGTGTCGAGCACCCGGCCGACCAGGCGGTCGGCCCATCCCCCGTAGAAGCCCCCGGTGACCCCGGCCGCGCTGCCCACCGCGAAGGCGATCATCACCGCGCAGATCGAGATCGTCAGGTCGAGCCGGGTGGCCACGACCACCCGGCTCAACAGATCGCGGCCCAGCTGGTCGGTCCCGAACCAGTGGGCGCGCGAGGGTGGCTTGAGTGCCTCGGCGGTGTTGCTCGCGAGGGGATCGTACGGTACGAGCCAGGGCCCGGCCGCGGCCAGCACGACCAGGAGCACGAAGAGCGCGAAGGCCAGTCCGGTGACCGGGTTCTCGCCGAGCACGTAGCGGCCGTGGCGGAGCAGTGCGGTCACGCCTCGATCCTCGCGCGGGGGTCGATCACTCCGTACAGCACGTCGATCAGGAGGTTCAGCAGCACGTAGAGCGATGCCATGGTGAGGATGAAGCCCTGCACCGGCGCGTAGTCGGAGACGATCAGGGCCTCGAGCGCATACGAGCCGATCCCCGGCCACGCGAAGACCTTCTCCACCAGCACGTTGGCGCCCAGCAGGAACGAGAACACCATGCCGAGCGTCGTCACCACCGGAAGCATCGCGTTGCGGAACGCGTAGGTGACGAGCACGGTGCGCCGGTCGAGCCCGCTGGCCCGCGCGGTGCGGACGAAGTCGCTCGAGAGCACCCCGAGCATGGCCGCGCGGGTCATCCGGGCGACCGGGGCCATCGCGAAGAGGCCGAGGGTAATGGCGGGCAGCGCGAGCTGGCGGAGGATGGCCCCGATGATCCCGAGATCCCCCGCCAGCAGCGCGTCCACCAGAAGGAAGCCCGTGAGGGAGCGCGGCGGCGAAGCGAACGCGTCGAGGCGGCCCAGCGGGGCCGGAGCCCAGCCGAGGAGGAAGTAGAAGACGTAGACGAGCAGCAGGCCGGTGAAGAAAATCGGCAGCGACACCCCGGCCGTGGTCAGCATGCGGCAGAGGTGATCCACCCACGATCCGGGTCGGGTGGCGGCCAGGACACCGAGCGGCAGGGCGACCGCGACGGCCAGCAGGAGGCCGCACGCGGTGAGCTCGAGCGAGGCCGGGAGCCGGCTGATCAGATCGCTCCGCACCGGCTGACCGGTGGTCAAGGACTTCCCGAGGTCAGCCCGCGTAAGATCCCTTACGTAGAGACCAAACTGAACGGTCAGGCTCTTGTCGAGGCCGAGGCTGCGGCGGATCTCCTCGATGGCCTCCCGGGTGGCGGCGGGACCTGCGAAGAAGGCCGCGGGGTCACCCGGCAGTGCCCGCGTCAGGAGGAACGTGACCACGATGACCCCGGCGAGGCCGGGAGCGGCCGCCAGGAGCCTCCGCCCGATCAGCCGCAGCATGGCCGCGCGTCAGTTCTTCGAGAGTTGCCGGAAGTCGAGCTGCCGGTGGAACCAGTACTGGTAGCCGGTGATCCCCTTCTGCATCGCCACGTCCAGGTTGGGCTGGTAGAGCGGGACCCGCGGCACCTCCGCGATGGCGAGCTTGGTGAAGCCCCGGACGAGGTCCGCGTACTTCTTGGGATCGGTCTCGAAGCGGGCCGCGTCGATGAGCTTGTCCATCTCCGGGTTCTGGTAGGACATGGTGTTGAACACCGCGTTCTGGCCGTGATAGTTCCAGAAGAAGAAGTACTCGGGGTAGTTGAGCCACCCCCCGAACGCGTTGACGTAGATCGGCATCTCCTTCTTGAGCATCAGGTTCCGCCAGTTCGCTCCCGGGATCTTGTTGATCGTGGTCTTGATGCCGATCTGGCCGAGCGACTCCTGCACCAGCACCGCGGCCGGCTCGTTGATGGTGGCGAAGCCCTGGTCGAAGTAGAGCAGGGTCTCGAAGCCGTTCGGTACCCCCGCCTCCGCCATGAGGGCCTTGGCCTTCGCCGTATCGGTCTTGTAGGGGGAGAGCTTGGCGTCGTAGCCGAAGGTGTTGGTCGCGATCGGATTTCCCATCAGGAGCGCGCCCCGGTCGAACATCGCGGAGTGGAAGATCTTCTCGTAGGGAATCGCGTAGGCCACCGCCTGGCGCACCTTCAGGTTGTTGAAGGGTGGGTTCTTGACGTTCATGCCGACGTAGGCGTGGGCGTTCTCCACCGGATGGGCCACCACCGCGAGCTTGCCGGCCGCCGCGATCTCGGAGAAGTCCTTGGGCGGGAGGTCGAACGAGATGTCGGCGTCACCGCGCTCGAGCAGCGCCCGCCGGTTCCCCGCCGACGGGACCTCCCGGACGATGACCCGCTTGAGCTTCGGGAGCGGCCCGGACTTCCACTCGTCGAACCGGACGTAGATGGACTCCTGCCCGGGCTTCCAGGACTCGAGCTTGTAGGCGCCGCCACCCGCGTCGTTGTTCTTCACCCACTCCATCGCCCACGGGTCGGCCGAGGTCGCGTGCTTTCTCGCCAGCTCGGAGTTCATGATCACCGGCACCGGCACCGCCAGGTCCGGCATCGTGAGCTTGTCTTTCCTCAGGAAGGCCACGCGGAAGGTATAGTCGTCCACCACGCCGAACTGCTCCGGCTTCTCCAGCGAGCCCGCCTTCATCTGGAACGTGGGGAAGCCGCCTACCGTGACCGCGCGGTCGAACGACCACTTCACGTCCTTCGCGGTGACCGGCGAGCCGTCGTGGAACTTGGCGTCCCGGCGCAGCTTGAAGGTGACCGACATGCCGTCGGGCGCGATCTGCCAGCTCTCCGCCAGTTCGGGCTTCAACACCGAGTAGTCGTACATCCGCGTCCCATCGGGCAGCGTCTTCACCCCGTAGGTCATCAGCCGGTCGTAGAGATTCCACGACGACTGGTACGCGGGCCGGTTCGCCCCGACCCCGTGGATGTCCATGCTGTTCGGGCCGAGCTCGACCACGACCAGCAAGGTCTCGCTGCGGCTCTGCGCGAGGGCCTCGGGAACGGGGAGGAGCAGCAGGGCGAGCAGGAGCCACAGGGCGGCAGTCCGGTTCATGGAGGCCCTCCTTGGCCGGGGAGGCAGCAAGGGACGTGCCCGGGGGTCGAACAATGAAATCGAGATCTTGGCTGCCCCGCGCTGAGGCCGGCCCGGAGACTGCCGTCAGGACGGGCAGAGATGCCTAGAGCTTGCGCAAGTCGAGCGGCGCGAGACCGAGGAGCTGCCGACGAGATTCGCCCCACAGGGCGAGGACGCACGCCCCCAACACGGGCGCGCTCGGGCACAAGAGCCGCACCAGCACCCCGCCGCGCCCGAGCGTCGTCACGCCAGCCAGGCAGCAGGCGGCCGCGGGCGCGGCCAGCACGTGGTGGAGAGCGTGCGCCAGATCGTCCCACCCTTCACGGTCGGGCCGCACGGCCACGAAGGTGGCGACGTAGCCGAAGCCTTCGCTGCCGCCCAGGCCGTCGGGCGGCGGGGTGCTGGCCAGGATCGCCCGCTCGCGCAGCAGCGGGCCCGTCCCGTCGCGGATGAGCAGGCTCGTATCGAGCAGGTCGAAGCCCCACGCCTCACCCCGCGCCACGCGGCCGGTGGCCCACGCGTCCCAGTAGAGCAGCGTGGCATCACGGGCCATCGTGATCTCGGTAGCCTGCCGGAGCTTCGCCCCCGGCGATGGGATTTGATGGTCCGGGATCCACTCCAGCGAGGCGGCCGCACCGATGTTGATCGACACCCGCTGGACGGCGGCGGGTCCAGGGCTCCGGTAGACTCGGGTGGCCGACGACGTCGAGAGACACACCCGGCAGCCGGGGCCGACCGCCACCTCGGTGTCGAGGCGATCACCCGCGAGGACCCCGCCAGTCGGGTTCAGGAGCAGCAGCGTGGCGGAGCCGTCACCCGTGAGATCCATCGGCTCGAGCGCCTGGAGCGGCAGCGTGTAGCGCCGGCCGGTGAGCACGGTGCGGCCGTCGCGCGCCTCGAAGGCGAGACGGAGCTGCCCGTCCCGCCCCGCTCGCGCCGGTCGCTCAGGGTTCGAAGAGGAGGTCGCGCCGGATCCAGGAGACCACGACGTCGACGCCGACACCCTCCCGGAGATTGGTGAAGACAAAGGGCCGTCCTCCCCGCATGCGCTTGGCATCGCGCTCCATGACACCGAGATCGGCGCCCACGTAGGGCGCCAGGTCGATCTTGTTGATCAGCAGGAGATCGGATCGCATGATGCCCGGGCCGCCCTTGCGAGGGATCTTGTCCCCCTCGGCGACGTCGATCACGTAGATCGTCGCGTCCACCAGCTCGGGGCTGAACGTCGCCGAGAGGTTGTCCCCTCCGCTCTCGACGAGGAGCAGCTCGAGCCCGGGGAAGCGCACCAGCAGCTCGTGCACCGCCTCCAGGTTCACGGAGGCGTCCTCCCGGATGGCGGTGTGCGGGCAGCCGCCCGTCTCCACGCCCACCACACGCTCGGCGGGCAAGGCGCCCCGCCGGATCAGGAACTGCGCGTCCTCCTGCGTGTAGATGTCGTTGGTGATCACCGCCATGTCGAGCTGATCCCGCAGCCGGCGCGACAGGGCCTCCACGAGGGCGGTCTTGCCCGAGCCCACCGGCCCGCCGATGCCGATCTTGAGCGGCCGGGGCAGCGGCCCGTGGCTCACGACCGGAACAGCCTCGCGTCCATCCGCTCGTGGAGCATGCCCTGGATATCGAGTCCCGGCGTGAAGCTCGACAGCTCCCCGGCCGGGCGCTCGGCCGCCTCGCGGGCCACTCGCTCGATCACCGGGTGGAGGCGCCACAGCGCCGTCTGCCCCTCGAGCTGGCCCATCGACAGGAGACGCAGCGCCGCGCCCACCAGGAGCGCGGTGGTCGCGTAGAGGAACGCGGTCGCGGTCGCCTCCGCATCCCATCCGAGCACGCCCGCGGTCATCCCGAAGACCACCGCGTGATGGCCGGGGACACGCCGCGCGTTGACATCGTCCAGATAGGCGATGAGCCGCGCATCTCCGGTGAGGGACGCGGCCACCCGCAGCGTCTGACGGCCCATCTGGCGGCTGCCCTCGCGGAACTCCTTCACGACCTTCATGGCCTCGAGCGTCTCGTCGAGCCGCCGGCAGGCGTCGAGATCGCCGCGAACGATCGCCCGCAACGCGCCGGCGGCCGCGGTCGCGTCGCACGGGCCCGAGGAGCCCTCGACGTGGGCGAGCAGGAACCGCTCGAGCCCCTCCCGATCGCGCACGAGGCCGGCCTGGCAGTAGCGCTCGAGCCCGAAGGAGTGGGCGTAGCCGCCGGCCGGGAAGGCACTGTCCGCGAAGTGCAGCAGCGAGAGCAGGCGGGGATCAGTCATGGCCACCGCCGCCCAGCGGGGCGTACACCGCCTCCCGGCGCTCCCAGCGGACGCCGAGCCGGCTCACGAGGTGCTCCATCGCGGTGTCGTCGGGGACGAGCAGCGCGTCTCCCTCCATCGCCAGGGTGAAGTGACGGTTGCCGACGTCGAACGCCAGGCACACCGCCGCCTCGTAGGTCTCGGGGAACACCGCCAGCAGCGGCTCCGGCCGCACCTCGACCTCGAGATACCACTCGGCCTCGACCAGCAGGATCGTTCCCGACTCGAGCGCGCTGCCGGTGGGAAGCGCCAGCGCGACCTCGCGGCCGGCGGTGGTGGTGACCCGCTTGCGCGTCCAGCGCCGCTCGTCCCACGTCAGGCGGAGCGTGTCGCGCGCCTTGCCCGCGAGCGCCGTCCGGTCCACGCCCGCGGGCGCCTCGGTGATCACCACCATGGAATCGAGACCATCGAATCGAGACCGGGGAATCGAGACCGGAGGATCGCGACCCGCGCTAGAAGAGGAAATAGCGCTGGGCCAGCGGTAGCACCCGCGCGGGCTCGCACGTGAGCAGCTGTCCGTCGGCGCGCACCTCGTACGTCTCGGGGTCCACGTCCATCCTCGGGCAGTAGGTGTTGTGGATCATCGACGCCTTGGTGAGTCCGCGGCAGCCCCGCACCGTCGCGGTCCTCTTCCGGAGGCCGAGCCGGGCGGCCACCCCGTCCCGGGCGGCGGCGCCGGAGAGGAAGAGCAATGACGTGCTCTGCACCGCCGCGCCGTAGGAGCCGAACATCGGGCGGTAGCGCACCGGCTGGGGCGTCGGGATCGAGGCGTTCGGATCGCCCATGGCTGCGACCGCGATGAAGCCGCCCTTGAGGACCAGCTCCGGCTTGACCCCGAAGAACGCGGGCTTCCAGACCACGAGGTCGGCCAGCTTGCCCGTCTCGATCGAGCCCACCTCGTGGGCCATCCCGTGCGAGATGGCGGGATTGATCGTGTACTTCGCCACGTAGCGCTTGACCCGTGCGTTGTCGTTCCGACCGTCGCCCGGCAGGGCGCCGCGCTGGGCCTTCATCTTGTGCGCGGTCTGCCAGGTGCGCGAGATGACCTCCGCGATGCGTCCCATCGCCTGCGAGTCCGAGGACATCATGCTGATCGCGCCCAGATCGTGCAGCACGTCTTCCGCCGCGATGGTCTCCGCCCGGATGCGGGACTCCGCGAAGGCGAGGTCCTCCGGGATCTTGGCGTTGAGGTGATGGCACACCATCAGCATGTCCAGATGCTCGTCCATGGTGTTGACCGTGAACGGCATCGTGGGATTCGTGGAGGACGGCAGGCAGTTCATCTCGCCGACCACCCGGATGATGTCGGGGGCGTGCCCGCCGCCGGCGCCCTCGGTGTGGTACGTGTGGATCGTCCGCCCCTTGAACGCGCGGATGGACTCCTCGACGAAGCCGGCCTCGTTCAGGGTGTCGGTGTGGATTGCCACCTGGATGTCCATGTCCTCCGCCACCGACAGGGCCGCGTCGATGGCGGCGGGGGTGGTCCCCCAGTCCTCGTGGAGCTTGAGCCCGATCGCGCCCGCCTCGATCTGCTCGGCCAGCGGCGCCGCACGGGAGGCGTTGCCCTTGGCCAGGAAACCCACGTTGACCGGCAGCGCCTCGGCCGCCTCGAGCATGCGGTGGATGTTCCAGGCCCCCGGCGCGCACGTGGTGGCGGAGGTGCCGGTCGCGGGCCCGGTCCCGCCGCCAATCAGGGTGGTCAGCCCGGCCGACAGGGCCTCGTCCACGAGCTGCGGGCAGATGAAGTGGATGTGGCTGTCGATGCCGCCCGCGGTCACGATGCGACCCTCGCCCGCGATCACTTCGGTGGAGGCGCCGATCACCATGCCCGGGCTCACCCCGGCCATGATGTCGGGATTGCCCGCCTTGCCGATGCCCACGATGCGGCCGGCCCGGACGCCGATGTCGGCCTTGACGATCCCCCAGTGATCCAGGATCAGGGCGTTGGTGATGACCAGGTCGAGCACGCCCTCCGCCGCGGTCGCGCGCGCGGACTGCCCCATGCCGTCGCGGATCACCTTGCCGCCCCCGAACTTCACCTCGTCGCCGTACGACGTGAAATCGCGCTCGACCTCGATCAACAGATCGGTGTCGGCCAGTCGCACCCGGTCCCCGACCGTCGGCCCGTAGAGATCCGCGTACTGTCGGCGCGGCAGTCGCAGGCTCACGAGCGCGCCCCCTGGAAGCCGCCGTCCGCCGCCCGCTTCACGCTCTCGCCCCGCCGACTCTCTCCGGCCGGCCCGTCGGTGAGCGCGTTCAGCCCGTACACCTCGCGCGCGCCGGCCAGCTCCACCAGGGTGACCGTCTTCTCGTCGCCGGGCTCGAAGCGCACCGCGGTCCCCGCCGGCACGTTCAGGCGCATCCCGAAGGCCTGCCCTCGGTCGAATCGGAGCGCCTTGTTCGCCTCGAAGAAGTGGAAATGCGATCCCACCTGGATGGGGCGATCGCCGGTGTTCGCGACCGTGAGTTGCCGGGTGAGGCGGCCCGCGTTGGCTTCGATGTCCCCATCGCCCAGCAGGTATTCACCCGGGATCATGGCGTGGCGCTCCTAGCGGATCGGGTGATGGATCGTCACCAGCTTGGTCCCGTCGGGGAAGGTGCCCTCGACCTGCACCTCCTCCAGCATCTCCGGCACGCCTTCCATGACGTCGCCCCGGGTCAGGATCGTGATGCCGAAGGCCATCAGGTCGGACACGGTGCGTCCGTCGCGGATGCCCTCCAGCACCTCGGCGGTGATCAATGCGAGAGCTTCCGGATAGTTCAGCTTGAGGCCTCGGCCCCGACGGCGCCGGGCCACCTCGGCCGCGGTGAAGATGAGCAGCTTGTCCTGCTCGCGAGGGGTCAGATGCATGAGGGGGAGTTTAAACCGTGAGGTGCTGCCGGACCATATCCTCCCGCAGCTCCTTGGTGGATCCGCGCGAGACGATCGTGCCCTTGCGCATGATCGCGTAGGCCCCCGCCAGCCGCCACGCGAACTCGAGATACTGCTCGACGAGGAGGACCGAGATTCCCTGGGCCTTGATCCGCTCGATCGCCTCCTCGATCTGGATGATGACCGAGGGCTGGATTCCCTCGGTGGGCTCGTCCATCAGGAGGAGCTTCGGACCGGCCAGCAGCACTCGCGCGATCGCGAGCTGTTGCTGCTCGCCGCCGGAGAGCACCCCGCCCTTTCGGCCGAGCAACCCCTTCAGCTTGGGAAACAGCTCGAAAACCCGCTCGAGCGCGTCGCCGCTCGAGCCCTGGCCGTTGCGGCGGCCGAGCAGACCCATGCGGAGGTTCTCCTGCACGGTGAGGTTCGGGAAGATCTCGCGGCCCTGGGGCACGTAGCCGATGCCGCACGACGCGCGCTCCTCGGGCCGCCGGCCGCCCAGGTCCGTCCCGTCGAAGGCGATGCGCCCCGAGCGCGCGGGCAGCAGTCCCATGATCGACTTGAGCAGGGTCGTCTTGCCCACGCCGTTCCGGCCCATCAGGCAGACCACGCTGCCCGCGGGCACCTCGAGCGAGACGTCCCACAGGACCTGGCTCTCGCCGTAGGCCACGTTGAGGCCGCGCACCTCAAGCATGGCTGGCCTCCGATTCCGACCGGCTCCGGCCCAGGTACACCTCGCGCACCCGCTCGTCCCGCTGCACCACGTCGACCGCGCCCTCGCACAGCACGCTGCCCTCGTGGAGCACGGTGACCTTGCGGGCCAGACTCCGCACGAACTCCATGTCGTGCTCGATGACGAGCACCGCCCGATCCTTGGCGATGGACTGCAGGAGCTCGGCGGTGCGCCCCGTCTCCTCGTCGGTCATGCCCGCCACCGGCTCGTCCACCAGCAGCAGCTCGGCCTCCTGCACGATCACCATGCCGATCTCGAGCCACTGCTTCTCGCCGTGGGAGAGGCCGCCCGCCCGCTCCTCCTCGCGCCCGGCCAGCCCGATGCTCTCCAGTGTCTCCTCGATCCGCCGGCGCTGGTCCCCGTCCAGGCGGGCCCTCAGGGTGGCGACCACCCCCTTGCTCGGCCGGGCCAGGGACAGCTCCAGGTTCTCGCGCACGCTCAGGTTGGCGAAGATGGACGGCGTCTGAAACTTCCGCCCGATCCCCAGGCTCGCGATCTCGTTCTCGCGCCGGCCCACCAGGTCGGTGCTCTTACCGAAGATCACCCGCCCCGCCACCGGTTGCACCTTGCCCGAGATGACGTCGAGGAGCGTGGTCTTGCCCGCTCCGTTGGGTCCGATGACGACCCGCAGCTCGCGGTAGTCCATGAAGAAGTTCAGATCGTGGAGCGCCTTGAAGCCGTCGAACTCGACGGTGACGCTCTCCAGGTAGATGATCGAGCCCTCGGGCGCGGCGGCGAACATCGCCTAGACCCCCCTCTCCCCTCTGGGCAGAGGGCCGGGGTGAGGGGCGAGCGTCTGCGAGGCGTTGGCCGGACCCGGCTCCGCGGCCGGGCGCAGGCGCATGATCACCTTCTGCGCCGTCCCGACCACGCCGTCCGGGAAGAAGAGCACGACCGCCACGAAGAGGCCACCCAGCACGAGCAGCCACAGATCCGGATAGTGCGTGGTGAGCGTGCTCTGCAGCCAGTTCACCCCGAAGGCGCCCACCACCGGGCCCAGCAGGGTCCCACGGCCGCCCACCGCCACCCAGATGATCATCTCGATGGAGGGCAGGACGCCGATCTTGGCCGGCGTGATGATGCCCACCTGCGGCACGTAGAGCGCCCCGGCCAGGCCGGCCAGCATCGCGGAGACCACGAAGACGAAGAGCTTGAACGCGGCCGGCGAGTATCCGGCGAAGAGCACGCGGTTCTCGCTGTCGCGGATCGCGATCAGGACGCGGCCCGCGGGCGACCGGGTGATCCATCGACAGAGCAGAAAAGCGCCGCAGAGGCAGAGCGCGGTGACCACGTAGAGGCCGCGCTGGGTCGTCGCGCTGTTGAGGGTGAAGCCGAAGACGGTCTTGAAGCCGCTCAGGCCGTTGGTGCCGCCCAGGTTCATGGCGTTCCGGTTGAACATGAGCCAGGTGGAGAGGGCCAGGGCCTGGGTGATGATCGAGAAGTAGACGCCCCGGGTACGGCTCCGGAACGTGAGATAGCCGAAGACGAACGCCACCACCGCGGGCACCACCAGCACCGCGAGCAGCGCGAACGGGCCGCTGTAGAACGGCCGCCAGAAGAGCGGCAGCTCGGTCACCCGGTTCCACACCATGAAGTCCGGGAGCACGTTCCGGTAGACGCTCTGAGTCCCGATCTCGAGCATCAGGTGCATCCCCATCGCGTAGGCCCCGAGCCCGAAGAACACCCCGTGGCCCAGCGACAGGACGCCGGTGTAGCCCCAGATCAGGTCGATGCCGAGGGCGAGGATCGCATAGGCGAGGAACTTGCCGAACAGGTTGAGCGTGAAGTCCGAGAGCCGGAGCGGCGAGCCGGCCGGCAGCGCGTTCAGCCCGGGCAACACCACGACGAGCAGCGCGGCCCCGGCCAGAAGGCCCCACCGCTCAAGACTCTGCATAGCGTCCCTTCGCCGCGAAGAGCCCGGACGGACGCCGCTGGATGAACAGGATGACGAGGATGAGGATCAGCACCTTCCCGAAGACCGCCCCCAGGCCCGGCTCGATTATCTTGTTGAGCCCGCCGATGCCGATGGCGGCCAGGATGCTGCCGAGCAGCTTCCCGACCCCGCCCGTCACCACGACCATGAAGGAGTCCACGATGTAGTTCTGCCCCAGCTCGGGTCCCACGTTGCCGATCTGCGTGATCGCGCAGCCCGCGAGGCCGGCCAGACCCGCGCCCAGCGCGAAGGTACCCGCGTCCACCCAGCGCGCGCGCACCCCGAGACAGGCCGCCATCCCGCGGTTCTGCGTCACCGCGCGGATGCGCAGCCCCGCGTCGCTCCGGAACAACAGGAGGTACATCGCGGCCACGCACAGGGTGGCCAGGCCGATGATGAACAGCCGGTTGTACGGGAGCTGGACGCCGATCATGACCGGAATGCCACCGGAGAGCCAGCGGGGGGAGGTCACGTCCACGTTGGCCGCCCCGAACCAGAGCCGCAGCCCCTGCTGGATCATCAGGCTGATGCCCCAGGTGAGCAAGAGGGTTTCCAGCGGGCGACCGTAGAGGAAGCGGATCACCCCGCGCTCGAGGAGGAAGCCGACCGTCGCCGAGACCAGGAACGAGAACGGGAGCGCGGCCAGGAAGTAGTAGTCGAAGCGATCGGGGAAATATGCGCTGAACCACCCCTGCATGAGGAAGGTGGCGTAGGCCCCGAGCGCCATCAGCTCGCCGTGGGCCATGTTGATGACCCCCATGAGGCCGAAGACGATCGCCAGGCCCAGGGCCATCAGCAGCAGGATCGACGAGAGCGAGAGACCCTGGAACGCGATCTCGATGCCCTGGGTCAAGAGACCCCAGCGCTCGATCTGTTTCACCGCGGAGCGCGACGCGACGGCCAGGGCGGGCGGTGACTGCGGGTCCGCGCCGATCTCCCGCAGGCGCTCCAGCCCGTTGGCGCTCTTGACCCGCCCGAGCGCTTCCGCCGCCGCCACCTTCTCGGTCTCGGTGCCGGTGCGCAGGCGGATCAGGGCCACCGCGTCCTGCAAGGCGAAGCGCACCCAGCGGTCGGTCTCCTTGCCGAGCGCGGTCTCGAGGAGCGGGAGGACGGAGGGGTCGCCCGCGTTGCCCATCTTGGTGGCGGCCGCGCGTCGCGTGGCCGGGTCCAGGTTCACGAGATCGCTCTGGCCCGAGAAGGCGTCGATGAGCGGGCGGATGGCGATGCGGAGGCTGCGGCCGGAGGACACCTCTTCGAGGGTGGAGAGCTCGACGAGCAGCGGCTTGCCGTCGGGTCCCGCGATCGGCTCTCGTCCGTACGGGGTGAAGAGCGGAACCAGCGTCTTGTCGCCGTCGCTGACCTTGTCGCCGACGATGACCGTCGCCTTCTTGCCACCGGGAAGCGGCCGTAGGTAGACGCTGCCCTCGCGCAGCGCCTCCAGCAACGGAAGGATCTTGCGGTCACCGGTCTTACCGAGCGCGACCGCGGCGGCCTCCTGCACCGCCGCGTCGGCCGAGGTCACCTCGGCGATGGCCTTCACCATGTCCGGGGAGGGCGGCGAGGCGGCGGGAGCGGCGCTCTGCGCCACTACCGGGGCGGCGAGCCCCGGCAGCAGCGCGAGCGCGAGGAGAAGCGACTTCACCACGAGCGTGCTTACGCGTTCTTCTGGTACGTACCCTGGTGCTTGATCCAGTCACACCCCTTATCGGGGCTCGTGTACTGGCTCCAGGGCTCGGCCTTCACCAGGCCCTTGGAGCGGGAGACGACCTTGAACTGGCCGTCCTTCAGGATCTCGCCGATCAGCACGGGCTTGTAGGTGTGCTGGTTGGCCTCGTCCATCTTGATCTGGCCACCCGGGGCCAGGAACGTCTGGCCGTAGACCGCCTTGCGGACCGCATCCACGTCGAACGACTTGGCCTTCTCGGCCGCTTGCTTCCAGATGTGGACGCCGAAGTAGGCCGCCTCCATCGGATCGTCGGTGACGCGCTTGTCGCCACCGGGCAGGTTGCTCTTCTTGGCGTACGCCTTGAAGGCGGACACGAACTTCTTGTTCTGCGGCGTCTCCACCGACTGGTAGTAGTTCCAGGCCGCGAGATGGCCGACCAGTGCCGAGGTGTCCATGCCGCGCAGCTCGTCCTCCGCCACGCTGAAGGCCATGATCGGGCACTGCTCGGAGCGCAGCCCCTGGTTCGAGAACTCCTTGTAGAAGGGAACGTTCGAATCCCCGTTGATCGTCGAGAGGACCGCCGCGCTGCCCCCGCTGGAGAAGCGCTTGATCTTGCCGACGATGGTCTGGTAGTCCTGATGGTTGAACGGCGTGTACTCCTCCGCGATGGAATCCGCGGGAATCCCCTTGGCGAGCAGGAACGCGCGCAGGATCTTGTTCGCGGTGCGCGGGAACACGTAGTCGGTGCCCAGCAGGTAGAACTTCTTGTAGGCGCCGCCCTCCTTCGACATCAGGTAGTCCGCGGCGGGGATCAGCTGCTGGTTGGGCGTGGCGCCCGTGTAGAACACGTTCTTCGAGCACTCCTCACCTTCGTACTGCACCGGATAGAAGAGCAGACCGTTGTTGTTCTCGAACACCGGCAGCACCGATTTGCGGCTGACCGAGGTCCAGCAGCCGAACACCACCGCGACCTTGTCCTGGAGGAGGAGCTGCTTGGCCTTCTCCGCGAACAGGTCCCAGTTCGAGGCCGGGTCGACGACCACCGGCTCGATCTTCTTGCCCATGACCCCGCCCTTGGCGTTGATCTCGTCGAACGCCATCATGCAGACGTCACGGAGCGACACCTCGCTGATCGCCATGGTGCCGGACAGCGAATGCAGCACCCCGACCTTGACCGCCCCGCCGCCCTGCGCCCGCAAGACGGCCGGGAAGCCGATGCCGGCGGCGGCGCCGAGACCCACCGCACCCGCGGTCTTGAGAAAGCTCCTGCGTGATACTTCTGCCATACTGGTCTCCTTTCACTCCGAGCAGTGATGTGTCGGACCCGTCATTGGGTCTCGGTCCCTGGACGGTACCGGCGCTCGATCACCGACCCCGCTGTCTCGGTGCGCCGCCCGGTCCTTGAGCAATCCGCATGCCCCGGCCCGGAATCAATTGTTTCAACTGGTTGTATCGAGAAGCGTCCTCCAGAAACCAAAAGGACTGCCTACTCGGTAGGCAGTCCAATCGGGGTGCCCGTGAAATCGGCAGCAGCCTAGAGCTTGGCCGGCCGCGCGTGTCCCATCTCTTCGGTCAGCAGCAGCGCCTGCGCCACCTCAGCCATGGGCCTGCGGGTATCCATGGCCGTCTTCTGGATGCGCCGGAACGCCTCCGGCTCGCTGAGACCCAGGCGCATCATCAGGATGCCCTTGGCCCGCTCCACCAGCTTGCGGGACTCCAGCTTGCGCTTCAGCGTCTCGTTCTCTTTCCGCACCGCCTCGATCTCGCGGAAGCGATGGACCGCCACGTCGAGGGTCGGCCCCAGCTCCTCCGCGCGCACCGGCTTCGCGAGGAAGCCCAGCACCCCCGCGTCCACCGCGCGCGCCACCACCGGCGCGTCGGTGTGGCTGGTCAGCATGACCACCGGGCACGGTGAGACGGTCATGACTTCACGGGCGGCCTGCACGCCGTCCCCGTCGGGTAAGCCCACCGCCAGCACCGCCACGTCGGGGCGATGCTTGTCCACGAGCCGCAAGACATCCTCGGCCCGGCTTCCGTTTCCTACCACCTGCCCGCCCTGAGCGGTGACCGCTTCGGCCACCGCGGCCCGGGACGGCGCGTGATCGTCGATGATGAGCACTCGCCAGTGTGGTTTCATGCCTGCCTAGAGGAGCAAGCTCGGTGCCAGTCAGCCGGCCAACAAAACTAGGGAGTTGACGGAGCCCTCTTCGCCCGGACTGCCGCCTCGACAGTCACCTCGAGCCGCGACGCCCACGCCGTAAGCAACGGCGGCCTCCCGCCCGCTCCCGTGCGGAAGCGAGTCGGGAGGCCGCGTGCACCAGCGCTCCGTCTACCGAAACGGTCTAGATGTCGTAGTAGAGGGCGAACTCGTACGGATGGGGCCGCAGACGGACCGGGTCCACCTCGTTCTTCCGCTTGTACTCGATCCAGGTCTCGATCAGGTCTGGCGTGAACACGTCACCCTTGAGGAGGAAGTCATGATCCTTCTCGAGGTTGTCCAGCACGATGTCGAGCGCGCCGGGCAGCTGCTTGATCTTCTTCTGCTCGGCGGGAGGCAGCTCGTAGAGATCCTTGTCCACCGGCTTGCCGGGGTCGATCTTGTTGGCGATACCGTCGAGCCCCGCCATCACGCAGGCCGCGAAGGAGAGGTACGGGTTGCAGGTCGGATCCGGGGTGCGGAACTCGATCCGCTTGGCCCCCTCGGCCTTCGAGTACATCGGGATGCGGATGGCCGCCGAGCGGTTGCGCTGGCTGTACACCAGGTTGATCGGCGCCTCGTAGCCCGGCACCAGCCGCTTGTAGCTGTTGGTCGACGGCGCGATGAAGGCGAGCAGCGCCGGGGCGTGCTTGAGGATGCCGCCGATGTAGTAGAGACACATCTTCGAGATGTCCGCGTAGCCGCCCCGCTCGTAGAAGAGGTTCTTGCCGTTCTTCCACAGCGACTGGTGGGTGTGCATACCGGAGCCGTTGTCCTGGAACAGCGGCTTGGGCATGAACGTCGCGGTCTTGCCCCACTTCTTGGCGGTGTTCTTTGCGCAGTACTTGTACCAGCATACGCGGTCCGCCATCTTGGTCAGAGTGTCGAAGCGCATGTCGATCTCGGTCTGACCGCCGGTCGCCACCTCGTGGTGGTGCACCTCGACCCGGATCCCGACCGACTCCAGCGCCAGCACCATGTCCGACCGGATGTCCTGGAACTTGTCCATCGGCGGGACCGGGAAGTAGCCCTGCTTGTAGCGCGGCTTGTAGCCGAGGTTGGGCCGGTCCGCGGTGCCCTCCAGGCCCGTGTTCCAGGCGCCCGCCTCGGAGTCGATGAAGTAGAAGCCGTAGTTGTAGCTCTGGTCGAAGCGGATCGAGTCGAAGAAGAAGAACTCGAGCTCGGGTCCGATGAAGATGGTGTCGGCGAGCCCCGTCTTCTTGACGTAGGCCTCCGCCTTCTGCGCGACGTAGCGCGGATCGCGGCTGTAGGCCTTGCCGGTGATCGGGTCCTTGACGTTGCAGATGAGCACGACGGTCGGCACCGCGGTGTACGGGTCCATCTGGGCGGTCGAGGCGTCGGGAATCAGCAGCATGTCCGACTCGTCGATGGACTGGAAGCCGCGGATCGAGGAGCCGTCGAAGCCGAGCCCCTCCTCGAAGATGTCTTCCTTCAGCTCGGAGACCGGGATCGAGAAGTGCTGCCAGAGACCGGGCAGATCGATGAAGCGCAGATCCACGATCTTGGCGCCCTTCTCCTTGGCCATCTTCAACACGTCTTTCGGGGTCATGCGTCTACCTCCTTGTCGGCTGATCTGATCGTGGGATCTTCGGTGCCCCGGGGCGGGACCCCCCGGCGGCCCCCAACATTAAGGGTTTGCGACGGGCCACGTCAAGCGGGCTCCGGGTCTAGTGGCCGGATTTCACCGCTCCCGCGTAAGAGCTGCTGCCGGCTCCCACCGAGTACTCACCGTAGGACGAGCCACCGAGCACGTAGGCGGTCTCCGAGTGCTGGGAGAGATCGAGCCCCGCCATCTCGTCCTCGTCGCTCACCCGCAACCCCATGATGGCGTCGAGGACCTTCAGGATCACCGTGGTCATCACGAAGCCCAGCACCCACGTCACGAGGACCGCGACGAACTGGATCCAGAGCTGCTTGGGGTTGCCGTACAGCAGCCCGTCGCCGCCTCCCTCGTTGACCAGCTTGGTGGCGAAGACGCCGGTGGCCAGTGCCCCCCACGTGCCCCCGACGCCGTGCACGCCCACCACGTCGAGCGAGTCGTCGTAGCCGAGCCGCGACTTCAGGTTGCAAGCGGTGTAGCAGATCACCCCCGCGACGGCTCCGATCAGGATGGCGGCCATCGGGGTCACGAAGCCGGCGGCGGGGGTGATGGCCACCAGGCCGGCCACCGCGCCAGAGGCCGCCCCGAGCACCGTCGGCTTGCCGCGCGACGACCACTCGGTGAACATCCAGCCCAGCGCGGCCGCTGCGGTGGCGGTGTTGGTGGTCATGAAGGCATGGGCGGCCAGTCCGTTGGCGGCCAGGGCGCTGCCCGCGTTGAAGCCGAACCAGCCGAACCAGAGCAGGCTCGCCCCCATGACGGTGAGGGGCAGGTTGTGGGGCGGCATCGGCTGGTGACCGTAGCCTTTGCGCCGCCCGATGACGAGCGCCGCAGCGAGCGCCGAGATTCCGGACGAGATGTGCACGACCGTGCCCCCCGCGAAATCGAGCGCGCCCCACCCGCGAAGCCAGCCACCGACCCCCCACACCCAGTGGGCGAGCGGATCGTAGACCACGGTCGCCCACACCAGGATGAACACGAGGAAGGTGGAAAACTTCTTGCGCTCGGCGAAGGCCCCCGTGATCAGCGCGGGCGTGATCACCGCGAACATCATCTGGAAGAGCATGAAGGCGGTGTGCGGAATGGTCGCCGCATAGTCCGCATTGGGAACGGCGGTCACCCCTTTGAGGCCGACCCAATCGAGTCCGCCGATGACACCGCCGTGGTCGGGTCCGAAGGCCAAGCTGTAGCCCCAGAGCACCCACTGCACCGAGATCAGCGCGAGGATGATGAAGCTCTGCATCAGCGTGGCGAGCGCGTTCTTCTGCCTGACCATGCCGCCGTAGAACAAGGCCAGGCCGGGCGCGGTCATCAACAGCACGAGAGCCGAGGACATCAGCACCCACGCGGTGTCTCCACTGTCGATCTTCGGCGGGGCCGGCGCCGGCGTGGCGGCCGCCGGAGCGGGCGCCGCAGGCGTGGTGGGTACGGGGGGCGTCTGCGCCGACGACTGCCCGAACAGGGCCAGCGCCAGCCCGAGCCCGCCCAAGAGGATCAGACTCGCGTGGATCGCTCCCTTCACCGCGTATCCTCCTCCTTGGCTCACAGTGCGCTCTCGTCCCGCTCGCCGGTGCGGATCCGTACCGCGGTGTCCACCGGCACGATGAAGATCTTCCCGTCGCCGATGTTGCCGGTCTTCGCCGCTCCCGCCAGCACCCCAGCCACCTTGTCGACGAGGTTGTCGGGCACCACCACCTCGACTTTGATCTTCGGGAGGAAGTCCACCGTGTACTCCCCACCTCGGTACAACTCGGTGTGGCCCTTCTGGCGGCCGAACCCCCTCACCTCCGACACCGTCATCCCGATGACCCCGATCCCGGTCAAGGCCTCCTTGACGTCATCGAGCTTGAACGGCTTGATGATGGCTTCGATCTTTTTCATGTAGGCCTCCCGGCGGCTGGAGTGCACTCGCCATGCCGCTCGGCAGACGAGTGCGGAGGCTTCACAAATCAAGAGATTGCGAAACGGCGCCGCGGGGCGGCCTCGGGGCCGTGACTACAAATTAGGCAGGGTCTACAGAATTGCCTTTCGGCTAGGCAGGAATTCAGCTCGGTGGAAATGCCGATAGCCGAGACGGGAGCAGCCTAGTCGCGCCAGACGCCGTCCTCGGCGGCGACCGGTTGCTTCACAGGAGCCGCCACCTCGGCGGTCCCGGGCACCGCGATCCGGAGTGCGGCCCACAACTCCTTCAGGTCCGGGGTCTTCGCGGCCAGGAACACCCCCGGGACCTGGGGCCGCTCCGCCTCGGTAAATGTACCCGAACAGACGATGACCTTTGGCCGCGGACTCAGACGGCTCAGCCGCTTGAGGAAATCCATGCCGTCCATTCGGGGCATCCGGATGTCGAGCACGATGACGTCGGGTCGCACGGCACCCAGGACGGACAGGGCCTGATGGCCGTCGGTCGCCTCGAAAAGATCGAATTGCTTCTCCAGAGCCATCCGGTAGAGATTCCGCCAGGCGGGGTCGTCGTCAACCAGCAGTACGCGGGGCATGGTGCACCTCCAGGCCGGACATATGGGCAAGAGTGCTGCCAGAGAGCTAGGCTAATCTTTCCACGCAGTTGGGTGATCTGTGCTTATACGATGCGGCAACGGATTGACGGGGGCGCCCGACAGATGTCTGCGCGGCGACGTCAGGTCCGGCGCTGGGGGATACCGTGCCGGCGCATCTTGGAGTACAGCGTGGGACGCCGCAGCCCCAGGACCTGGGCGGCCGCCTGCTTGTTCCACCCGGTGGACTCGAGCGCGCGCACGATGGAGACCCGTTCGATCTCCTCGAGCGAGCCCGGAGGCGGAGCCGAGCCGTTAGGAGACGGATCGGCCTGGAGCGGTTCGGGCAGATCGCTCAGCGCGATCTCGCGGCCGCGGGCGACGAGCACCGCCCGCTCGATGGCGTGCTCCAGCTCCCGGATGTTCCCCGGCCAGCCGTACGAGAGCAGGCGGCGATACGCTTCCGGATCGATGCTCTCGATCTCGCGCCCGTGCTTGGCCCGGAACCGCTCGAGGAACGACTTGGCGAGTAGCGGGATGTCTCCCGACCGCTCGCGCAGGGAGGGCAGGGCCACCGTGACCGTGTTGATCCGGAAGTAGAGATCCTGGCGCAGGCGGCCCTCGCGCAAGGCCACGTCCGGCTCGCGGTTGGTGGAGCAGATCAACCGGAAGTCGACCGGAACCGTCTTGGCCCCGCCGAGGCGCCGGACCGTCCGGTCCTCGAGGACGCGCAAGAGCTTGGCCTGAAGGTCGAGCGGCATCTCGGTGATCTCGTCGAGGAGCAGGGACCCGCGGTGCGCCTCCTCGAGCAGGCCGGGCTTGTCGGTGGACGCGCCGGTGAAGGCTCCCTTCACGTGGCCGAAGAGCTCGGACTCGATCAGGTCCTTGGGCAGGGCGGCACAGTTGATCTTCACCAGCGGGCCTTCCGCGCGCGTGCTCTTGGCGTGCACCGCGTTGGCGGCCAGCTCCTTGCCCGTACCGCTCTCGCCGACGATGAGCACGTTGGCGTCGGACGCGGCCACCGACTCCAGCATCTCGAACACCCGCTTGATGGCCGGTGAGGAACCGAGCATCTCTCCGTAGGCCGCCTGCTCCGCCAGCTTGCGCCGGAGGTCCGACGTCTCGGCCAGGAGGCGGCGCCGCTCCAGAGCCTTGCCAACGAGCATCAGCATCTCGTCGGCGTCGAACGGCTTGGCGACGAAGTAGAAGGCGCCTTGCTTGGTGGCCTCCACCGCCTTGGAGATGGACCCGTGCCCGGTCATGATGATGACCTCGATCGAGGGGTCCTTCGCCTTCAACAGGCGGAGCAGGTGCAGGCCGTCGCCGTCCGGGAGGATCAGGTCAACCACGGCCAGGGCGAACTCGCGCGTCTCCATGCGGAGCATGGCGCCCACCGTGTTGCCGGCGGTCTCGACGTCATGTCCCTCGCGCTCGAGGGTCAGACGCAGGTTCTCGGCGATGACGGTTTCGTCGTCGACGACGAGGATGCGAGGTTTCACGGAATCCAGCCTAGCATAGGCGGATTTTTTCCTGTCACGCTGGTGACACTTCGCCGGGCAAGCTCTTTGCGGCGGACCCCGGGTGCCATCCGGGCCTTGCCTTGACAGGCTCTTGGGCGGCGAGCAATATGCGGGGCATGCATTTCGGCTTCTCGCTGCCGGGCCGTGGTCCGCTCGCGACACCCGACGCGCTGACCAAGCTCGCGCGTAAGGCCGATGCGCTGCGGTACTCCTCGCTGTTCGTGACCGACCACGTGGTCATCCCGACCTCCTATAGCTCACCCTACCCATACGCGCCCTCGGGTCGGTTCACGGGTGACTGGACCAACGGCTATCTCGAGCCGCTCGCCCTCATGGGCGTCCTGGCGGGCCTCACATCGCGAGTCAAGCTGGGCACCAGCGTGCTCGTGGTGCCCTACCGGAACCCGGTGGTCACCGCCAAGATGCTGGCCACGATGGACGTCATGTCTGGCGGCCGGCTGATCCTGGGGGCGGGCGTGGGCTGGATGCGCGAGGAGTTCGAGACGCTGCAGGCGCCCCAGTTCGAGCACCGCGGCCGGGTGACGGACGAGTACCTCCGGCTCATGCGGGAGATGTGGACGAAGGAGCCCGCGCAGTTCACGGGAGTCCACTACCGGCTGCCGCCCGTGAGCGCCATGCCCAAGCCTCTCCAAAAGGGTGGCATCCCGATCTGGATCGGCGGGCACACCGATGCGGCATTGCGCCGGACCGGGGAGCTGGCCGACGCCTGGCACCCCATCGGCATGCGGCCACCGGCGATGCTCCTGCCCGACGAGTACGCCCAGAAGGTCCAGATCATCCGGGGCTGGGCCCGCAAGGCAGGGCGTGACCCGAAGGACATCACACTCTCCCTCCGGGTCCCGCTCGAGCTGGCCGGCAAGCGGGGGAACGTAGGCGTCAGCGATCAGCCCGGATTCCGCGGGAGCGCGGCCGACGTGGTCCGCCACATCAAGAGCTACCAGGCGCTCGGCGTTTCCCATTTCGTCTTCGACCTGGCCCCGCCCGATCTCCGAGGCCAGCTCGCGCTGATGGAGCGCTTCGCCAAGGAGGTCCGCCCGAAGGTCCTCCGGGCGCCCCGCTAGGGCGACGATGCAGTCGAGCCCCGCTCCGCCGATTCCGGCACCGGTCGCCGGCTTCATCAGCAGCGCGCGCGTCGGGCGCCTCGCCACCGCGGATACGGGTGGCCAGCCGCTGGTCGTGCCCATCTGCTACGCCTTCGACGGCCAGGCGCTCTACTCCGCGGTGGACGCCAAGCCCAAGCGGACGCCCCCGGCCGGGCTCAAGCGGATCCGAAACCTTCGCGAGAACCCGCACGTCTCAATCGTGATCGATCACTATGAAGAGGACTGGTCGCGCTTGCGCTACGTCATCATCCAGGGCGAGGCCGATCTCTTGACCGAGGGGGTCGCGTTCGCCCACGCGGTGGATCTGCTGGTCGCCAAGTACTCCCAGTACCGCACTCTCGGCCTGGCCCGTGAGCAGGGCCTCATGATCCGGGTCACGCCGAGGCACGTTTCCTCATGGCAGTACTCGAGCTGAGCTCGGTCGAGCACGCGCTGGCGCGTGTCGCCGAGGGGCGGCCACTCGACGCGCCCGGCGCGACCGCCCTGCTGGCGACCCCGCCGGAGCGCCTGCCCACCCTGCTGGAGGCCGCCGCCCTCGCCCGCGACCGCGGGCACGGGCGTCGCATCAGCTTCTCGGCGAAGGTCTTCATCCCGCTCACCACGCTCTGCCGCGACTACTGCGGCTATTGCACGTTCCGGAAGGACCCCGGCGAGGCCGGCGCCTTCACCATGACGCCGGAGCAGGTCCTCGCGCTGGCGAGCGCGGGTGCGCGGCTAGGGGCCAAGGAGGCGCTCTTCTCGCTGGGTGACAAGCCGGAGGCCCTGTTCGCCGAGCATCGAGCCTTCCTGCGCCGCATGGGCCACAGGAGCACCCTCAGCTACCTGCGCTCGGTCAGCGAGCAGGTGCTCGAGCACACCGGCCTCCTGCCGCACGCCAATCCCGGGTTGATGACCGAGCGGGACCTGGCCTCGCTGCGCGAGGTCAACGTGAGCATGGGCATCATGCTCGAGAGCGTGTCCGAGCGGCTGCTGGCCCCGGGCGCGGCCCACGACCGCGCGCCGGACAAGGTCCCGCAGCGACGCCTGAAGACGATCGCCCGCGCCGGCGCGCTCGGCATCCCCTTCACCACCGGCATCCTGATCGGCATCGGCGAGACGCACGCCGAGCGGGTGGACTCCCTGCTCGCGATCCGCGAGCTGCACGAGCGCCACGGCCACATCCAGGAGGTCATCGTCCAGAACTTCCGGGCCAAGGCCACGATCCCGATGCGGGGCTGGCCGGAGCCGGACGCGCTCGATCTCCTGCGCACCGTCGCGGTGGCGCGACTGCTCCTGGGCCCGTCCATGAACATCCAGGCGCCGCCCAACCTCTCGGCGGACGGGTACGAGCAGCTCCCGGCGGCCGGCCTCAACGACTGGGGCGGCGTCTCGCCCCTCACCCCGGATCACATCAACCCGGAGCGGCCCTGGCCCGGCCTGACCGAGCTCAGGCGACGCACCGAGTCCGCCGGCCACGAGCTGCGCGAGCGACTCGCGATCTATCCCCGATACGCCACGCGCCCGGCCTTCCTCGACGACCGCCTGCGCGATCGCGTGGCACGCCTGATCGACCCCGAGGGCTTCGTTCGCCCCGATCTCGAGATCTGGAGACACTGGTGATGGACACCGACAAGCCGACCGCGATCACGCTCGACTGGGCATCCTCCGATATCCGCCGCATCCTGAGCGACCTCCTCGACGGCGGGGAGCTCTCGGCGGACGACGGCATCCGGCTCACCGAGACGCAAGGCCGGGACCTGCAGGCCCTCACGCTGGTGGCCGACGAGATGCGGCGCCGGCAGGCCGGCGACGTGGTCACCTACGTCGTCAACCGCAACATCAACTTCACCAACGTGTGCATCAAGCATTGCACCTTCTGTGCGTTCAGCCGCGATCACCGCGAGGAGGAAGGCTACTTCCTCCCGATGGACGAGGTGGTCCGCCGCGCCATCGAGGCGTGGGAGATGGGCGCGACCGAGGTCTGCATCCAGGCCGGACTCCCGCCCAAGCTCGACGGCGGCTACTACATCGACCTGTGCCGGGCCATCAAGGCCGCGCTGCCCGAGATGCACCTGCACGCCTTCTCGCCCGAAGAGATCCTGTACGGGTCGACCCGCTCCGGGCTAGCCATCCCGGAGTACCTCGCCGAGTTGAAGAAGGCCGGGCTCGGCACGCTGCCCGGCACGTCAGCCGAGATCCTCGACCAGGGGATCCGCGACGTGATCGCCCGCGGCCGGATCACCGTGGACCAGTGGATCGAGGTGATCACCTCCGCGCACGCCCAGGGCATTCGCACCACGTCCACGATCATGTACGGCCACGTCGAGGAGCCCCGCCACTGGATCCACCACATGGATCTCCTGCGCCGCATCCAGAAGGATACGGGCGGTTTCACCGAGTTCGTGCCCCTCTCGCTGATCCACCAGGAGGCTCCGATGTATCGGCGCGGGCTCGTGCCCGGAGTCCGGCAGGGCGCGACCGGCGTCGAAGTGATCAAGATGCACGCGATCGCGCGCCTCTACCTGGGCCCCTTGTTCCGCAACATCCAGGGCTCCTGGGTCAAGGAGGGGCCCAAGCTGGCCCAGTACCTTCTGACCGCCGGGGTCAACGACATGGGCGGCACCCTCATCAACGAATCCATCTCGACCTCTGCCGGGGCCTCCTACGGCCAGCTGGTGCCACCGGTCGAGCTGCGCCGTCTCATTCGCGACGCGGGTCGAGTGCCCGCCCAGCGCAACACGACCTACGAGCTGCTCCGAGTCTACGAGGTGGAGGACCTGGCGGAGGACTCGCCGCTCGACCACGTGGACAACGCGGAGGCCCGCTTCGGCTCGTATCGACTGCTGGCCTCCTCGGGCAAGTTCCGCTTCCTGCATCCGACCCGCGCCGACGGCGGCTCCTAGTCGTCCTTCACCCAGGTTGTCTGGCCGTCGTTGGCGGGTCATTCGGTTGTTGAGCCGGCGGGTTTGCTTGAGTAGAATTGGGCCTTGGTTTCACGCGGGACGTGACCATCACACCGCTTGGCCTATACGGCTCGGCCGTTCACTCTCACACTCGAACACGGAGGCAAGCACATGGCAAAATCGATGACGAAGTCCGCCATCATCGCCCACCTGGCTCAGAAGACGTCGCTCAGCAAGAAGCAGATCGTCGACGTGATGGACCAGCTCCTCTCGCTCGCGACCAAGGAAGCGAAGAACGTCTTCGTGGTGCCCAACTTCGGCCGCCTCGTACTGGCCAACCGCAAGGCGCGGATGGGACGCAACCCACAGACCGGCGAGCCGATCAAGATCCCGGCCAAGCGCGTGGTGAAGTTCCGGCTCGCCAAGGCCTTGAAGGACTCGGTGCTTGGCAAGAAGTAACACCGGCGGCGCGCTCGCGTACCGATCGCTCACCGCGCCCTGGGAATTGGCCTTCGAGCTGTTCCGGTTCGCCGGGGCGGGAGCACCAGCGGCGGGCAGCCTGGACGTCGGCTGGGGGGCCTGGGACGAGGATCGGCTCGTGGGTGCACTCTTGATGGAGCGGGCGGGCGCCACGGCGATGCTGCACGGTCCCGTGGTCGTCGCGCCGGCCGACATGCCCGCGGGGGACGTGGTGGCGGTCGCGGGAGAGCTGGCCGCTCGGGCGCTCGAGCACGCGACCTCCACGGGCATCGAGACCGTCTTTGCCCGGCCGCAAGGGCTCGATCGCGTCTGGGTTCGCCACGGATTCATCCCGGTGCCGGAGGCGGAGCTCCCCAAGGATCTCCGCGGCCGCCCGGGCATCGGTCTCTTCGGCTGGCGCGGCGGCACCGCCCTCTGGAGCACCGCCGGTCGCGGCGGCTCGCGCTCGGCGCTCGCCCGCGGCGAGCACTAGTCCCTCCTCGTCGCGCGATGAGGCTCACGGCACTGGCCGGCGGCACCGGCGCCGCCAAGCTGCTCCGGGGCCTGAGCCGACGCATGGAGCCCCGGGACCTCACGGTCATCGTCAACACCGGAGACGACGCGGAGATCTGGGGGCTGCACGTCTCCCCCGACCTCGACACCGTCTGCTACACGCTGGGTGGCATCATCGACGAGCGGAAGGGCTGGGGCCTGGTGGACGAGAGCTTCCACGCCCTCGATCAGATCGCACGCTTCGGCGAGCCGGTCTGGTTCAACCTGGGTGACCGCGACCTCGCCACCCACCTCCACCGCTCGCGGCTCCTCCGGGAGGGTCGCACCCTCGCCGAGGTCACCCGCTCCATCGCCTCGGCCCTCGGGGTGACCGCCACCGTGTTGCCGATGTCCGACCAGCCGGTGCGCACCCGCATTCTCGGCCCGGATGGCTGGCTCGCCTTCCAGGAGTACTTCGTGCGCGAGAAGGCCCAGGTGAGCGTGCGCCAGGTCGAGTACGCGGGGGCCGCGGACGTCCGGCCTGCGCCCGGCGTGCTCGAGGCCATCACCGGCGCGGACGCCGTGCTCGTCTGCCCGTCCAATCCGATCACCTCCGTCGGGCCGATCCTCGCGGTGCCGGGCATCGTCGACGCCCTGCGCACCACATCCGCCGCGGTGGCGGCGGTGAGCCCCATCGTGGGCGGCGAGGCGGTCTCCGGGCCGGCGGGCCGCCTCATGGCCTCGGCGGGTCTGCCGGTCTCGGCGGTCGGCGTCGCGCGTGCCTACGCCGCCTGGCTCGACGTCCTCGTCTTCGACGATCAGGATCGGGCCCTCGGCCCGGAGATCGCGGCCCTCGGCGTCACGCCGGTCGCGGCACCCACGATCATGGGCAGCCGCGAGGCCGAGGAGTTCCTGGCGGACCGCGTCCTGGCTAGCTTCGACGGCGCGCGCGCTCCGTCGCGGACCGGCCGAGGATCGACCGGGGGATCGCGGTGACCCTCCTCGCGGCGGTGCCGGTCAAGGATCTCGTGAACGCCAAGCAGCGCCTCGTACCCGCCCTGTCCCCGGCCGAACGGCGCGAGCTGGCGCGCGCGATGCTGGAGGACGTGCTCGAGGCGATGGTCGCCGCGCTGCCGGCCTCCGTGCTCATCGTCACCACCGACGTGGAAGTCCAGGCGCTGGCCCGCACGCTCGGGGTCGAGTGCCTCGTCGAGAGCGGCAACCGCGGGCACACCGCCGCGGTCGCGTTCGCCCAGCGCGAGGCGACCGCGCGTGGCGCCAGCCACTTCCTGACCCTGCCCGGCGACGTGCCCTGCGCCACCCCCGAGGAAGTGACGACCCTCGCGGGGGCGCTCGACGGCGCGCCGGGCGTGGCGTTCGTGCCGTCGCGCTCGGGCCTCGGCACCAACGCGGCCCTGCTGGCTCCGCCGGACGCCATGCCGCTCACCTTCGGCGAGCCCTCGTTCGACAATCACCTCGCCGCCGCGCGGGCGGCCGGCTTCTCCCCCCGCGTTCTTCACCTGCCTGGCATCGGTCTCGACGTGGACGCGCCCGACGACCTCCCCGCCCTGCTGGAGCGCGGCCCGGAGACGCGCAGCGGCCGGCTGCTCCGCGGCTTCGCCGCCCACCCGCGCTCCGCCGGCGCGCGCTAGCCATGCCCACGCGCTACGAGATCATCGCGGTCGAGGGCCTGCCCGAGATCAAATCCCACGATGCTCTGGCCCCGTTGATCGTCGAGGCCGCGCGGCGCCAGGACACGGCGCTCCAGAGCGGCGACCTCCTCGTCGTCAGCCAGAAGATCGTCTCCAAGACCGAGGGGCGTCTGGTGCGCCTCTCCGAGGTCACACCCTCACCGCGCGCCCAGGCCATCGCGGAGGAGATCGGGCGCGATCCTCGCCTGGTCGAGGTCATCCTGAGGGAGAGTCGCCGAATCGTGCGGAAAGACAAGGGTGTCCTGATCGTCGAGACCCATCACGGCTGGGTCTGCGCCAACGCCGGAGTGGATCAGTCCAACGTGGACGCCGACGCCGCCTGCCTGCTTCCCGAGGATTCCGACCGATCGGCGGGGGCGCTGCGCGCCCAGCTCCGCGCGCTGACCGGCCACGACCTGGCCATCATCGTGGCCGACACCTTCGGGCGCCCGTGGCGCGAGGGTCTCGTCAACGTCGCGATAGGCCTGGCGGGCTTCGAGCCCATCGTGAGCTATCTCGGCCAGCTCGATCCGGCCGGCCATGTACTGCAGGCCACCATCCTGGCCTTGGCCGACGAGCTCGCCTCCGCCGCGGAACCGGTGATGGGCAAGCTCGACCGGGTGCCGGTGGCGATCATCCGCGGGCTCCACTGGGAGCGCGGCGAGGGCTCGAGCCGGGCCCTCCTGCGTGACCCGGCCCGCGATCTGTTCCGATAACCCTGACCGAGGAGATCGCATGCGGATCGGCATCGTCGGCGGCACCGGCAAGGAGGGCGTAGGGCTCGGGTTGCGCTGGGCAAAGGCCGGGCACGAGGTGATCATCGGATCGCGGGACGCCGAGCGCGCCCGGGCGAAGGCGGCGGAACTGGCCGGTCCCGGCCTTCGCGTCGACGGCAAGTCCAACCGCGAGGCGGCCGCCGCCGCGGAGGTCGTGGCGCTCACCGTGCCGGCCACCGGGCTCGCGGCCACCCTGCCCGAGCTACGCGAGGCCTGTCGTGGCAAGGTGGTGATCAGCACGGTGGTCCCGCTCACCTTCGGAGGGCCGCGGCTCTTCACACCGCCTTCCCAGGGCTCCGCGGCCGAGCAGGCGCAGGAGCTGCTGGGTCCCGACGCGAAGGTGGTGGCGGCCTTCCACCACATCGCGGCCCACGAGCTCTCCGCGGGCGACCACCCGATCGAGTGTGACCTGCTTCTCTGCGGCGGCGACGCCCCCGCCAAGAAGGTCGTGGCCGATCTGGGTACCTCGATGGGCCTGCGTGCGGTGGACGTGGGCCCGCTGACCAACGCGGGGCCGATCGAGGGTATCACCGCGGTCCTCGCGACCATCAATCGCCGCTACAAGCTGAAGAACTCCGGCATCACGATCACCGGGCTTCCCTGAGGAGAGAACCGGGCCATGGCCGACACCGCGGTCACCGTCTCCGCCGTTGCCCTCGTCGCCTACATCGTCTCGGTCCTAGAAGCGCTCGGGATGTCCCGGCGGAACGCCGCGCTCACCGCCGACCTGATGGTCCGCACCGACCTGCGCGGCGTGGATTCACACGGCATCGGTATGCTGCCGCGGTACCTGGAGTGGACGCGCGCCGGCTTCGTGGTGCCCTCGGCCGAGCCGACCGTCGCGCGCGACGACCTCGCCACCGCGCTGGTCGACGGCGGGAAAGGGCTCGGCCACCCCGCCGCGATCATGGCCATGGAGCTGGCGATCGCCAAGGCTGCGATCTACGGGATCGGCATCGTCGCGGTCCGCAACTCGAATCACTTCGGCGCTTGCGCGAACTACTCGATGATGGCGCTCGCGCGCGGAATGATCGGCTTCGCGGTGACCAACTCGCCGTTCGTGGCCATGGTCCCGACCTTCGCCAAGAAGCCGATGATGGGGACCAATCCGCTGAGCTTCGCCGCGCCCGCCGCCGGACATTCGCCCTTCGTGCTCGACATGGCCACCACCACGGTGGCGGTTGGCAAGCTCACGATCGCCTCGCGCTGGAACAAGCCGATCCCGGAGGGCTGGGGCCTCGACGCCAAGGGTAACCCCACCTCCGACGCGCGCGAGGTGCTCGCTTCGCGCCTGCTCTCTCCGCTCGGCGGCAGCCGCGAGCTAGGCGGCCACAAGGGCTATGGCCTCGGGGTGATGGTGGACATCCTGTCCGGCGTGCTCTCGGGCGCCGTCTACGGCGACCTGCTCGATCGCACCGACGGGCGCGGACGCAAGGAGTCGAACACCGGCCACTGCTTCGCCGCGATCGACATCGAGCGCTTCCGGCCGATCGGGGAGTTCACCGCCGCGATGGACGACATGCTCCAGACCCTCAACGACGCGCCGCGCGCCGACGGCCAGGAGCGCGTCTACACCGCGGGCGAGCCCGAGGCCGCGAACGAGCGCCAGCGCCGGATCCACGGCATCCCGGTGGCCCCCGCCCTCGTCCGGCAGCGCAACGAGATCGCGCGGGAGCTGGGCGTCAAGCCGCTGGCCTAGCCTCGCGCGCGCGGCGCGCCCTAGCCGGCGAGCAGCGCAGCCAGCACTCGGTCGGTGTCGCTCAGATCCTCGAAGAAGTGGTCGGGGCGGTCGGCGAGCAAGTCCTCCCGCGGGTACTGCCCGGTGGCCACCGCCACCGCGACCGCCCCGAACGCGCGGGCACAGTCGATGTCGTGCGGCGTGTCGCCGATCACGATCACGTCGGCCGGATCGAAGGCGGTGCCGAGCAGGGCGTGGGCCCGGCGCGCGGCCAGCGAGGGCAGTCGCCGGCGGTCCATGTGATCAGAGCCGTACGCGCCCACCTGAAAGCGCGGCCACAGTCCGGTAGGCGCGAGCTTGATCCGAGCCCCCTCCTCGATGTTGCCGGTGACGAGCCCCAGCGCCACTCCGGCGGCCTGGTCGAGCCGCGCCACGATCGCGGCCACCCCGGGCAGCGTGATCACGTCGCGGCCGTCGCCGATCTCGGCGGTGAGCCCGGCCACGTACGCCTCGAAGAAATCGTCGAGGCGCTCCTTCACCCGGGAAGCCTCCCAGCCCTCGGCGCCCATCACGTCGTGAACGATACGGGTGTCGGTGCGCCCGCGCAGATCGTACTGGTCGATGCCGCCCGCGGTGCCGAAGACGCGCTCGAACGCGCCCCGCATCGCCCGGCGCCCGGCTCCGCGTGACGTGATCAGTGTGCCGTCGATGTCGAACAGGACGAGCTTCACGGCCCTCAGTTCAGCCGGTCCTTGATCCGGTCGATGCGGGCCTGCGCGCAGGCTTCGTCGAGGTTGCCGCCCGGCGCGCCGCCGACCCCGATCGCGCCGATCACCTCGTTGCCGGCCTGGATCGGCAGCCCGCCGCCCACGAGCAGCACGCGGTCCACGTTGCGCAACCCGGCCGCGGCCGGATTGGAGTTCACGTTCTCCATCACCCGGGTCGTCGGCGCCTTGAACGTGGCGGCGGTGTAGGCCTTGCGCGTACTGGTGTCGAGCGTGTGCGGGCCGGCCCCGTCCCCTCGTACCAGCACCCGGGTCACCCCGGCGCGGTCCACGACCGCGACCGAGACGCGGTAGCCCTGCTTCTGGCAGGAGTCGATCGCGGCATTCGCGGCCTCGGCCGCCAGCGAAGCCGGGAGGGCCTTCTCGGTCGGCAAGCTCTGCGGGCTGCCCGGCGACCCCGACACGAGCACGACGAGGGGAATCGGATGAGCAGGGCTAGGTGGCGAGCGGCGCGGCGAGGGCCCGTAGCCGCGCCACGATTGGCGGCAGGCGCTCCAGCACCGCCTCCACGTCTGCCGCGGTGGTCCATCGCCCCAGCGTGAAGCAGAGCGAGCCTTCCGCCTCCTCGGGCGGACAGCCGATGGCGCGGAGCACGTGCGAGATCGTCTGGGTCAGCGAGGCGCAGGCTGATCCCGACGAGGCGGCCACCCCGGACAGGTCGAGATCGAGCAGGACGGCGTCGGCCTTCACCCCGCGCAGGGCCAGGCTCAGGTGATGGGGCAACCGCGCGGTCCGGGATCCGGTCAGCCGGCAGTCGGCGAGGCGGCCGAGCAAGCCGCCCATGAGCCGGTCGCGCAGCACCGAGAGACGTCCGGCCTCCTGGTGCGCGCCCTCCACCCGCATCAGCTCCGCCGCCACCCCGAGCCCCACCATCCCGGGCAGGTTCTCGGTCCCGGAGCGGTAGCCTCCCTCCTGGCCCCCGCCGAGCATCTGCGGATGGATCCGCGTGCCCGGCCTCACCCAGAGCGCGCCGCTGCCCGGCGGCCCGTAGAGATCGTTGCCGGAGATGGTCAGCAGGTCGATGCCCATGGCCTCGACGTTGAGCGGCACGCGCCCGAGCGCGCCCACGCCGTCCACGTGCAGTGGCACACCCGCGGCTCGGCTGACCCGTCCGATCTCCTTGAGCGGCTGCAGGGTGCCGATCTCCGGGTTCGCCGCCGCGATGGAGACGAGTACCGTATCGGCGGTGAGCGAGGCGCGCAGCACGTCCGGATCGATGAGTCCCTCGCCGTCGACCGGCACGGGACAGAGAATCACCCCGGCCTTCTCGAGGTCGCGGCAGGCGTTGAGCACCGAGATGTGCTCGATGGCCGAGACCACGACGCGCGCGGACCCTCCGCCGGCCCTCGCGCGGAGCGCCACGCCTTTCACGGCCAGGTTGTTGGCCTCGGTGGCGCCAGAGGTGAAGATGATGCCGCCCGGGGCTCCGCCACAGAGCCGCGCCACCTTCACCCGCGCCGCGTCGAGTGACTCGCGCGCCTCGGCTCCCAGGGAGTGGCGGGCGGACGGATTGCCGATGCCCGCTTCGAAGAACGGCCGCATCACGGCGAGCACGCGCGGGTCGACCGGGGCGAAGCCCCCGTAGTCGAGGTAGACGCGCTCGGGCTCGGCGGCCTCGGAAGCCATGGTCCCTACCGCGCTTTCCGGACGACGAAGCGGTAGACGGCCCCGCTGCGCGTCACTTCGAGCAGCTCGTGACCGGTGTGCCTCGCCCAGCTGTGCATGTCGGCGTCGGAGGCCGGGTCGTCGGAGAGCATTTCGAGCAGATGGCCCACGGCCATCTCCGTCATGGCCTCCCGGGTCATGACAATGGGCATCGGACAGAACAAGCCGGTGCAGTCAATCTGCCTGTCAGTATTGACGACTTTCGGCCCTTGGGCCATGAACCGCTACGGTACCCCAGCCCTCGTTTGCCCGTCAAGGAACGGGACGCTAGGCCCGCCGGGCCCGCACAGGCCCGAAATTCTCGCGTCATCGGTGGGCCGAGGCCGATATCCTGGAGGCGACGCCATGGCCAGACGCGCCAGAGCCCGCGAGACACCCGCCGCCCGTCGCATCAAGCGCAAGATCCTGGTCGCCATGACCCTGACCGCGTTCCTGCCGATGCTGGTGGTCGCCTACCTCCTGTACGCCTACGCCTTGCCCCTGCTGGACCCGCAAATTCAGGAGCGCGAGTTGCCATGGATGCTGGTGATGCTGGTCGGGACCGGCCTGCTCATGGCCGCGGGCGCCTTCATGCTCTGGGATCTGGCCACCTCGGTCGTCCGTCACGTCGACGCGGGCACCGGAGCTACCGCCTCGGGGGCGCGCCGGCCGGCGCCGACCGCCGGCAGCTCGGTTCCCGCCCCCAGCCCGGAGAACGCGGCAGTGCAGCAGTACGTCCAGCAGAGCGACGAGGTGGATACCCTGATGCAGTCCTTCTCGCGCATGCTGGTCACGGTGGAGCAGCAGGCCTCGGACATCAACGAGTACGCCCGACGGCTCGATACCGCCTACAAAGACCTCGAGTCTACCAGCGCCCAGCTCAAGGAGTTTTCCTTCAAGGACGAGGTGACCGGTCTCTACAACCGGCGCTTCTTCTCGATCCGCCTCGAGGAAGAGGTCTCCCGGTACCGCCGCTTCAATCACCCCGTCTCAGTGGTGTTGCTCGATCTCGACGGTTTCAAGGCGGTCAACGATGACCTGGGGCACGGGGCGGGCGACGAGACACTGCGCGCGATGGCCGAGATCCTGTTGAAGCAGTCGCGCGGGATCAACGTGATCTGCCGCTACGGCGGCGATGAGTTCGCGGTACTCCTGGTCGAGACGTCCAAGAGCGGGGCGCGGCTCTACGCCGATCGCATCCGCTACGTGCTCTCCACGTGGGCCTTCGCCCACGGTCGACGGGTGACCGCGAGCTTCGGCATCGCCTCGCTGCCCGAAGACGTGGCGCCGGCCGCCGACGAGATGATCCGGGCCGCCGACGAGGCGCTCTATGCGGCCAAGCGGTCAGGAAAGAATCGCGTCTCGGTCCACGAAGACATCGGCCGCACCGCTCCGTCCGGACACCCCGGAGCCTGACGTGCCCGCTCGCTCAGCCCGCCAGATATCAGTGGAGGCGTTGAGATGAACCGGCTGGCGAAAGCTCTGGCGTTGACCACTGGTGTCTTGGTCGTGGTGTCGGGAGGCGGCCTCGCCGCCCAGAGCCGCAGCCCGATGCATGACTACGTGGTGCCGGGTCACGGACGGCTGAGCCTGGCGCTTCCGGAGGGTTGGAAGGATTCGAGCGAACCGCTCCAACAGCCCCCCTCGGTGCGTGTCCGGATCGGGCCAGCGAGCGCCGGTGGCTTCGACGTCCAGGTGACCGCGGTCTGGCTCGACCCGGCCCGATTGAGCCAGGCCACGGCCGACTCCATCAAGGCCGGCGTCGCGCGCAGCGCGGAGGAACCCCTGCGGCAGGCCGTCGAGAAGACTGCGGTGCTCCAGGAGCTGAAGGGTCCGCAGGTGCAGGGCTACTACTACTCGCTCACGGATCGGGCTCCGGGCCCGGGAGAGTACAGGTACGTCACACAGGGCACGCTCCTGACCGGCGAGCTCATGGTCATCTTCACCTTCCTGCATCGCGACCTGGCCATGCCCGAGAAGAGCATGGTGCTGGCGATGCTCGCCAACGCCACGTACTCCAAGACGGCCCCCTAGCTCCCGCTCGCGCGTCCTTCGCCGCTGGTCACGACGGTCACCGAGCCCCAGAAGGGCACCGGCCACCGCGAGGGCCGCGCCCAGAATCGTCAAGGGCAAGAGAGGGGCACCGTCCTGCCGATCTCGGTCGTGGGGTGCCAGCATCTGGGTCTCCGACTCGCGGCCTACTCGTATCCATCCTGACGGGCCCGGTAGACGAGGAGGACCGAAATGCTTCGGCCGCGTCTCATCACCGCGTTCCGAATACCCACGCCAGGATCAGCGGCCCGAGAGGAATGAGCAGACCAGACGCAGCGCCGACCGCGCCATCCAGCAGGTAGCCGGCGGCCGCACTGATGAGGGGGAAGAGCACGACGGCCCGCTCCATGACCTATCTGTCAGAGCAAGCGGCATACCACGGCGGACCCCACGAGTTCTCGCGTGATTGCGAGGCGGTGCGCACACGGTGCGTGGAACCCCGCGGCCGAGGGCGGCCACCGGATTACCCAGGATGGGGCGGATTCGCGAACGGCGCGCTATCGAACCGAGGCTTGCTCGATGTGCTCCAGCAGCTGGCGCGCCCGTGAGGCGGCGACCGCCAGGTCTTCCGCCGAGATGCCGTGACCCCGCGCGCGGCGGATGTGCCCGAGCAGGCGCTGCGCCTGCTCCAGTGCGGCGGCCCGCTCGCCATCCCCGAGGAGTTGGGGGATCAGCTCGAGGCTCTGTCCGGCCATGTCTTCCAGGGTCCGCACCAGGAGGTCGCCAACGAGTCGGCGCCGGCGATCGCCGATGCTCGGAGCCGCCAGTGCCGGGAACAGCGCGTCCACTCCCGCCTCGAAGTCCCCCGCCCGCCACCGGCGAAGACCGAGGCGAGTACGGCCCCGCCACATGCGACGAGCGACACGCAGCCGCTGCTCCGCCGGCAGCGCCGCCGCCGGCCGGGAGTCGAGGAGGACGTGGGTATTCTCCACCGACGCGACGAGCGGAGCCTCGTCGCCTCCCCCTCGACGCAGGGCCCGGCGCAGACGCCAGAGGTCGCGGGCGATCGCGGTCGAGCAGACCTCGACCAGGAAGCCGGCGGTCTCGGTGCTCATGTTTCCCTGGGCCAGCGCGGGGTCGATGAGCCGTCGCGCCTCGCCCCAGTCACGCCGGCGGATGAGCGTGGCGACGCCGTCACGCCAGTCCCGGGCGACGGGATCCGGCGCGGGCTCGACCCGCGGAGCCGATTCAGGCCTGCTCTGTGGCTCGGCGTGGCCCACTCGCGCCCGGACCGAGAGCGCGTCCGGCACCGGTGGAGGCTCGAGCGGGAGCGCCGCCGGGCGCCGCGCGATCGGCGAACGCGAGGCCCGCGTCTCGGCAGAATCGGGGAGCCGGTGCGAAACCGCCGAACGCCGCCGACGGCCCGCCCGCAGGCGCGCCCGCGGATCTCCCTCGAGCGCCTGCGCCAGGCCGAAGAACAGCAGCACGAGGGCCGCGAGACCTACCACCGCGAGCAGCGCTTCCTCGACCGTCACCGGCACACCGTATCACGCTGACCGGGGTTTCCGGGTCCTTTGAGTTCCCATGTCGCGGCGCGGTATGATGCGAGGGAGTCAGCACATTTCGGCCGTCGTCGAGGAGGAGCAATGCGTCGCGTCGCCGTCATCGGAGTGGGCGTCACCAAGTTCGGCAAGCACGATCGGACCAGCGCGGAGCTCTTCGCGGAGGCCGCCGCGGACGCCATCACCGACGCCGGGATCGCGCCGCGCGCCATCCAGGCGCTCTACTTCGGCAATGTCACCGGCGGCGAGACCGAGCGCCAGCTCCACATGGCACCCCTGGCCGCTACTCTGCTCGGGCTCCCCACCGTCCCCACCACCCGCTTCGAGAACGCCTGCGCCACCAGCCACGTGGCCTTCCGGCATGCGGTGATGGAAATCGCGAGCGGCGTCTCCGACGTCATCCTGGTGGGCGGCGCCGAGCGCGTACTGAACGTGCCGACCGAGTCCGCCACCGAGTTCTTCGCCTACTGCTCCGACGCTTCCCTGGAGCAGCCGGCCGGCCTCACCTTCCCGGGCGTGTTCGCGCTCATCGCCCGCGCCCACATGGACAAGTACGGCACCACCGAGGAGCAGATGGCCCACGTGGCGGTCAAGAACCACCGTCACGGGAAGCTGAACCCGAAGGCTCAGTTCCAGAAGGAGATCACGCTCGACACCGTGCTCAAGAGCGCGTACGTGGCCGACCCGCTCAAGCTCTTCGATTGCTGTCCGTTCACGGACGGCGGCGCCGCGATCGTGCTCGCGTCCGAGGAGGTCGCCCGGAAGCACCGCCGGGCCGTCTGGGTGCTCGGCACGCACGCGGCGACCGACACGATGTTCGTGCACGAGAAGCGCGACCTCTCACGAGTGACCGCGACCGAGCGGGCCGCCCAGGGAGCCTACCGCCAGGCCGGCAAGACTCCCGCCGACGTCAACGTGGTCGAGTTGCACGACTGCTTCACGATCGCCGAGATCGTGGCCACCGAGGGTCTCGGCTTCTTCGAGCCGGGCACCGGCGGCCTCGCCGCCGAGAAGGGCTGGACGAGCCTCGGGGGCAAGCTGCCCGTCAATCCCTCCGGCGGGCTCAAGGCCAAGGGCCATCCGATCGGAGCCACCGGCGCCGCACAGATCGCCGAGATCGTCACCCAGCTCCGCGGCGAGGCGGGACCGCGCCAGGTAGACGGCGCCTCCACCGGCCTCACCCACACACTGGGCGGCAACACCGCGACCGTCGTGGTGAGCCTGTTCGGCCGTGACTGAGCGCGCGGTCCATCTGCAGGACTTCCTCGCGGAAGCGCGCGCCGGCCGGCTCACCGGCATCCGCTGTGGTCACTGCGGGGCGCTCGCGATCCCACCGAAGGAGTTCTGCGAGAGCTGCCAGCAGCGCGAGTGGCAGACGGTGCCGCTCGGCGGCGCGGGTACCATCGTCTCCTACACCGTGATCCGCGTGGCCCCGCGCGGCCACGGCGGCGAGGTGCCCTATGGGGTCGCGGTGGTCCGGCTCGAGGAAGGGGTCTCGCTCCTCGGTCGCATCGTGGACATCCCGCTCGACGCCCTGAAAAGCGGCCGGCCGGTCTGCTTCCGACCCCTCGAGATCTCAGGGCAACTCCTCATCGGCTTCGGCCCCGCCTGAGCTACGGCCCGGGCTCGCCGACGAGCCCGATCTTGATCCGACGGTTGTGGCGCCCCTTGTTGTCGATCTTGATGATCCGCAGCGGCCGCGAACCGGCCGTCGAGGCCAGATGGGTGCCCCCGCAGGCCTGTCGATCGAGGCCGACGATCTCGACCACCCGCACCGTTCCGTCGGCGGTGGGAGGCGGCGCGACCGAGCGGTTGCGAATGAGCCCGCGCTCGCCCAGCGCCTGCGCCTCCGGCACGTAGACGTAACGCACCGGCAGGTCCTGCCGGATCACGTCGTTGATCTCCGGCTCGAGCGCGCGGAGCCGGTCGTTGTCGGCCTCCGGCAGGTCGAAGTCCATGCGCGCCGTCCCGTCTTCGTTCAGCTGCGCCCCGGTGACCAGCGCGCCCTCGAAGTGCTGGAAGACCAGCGCGTTCAGGATGTGAGTGTCGGTGTGGAGCTGGGCCATCATGGAACGAAAGTCGGCGTCCACCACCGCCTCCACCGCACCCGCCAGCTCCACCGGCGCGGCGAGAAGATGCCAGAAGCGCCCCTCCACCGCCTCGATGGCGGTCACCCGCACGTCCCCGCCGTTCCAGCGCAGCCCGCCGCGGTCGGTGAGCTGGCCGCCCCCGCCCGGATGGAACGGGCTCTCCTCGAGGAGCACCGCGCCCGGCCGCGCGTCCACGACCCGGGTCGGAAGAACCAGCACGTCGGGATGCTCGTGGCAGAAGTAGCGGGACATACCGTTCATCTCCTCCGGGCGCCGCCAACCGAGCCGCCGGGAAATCCTGCGCCTGCGCAGCCACAGGATACCGGCCGGGTCGCCAGGTTGCACGTGAATCATCCGCGTGACTACTATGCGACCGTGGAACTCGACGGCGCGCGCCGGCACTCTTGAAGCTCGCCCGATCGTCCCGGCCCGGGTCCGCCACGATGTGGCGCGCACTGGTCCTGGGAATCACGATCTGCCTCGCGGCCCGCGACGATGCAACCGGCGAGAAACCGGACGCGACCACGCTCGCGCTGCTGTTCGCCGCCGCGCCCAACCCGGTCAGCGCGCGTGACCGTCCAAGCGATGCGGCAACGGAGATCCGGCTCGCCATCGAGCCCGTCCGGCCCGTCGGCGCTCAGACGATCCTGTCGTTTCGGTATCGCCTGGCCGGCTCCGACCACCTCACGGTGCGGATCTTCGACGTCACCGACCACGACTATCGCGTCATCCGGTTGACCCGTCTGCGGCCGGGTCGGTGGGCGTCCGCGGAGGTTGATTTCACCCGGGACGCCCATCGCGCCGACGGAGCCGGCACGCCGTTCGCCGCGGGCCACCTAGTCGATTCGCTCTCCTTCGTCGCCGACGCGCCCGCCCGCGCCGTCATCGACCTGCAGATCCAGGATGTCCGGCTCTTCGACGCGGTGACCCGGACCCTCTGGCCCTACCTCCGGCCTCCGCGCCAGTATGCGGGCCGATTCGGGTCGTATCGCTCTCTCCTGCGGTTCGACGATGGGCGACCGGTCGCCACCGCCCAGGACTGGCGCCTCCGGCGCGAACAGATCCTGCACGAGTGGCAGGAGATCATCGGGCGGTGGCCGCCCCTGCTATCGCGACCACGGCTGGAGCGGATCGCCTCGACCCGGCGTGAGAACTTCACGCAGCTGCGGGTCGAGGTGCAGGTCACGTCGACCGAATCGGTGGACGCCTATCTCCTGATGCCGGACGGGCCCGGCCCTTTCCCGGCCGTCCTGGTCACGTACTACGAGCCCGACACGAGCGTCGGCCTGGGCAAGCGGAACTTCCGTGACTTCGCGTACCAGCTTGCCCGCCGCGGGTACGTGGCGCTGGCGATCGGCCCGCCGGGCGGTGATGCCCTCCGCGTGGAGTCGGGCGTCGGCGGCCTGCAGCCCCTGGCGTACCTGGCGTATGTCGCCGCCAATGCGCACACCGCGCTCGCTCAGCTGCCGGCGGTCGATCCCGCGCGCATCGGGATCGTCGGGCACTCTTACGGCGCCAAGTGGGCCATGTTCGCGGCCTGTCTCTACGACAAGTTCGCGGCCGGCGTCTGGTCCGACGCGGGGGTGGCGTTCGACGAAACCCACCCGAACGCGAACTACTGGGATCCGTGGTACCTCGGCGCCGAGCCCGGGGTCAGCCAGCCGGATGGTCTGCCCGGCCCGCCGGACCGCGCCCACCCGCGGCTCGGCGCCTACAAGCGCCTGGTGGCCGGCGGCCATGACCTCCACGAGCTCCAGGCGTTGATGGCCCCCCGTCCCTTCCTCGTCGCCGGGGGTGTGGAGGACGGTCCCGGGCGTTGGCTCGTCCTCAACCACGTGGTGGCGGTGAACCGGGTGCTCGGCTTCGAAGGTCGCGTCGGCATGACCAACCGGCCCGCGCACTCGCCCACCGAGGAGTCCAATGAGATCCTCTACCTCTTCTTCGAGCACTACCTCAAGGGCGATACCCGTCGCTGAGAACAACCCGGACGCAACGAAGGGGCTGCGGGAATCCCCGCAACCCCCTCGACGATTCGGGCCTCGATCATACTTTTGAACACCACCGCTCCGCGCCACTGGACCCCGAGGTCTTCCGCGCCGCGGCCACACGCCGGACGCTCATGCCTCCGGCACCCCATCTCGAGGGCGGCAGCCCGTGAACGCCCGGCCCACCCCGGGGCCATCCCTCGTTAACCGCCCCATTCTCGATCTAGCATTGACGCCGTCAGCGCAGTGGGCGACCATTCCGAGCGATTGGGCCTATATGGTGCTCGATCGACGTGCCGAGTGTGTATCGAGCGAAGGATCCTCCTACGTCCCTGATCCAGGTGGTGGCCAAGTTGGAAGAGAGTGAGAGGCCCCGACAGTGAGGGAGCTGCTGGGATGACAAACGAAGAACGCCATGGCCTGTTGCGCGATCTCTCTGACGCGCTGGCCGCACTGCAGCAGAACAAGAGCCTCTCCACGCTCGGCGGCCTGGCGGACCATCTCACGCGGGTCGGGTCGCCGTATCGATTCCATGCCGCACTGATCCAAGGTGCCATGCAGCGCAAGGACCACGGCGCGATCATGCTGCAGTTGGTTCAGGTGCTCACCAAGCTGGAACGCGGCGTGACGTAGGAAGCAAGACGCCCACGGCGTGGCTCCTGACCGCACGCGCCCGTTCCGAAAACCTCGCGCCGAGTCAGGTTGCAAGTACCCGATCTACCAGACTCGCGGAGCCCCTCGGTCCCCGTCCCGCAATCAGGTGATTGTGGGACAGGCGACGCGGTGGGCCCGGTTCCTGCTCGAGAAGGCTTGGGGCTGCCCCACGCGGGTCCACAGTATCGGGGAGACTTGGCTTCTTCTCGTCGGCTAGGGCACCTTCTCAAACTTCATGGGGAGTTCGCGCCCGCCGCCAGGCCGGAAACGAAAGTTAGGCGGCCCCATCGCACCCTCCACGGACCACGCGTTGCCCTGCCTTTCCATCGACTTGATGATGAGCGTCAGGTCGTCCAAAGCACGCAGGTTCGAGATCTCGCCCTCCCCGTGTGCCTGTCCTCCCGTCGACGAGGTCGATCATCTTGTTCAACTTCACTCGCTCACTTCCCCTTCGGCCCACGCGGGTCAATAGCGTCGGGTACGCAGAGATACCTCGTCCCGCCAGACGTCAACACGCGAGACCCCAAGAACTCAGGGCTGCTCCCGGTCTGGCGTAGGCGAGACGCGAGATCACTGAGTGCTTTCTCGCATTCTCCCGCCGACGGATGCCCGGAGACAACGTCCCAAGAGGTGGACGGCGGGAAACTGTTGTCTCACCACAGGACCCACGCCCCCTCGGCGGATGCCGACGTGGTGAGGGCGAGCATCCCTATCGACACAAGCAGTACGACTAGCCGCTTCGAGTTCATTTCCACACGCCTCCAGGTTCGATCCTCCATGGTCGCCAGCCGCCTGGCACGCAGGCGAACCTGCTGACGGACCTAGTGCTGGACATGCCTGATTTCTCCTTCGCCTCCACTTCTCTTGCCCGGTGGGCGTCGGGACTCATAGCCTGCGACTCTGCCAGCTGGCATTCAAGGAGCGTTTGAAACTCCGACAGGCCAACCGGTGTCATCTCGGTGGCTTTCCAGTGAAAAGACCAGCCCTTCGGAACCCACCAGCGTTCCGTGAAGACGGTCGTCTGCTGCCACAACTTCCAGGCGGATTCGGCATGGCCTGGGGTGGGAACGGCGAGAAGGGAGCCGAGCAGGACCACGATGCAGGACCCACGGGTGGTCATGGGAGCGGTCCTCCGTGCAGCCGCACAACGCTGTGCGAGCAGCGTCCACTCGTAGCTGGACCCGAGTCTATCAGGGCCCGCGGCGGGGAACGCGACCGTGCCCTTCCTGCGCTATCCTCCCGTCGTGGCCGCCCCGTTCTCCCTCGATGAGCAGGACCAGCCCATGCCCACGTACCCCTGCCCGCGCCCCGGGTGCGGCCGCGAGGTGGGCTTCCGGGTCGAGCACCTGAGGCACGTCGGCTGGGAGCTCTACCGGGTCGAGAGCTAGGGCAACTGGTGCGGGCACGCGCGGGAGGTGATTCCCTTCCCGCGGGAGGACGGTCTGGTGGCCTGACTCTCGTCGCCACCGGGGATTCTCTAAGCTGACGACAGGGGAAGGTGGCCTATGAGATGGCGTTCGATCACCCTTGATTTGGCCCTCTTGGTCGCGGTCTGGACGGTTGTCCTGAGGTTAGTGTATCGACGGCGCGCACGCATGACCGCCGACGCCTCTCCCCGGGCGGTGCTGGGCTACCGTGTGCACACCGTGGCCGCGATCTCCGCGATGGTCGGAGTCACATGGTTCGTCGCCTGGCTTATCAGCGACTCCATTGGGCCTCATTGGCTCCATGCGCTGTCGCTGGTAGCCGGTCTTGTCTTCATCGCTGGCGGTGCCGTCTTGTCGGGATACGCCGGGTGGGTCGGGGGTCCCGACTGAGAGATGGACGAACCCGAAGGCGCGGCCTCTCGAGGGCGGCCCCTCCCCGTCGGGCGAAGCCGGGCGCGTCGGCGGCGAGCGGCGCGGCGAGGAGACCTCCAGCCATGATGCCGATGAAGGCTCGCCAGTCCATCACTCGATTACCTGATCCGCCCGCTGCAGGAGCGACGGCGGGATCGTCAGGCCGAGGGCCTTGGCGGTCTTGAGGTTGATCGCCAGCTCGAACTTGGTCGGCTGCTCGATTGGCAGATCGCCCGGCCTGGCCCCCTTGAGGATCTTGTCTACGAAGGTTGCCGCGCGCCGATGCATCTCCACTACGTTCGCCCCGTAGGCCATGAGGCAGCCGCTTTCGACGAACTCGGCAGTCCAGGCGACGCACGGCAGGCGGTGTCTGGCCGCAAGCTCGGCGATCTGCCCCCGTCGGCTGTAGAGGGCGCCGTCGGAGAGCACGATGACCGCCCGCGCTTGATCCTGAGCCGCCGCCGCGAAGGCACCCTCGACTTGCCTCATGTCGCTCAGTTCGAGGGATCGAACGGGAATCCCATATGAGTGCGCCACCGCGCTCGTGTCCTTCAATTGAGGCGCCGCGGAAGGGTTCGCCGGATTCCACAGAACGGCGATCCGGCGGATGCCGGGCACGGCCTCGCGGAGCAGCTCGACGCGCTTTCCCGCGATGTCCGGAGCGATGTCCGTGAGCCCGGTCACGTTCCCTCCCGGTCGAGCGAGGCTGGCCACTAGGCCGTCACCGATCGGATCGCCGGCTACCGAGAACACGATCGGGGTGGTGGTGATGGCCCGACGGGCCGCGTCCGTCGCCTGCGTTCCCTGGGTCACGACGATATCGATCTTCAGCTTCGCGAGCTCCGCCGCGAGCGCCGGAAGGCGCCTAGCATGACCTTCCGCCCAGCGGAACTCGAAGGCGAGATTCCGTCCCTCCGCGTACCCGAGCTCCCTTAGACCGAGCCGCAGCGCTTCGACCCGCGGGTCGCCCGAGGAGTGGGAGCCGGGCCCGAGGAAACCGATGCGCCAGACTCGGATTGGCTGCTGGGCCTCGGCGGCGAGCGGCGCGGCGAGGAGGCCGCCGGCGATCACCCCGATGAACGTGCGCCGCTCCATCATCATGTCCGGCCCCGCGCTACTAGGCGAGTCGGTGGTCCCCAGACGAGGGTCTGCTTTGTCTCATGCCCGTCGGCATCACAGAAGCCTCCGAAGCGCCGCTGGCAGTCGCCCCTTTCATGCAGGGTTCGGACGAAGGCCGCGAGATCAGACAGGTGCCCGCGCGGGATCTTAGCAATGGTCGCCAGATGCTCTAGGCAGTGGGTCCGAGAGGAGCTGTTCCAAAGGATCGCTCGGACGCAGGCTTCCTGGCCACGAGAGAGCACAGTGCGGGGTATCGTAGCCGAAGCCGCACGAGTAGGCTACCGACCCTCTGTCTGCGGTACTTTGGCTGCTTAACCTTTTCAGACAGAAACAATCCCGGATTATGCGACAGCGGGACCGGCTGCACGAGGGTGAGTGATAGGGGAGAAATTCGCGGCGTGCCAGACTTGAACGTAGAGTGGTGCAACGGCACCCGACAGGAGGAGCTATGGCTCACAAGGTGACGTTCACTTTGCTGCTCGCCGCCTGGTTGCTCGCTGCCTTCGCCGTGCCCGCTTCCGCCCAGTGGCGCTATGCGGACGACAAAGGCGTCAGCAAGACTAGTCAATACAAGCTGGACATTCCCAGCCGCTACCGCGACACGGCGGAGTGGATCGGGCCGACCGGGATCGGGAAGCCGCATCTGAGCGATGGGCAGCAGGAACTCAAGGCCCGGGACGACGCGTACCGACGGATAGGCAAGTCCGAGGCTGGGTTGATCAAATTGGGCAAGCCTGCAGAAGACAGGCCGTTCGTGGGCGCCGCGCCAGGGCCGAGCCAGCCGCTCGCGGCGCAGTGCATCGCCAATACCCTGAAAATCATGACCTCGCCAGGCGTCTGGAAGTCGGGCGGGCCGTGCTACTCGGGACCGACGACGGACATTCCGACTATCCGATGAACACCTCACGGCGCGAGCCCAACTCCAGCAGGTCGAAGACCATGTAGACCGGGAGGGTCGCCAGAGCTCAGCCTTGGGCCGGCTCCGCACCCACTCGAAGCGCGCGATGAACGCGCGATCCTACAAGGTCACCTCGCCGTCGAGGATGAACGCCTCGGGCTTGAGCCCGCTGAGGGCCTTGACCAGCTCGGGGAATCGCGCGGTGAGGTCGTTACCCTTCCGGCTGTGCATCAAGTCCACGGCGGGGAGTGCTGCGGCCATCCCGTCCAGTCCCGACGCGGGGCCAGTGCGTCAGGCTCCGCTGAGAATCCGATGCACGCTCCCCCTCAAGACGCTGATGGCGAACGGCTTGACCAGCACGGGCACCTCCGCGGCCCGGAGGAACTTCTCGTACGGGCCGGCTTCGGCGTAGCCCGTAATGAACAGGAACGCCGGCCGTGGCAGCGACCGCCGCGTGATCGCGCGGTAGACCGCCGGGCCGTCCCGGTCCGGCATGTGCAGATCGCACACGACGAGATCGTAGGCGTGCTCCGCGAGTCGCTCGAGGGCAGCGCGGCCGCTGTCGACGCTATCGATGAGGTGGCCGGAGCCCTCGAGCGTCAACTCGACCAGCTCGCGTATGCCGGGGTCATCGTCCACCACCAGGATCCGCGGCATCACGCGTTGCACCGGCATGGCCGGCCGCGCCCGCCGGGTGAGTCCGATGCCGGTCACAGCCCGCCCGGGTCGATGCGCTTGAGCCGTCGGCGAAGTTCCCGCCACTCGGCGTCGTGGTGCAACGCCCAAGCCCACGACAGGGTCCAGGCCGCGAGAATTCCGACCCCCCACGTCATGCTGCGAAGGAGGGCCGGGAGGCTCACCCGCGGCTCGGCGAGCCCCCACAGCACGCTGGACACCACCGCCAGCACCACCCCGAGCTCGAGGACCCATCGCCGGTCGCGCATAGCCATACCTCCCGGGAGCGGTTGGTCGAGGTGCCGCGGATGCTACGCCTGCCGAGCCGCGCGGGCAAGGCCACGCCGCGGCTCTCCTATCTCTGGCTGTCGATGCACGCCTCGGCTTGGCGCTTGGTGGACTCTCGATCGTGACCGTGCGCGCCGTGTCGGACGCGCCGAGCTTTGCGTGCAGCTTCGCCGCGCTCTCTGCGTGCCAGCGGTGGAAGACTCGCTGGTCCAGCCACAGGAACACGTTAGACGCCAGCGGGGCTTGAGCTCAACCACTACGACCCGGCTCCCTTGGCGATCACTCAAGCTGCACCATGGCCGCAGACACGACAAACCACACCAGCATCGCCGCCAGGACGAGAAGCATGTCGAAGAATACGGTCAGGATCTCACGTCGCTGGGCTCGGATAGCCGGATCGCCATAGTCGTCCTGAGACTTGAAGACGAACCACACGGACCAGGTGAGTCTCTCCGTCCAGGGCAGCCGCCGCCACCGGTGCGCATGATGCTTGGTCAGGTGCGCGCGGAGCCGAGCGTCAAGCCAGGCGAGCCGGGCGACGAACACGGCCCATAGCACAACCCAGAGGATCGTGCCGGCCCAGAATAGGCGGGGATCAATCACTCGATCACGTGATCCGCCCGCAGCAGGAGCGACGGCGGGATCGTCAGGCCGAGGGCCTTGGCCGTTTTGAGGTTGATCACCAGCTCGAACTTTTTGGGCTGCTCGATCGGCAGGTCGCCCGGCTCGGCGCCCTTGAGGATCTTGTCAATGTAGAGAGCCGCCCGGCAAACGAGTTCAGCGAGCGTCGGACCGTACGCCATGAGCCCGCCGCCTCGCGCCAGGTCGCCGAATTCGTAGATGGCCGGCACGCCGCGCCTCGCGGCCACTTCAATGATCTGTTGGCTCTCTGTAAAGAAGCGCGGCGAGGAGGGAACGAGCAGGCCATTGACGTGCGCCTTGCCCATCGCCTCAAACACGCGTTCGTAGCCAGTCGCCGTCGGCTCCGGGGTCATGTAGAGCTGGACCTAGGCGGTGTCGGCCACGTGGCGCACCTTCGCCTCCGAGGCGGTTCGGCCCTCGACATAGCCCAGCTCGCGCAACGCGTCGAGCAACGTCCGCGTCGCGCTTCGAACGAAGGTCCGACGGTCCATACACCTTCCGCCTGGCCGCGTCGTCTAGGAGGGACGGGGCGGGGCGGCCAGCGGGTCGAATCTACACCAGGGCGAGGCTCATGTGGGCTACGCCTTCCCCTTTCACCGCGCGCGCCGTGCTTTCCGAAGTCGGATCAGCGCGGCGCGCTCGCGCCTGGCGCGGCGGCGCCGCGGCGGAAGTGCAGCGGGCCCGTGCAGGGCTCCGACGCGCTGCCACGCCGAGCGAGCACCGCCCGAAAGTGTTCGCAGAAGGCTTGGTCGCCCACCGGCCAGTACGACACCCAGCCGGGGCGGCCGCGACTCGTGGCCCGGGTCTCCCAGGCGGTCTCCGGGCCCTCCCCGAAGGCGATCGGTTGACACCGCCCCGCGGCTCCCCGGCACGTCGTCACGAGCGACTCTACGCCGTCGAGGTCGAGCACCGCTTGCGGCTCGGCAAATGCGGAGTTGGGCGCCAGCAGCAGCCCGACCAGCGCGACGACCCGGAAGCCCAGCGGCGAGGGCCTCATCGGTTTCCCCCGACGAGATTTGTGCTCAGCCGCCATGGTCGCTCCTACTTCTGCTGCCGGTCCTGACCACACGGGCAAATGTGCATGCCCTCATGCCCTGGTTCCTCGTGGCAGCGGAGGCGTTTGCCATCCTCCAGAATCGTCTCCAGCCCGCAGCAGGACGGACGGGTCCGGTGGCGAGCCACCTCCGCCGCCGGGCACCAATCCGGGAGAGGTTTGGTCATACCGCCTCACTTCTCTGTCGGCCTCTCTCGGCCCATGCTCTCACGCGGATCCGCCGTCTTGGGAAGACAGCGGAGTGATTCCCCCGGGGCTGCTCCGGGCAGGAGCTTGTCGAGTTCTGCGGCACAAGCCTCGTGGATCGGTCCCGCACTCAGGATGTTGTAGGTGCCGTCGGGCGAGCGGAGCCAGAGCACCCAGCCCTCCTCGGCGGCGGCCAACAGCACCACGGTCCCCACGCAGCCGAGTGCGGTGAGAAGGATGCGGCGCCAGCCGGAGGTCATCGGTAATCCGGCCGCCCGTGAGCCGTCGGGCTGGTCCGCCACGGCCGGTCGCGGATCGCGAGAACTACCGCCCACGAGGATGGGATCAGGAACAGGCCAACGGCGACGGTCAGAGACCACGCCGGCCACGTAGCACACGTCCGGGCTCCCGGACCCGCGGCTATCGGTGAAGCCCCTTGACAACCCCCTCCAGCCTCACGGCCCGCTCGTGCTCACGGGCTAGCTCCTCTGTCAGGTTCTTGATCGTGGCCTGGCGTTGACTCCGCTCGGCGGCCTGGAGCACTTCAAGCTCGGCCCGGACTCTGGCCAGCCGTGGTCGTTCCCACCAGGTGTCAAGCGCCGCGCCAGCGGCCAGCCCCACCACGAGAGCCAGAGCTGGGGCGAGAAGGGGCTTCGCATTCATGCCTTCCCTCCGCCGCGCCCGCGCTCGCGGAGGGCGCGGACGAAGGCCGCGAGATCCGCGAGATGTCCACGCGGGATCTGCGCGGCGGCGGCGAGGTGCTCCAGGCAATACATCTGGATGGTCCCTGGCGGGTGATTCAGCAGGGCGTCTCGAACCCGGGCCTCGTGGGCGCGGGAGAGCATGGCGCGGGCCATCGTAGCCGAACGCGCTCGAATGGGCCAGCGCTGGTCACCCCGGCGAACAGATCCTTGACGATCATTCGGCATCTCCTCCGACCCCTGTGGGCACCGGAGATGCGCGAGGGGCTACGGTTCTGCACCGTAACCCCCCGCGACGATTGGAGCGGCCGACCGGATTCGAACCGGCGACGTCCAGCTTGGGAAGCTGGCATTCTGCCACTGAATTACGGCCGCGTGTGCCCCTATTCTAGTTGCTGGCCGGATGATGTCAATTCGCCGCCCGGCCAAGACTCCTACTTGAGCGACATGTCGTACGCCTTGATCAGCTCGTCGCTGCGCGCCTTCCAGTTGATCCGCTTGCTCGCCCCGTAGAGATCGAGCTGCTGGTAGAGCGGCACCGCCGCCGCGTCGTCGATCCAGAGCCGGTTGATCCGGTGATAGATCTCCAGCCGCTTCTTCTCGTCCATCGTCCGCTGTGCCTCGTCCACGAGGCCGTCCAGGTCCGGGTTGTAATAGTTGGACAGCAGGCTGCCGGAGCGGAACAGGGGCACGTAGATGCCTTCCGCGTCCATGGTGGGCTGCCCCCAGCCGATCAGCCACACCGGACCCGCCTTGTGCGCATAGACCATGTTGTTGAGGTAGTTCACGAACTCGTAGGTCTTGAGCTGGGTCTTGATCCCGGCCTTCGTGAGCTGGCCGGCCGCCGCTTCCGCGACCTCCTTGTCCCGGACGTAGCGGCCCTGAGGGCCGTTCAGGGTGATCTCGAGCCCGTTGGGGAACCCGGCCTCGGCGAGCAGCTTCTTGGTCCGGGCCAGGTCGGGCTTGATCGGCCTCAGGCTCGGATCGAAGCCGAAATGCATGCTGGGCAGCAGGGTGGCCACGCGCTGCGCCTTGCCGTCGAGCACGTTCTTCACGATCTCGTCGGCGTCGATCGCGTAGGTGATGGCCTGGCGCACGCGCTTGTCGGCGGTGGGGCCCTGATAGACTCCGACGAGCTTGTTCTGGGCGTCGAACTGGTGCGTGTAGAACATCAGCTGGATGGTCCGGATGGACGGCGCGGTGGTCAAAAACACCTTCGGGTGATTGTCGATGATCTTGGCCAGGTGCGGCGGAATGTTCACCGCCACGTCCACTTCCCCGTTCTGGAGCGCGGCCACGCGTACCGCGTCGTCGGGAATGGGGCGGAAGACCACCGTCTTGATCTTCGGCGCGCCTCGCCAATACTGCTCGTTCGCCTCCAGGACGATCTCTTCGTCCTTGCTCCAGCGCACGAGCTTGTAGGGTCCGGTGCCGATGGGATTCTTCGAGATGAACTGGGTGTCCTTGCCCGCGTAGGCCTTCGGCGGATACATCGACGCCTGCCGCTGGGTGAGGGCGTTGACGAAGATGGGCCACGGCTTGACGGTGTGGACTCGCACCGTGGAGGCGTCGACGATCTCCACCCGATCGATGGGCTTGAAGTTGGAGCTGCCCCGCATCGCGGGCTCCTTGACCCGCTCCAGGCTGAACTTGACCGAATCGGCGTTGAAGTCCTCGCCGTTGTGAAACTTGACGCCCTTGCGGAGCTTGACCTCCCACACCGTGGGCGCGACGAGCTTCGGAAGCTCGCTGGCCAGCGCGGGCACGAGCTTGAGGCTCTGGTCGCGCTCCACCAGCGTGTCGTAGAGGTGTGCGGCTACGACCGATGCCGGGGTCTCCTGCTGGTTCATCGTGTCCAGCGAGCTCGGGTCCACGCCCTGGGCGATGACGACCTTGCCCTCGGGAGCGGCCCACGCCAGCCCCGGGCCCATCAGCAGGGCGACGACGAGCGCACACACGGCTCTCACGACCATTGACGCCTCCTCGGAAATTCGGAATCTAGCGGGGAAACTGCTCACACTCTAGGCAACCGCCGCCCAGCGTGTCAAGTTCTGGGCCGGTCACTTCGCGTCCCGGATCGCCATCTCGTATCCCTTGATCAGCTCGTCGCCGCGGGCCTTCCAGCTGAGTCGGCGATTCACCCCATAGAGATCCTGCTGCTGGTAGAGCGGCATCGCCGCGGCGTCGTCGACCCAGATTCGGTTGATGCGCTGGTAGATCTCGGCCCGCTTCCTGGCGTCCATCGTGCTCTGCGCCTGCTCGATCAGGCCCTCGAAGTCGGCGTTGTAGTAGTTGCTGAGGAATCGGCCCGTACGGAACAACGGCACGTAGACCGTCTCCGCGTCGTAGGTCGAGGTGCCCCAGCCGATGAGCCAAACCGGCCCGGCGCGATGGTTGTAGCCGAGGGTGCCGAAGTACTGGACCCACTCGTGGGTTCGGAGCGTGGTCCGGATGCCCGCCTTGGTGAGCTGCCCGGCCAGTGCCTCCGCCACTTCCTTGTCGCGGATGTAGCGACCCTGGGGGCTGTTGAGCGTGATCTCGAGCCCACCCGGGAAACCGGCCTCGGTCAGGAGCTGCTTGGCCCGCGCCACGTCCTGCTTGATCGGCTTGAGGGTGGCATCGAAGCCGAAGTGCTTGTCGGTGAGCATGAGGGCGACCCGGGTCGCCTTGCCGTCCAGCACGGTGCGGATGATGTCGTCCACGTCCACCGCGTAGTTCATGGCGAGGCGGACGCGACGGTCCGCGGTCGGGCCCGGGTACGGCCCCACCAGCTTGTGCTGGGCGTCGTACTGATGCGTGTAGTACAGGAGCTGGATGGTGCGCACGCTCGGCGCGGTGGAGAGGAAGAGCTTCGGATGGTTCGCGATCAGGGTGGCCAGGTGCGGCGGGATGTTCACCGCCACGTCCACTTCCCCATTCTGGAGCGCGGCCACCCGAACCGCGTCGTCGGGGATAGGCCGGAAGACGAGCTTCTTGACCCGCGGCGCCCCGCGCCAGTACTGCTCATTGGCCTCCAGCTCGATCCGTTCGTCCTTGACCCAGCGCAAGAATTTGAACGGCCCGGAGCCGACCGGGTTGCGCGCGAGGAACGCGGGGTCCTTCTCCCGGTAGTACTTGGGCGGCAGGATGGCCGACTGGCCGGTGCTCAGCAGCGTGTCGAGGATCGGCCACGGGGCCTTGGTGTGCACGCGCACCGTCATCGCGTCCACGATCTCCACCCGGTCGATGGGCGAGAACGGCGGCGAACCGCGCAGCTTGAGCTTGGGATCGACGAGCCGCTCCAGGCTCCACTTGACCGCCTCCGCGTCCATCGCCTCGCCGTTGTGGAAGCGCACGCCGCTCCGCAGCTTGAACTCCCAGGCGGTCGGGGCGACCAGCTTCGGCAGCTCGGCGGCCAAGGCCGGCCGGACCACGAGCTGCTCGTCGCGCTCGAGGAGCGTGTCGAAGATGTTGCGCGCCAACACCCCCGCGGGCGTCTCCTGGTGGTTCATCGGATCGAGCGTGGTGGGGTCCACCCCCTGGGCGATGACCACGGTCCCGCTGGCCGCGCCCGCCGCGGCGACGGGCAACCCGGTGAGCAGTGCCAGGAGCAGGATGGCGAGGCGCCGGCCGGGCATGGAGACTCTCCTTTGTCGGCGGTGACGTGCGTGGATCGTGAGGTGCGACGGATGCTGGGGTGGCGCTACTCTAGGGACGCCGCGCACGGATGTCAAGCGCCCGGGCCGTCTCCACGCCGGAGCAGCGCGAGCGCCTCCTCGCGCGTCGCGACGAGACCCAGGGCCTGCGCCTCTCGCGCCCGTTCCAGCAGCCGGCCGACCTCGGGACCGGCCGGCAGCCCGAAGGCCTGCATCACGTCCTCGCCCCGCAGCAGCGGCCGCGTGGCCGCCGCCGCGGCTGCCGGCTCGACTCCCGCCATCAGCGTCCGCGCCACTCGGCCGCCCGCGCTCGCCCAGACCGTGAGCGGCGACTCCCCGGTGAGCGCCGCCGCATCCGCCAGCGCGAGCAGCAGGAGATCGCGCGCGTCGTCGCCCAGGTCACGGAAGAACCGAAAGCGGGCGCGGCGCGTGATCTCTCCGGCCTGGGCCAGGTGCATGGGCCGCAGGTGCTCGGCGACGAGCCGCTCGAGCAGCTGGCCCGCGCGCCGCGGCAGGCGCAGCCGCTCCGCGATCGCCCCGGTGCGGCGCGCGCCCACCGCGTCGTGACCGAAGAAACGAATGCGCCCAGCCTGCTCCGTGCGCGTCTCGGGCTTGGCCACGTCGTGAAGCAGCGCCGCCAGCTTGAGCACCTCCCGCCGTGTGAGCCCGCCGCCGAGCTCATCGGCGAGATGCCCGCGCAGGTCGGGTCCCCACGGGGTGAGCGCACCGAGGTCGGCGAGCAGCGCGTCCACCCCCTCCACCGCCCGGATCGAATGCTCCCACACGTCGAAACGATGCGGCAGGGGCTGGCTCGTTGCGCGCATGGCGACGCTCTCCGGAAGCAGCACCGCGAGCACGCCGAGGCGATCCAGCATGCGGAGCCCGACCGCCGCGTTCGGCTCGCTCAAGATCCCGCCCAGCTCCTCGCGCACCCGCTCGGCCGCGACCGCCGCCACCAACGGCGCCGCACTGCGAATGGCCGACTCGGCGCCGACGTCGAGCCGCCAGCCGGCACGCATGGCGAGCCGGACGCCCCGCAGCGCACGCAGCGGATCGTCGGTGATCGCGGCGGGACCGCAGAGTCGCGCCACGCGGGCCTGCAGGTCGTCGAGACCGCCGGTCGGGTCCGAGATCGGCGCGCGGCCATTCCGCAGGAGGTCTCCCAGGGAGACCGCGAGAGCATTGACCGTGAAGTCGCGGGCCCGAAGGTCCCCATCGAGCGTCGGCGCGCGCAGGTCCACCAGGTCCAGCGGTAGCCCGCGCTCGGTGGCCGCCACGATACGACAGGCGCCCCGGGCCGCGTCGAGCTCCACGAAGCGCCCGCCGAGCCGGTCGGCGAGGCGCCGGCCGAGCTCGAGCGCGCCGCGTGACACCGCCACGTCGAGATCGACGATCCCGCGCTCGGTGAGGAGCTCACGGAGGGCTCCGCCGACGAGCCAGGCCGACCGCTCGGGCCCGGCCAGCTCGATGAGCCTGGCGAGTGCCCGTCGGCCCTCCTCTGGAATGCTCTCGAGCGAGACGCTCGGGCCCACCGCTAGAGCCCGAGGAGCCGCTTCGCGTTGTCGTAGAAGATCTTGCGGTAGACCGGCTCGGGCAGCCGTCGCTCCCAGATCGGGCGGCGCTCCTCCTCGTACGCATACGGCGTGTTGGGGAAGTCGCTGCCGAAGACGACACGATCCTGCCACCGCACGAGGTCCTCGTCGGTCACGTCGGCCGGCCCCGCGCCCCCGCCGCCCAGGTAGATCGGGCTCTGGGCCGTCATCGCCGCCGTCGTGTCCAGGTACATGTTCGGGCAGCGGGGCATCAGCCCCAGGTGACGCCGGGCCTCCCACTGGCCCATGTGGGCCACCACCACCTTCATCTCCGGGAACATCGTCATCATCCGCTCGAAGCGCGGAAAGCCATCGTACTCGTTCGGCCACGGCGCGCTACCCACGTGGATCAGGAGCACACCGCCCCGGGCGATCAGCCGCTCGTATACCGGCAGGATCCTCGGATCGTCGGGATGGAAGCGCTGCACGTTGATGTGGAACTTGAAGCCCCTGAACCCGTAGCGGTCGAGCGCCTCCTCGGCGACCTCCACCACGTCCGGATCGCCCGGGTGGACGGTCCCCAGCGGCAGGCCGGTGGGAATGCGCCGCGCGGTCTCGTGCAGCCACGCGTTCAGCTCACGCGCGAGCCCGGGCTTGTGCGCGTACGAGAAGAACACGAAGCGCTCGACGCCCTGCTCGCCCAGGAACTGCGCGACCCACTCCGGATCGGTGCCGTACTGGAAGGTCCAGCCGGGCCGGCCGACGAACCAGCGTCTGATCGCGGCCCAGAGCCAGTCCGGATGCAGGTGCGTGTGGATGTCGATGTAACGGAAGCCGGGCGGCGGGATCGCGATCACCCGCTCACCACCCAGCGGCCGGGCCAGCCCGCCACCTCCACCGCGGGCCTGATGCGCCCCGCGCGGGCGAGCGCGGCCAGCGCGGTTTCCACCTCCGCGCGCGGCAGCCCGAAGAGCCGCGCGAGGAGCGCCGGCCTCGAGTAGACCGCGCCCGCCAGGTACCGCGAGAGCAGCTGCTGCAGCGCGGCCGGGCGACGTAGACCGCGACCTTCCGCCACCCCGTCGGGCAGCCAGCGCTCGAGCAGGTCCCAGCGGTACGAGAAGGTGGGTTCGTAGCGCTCCTCGGTCTTGACGATCCAGAGACCTTGCTGCAGCTCGCCCATGGCGCGCTCGAACTCGCGGGTCTTGGCGGACTCCAGCATGAAGCACTCCGCGCGCAGCCCGCGCGTGTACTGGGGCGATTCGCGCCCGAGACAGTCCATGATCCGCTTCGCGGTGACCGAGAGTCGGCCCGCCTCGTACTCGCCCCGATAGTCGCGGGCCCGCTGGCGCCCGCGCACCAGCGCGTAGAACGCGGGGAATAGATCGAGGGCCACCAGCACCGGGCGCCCTTTCACGAGCTTGCCGTAGTACACCTGCCGCCGAGTGGGCAGGACGTCCTTCAACTCCCACGTGAGCCCGACGGATGCGTCGTGGTGCGAGCGGCGCGGCCAGCGAGGCGCCGGTCGGCCCACCACCGCCTCCCAGAGACAGCCCGCACCCTCCGGAAAGACGTAGAACGTGGAGCAGAACCCGACCGCGGCCACGAAGTCGAGGGCGCCCGCGGCCGACTTCACGCGCCGGGAGCGCAGGTGACGGAAGTTCGAGCGCCGGCGCCCGAGCAGCGCGGCCGCGTCCATGCGGGGCTAGCCCAGCTCGAAGCCCCGCTCGGTCACGCGGTACTCGGCGATCTCGTCGCTCTTGGCACTGCCCCGGTGCTTGACCACGCAGAGGAAGCGGCCCAGCCGGTTGCCGACCCGCTCGCTCCCCATCACCACGATGGTGTTGGCCACCGCGCCCACGTCGCCGGCCGCGACCTTGCGTGCGATGAGGTGCTCGAGCTGGGTCTCCTCCGTGGTCACGAGCAGTAGCGTGGTGACCGCGGCGTGATCGTAGCGGTGGGCATCGATGAACGCCCGGTGCTGCCACACCGGCAGGCAAATCTCCATGCCCAGCGTCTCGCTGTCGCGGTGGATGACCTTGCGGTAGAGGTCGTCGAAGATGTAGGGCTGGACGTAGTCGCCCGGCACGTCCATCGGCTCGATGCCGTCCACCACGATGCGCCGGCTTCCCGCGCCCAGGTGGAAGTACACGAAGGGGCGCACCGTGTAGAGCGCCTGGTTGTACTGCGCCTTCCAGTTCCAGTCGAACTCGAGGCCGTCGGAGGTGGCGACCTGGTAGTCGCGCAGCTTGCCCACCCAC
>Ga0210384_10000300_pt1 | contig 77564 bp, 66 predicted proteins | sample IncBWH2MmetaG_FD_160574 | JGI IMG/M metagenome (GOLD analysis project Ga0210384, IMG submission 160574) | Forest soil microbial communities from Barre Woods Harvard Forest LTER site, Petersham, Massachusetts, United States - Inc-BW-H-2-M | ecosystem: Environmental > Terrestrial > Soil >... | reverse complement strand
GCGCGGCCGACGGCTACGAGCTGGCCCACGATTTTTTTGGTGCGGGTTACCAGATCCAGCTTTTCTCTCGATAAATGTGACATTTTTCCTTGACTACCCTATGGGGGTATGGTATCTGAGATTCAGGCCGCGCTGCAAAGGCCCGAAAGGAATTTAGAACATATGGAACTTCCAGTTCAAGAACCGGAACCTCCGGGTAGTTCCGGCCTACCCAGCCTCCGCCCCGAGCGAGCATAGCACACGCTGCAGTGAATTGAATTTCCGCTCGCTCTGGTGGAGGAAAAAACGAGCGAGCGGGATTCCGCGATGCCGCGGCAAAAATCCCCTCCTGAAAAATAGTTTTACCGGACGAGGCGCCGGAGCCCGGCCAGAACACGCGTGGTTTCAAAGGAGGGAATCATGTTTGATTTCATTATCAACAGCAAAAATACCGCGCCGCGCCCAGGCCTGTACTGCGTGTGGATTCGCGCGCACGAAGGCGAGAACGCCCCGCTTATTTCAATCTGGATTGATCCGACTCTGGCTGCATTCAAATCATGCGTTCAAGAGACATCAACTGAAATTGAAACAACGTGCGCGCAGGACCAGATCGTTACGACGAATTAAAGCCTGGTGAAAGGCAAAGGAGAGTGGGATGTGAAATTCATAACAAGAACGGCGCTGTCAACTGCATTTTCGCTTTTGTTACTTCTAAACGCTGCATGGGCGGATGTCGGAGGAAAAATTACCGGAGTCGTGAAAGATCAGACGGATGCCGTGCTCCCGGGCGCCACGGTTGTTGCGGTCAATACCGCGACAGGAGTGAAGCAAACGACAAAAACCGATTTGCAAGGGAGCTACGCATTCCCCGTTTTGCCGGTTGGGCAATATGAGATCGAGGTCAGTGCGGATGGCTTTAAGTCAAACAGGACTAAAGACCTCGCAATTGATATCAACAGCTCCCTGACTGTGGACGTGACGCTGCAACTCGCCGAACAGAGCGAGACGGTCACGGTTAGCGAAAACGCAGTTCAGGTGGAAACTTCCGACACTCAGTTGGGCCAGGTTCTTGAGAGCAAGCAGGTCACCAGTCTCCCCTTGAATGGCCGCAGCTATACGGACTTGTTTGCGACACAAGTGGGAGTGACACCACTGACGACCAGTGGGGCCGGGAATAGCACGTCGGGCGGCGGTTTTGGGACGGTTCCTGTTGCCGGCAACGCCGATACCGGCCAATTCTCAATCAATGGGCAGCGTGAATCCGCGAACGGGTTCACGCTCAACGGCGTGAGCGTGCAGGAGACGATTGGGCAACAGGCCGGAATCGTTCCCAACCTCGATTCGATTGACGAGTTTCGTATCCTGACGAGTAATGCCGACGCAGAGTATGGCGATTACAGCGGCGGACTCATTAGCGTGGTGACGAAGTCCGGCGGGAGCCAATTCCACGGCGACGTATTTGAGTTCCTTCGCAATACCGATCTTGATGCGCGCGGCTTCTTCGATCCAACACGCGCGGCGTTTCAGCAGAATCAGTTTGGCGGAACGGTAGGAGGCCCCATCAAGAAGGACAAGGTTTTTTTCTTCGCCGACTACCAAGGGCAGCGAACGGTCCAGGGCCTGGAGACGGGAGTGGTCAGCGTGCCTTCTCTGTCGAATCGTGAGGGCGATTTTTCCGATCAAATAACTCCTAAGAATCCGAATCCATTGCCCGGCAATGTCAACGATGACTTCCTGGCGCAGACACTCAGCAAAGCGCTCGGATACACCGTTAACGCAAAAGAGCCGTTCTACGCTCCAGGGTGCGCTTCAAACACTCAGTGCGTTTTTCCGGGCGCGAAGATTCCGCAGACGGCTTTCGCTAACCTGCCCGCGTCAAAAATGCTCCAATTCATTCCGGGTCCCAATTTCGGAACAAACAAGTTCTCAACCGCCTCAAATAAACAGCGGCTCAACGACGATAAAGGCGCCGCGCGAATCGACATGAATACGCAGCGATATGGCACATTTTCGGCCTATTACTTCGCGGATGCATACAATCTTGACGACCCATATCCAAGCGGCTTCGGAGGCGCGACGCTTCCGGGCCCAAACGGGCCTTATGACGCGCTGTCGTCAGGTAGCGACCAAATGATCGTGCTGAGCAACACCAAGACGTTCGGTCCGAATCTCGTGAATGAAGCGCGTATTGGCTACATTCGGTTAAACAACAACCTGGGCACGCCGAAGGGCGGCGTGGGTGTGAGTCTTGCGGACCAGGGCATTTCGTCAGGTACGCCAGGAATTCAGCAAGGCTTTCCTCAGTTTTCCGGAGTCGAGATGCTCTACTTCAACTCCTTTGCCGTGGGCACGAATCCTTTCTTCCTCGCGCAGGTGAACAACACAATCGATTCGAGCGACAGTGTCTCGAAGGTCGTCGGCAATCACACCATGAAGTTTGGCGGGCAGTATATCTGGTATGCAGTGAAGCAAGCGCCTGACCTGGTTGCCAACGGCACATTTTCATTTTTTGGATCGGGAGCCCAAAGCACAGGCAACGGTTTTGCCGATTTTCTTTTGGGCTTGCCCGATTTCTACTCGCAACAATCTTCGCCGCCTTTTCATGAGTTCTCAGCCACCGGGGGAATCTTTGCACAGGACAGTTGGCGCGTGCGTCCCGGCCTGACCATCAACTACGGTCTGCGGTGGGATTACATTCGGGGATGGTCCGAACAAAATAACCAGGCCACAACTCTGGTTCCGGGAGTCGAGTCGCAGACATTTCCGGGCGCGCCGCTCGGCTATCTAGTGCCCGGTGACCGCTTGCCGAATGGCCAGACACTTCCATCCACGATTGCTCCAACCCCGATGGACGATTTCTCTCCTCGGTTAGGGCTTGCGTATTCTCCCAACTGGTCGAAGGGTTTCTTGGGGAAATTGGCGGGCGGACCCGGCAAGACCAGCATCCGTTTCGGTGCGGGTCGATTCTTTACTGCGATCGAAGGACTGACCATCGCCTACCCGACTGGAAACCCGCCTTATGGTCTGACCTACACGAGTCCCGAGCCCCCTTTGATGGCAACCCCGTTCGTGGGAGCGCTCTCTGGGATGGATTTCACGCAACAGTTTCCGGTTCAAGTTCCGGCCTATGGCCATTCCCCTTCGAATCCAGACCCGAATGTTCCTTGGTCTAGATACACGCCAATCAGCGGCGCGGTCAGCTATTTTTACAAAAACAAGACGCCCTATTCCATGGCGCTCAACTTCACCGTCGAACGCCAAATCACCGCGAATACGGTGGCCAGCGCCAGCTATGTCGGCTCGCTCGGCCGGCACCTGATGACGGTCATAGAGGCAAATCCGGGAAATCCCTCTCTCTGCCTTGGCCTCAGCCAAACGCAGGATGTAATGCCGGGCACTCCGACCTGCGGAGCGTTTGGCGAGAATCTGGTCTACACACGGGCGGATGGCACGGTCGTAAACGGCACCCGCAACCTGGCCGGCTTCCCCAACACCATTGGTACGAACGCCTAGTTCAAGAACCTGGGCAATTCGAACTACAACGCGCTCGATTTGACGTTGAAGCACAGCAGCGGACGTTTAACTCTGATGGCGAGCTACACTTACGGGAAGTCGCTCGATGACTCCTCGAATTTGCAAGAGCAGGTAAATCCTTTCAATTACCGGGCGGAGTATGGGATCTCGGCGTACGACATCAAGCATAACTTCGTTCTCAGCTATAACTATGAATTGCCGGTTGATAAGCTGCTTCGTGCCAAGAATCACTTTACGGAAGGCTGGGCGCTATCAGGAATCACTCGGTTCGCGACAGGCTTGCCGGTGACGCTTGCCAGCAATGGCGACAACTCCCTAATCTATGCGCAAAATAACGGCATCAACTCTGTAAGTATCGATCTGCCGAACATGTCTCCAGGGAATCTCAAGGTCAATCAGAATCCCCGGAACGGGCAACCGTATTTTAACACGGCGCTCTTCACTTCGAATCCACCTGCCCTGGGCGCACAAGGAGACGCGCCGCGCCGGCCGTTCTACGGACCCGGGGTCAACAATTTCGACATGGCGCTGCACAAGATCACCAAATTGACAGAGAGCAAAACATTGGAACTGCGCATCGAAACGTTCAACACGTTCAATCACGCCCAGTTCTACGGAAACGGCTCAGTCGATGGGAACATCAATGATGCGACATTTGGCGAGGTGGTGAAGGCAGCTCCGCCGAGAATATCGCAAGTAGCCTTGAAGCTGCTGTTCTGAGAATTGGCGATTTCCGTATCTCATTGATATAAGGGTGATTACCCTCGTCATGGCACATTTACAGTCTTTTCATACCTCTTTTGGCCCGCGCCGTGTTTTACTTTCTCTTCGAGTCCCGGGTGCATTCCTGACCGCTACTCCTTAGAAACGGTGCGCCGTTTTTTTGTCCAACTCGTCGTGGGAATTGCCTGGCTGCTGCTGATATGCCTTGCGATTCCGTGCCACGTGTGCGGACAGGATGCGCCTTCGGATCCAGCGCCTGCGCAATCGGCTCCAGCTCCCACGGATGATTCCTCTTCCGATCCACCAACAACTTTATTCCCGCATTTTGAGTCGGACCGCTTCTGGCTTTCCGGGCAGGCAAATATTATTACGCAGTGGCACCCCGCGTTTCGTTCTCCCTACCAGGGACCGAACAGCCTTTCTCCGGAAGCTCAGGACGCTTCTTCCCGCGTGTTGACTCTGCTTACGGGAGTGCGGATCAATGCCACGACTGAATTTCTCTGCGATATCCAGGAAACCGGCGGGCACGGGATCGGGGAGGCGCTGGGTATTGCGGGCTTTACGAATTTGGACGTGGTGCGCAATCCTTTGCTCAGCAAGGCTCCTTATGTGGCTCGCCTGATGTGGCATCAAATCATTCCGCTCACCGGTGAGAAAGCACCCTCCGAGAGAACTCCGCTGTCGCTCTTCCCGCAGTTGCCGGTGAGGCGCCTCGAAATTCGCTTCGGAAAATTCAGCCTGGTGGATTTTTTCGATCTGAACACGTACGGCTCGGACAGCAATCTCCAATTCATGAATTGGGCGCTCGACAACAACGGCGCTTACGATTACGCCGCGGACACCCGCGGCTACACGTATGCCGCGATGGTGGAGTACGACGACCGCCACTGGGCCGTGCGATTCGCGGAAGCGCTGATGCCCAAGGTGGCCAACGGCATCAATCTGGACGCGGACCTCGGCCGCGCTCACTCGGAAAACGTTGAATTCGAGCTGCATCATTCTTTCCTGCCGCGCCGCGAAGCGGTCGTTCGCCTGCTCGGCTACGCGAACCACGCCAACATGGGCGTTTACAGCGTGGCTATCGACAATTTTCTTGCGGGCCGCACGCCCACGCCCGAAATCACGGCGCATGCTCTGCAAACGACCACGAAATACGGGTTCGGCGCCAACGTCGAGCAGCCGCTGACGGATTGGCTGGGAATTTTCGCGCGATGGGGATGGAATGAAGGCCGGCACGAATCCTACGCCTACACCGAAGTGGACGAAACGGAGCAGGTCGGCGCCAGCGCGCAAGGAAGCAGGTGGAAGAGGAAGTTGGACCGCGCAGGCCTTGCGTTCATTTCCAACGGAATTTCACGCGAGCATCAGGAGTATCTGGCCCTCGGAGGCGTCGGCTTCCTGCTCGGCGACGGCCGGCTGAACTATGGGCGCGAGAACATCGTCGAAACTTACTACACGCTTCACGTGTGGCGTGGCATCTTCACCGCTCTCGACGCGCAATACGTCGTCAACCCCGGCTACAACCGCGACCGCGGCCCCGTGTTTGCGCCGGCCCTCCGCCTTCACGTCGAGTTTTGAGGGGTAAGTAGCGCGGGCTTCAGCCTGCGGGTTTTGGTCCTTACTAGGACGAAGCCCCGCAGGCTGAAGCCCGCGCCACTGGCTCTGGCAGAACATTCAGCTTGCTCTTGCCGAAGGCTGCACCGTGGCCGCGCCTGCCGCCGCTGACGCAAACGCAGGCGCTTTCGGAATGATGATCCATGCAAGGAAATAGGCCACAGCGCCGCCCACAAAGCCGCCGGGCACCACGGACAACGCCACCCAGATCAGCCGCACGATCGTAGGGTCGACGTCCAAATACTCGGCGATGCCTCCGCACACGCCGGCCAACTTTTTGTCCGTGGCGGAAAGCGTCAGTTGCTTGTACGAACTCCGCGGGCGCTGCCTGCCGCCGCATGAGGAACAAAAATTGGAAGAGTCGGCGATTTCTCCGCCGCAGTGAATGCAATACATGACGTCACCTCCTGAAGACGGCCATTCGAACGGTGTCACCCCCATTTCGAACTTCCGGCCCCGCAGCCTCATTTTATCCCCGTCTTTAATTTTAATGCCAGGGTTGCCAAATTTACCGGGAATCCGGCCAATCAATGCCCCTTCATTTTGAACGGGCGGTATCCCAGGCGATTTTGTAGTAGCGCCGCTTGGACTTGACGCGCTCGGAAGCAGTCACCAGTGAAAACAGCGAATAGTAGGACCATTTGCGGAGAATGCGCGCGCGATCCAGGAAATAGATGGCATTCGCGTGCAGCGGACCGTAGAACTTTTTCAGGTAAAGGTATTTGTTGTCATGGAAGTGCGAATGGAAATCCGCTGACCTGGATTGGCCGCCGATGTGAATGATGGTCGCGGCGGGAAGGATGAAGCACGGTACCGCGCGATTTTTTAAAGTGTGGGCCAGCGACGTGTCCTCGTAAAAAAAGAAAAAATCCTCATCAAACAGCGCCGGCGGCGGTATGACCGACCGGCGTATCAGGAAAAACGCGCCCATCACGCCATCGACGCGCAGCGGGGCGGTTGCTTTCGATATTTTCCGCTTCAAGTAGCTTGCCAGAGTCTTCGCAAACCAGTCGGAATAATAGGCGAAAAGGGAAGATTTGAAGGCCATTCCCTGGTTCCTTCCATCCTCATACGTGATCCGCGGAGCGCAGACTCCGGCCTCGGGCCGTTCTTCGAGGAAGCGCCAAAGCTCGATCAAAGCATCGCGATTGAGGATCACATCCGTATTCATCACGCAAACGTATTTGCTGGCTGTCGCAGCCACCCCCCGGTTGATGGCGCGCCCGTAGCCGATATTTCCTCCGGATTGCAGGTAGTGAATTTCCGGGTGCGACCGCAGGAATTCCTGGGATCCGTCCCTGGAGTCATTATCCACAACGGTGAAGGAAAACGTAAAAGGCGCATCCAGATTTTTGAGGAAGCCGGCCAACTGGCTTACGTACTCTAGGGTGTTGTAATTGACCGTTATGAATGCAATATCGACCGGCACGACCGAACTCTCCCCCTCGCCATTGGCCGATGTGAGAACGACCGTAAGGCTTGAAGTATACCCCTGCTGGGAAACTGCCTGGAAAGAATGAAGAGGGTTAACCGGGCCGGAAATACTTTGTGATTTAAAAAATTTCAACAAGTGCACCAGACATTTATTGGAGGGTGCGCGCGAACGCGGCGATGGCGTTAGCCATGGCTTCGGGCTGTTCGGGGACGAGGGCGTGGCCGGCGTTGGGGATTACAACGACGGTTACGCGATTGCCGAGCGCGGCTTTCAATACGCCGGCGAATTTGCGCGGGGCGACGGCGTCGTTTTCGGCTTGCAGATCGAGGATACGCGCTGTACCGCAGGCGAACCACTCATCCACGGGCGTGGCGCGCGAGGCGGCATTTTCCGCTTTTTCCGTTTCGGGGTGCCAGCCTCCCAGCCAGACGCGCGGATCGTGGCCCGGCGCGAAGAATGCGAACTGCAGATAGCGCAGGCGGTCGGCCTCCGGGAGCGACAGGTCTCCGCTCTTATCAATTGCTTCGCGCACTTCGGGAGAAACAGACGGCTCTTTAACACCAGGCGGGACTTTGCCTGCGGAAGCTGCGGCCAGCACGACCCCGCGCACGAGATCGGGCCGGTCGGTCGCCAACGTGCCTGCGACAAAGTGGCCGTAGGCATGGCCCACCACGACGGCGGGGCCCTTACGCTCGTGCTCGATCACGGCGGCGACGTCAGCGGCGAAGTCGTGCAGCGTCAGACCGGTCATGGGTCCGGTGCTTGCGCCGATGCCCCGCGGCTGGGGGCGCAGGACGCGGAAGCCGTCCCGGGCGAGCAGCGCCGCCACGACGTCATAGTCTTCGGCGCTGCGGCCCAGCGACGGCAAAATCACGATCGCCGGGCCGGATCCCTGCGCGATCACCTCGATGCGCACGTCGCCACGGGCCACCGTGAAGCGGCTTTCCAAGGTGCGATTTATTTGGGCATGCGGGGAAGGGCTAGACGTGGATTGCGCGCCGGAAGTTTGCGCCCGGGAATCAGGGCAAAAAATCGTGGCCAGGAAACAAATTAGTGATAGAGCGCTTTTCATTTGGCCAGTCCGTTTTGGGAACGTCCGAATTCTACATCCGGTCTGGTCGGCGCCATCACTGAATATGCCGTCCCTGCCGGGGATTTTTCGTTTTGGCGGGCATGATCCCCCGTCGGCTGCTCAAGTCGGGCTAAGATATGTCGTCCCATCTGAACTTTGAGCAACTCGTGATCGACAGGGGGTCCCCGATCGACGCGCATGGCCCTTAGTTTCTGTCCCTTTTTCCTTTCCAGCCTCCTTTTACTGCTTCCGCGCCACCTTGCCCACTGTTTTCTCGCCGGGAAACTGGGGGAATTCCTGTGGAAAGAGAGGCAAAAAGGGGCCCGGGCCTGCGCGGATCGCTGGTTAATAACTCTAATTGAATCAGCAAGTTGCTTGGATAATCCGATAGCTCATGGCCCAGACTTGTATTTCCACAGCGTGTGGACTTATGCAACTGGACCCGGCTGGCCCCACTAGAGTAAGATGAAGTGACACTCAAAGCCTGAATCGAATCTCTGCGAGGATCGAAAATGACCATGGAAGCCGAACACCCAACATTCCGCGGAGTCGTATGCCTGCATTGCAAAGCTCCCATTCCCGTTCCCCCTATAGTGGGCAGCCTGCAGTCCGCCGGAAGCGAGGGAACGGAATCGTCCCAGCGAAAATCTCAAGTCTTCAACATCCGCTGCCCCCAGTGCCACAAGGAGAAGCCGTACCGGACTCGAGAAATTGTCGAGTTTGAGGGAACAACCGAAGCGGCCATGACTCCTGAACCACGAGGCCCTCTGGGGTGGTATGCCCAGGATGAATTGACCAGGGCCGCCAAGGCCTAGGCCCGCACAAGCGGTTCTTCAAATTCACGTATTCGCATGTGGTGTGGCTTCCTCACGATTTCTTCTCCTGAATTTCTCAGTGTCCTCTGTGTTGAAGGGCTTCCCTGAAGTTGCAGAAATCTTTGACGCAGAGAGCACAGAGAAATACCTGAATGACGCGACACCTGACCTTTGATGGCGTAGCGGCTCGCCCGGTTCGATATCCCGGCTACCGCGAATTAAAATCCACCTGGAAAACCCTCTGTAACTCGCGGTGATGTAAACTCGGATTCCCATTTCAGTGAGAAACGGCGCGGCATCGTCGAAGTTGGAGGCGGGGGCGAATCGAATATTGCGCGCACCACGCCAGCGATCCAGAGAGAAAGGACCAGGAACATGCCCAGCACAAAACGTCCGCGGGTTGCGCTGATCGCATCTTTCGGCGCGGCGCTCATCCTGCTTCTGCCCGTGCTTGTCCGGGCCCAGACCGCGGCCAAAGAATCTGCTGCGGCGGCGGGAACGGCCGAACAGCGCGCGACTCGTGCTTACGATGCCGCGCGCGCGAATCCGCTCGACCTCGAAGCGTTTCTCTGGCGCATGCCCAAGGGCGCGGACCTGCACTATCACCAGGACGGTGGGATCTACCCGGAATCCTACATTCGCGTTGCCGCGGAAGACGGTCTTTGCGTGGATCTGGCGACGCATGCGATTGTCCCGGCGCAACCCTCGTGCGGCGCGGGCCAGGTAGCAGCCGCGCAGGCGTTCTCCGACCAGAATCTGTACAACGCGCTTATGAGCGCCTTCTCGATGCGCGGCTTCGTGCCAACTTTCGGCACGACCGGCCGCGATCACTTTTTTGATACGTTCGGCAAATTTTCGGAAATGAGCAGGCGCCACGAGGGCGAGTGGCTCGACGAGATTGCCACGCGCGCGGCCGCGCAAAACGAGCAATACCTGGAAATCATGGTCGCGCCGGATTTCAGCCACAACATACACATCGCAAATCAAATCGGCTGGCGGGACGATCTCGCACAGCTTCGCGACGCATTGATCGCCCAGGGCTTGCGCGATGACGTTGCCGCAGCCCGCGCCGTCCGCGACGAAGCTGAAGGCTCCCGCCGCGCCCTCGAGCATTGCGGCACGCCCGAGGAAGCGCCCGCCTGCAAGGTTACGATCCGCTACATCTTCTATGTCCTGCGCGATTCCCCGAAGGAGCAGGTCTTCGCGCAGACGCTCCTCGGATTTGAGGTCGCCTCCGCTGATCCGCGTTTTGTCGGCCTCACTTATGTGGAGCCCGAGGACAACGCAAGACCCATGGCCGATTACGCGCTGCACATGAAAATCGTCGGCTACCTTCATGGTGTATACCCCAAGGTTCACGTCAGCCTGCACGCCGGCGAACTTGCGCCCGGTTTTGTGACTCCCGAGGGACTTTGCTGCCACATTCGGCTGGCGTTGGAGATGGCGCACTCCGAGAGGATCGGGCATGGCGTCGACGTGATGTATGAGGATCGCCCTTACGATTTATTGAAAGAGATGGCGGCGACACACGTGATGGTGGAAATCAATCTGACCAGCAATGACGTCGTTCTTGGCGTTAGTGGAAAAGATCACCCGTTTCCCATTTATCGAAAGTTTCACGTTCCGGTGGCGCTTTCCACCGATGATGAAGGCGTCTCGCGCATCAACATTACGCATGAGTATGTGCGCGCCGCCGAAACTTACGCGCTCAGCTATGCGGACTTGAAGCAGATGGTCCGCACCGGCCTCGAACACAATTTTCTTCCCGGCGCGAGCCTGTGGCGCGAGCCGGACGCCTTCACGCGCGCGGCCACCGCGTGCGCGGCAGACGCGACCGGCGCTGCCAAGCCGTCGGCAGCGTGCGCCGCGTTCCTGAAGTCCAGTGAAAAGGCGCAGCAGCAATGGGAGCTCGAGCGGCGCTTCCGTGAATTTGAAGCGGGGTTTTGAGGCGCCTGAGGCGACATGGCACAACGCCTGGGAACGCCAATCTCCCGATTGGCGTCTGGCAATCCGCCAATCGGGAGATTGGCGTTCCCGGGTTTTTACACAGCGGTGGCCTTGCTCTTCGGATTTTTATTAATGTTTTGTTAAAGATTGAGGGAACTATCCGTGATAGAATCCGCGCCTTCTGGAGGAATCACCCATGCCCGAACCATTGCCTGAGCACCAAAAAACGCAGTTGATTGTCCGTTCGCCACTCTCTACCGAAGGATTCGTCTCGATCTATTTTTCGAGTCCGGAGGGAAGGCTGATGAGCGAAGAGGAGTGGTGGAATCTGAGGCAGCTCATCGAACTGACCAATAAGGTTTGTGTGAAACAGCAGGCGCATGCCCAGTCTGCCTAGGAATGGTTTACTGCGTTGATTCGCGCACCCCTGGTCGGCAGATGCCAGGCGTTGAAGCGCTGCCAGAAATTCCGCCGCTTGGGCGCCTCTGCTTATGTCCGGAGAAGGGGCGCAACAACACTGTGGAAGCCCAGGCAAGGCACGGAGGTATTCTCTCGCGTGTTGGCCGATGGCGTAGTCATCAGATTCCGGGAAGAAAGTCCCAGGGAAGCGCCACCTACCTTAAGTGAAATCTTTTACCTAAAAGGGCCCGGATCCCCTCTGTAGTTCTCTAAACCGATTGATTCTACAAGAGTTATCCAGAAAGTACCCCTGGCATGGAAATTGCCCTGTAAGTATTCATCTGTAACCCGGCACCCGGGAAGGATGCCCTGAATGTCAGACCTTGAAACGAATGCACTTGTTGATGAGCAACGCGCCGCTGTCCTGTTGGGTCTTGCGCCACCGGAACTGCGATGGTTTTCGCGGGTGCTTGGATTGGGCTTTAAACAAGTGAACGGGGAGTCCTCGCGTACATTGTTCACTTACGAAGACTTGAAGCGATTGTCGTCCGCGGCTGCCGCGTCAGCGAAGTAGCTCGGCCAACGAAATCTGGCCTTCGATCCGCCCGGCTGGCCGCCTTTCCCCAAATTCCACCAAATTTTCATATTCTTGCGTGCATCGGCAATGCGTGAGCGATCGCGAAACTCTGTGTAACGCACTCATTTCGCTATGCGTTGTAGTATTCAGCCGATGAAATTCATGCCACCATTCAAGGCCTGATACATCTGATGCGTGGTGTCGTATTATATAGAGTCAGAAATCAGAATCTTTGGGAAACGTTAGGTGATTGATGCTCCGCGGGAACAAGACAATTCATGTGGTCTGCGTTTTAGGCCTGCTGGCGACAGGATGCGCCAAGAAGGATCCGCCGGCATTTGAACGGCCACCGTCCCCTGTGACGGTGGCGGCGGCTGTCTCGCAGGATGTTCCGCTGTACCTGGATGAGGTGGGTCACACGGTCGCCAGGGAAGTTGTGTCCGTGCAGCCTCAAGTGTCCGGGAAGATCACGGAAATACACTTCGCGGACGGGGCCGATTTGAAGAAGGGCGATCCGCTGTTTACGATCGATCCGCGGCCCTTCGAGGCGCAACTCAATGCGGCGCAAGCCAACCTGGCGCAATCGAAGGCGGCGCTGGATTATGCTCGGATCCAATTTGCCCGCGTGCAGGACCTTGTCGAGTCGAAAGCTATCGCGCGGCAGGATTATGACTCGCGGAAAAACGCGGTCGACATAGGCGAAGCGCAGGCCAAGCAAAACGAGGCGGCAGTGGAGTCGTCGCGGCTGAATCTGGAGTACACGTCGATCCGCTCGCCAATTGATGGCCGCGCGGGGCACCGCCTGGTCGATAACGGGAACGTGGTGACGGCAAACGTGACCACCCTGCTGACCATCGAGCGCATGGATCCGATCTACGCGGATTTTACGGCCACAGAAGGTGATTTCTCCGAGGTGCAGCGCAACTCGGCAAAAAACTCGCTCCGAGTGGAAGTGCGCCTGCCGGATGAGACGAAACCCGAAATTGGGCAGCTCACCTTTCTCGACAACTCGGTGCAGAGCAGCAGCGGAACGGTCATGCTCCGGGCCACCGTTCCGAACTCCGCCCGCCATCTCTGGCCGGGGCAGTTCGTGAATGTGCGGCTGGTGCTGGCGACTCTGCCGAAGGCTGTCCTAGTACCCGCGGCCGCGCCGCAAGATTCAGCAAAGGGCCCCTTTGTGTACGTCGTCAAAGAGGACTCGACCGCGGAACTGAGGCCTGTGAAACTGGGGCAGAGGCAAGGCGATTTGGTGGTAATCGAGCAGGGGCTTCAGCCCGGCGAACGCGTGGTCATGAATGGCCAGCTCGGCGTGCTGCCGGGCGGCAAAGTGCGCGTGGTTACGGGCGCGGCCGCAGCGCCGCCAGCGGGATAAATATGAACCTATCAGAACCATTCATTCGCCGTCCGGTCATGACCGCGGTGTTGACGGTTTCCGTCATCGTATTCGGCGTGTTGAGCTATCTGCGCCTGCCGGTCAACGATCTGCCCGTAGTGGATTACCCGGTGATTTCGGTGCAGGCGAACTATCCCGGAGCAAGCCCCGACACCGTCGCCAACAATATTGCCACGCCGCTCGAGCGGCAATTCATGCAGATCAACGGGCTGGAACTGGTGACCTCGCAGAGCACGCAAGGCCACGTGAGCTTCACGCTGCAGTTCGCGCTGGATAAGAGCATCGACGCGGCGGCAACGGATGTGCAGACCGCTATTTCGCAGGCCACCGGCAGCCTGCCCACGGATTTGCCGTCGCCGCCGACCTACTCAAAAACCAATCCAAACGACCAGCCGATTCTGTACATTGCGTTGACCAGCGACTCGGTCACGGGCGGGCAGCTCTACGATTACGGGAGCACGCAAGTAGGGCAGCGGATCAGCATCCTGCCCGGCGTGAGCAGCGTAAACGTTTTTGGCACCAAATCAGCAGTGCGCATCAAGGTCGACCCTTCGAAAATGTGGGCGCGCGGAATTTCGATTGACGACCTCACCAACGCTGTGAAGAACGGGACAAGCTACACGGGTGCTGGCCAGTTTGACAGCTCTTCCGGCACGGCTCTGCTGAAGCCGAACGGGCAGCTGGAAAACGCCGAAGGGTACGGGAATCTGATCGTCAGCAGCACCAGCGCCGGCCCAATTTATTTGCACGATGTCGCCGACGTCCAAGACACCTTGCAAGATGAACGTATCCGCATGAAGTTCTGGGTGCGCGGGTACGGTGAACCGACCGCGACGGTCGTCGTGGCCGTGAATCGCCAGGCAGGCTCAAACGTCGTGGCCGTGGCCAAGAGCGTGCGCGACTTGCTGCCGATCATCAGCGCCGAGTTGCCCGGGTCGGTGCGCGTCACGCCGATCTACGACCGTTCGCAGACGATCGTCAATTCCGTGGATGACGTGCAAGCGACGCTGATATTCGCGTTTGTGCTCGTTGTCGCAGTGATTTTTGTGTTTCTGGGCAGGGCCACGGACACGCTGATCCCGGCCGTCGCGCTTCCCTTGTCGCTGCTGCTGACGTTTATGGCCATGCGCCAGTTCGGGTACAGTCTGGACAATTTGTCGCTGATGGCGCTGACGCTGGCCATCGGATTTCTGGTGGATGACGCCATCGTGTTCCTGGAAAACACGGTGCGGCTGATGGAAAGAGGAATGAAGCCGCTGGAGGCGTCCCTCGAAAGCGCGCGTGAAATCAGCTTCACGATTCTTTCCATGACGATCTCGCTCGCGGCGGTATTTTTTCCGCTGGTTTTCATGTCGGGGCTGGTGGGCCGCATTTTCCGCGAATTTGCAATCACCATCGTGGTATCGATCATCGCTTCGGGCCTGGTCTCGCTGACGCTCACGCCGCTGATGTGCGCGAGGCTGCTGAAACCGAGGGGCGAAGGCGTGAAGCAAAACTTGGTCGAGAGGACCGTGGGGCGAATTGAGAAAGCCGTCCTCCGGGTGTACGGCAATTCGCTATGGTGGTTCCTGCGCCATCGCTGGATTTCGGCGCTGACCTGGGCGGCTTGCATGGCGGGCACGATTTTGCTTTTCATGGTGGTTCCCAAGGCCTTCCTGCCGATCGGCGACAGCAGTTTTATCTGGGGCGTCATGATCGGGAAGGAAGGCTCTTCCCCAGACCAGATGCACGCCTTGCAGGATCAGGCGGGGGTACTCATGCGCCAGGATCCCGCCGTCGGGGCCACATTTACGATGAGCGGGAACAGTCAATTCCTGGCTTCCAATCAGGGACTCCTCCTGGCGTTCTTGTATCCGCCGCAGCGTCGCGCGCCGATTCAGGCCGTGGCGGGCGGATTGATGGGCCGGCTGGCCACTATTCCCGGGATTTTCCCTTTTCTGCGGCCTTTTCCTGTGTTGGAAATCAGCACCGGGGCGACCAATACGAATCAGGGCCAGTATGCGTACTCGGTTTCGGGAGTGAATTCGCAGCAGGTCTACGACGTGGCGCAAAAACTGATGGGCAAGATGCGGGAATATCCGGGTTTTGCGACGATCAACAGCGATTATTTCAATAACACGCCGAATCTGGAAATCAATATCCGGCGAGATCAGGCGCGCACCTACGGCGTTTCGGAAACGCGAATCCTCAATTTGCTCCGCAACGCGTATTCGCAAAATTATCTTTATCTGATCAAGAAGCCGGAGGATCAGTACCAGGTGATCCTCGAGGTGAAGGATTCCGAACGCGCCCATGCCAACGATCTCTCGCTGCTTTACATTCGGTCGGACGACGGGAAAAATCTTGTGCCCCTCAACGCGCTCGTGGATTGGAAAACCACGCTGGGCCCGCAGAACGTGAATCACCTCAACCAGTTCACCGCCGTGACGATTTATTTCAATACCAAGCCGGGCGTGGCGATCGGCGACGCCACAGATTTCATTTCCAAGGCCTCTGCGGAAGTCGTGCCCCTGACGATTCGCGCCAGCCTGCAGGGCGAGGCTCTGACGTTTCGCGACACGGTGCGCGATTTGACCATCCTGATGGGGCTGGCCGTGTTCGTCATGTACGTGATCCTGGCGATTTTGTACGAGAGCTACGTCCATCCGCTGACCGTGCTTTCAACGCTGCCGACCGCGCTCGTGGGCGGTCTGCTGACGTTGTACTTTTTCGGCGAAGAGGCGTCCCTGTACGCGTTCGTGGGCATGTTCATGCTGATGGGCATCGTGAAGAAGAACGGGATCATGATCGTCGATTTCGCGCGGCAGCGGGTGGACGCCGGCGAGAGCGCGGAACAGGCCATCCATGACGCGAGCATCGACCGCTTCCGGCCGATCCTGATGACCACGCTCGCGGCGGTGATCGGGGCCGTGCCCATCGCCGCAGGATACGGAGCCGACGGAGCTTCGCGCCGCCCGCTGGGCATGGTAATCGTGGGCGGGCTGGTGGTCTCGCAATTCATCACGCTGTATGTGACTCCGGTGATTTATTTGTACCTCGAAGAATTCCAGGAAAAAGTGTTGAACCGCACGTCGTTCTTCCATTCGGGACAAACCCAGATTCCTTCTGCGGGTGGCCGGGTCGCCGCGCAGGATGGGGCGGCGGATTGAAATTTTGGTGGCACAGGCTTCAGCCTGCGGGGGTTAGACCTTGCAAGGACCAAACCCCACAGGCTGAAGCCTGTGCCACTGGTGCTTCGCAATTCATGAGAAATTTTCTCGTCCATCGGAACGCGGCGTTTGTTTCGCCAATCGGGGTGTGCGCGCTCATCGCTTTTCTCGGCGGATGCACGGTTGGCCCTAATTACAAGAGGCCGAACACCGACGCCCCCGCCGCCTTCCGCGGACTGACGCCGGAGGAGACGGCCAACGCCTCCGCGCAATCCCTCGGCGATCAAAAGTGGTGGGAGGTTTTTCAGGACGAGCAGTTGCAAAAGCTGATTCGCACGGCGCTGCAGCAAAATTACGACACGCGGATCGCGGCGACGCGCGTGCTCGAAGCGCAGGAGCAAGTCGTCCTGGCGCGCGCAAACCAATTGCCAACTTTAAATGTCACCGGCACCGGCACCGGCCAACGCAATCCCGCGATTGGCCCCATCCCCTCGTACAGTTTCAATTTTGGCCGCATAACAGCGAACGCGGCGTGGGACGCCGACTTCTGGGGCAAGTACCGGCGGGGAACCGAAGCGGCGCGCGCGAATTTGCTGGCGGCGGGCTGGGCGCGCCAGGAAGTGAATGCCACGCTCGTGGCGAATGTCGCGGCAGGGTATTTTCAGCTTCGCGAGCTCGATCTGGAACTGGACATTTCGCAAAAGGCGGTGGCCTCCCGCAAGGAATCGCTGGACCTCACGAAAACGCTGGAGGAACACGGCATCAATTCGATTCTGGATGTGCGCCAGGCGGAGCAGCTCGTGTACACGGCCGCCGCGGACATCGCCGACGTGCAGCGGCGCATCGGCCAGCAGGAAGATTTGCTGAGCGTCTTACTGGGAAATAATCCGGGGCCGATCGAGCCGCGCGGAAAAGAGCTGATCGATCAGCCGCACGCGCCGACGGTACCTGCGGGCCTTCCCTCGTCGTTGCTCGAGCGGCGCCCGGACATCCGCCAGGCGGAAGAGTTGCTGGTTGCGGCGAACGCGCGGATCGGCGTGGCTCGGGCCGCTTATTTTCCCGACATTTCGCTGACCGCGCAGCCCGGATTTCTGAGTTCGTCGCTCACCAGCCTGTTCAGCGGCTCGGCAGGGCTGTGGACGTTCGCCGGAACAATCACGCAGCCGATTTTTGAGGGGGGAACGCTTCGGGCTGGCGTCCGACTGGCCGAAGCGCAACAGCAGGAAGCGCTGCTGACGTATCAACAGACGATTCAAGGCGCGTTTCGCGACGTTTCAGACGCGCTGATCGCCTACCGGCAAAACCAGGAATTCCGCGCGCAGGAAGAGCTCTTAGCGAACGCCGCGCAAGACGCCGCACAGCTTTCCGGTAAGCGCTACCAGGCCGGTACCACAAATTATCTGGAAGTCCTCACGAACGATACGAATTACCTAACTGCCGCACTCGGCCTCGCGCAGGCTCGCCTGAACGAACTTCTTGCTCTCGTTCAAATCTACAAAGCCCTTGGCGGCGGATGGCAGCAGTAGGATTCCGGTAAGACGGGCTTCAGCCTGTCGGGTTTGCGATTTGCGTAAATCCAATGGAAAAGCGACAGGCTGAAGCCTGTCCTACTTCTGAACCTCACGCAAACGCCGCTCGAGGAAGCGGCGCTCGCTGTCATTTGTGACGAGGGCGAGGGCTCGCGCGTAGCTTTGCGCGGCTTCGTCAAGCAAGCCGAGGCGGCGTTGCATATCGGCGCGGGCGGCATGCAGCAGGTGATAGTCGTTCAAATCGTTTGCGGCGGCCAAATCCTCCATCATGGCGAGCCCCGCGCCGGGTCCATCCGCCATGGCTACAGCAACCGCACGGTTCAGGGAAACAATCGGGGAAGGCTGCACGCGCTCCAGTTGGCCGTAGAGGCGGACAATCTCGGGCCAGTCCGTGTCTGCGGGACGAGCGGCCTTACAGTGCGCTGCGGCAATCGCGGCCTGGAGAGCGAAGGGGCCGGACGCGCCGCGTGGCGCGTCCTTTACGAGCAGCAAAGCCTCGGCGATCTGCTTCTGGTTCCAGCGGCTACGGTCCTGCTCCTCTAGAATTACGATTTCTCCCGCCTGATCGAGGCGCGCATCGCGCCGCGCATCGTGCAGGAGCATGAGCCCGAGGAGGGCCTTCACTTCGACCGGGGGTCGCGGCTCCATCAAGGCGACGACCACGCGGGCCAGGCGAATGGCTTCGGCGCAGAGATCGGTCCTGAGGAGCGACGTACCCCGGGTGGCCACGTAGCCTTCATTGAAAACCAGGTAAATCACGGTCAGGACGGCCTCGAGACGCTCGGCTATGTCGTTCGATCCGGGGACGATATAGGGGATACCGGCGTCGCGAATCTTCTGTTTGGCGCGCACCAGGCGCTGGGCCATGGTGGTCGAAGAAACTAGAAAGGCCCGCGCGATCTCGTCTGTCTGGAGGCCGCAGAGCGTTCGGAGAGTTAGTGCGACCCGCGTTTCCTGTGCCAGAGCGGGGTGGCAACAGGTAAAAATGAGCCGAAGGCGCTCATCCTGAATTTCGCTGGCCTCGTACTCCTTCGCTGGAGTGGATCCGGTGTAATCGCGGGCCAGCTGAGGCTGGATCTTTTCCGTGAATAGCGTTCGCCGCCGGAGCCGGTCGATGGCCTTGTGGCGCGCGGTTTGGGTAATCCAGGCTCGCGGGAGATCCGGGACGCCGGACACTGGCCACTGCTCCAAAGCAACCGCAAATGCTTCTTGCGCATACTCTTCGGCCAAATCGAAATCGCCCAACAATCCGATCAACGTGGCCACAATCCGGCCCCAATCGGAGCGATAGACCTCTTCCACGGCTGCGGCGGCGTTCACGTTTGCAGGCATGCCCGATTGTATGTATTTTTTGGTATAGATGTCGATCTGGAGTGGCGCCGTTCGACCATATCTGTAGAGGCGAGTTACAGGACGGTCGGGTCATCTGCGCGGCCGCTCGTTCCGAGAGCACGCAGGAGGCATCATGGCAACTGGTCGGGCTACTCCCAGGAACATTGACGAGTACATTGCGTCTTTTTCGCCGGATGTTCAGACGATCCTAGAAAAGATTCGTATGACAATCAGGAACGCCGCACCCGGGGCGCAGGAGACAATCAGCTACAAAATTCCAGCGTTTAGGCTAAACCGTATTTTGGTGTACTTTGCTGCCTTCAAGAATCACATCGGGTTATATCCGCCATTGAGGGGCGATGCCAGCCTGATGAAGGCGATCTCAGCCTATGCAGGGGAGAAGGGCAACCTGCAGTTTCCACTCGATCGGCCGATTCCTTACGGCCTAATCAAAAGGATTGTGAAAGTCAGACTGAAGCAGAACTCATCGAAGGCGCGCAGTTCTACTTGATCGCCGGAAGGTGTCTCTCACTGGCCGGGGAAAGGGTGCTGAAATGAAATACATGTTGCTGATTTACCTTGATGAGAACGGGCTGAACGAGACCGAGCGGGCGCAATGTTATCAGGAGTCCGCGCAGTTCGCGGTGCAGCTCAGCAAGAGCGGGCAGTATCTGGCCGCGGGACCACTCCATCCGACTTCCACGGCGACCAGCGTCCGGGTGCGCGACAACAAGCGGCTGGTGACCGACGGCCCGTTCGCCGAGACGCGCGAACAGCTCGGCGGCTACTTCTTGATCGACGCCAAGGATCTCGACGAGGCCATCGGGATCGCCGGGCGGATCCCGGCGGGGCGCTGGGGGACGGTGGAAATCCGGCCGGTCATGGAAATTGCGGGTTTGCCCACGACATAGCTGGGCGAAGTTTGAAACAGTTTGGATAACCGGGACTTAAACAACCCATGGAGGAAAGGCGGCTTAACATGCAATTCATGATCATCGTTAAATCCGGCAAGGATTGTGAAGCGGGCAGGAAGCCCAGCGACGAGGTCCTTGCCGCGGTTGGAAATTATACGCAAGAACTGAGGAGGGCCGGCGTATTGGTCGAGCTTTCCAGGTTGGAGGCCAGCTCGAAGGGCGCGCGGATCAAGTTTTCTGGAGGGAAACCTTTGGTCATCGACGGACCCTTTGCCGAGACCAAAGAGCTGATCGGCGGGTACTGGATCATCCAGGTGAAGTCGAAGGAAGAAGCGATCCAGTGGGCCAAGCGCGTTCCTGCCCTCGTCAGCCCAGGAGATGAATGCGAAATCGAACTTCGCCAGTTTCTTGAAGTTGAATATTTCATTCCCAACTTTGGATTTCATGGTCCGGCGAAGCCGACGAGTGAACTCGCAAAAATCAAGACGCAAGCGCAGTGAGGCTGTCGATTTCGCCCTCGGCCGTTCGACATACTTGTAGAGCGGAAGCATGGCCCGCTCAGGAAGATCAGCAAAGCGCTTCCACTCAAAGGACAAAGGAGACTCAAACGTGAAATTCCTAAGCGTTTACAAGACCGTGGAAAGAAACGCGCCCCCTACCCAGGAAGAAATGGACAAGATGGGCAAATTGATCGAGGAAGGAATGAAAGCCGGCTGGCTTCTGGCGGTGGAGGGCTGCATGCCCAGCGCCACGGGAGCGCGCGTTCGAAAGTCCAACGGCAAGACGATCGTTACGGACGGGCCTTTTGTGGAGACCAAGGAACTGATTGGCGGCCTGGCCATCCTTCAGGCGAGCTCCAAGGAGCACGCCATCGAATTGGCAAAGTATTTTCTCGGGCATGCCGAAGACGGCGAATGCGAGCTTCGCCAATTGTGCGAGGCCACCCGCGTCGAACTAAACGCGCAGCAGCAAACCGCGGCAACGGCATGATCTCTCCGGGGCAAGCAGGAGACCGCAGCAAGTCTCCTGCATCCCTGGATGGGGCGGGCTCGATGATGTGCCGGACCAGGGACGGACCGGAAATACATCCTCTGGCGCAAAATCAAGGGAGAGAATCGACATGCAAAAAATCACTCCGTTCTTGTGGTTCGATGGGAAGGCTGAGGAGGCGGCCAGGTTTTATACTTCCATTTTCAAGAACTCAAAGATTGGAACGGTGAATCGCTACGGAGACCATGGGCCGGGGCCGAAGGGAACGGTGATGATCGCGACGTTTCAATTGGACGGGCAGGATTTCATTGCGCTGAACGGAGGGCCGCAGTTCAAGTTTACTCCGGCCATTTCGTTCGTGGTGAATTGCGAGACGCAGCAGGAAGTGGATGACTTCTGGGAGAAGCTCTCCCAGGGAGGGGAAAAGCGGCAGTGCGGCTGGCTGCAGGACAAATTTGGCGTCTCCTGGCAAATCGTTCCGACGGCTCTCGCCAAATTGATGAGCGATTCGGATCGCGAAAAAACCAGTCGGGTCATGCAGGCGTTGATGAAGATGACCAAGATTGATATTCAACAGTTGCAAGATGCTTACCAGAGGGCGTGATTCACGTGGCGCACGCTTCAGCTTGCGGATTTTGGTCCTTGCAAGGACTAAACCCCGCAAGCTGAAGCGTGCGCCACTAAAAAACAGGAGACAATTCCATGCGATTCATGATGATCGTCAAAGCAAATAAGGACTCCGAGGCGGGGAAGATGCCGGGCAAGGAACTCCTTTCGGCCATGGGGAAGTACAACGAAGAGCTGATGAAGGCCGGCGTGCTGGTCGATCTCTCGGGGCTGCAAGCGAGTTCGAAGGGCGCGCGCGTCAAGTTCTCGGGAGGGAAACGCACGGTGATCGACGGGCCGTTCGCCGAGACCAAGGAATTGATCGCGGGCTACTGGATCATCAACGTGAAATCAAGGGAAGAAGCCATCGAATGGGCCAAGCGCGTCCCCAATCCCGCCGGCGAAGGTAAGGAAGGCGAGATCGAGATTCGGCAGTTTTTCGAGTTGGAGGATTTCGCTCCAAGCGAAGCGATCGATCGCGCGGTGGAACTGTGGAAAGAGCTGGCGAAAACGAAGAAACAATCGCAATGAGGCTGTCGATTTTGATGTCGGCCGTTCGACTAACGAATGAAGGCACGGAACGGATCAGCCGCAAATTTTGAAATCTTAAGGAGACTGCGATGCTACTGAATGCGTATCTACTGTTTCATGGCAATTGCGAGGAGGCGTTCAAGTTTTACGAAAAATGTCTTGGTGGCAAGATCGAAGCCATGATTACACACGCGGGCACGCCCGCGGAACAACATGTGCCGGCGGAATGGCGCGACAAGATCATGCACGCGCGCCTGGTTGTGGGCGAGGCCGTATTGCTGGGCAGCGACGCCCCTCTGGACGGGTTTGAAGAACCCAAAGGCTTCTCCGTGGCGCTGCAGAACAATGATCCGGCGGAGGCGGAGCGGATATTCAAGGCGCTGGAGGAAGGCGGGAAAGTGCGCATGCCCCTCCAGCCAACTTTCTGGGCCACGCGTTTCGGGATGCTGGTCGACCGATTTGGCACCCCGTGGATGATCAACTGCACGCAAGCCGCGGAACAGGCCGCGTAGGGTGGTGTCGGCCGGGAACGCCAATCTCCCGATTGGCGTTCCCAGGGATTCGATCTAGTTTGTTTGAAAGGAGCGATATAATTTATGGAAGCTGCTGCTCAACCTGCGATGCAATCTGCCATTCAACCCGGTTCCCTGTCGAAGAAAGCTCTGTGGGGCGGGCGCATCATGAGTGGTCTGGTCACGGCGTTTCTGCTCTTTGATGCGGTTATACATTTGCTGAAGCCGGCGCCGGTGGTGGAGGCGTTCGCGAAGCTTCACCTCCCTCTGAGCCTCGCGGTGGAGCTCGGGATCGTCGAGCTGTTGTGTCTGGTTCTTTACGTGATCCCGCGAACGTCGATCCTTGGCGCGGTTCTGCTGACCGGGTATCTGGGCGGCGCGGTGGCTACACAGATGACCACTTCCAATTCGCTATTCGGCGAGATTTTATTTCCGGTATATGTAGGCGTCCTGGTCTGGGGAGGGATTTACTTGCGCGACGACCGGCTACGCACACTCTTTCCCTGGCGCAGCTAAACTGGGCCGCGATGGAATAATATTGGGGAGTCGATCGAAGACCTCTGATTCATAATGGCGGGAACTTCTAAAAGGAGCGATACAGATGAGCAAAGTCCGTGTACTAGTTGGCACACGCAAGGGCGCATTCATTCTTTCCGCGGACGGCAAGCGGGAAAAATGGGAGGTCAGCGGTCCCCACTTTGCCGGCTGGGAAATCTACCATCTCAAGGGGTCGCCCGCGGACCCGAATCGGATTTATGCATCCCAAACTTCCGGTTGGTTCGGGCAAATCATTCAACGATCCGAAGACGGCGGCAAAACGTGGCATCAGCCGGGAGCGGATCCGCAGCAACCGCCCGCACCCGGTACAGCAGCGGGCGTGAGCAATAAGTTCGTCTACGACGCAACGGCCGAAACCGGAAAGCCGCTGACGACGCACCAGTGGTATGACGGCACGCAACATCCCTGGGAGTTCAAGAGGGTCTGGCATCTTGAGCCGTCACTGAAGGAACCCGACACGGTGTACGCCGGGATTGAGGATGCCGCCCTATTCCGCTCGACCGATGGCGGGGAAACCTGGAAGGAACTGCCCGGTCTGCGCGGCAGCGACACCGGACCTCGCTGGCAGCCGGGAGCCGGGGGAATGTGCCTGCACACGATTCTTCTCGATCCGAAAGATCCCAAGCGAATGTTTATCGCCATCTCCGCCGCAGGCGCGTTTCGCACGGACGACGGAGGAAAATCCTGGAAGCCGATCAATCGTGGATTGAAATCCCAATATATTCCGGACCCCGACGCCGAGGTGGGACATTGCGTCCACCGCATCGCGCAGCACCGTTCGCGCCCGAAAACGCTGTTCATGCAAAAGCACTGGGACGTGATGCGCAGCGACGACGCCGGCGATAACTGGCATGAGATCAGCGGGAACTTGCCGACAGACTTCGGTTTCGTGATTGACGTGCACGCGCACGAGCCGGAAACCGTCTACGTCGTTCCCATCAAGAGCGACTCGGAACATTTTCCGCTGGAGGGGAAACTGCGCGTGTATCGCAGCCGCTCCGGCGGAAACGAATGGGAGCCGCTGACCAAGGGCCTGCCGCAAAGCGATTGCTACGTCAACGTATTGCGCGACGCGATGGCTGTCGACTCGCTGGACTCCTGCGGCGTGTATTTTGGCACGACCGGCGGACAGGTGTACGCTTCGGCCGATGCCGGAAACAAGTGGGCGCCGATCGTACGGGATCTTCCGGCGGTGCTTTCCGTCGAGGTGCAGACGCTGCCATGATTCGAGTTGTATTGCCGCAGCACCTGCGGACGCTAGCGCGCGTGGGCGGTGAGGTGACGGTGGATGTCAATGGCCAGGCGACACTGCGTTCGGTCCTTGACGCGCTTGAAACTTCGTATCCGGCGCTGCGCGGCACGATCCGTGACCACGTCACATTACAGCGCCGGCCGTTTTTGCGTTTCTTCGTTTGCGCGGAAGATTGGTCCCATGAAGCGCCCGATGCGCCCTTGCCCGCAGAAATCACATCCGGCAAGGAGCCTTTCCTCATTATAGGCGCCATCGCCGGAGGCTAATTGCCGGCGTTAAAGGGACGTGGATTAGGACCTGGGGGAAGTCGCCGATTTTTTATAATGGCACACGCATGCAGACACGGGCTTTGTGCAACCGCGACTTGGATATACCCGCTGAGCAAATTCTGAATCCGGGCATTGGGCAAAGGCGCACCGGAGTGCGCCCTTGCCCGTGCCGTTTTTTTTAGTTGATGGAGATGGTCACTGGGGCGGACTGAGTTATTGCCCCGGATGTTCCCGTCACCGTCATGGTGACCTGAGATCCGGATGTGGGCGTTTGGGCATTTGAAGTGCCACCGCATCCCACCGCCAACAACGAGAACATTGAGATGACAAGCAGTATGACGAATACACTCATCGACCGACTTCTCTTGCGTGTGGGCGGTTTCCGTTTGCCAGCCGCGAAAACGGTCCCGAAGAGCCCCAGAGCAGGTAGCAGGCCCCCGAAAACCGCCGCGTGGTAGCCGCCCATCGGCGGAGTCGAGGCGGCAGAGATGGTCAAAGTGGCCGGCGCGCTCGATCCGGGAGTGATTGTCGAAGGATTGAAAGCACAGGTCAGACCTGAGACCGAGGAGCAGTTCAACGAAATTGGACTGTTGAATCCTCCAACTCCTGCGGCACTAATCATGAGGCTGGCAGAACCGCCCGGTGTGACGGATACACTTTTGGCTGAGAGGCTCAGAGAAAAATTTTGGCCGGTGACCGCGGCTGCGGGGATCACGCTGGCAAACACGCTGGTGGTGCTGCCTCCGCTCGGAAAATTCGGCTGGTTGCTGCCTCCGGCCGTCAGATAAAGAGTGCCTGGAGCGCCGGAGGTGCCGCCTCCGCCAAACACCATATCCCACAAGCCGGGATTCACCAGTACCTTATTCGACGCGTCGGTGAGCTGACCGAGAAACCTCCCGGTTGTGTCGTACGCGTTGATGGCGCCATCGCCAAAATTCCCCACCAAGATGGCGTTCGGGAACGCGCCGAAAGTGGCTGGGGCAGCCACAACGCCCCAAGGGGCATTGAGGTGGCCGCCGGCAGCGACGAAGGTGCTCACGAAATTGCCATTCATATCAAAGATATCAATCTGGCCCAAGCCGGCGCCGGGCATGGCATCGTGCTTGGCGGCATCCTGCTTGGCATAGGCCACGTACACCTGGTTATTGATGACGTGAATGCCGTGCGGCGCGTAACCCGCGGGAAGGTGCGGATCGGTGAACGAACCGGTCAGCGAAGTGAGGGTGAAGTTGCTGCTGAATACGTCGACTTTCCCGCTGTTGAAGTTCGCCGCCAAAAGGATATTGGCGTTGAGCACGGTGAGACCTTTGTAAACTGCGCCGCTGGCGGAGTTATCGAAGGCCACTGCCGCCGTGTTGCTGGCGCCGGTCCAGTTGGCGATCAGGCCATCCTCGGTGTCAAAAATAAATTGCCCGCCGCCGAAGTAGGTGCCGTTGCCGTTGGCCACGTTTCCCGTGGGGCAGCCAGGATTGCAATTACCGTTTGGATTTTTTGTGGCCCCCGGTATGGTCACCACCAGCGCGGTATCTTTGGTGCCATTCAAATCATAAAGCGTGGAGGTGCCGCTGTTGTTGTTGGCGATCCAGAAATCTTGCCCGGGAAGAAAGGAAATTCCCCAGGGATTCAAAAGCTGCGTGTCCGTAGTCGTGGCTATGCCGGCAGAATTGGAGACCAGGTTGGTCTGGAAGTAGCCGCTTTGCTGGGCCCACAGCCCGGAAGGAATTGCCAATATCATGAGTAGCGCGAATGAAAACAATGTCCTTTTCAAATCATCCTCCGTGTCCTAATTTTGTAATTTCACCGAGATCACACTCGATTCGTATGCGATTCCAGCGGTGAGCGATTCGTTGTAAGCAGAACAGATAAGTTACAGAATAGATACAATTTCGTGACTTTTTGGATGAAAACGGCTCTCTGCTCTGTTGGATACGGAGCGCGGTTTTGATTCAGGATTTAACGCACAGGAGGTCTTTCTCTTCCGGCGCCCTCAGCGCGGCCGTTGATAGGCGTTTCTCCCGCGCGCGGCTGCGAAGCACTTCCTGCAGCAGTTCACGAAGCCGGAGGCGGGCCTTGTACAGCTGGGATTTGGAATTTCCAGCCGAGCATCCCAGAATCCTGGCAATTTCGTGATGTTCATATCCTTCGACGTCGTGAAGGATGAACATTTCTCTGTATCCATCCGGCAACTGCTCGATGGCCTTGATTAGATTTATGCGGTCGGCCATTCCGCTGAGCCGAAGGTCAGGTCCGCCAAGTTCCATGACGGACCTGGAGTCTTCTTCTTCGGATTCATGCGTGGCGTCGAGCGGCACCTCCGGGTGCCGCTTCTTGCGAAGCCGCATGAGCACGAGGTTGGTGGTGAGCCGGTGCAGCCAGGTGGAGAATTTTGCTTCCCCGCGAAAAGTATGAATCTTGTGGAATAACTGTAGAAACGCCTCTTGAGTTAAATCTTCGGCCTCGCCCGCATCCTTTAGGATCCGAAGGCATATGGAGTAGACGTGCCTACTGTGTCGGCGATAGAGCTGCTCGAATGCCGAGGCATTGCCCTCCTGGGCCAGCCGGATTGCGTCTTCTTCAGGAACGTCTTTGGTTTTAAGTTCTCGTTCTACCGATGACGGCATAGCATTCAACCTCTTGAACCCTGTTCTATAAATTGTGAGCGGAACCCAAGCATTTCTACCAATTGGAAGCTCAATCCGGATAAGTCTCACGAAATCAGCATATCTACGGGATTTCCCTGGCGTGTCATGGAGATGTCGCGGGTTTGTAACAATCTTGCCGAAATCGCCGCAACAAACACCGTGCACAAAATCGAGTTTTTTCAGGCACTTGACCGCCAATCCGGCGAAAGCCGAATGGTAAATCCATCAGAAGCTTAAGTCGGTCCGTTGACCCCGCTGACGAATCCGCCTACGTGCCCGGTCAGCAGGGTTAGGGCGACCGTCGCGAGTTCAACGGTTAAACGGAACCCTGGCGAGGCATCCTGTGGTTTGCGTTGCTCCCGGATGTGCAGCCAGCAGACCAGCCAGATCAAGACGCTCGAAGAGAGCGCCAGGAACATATGCAGCTTGAGGTTTCCCCGCGGCGCTTTTCCCTCGAATTGCAGTTGCCAGGCCAGGAGGCCGGTGGCGACGGTGGGTACGGCGGCAATGGCCGCCGCAACCACCGTGTAGTACGCGGCACGAAGCAGAGCGAGATTCTGCCTCCGAAGGGAAAGCAGGTCGAAAGCGACGCCGGCAAAAATCAGCGCGATGGGAAAGTGGACCATGGCCACATGCTGCGCATGTTTGGCGAGGAGCACCGATTTCAAATCAAACGGATTCATTCGGATCTCCTGGCGTCACTGCACTTCGATTTTGGCCGTCATCTTCGGATGAATCGCACAGTAGTAGTTGTAGGTGCCCGGTTTGGTGAACGTAAACGAGAAATGGTCGTTGGTATCGAGCGGTTTCGATTTGAACATCTTGTTATCGTCACTGGTGACGACATGGGGAACATCGTCGTTGTTCGTCCACGTGATCGTGCTCCCGGCAGGAATGATTATGGTTGCCGGGCCAAAGCTGAAGTTGTCGATCTTGACTGTGGCGCCGCCGGTGGATTTGTCACCGGAGGCCGCAGCCAAGTCGGGCCTGGTTGCCGCGGTCAGGACAACCGCAATCGCCAGGATTGCAGTCGATCCAAAGATCCATTTGATACATTTCATTTTTTTCTCCTTTGAAATTTTTATCGAAAGCCGTGCATTGCAGTGGATCACGCCAGTGGTGAATCCACGATCGCGAGCGAGTGGTTGCCTTGCACATAGTTCACATGCGAGATGCCCAGCACGCTGCGCAATTGATCGGCGGGCACTTTCATGGGGCCCGGCGAAGGGGCGGTGCCCGGCGCGGGCTGCGGGAACGCGGTTGACAGCGCCGTGTGGAACGTGACGTTGCCTTCCACCTTTTGCATGATCTGATGGATGTGGCCGTTCAGGACGGAGACCGAGCCGAAACGCTTCAAGTATCCGAGCGCCTGCTCGCTGTCGTCGGTGCCCCAACCCCACTCGGGGTAAACCGCCCACAGAGGAATGTGCGCGAACACGATCACCGGCGTGCTGCTCTTCAAGTCACGCACATCGTCCTGGAGCCATTTGAGTTGGTCGGCGCCGAGCGATCCCAGGCCGCCGGCTTTGAGATCCACCACGTTGACGAGGCCGATGAAGTGCGCGCCCTTGTGGTCGAAGCTGTACCAGCCTTTTCCTTTCGTGTCCTTGCCGAAGCGGTCCAGGTATTGCCGGCCGTCGTCGGTGAGGACGTCGTGCTCGCCGGGCACGTAAAAAATGCGTCCCGCCTTGGCGCCCTTGAGGACTTGTTCGGCCGTGTCAAACTCGGACGGCTTGGACAGCTGCGAAATGTCGCCCGTGTGCAACAGGAATTCCGGTGGCGCCGCGGCGCTGTTGATGCGATCTACGGCGATTTGCAGCGTCGCGGTGACGTCGGGATTGGCTTCTTTACTGAATCCGATGTGAGAGTCGCTGATCTGGATGAAGCTGAAATCGGCGCCTTTCATTTTGGCCATGTCCTTGCCGCTCATGCCGCCCTGCATTAAGGGCAACGATTTCAGAATGCCGCCATGAAGCGAGTAGAGCACTCCGGTGCCGGCCCAGGCCATGCACTGTAAAAATCCCCGGCGGTCGATGCCGTCCTTGTTGATTTTGTCGCGAATAAAGTCAGCCATGATGTCGTTTCTCCTCCGGCGGGCGTGGGCTGTAGAATGCTTGCCGCACGCGGCCTTCGGGATGTAAGACTTGTCCGGGTGGCGCTTATTCCCGGCGAAGGGCCGATTTCAGGGCCGGGAATAAAAAAGTGCCGGCTGCAGTCTTACTAGTGCCAGACTAGAAAACGGAATAGAGAACGGCGAGACGCACAAGGGTGCCAGGCGCAGCAACACGCGAACGCTTCGAGCAAGCCGTCCTGCCTCATCTGGACGCGGCGTACAACCTCGCTCGCTGGCTGACGCGTAACGAACACGACGCCCAGGACGTGACTCAGGAATCCTTTTTGCGCGCGTTCCGATTTTTCGACGGCTACCAGGGCGGGAATATGCGGGCCTGGCTGCTCACCATCGTGCGGAATACGTGCTACACGTGGCTGCACCAGAATCGCCCGCCCGATTCCGCCGTGGAATTTGACGAGGAAATTCACAGCAGCGAATCGCCGGGCGGCGCCGACCCTGAACTTCAGGCGCTCGCGAGCGCCGACAAGGAAACTGTGCATCGCGCGCTCGAGGAACTGCCGGAAATATTTCGTGAAGTTCTGGTGCTGCGCGAAATGGAAGGAATGTCTTACAAGGAGATTGCTGATGTTTCCTCGGTTTCCATTGGCACGGTGATGTCGCGCCTGGCGCGGGCGCGGACGCGATTGCGGCAGTCCCTGGGCGCCGCGCTTGGCAAGGAGTCGTGATTGTCAAGGAGTAGTGATCGTCAAGGAGTCTTGAGTTGAGCTGCAAGCTGACACAACGCTTTGTTCCCGGCTACCTGGATGGCGAGCTCGATCTGTCTCGCACCATCGAGATGGAAACGCACTTGCAGGTTTGCGGAGAATGCGCGCGGGAACTGGAGAGGCAGCAGGCGTTGCGCGCCGCGCTGCATCGCGGTTCGCTCGCCTATGCCGCGCCGGAAGGGCTGCGGGCGCGAATTCAATCCTCACTGCGCGCAGTCGCTCCAGCGGCAGCCCCCGAACGCGCGGGCGCCTGGCATGGGTATCAATTTTTGCGCCCGCTGCTATTCTTACGCTGGGCCGGTGCGTTTGCGGTGCTCGCGTTGTGCGCTGTGGTCGCATGGCAGTTGGTGCCCGGCCTGCGCGGCCCCTCGAACGACCGGCAACTTGCCGCCGAAGTCCTCACCAGCCACGTGCGTTCGCTCGATGCGAACCACCTGATGGATGTGGCCTCCACGGATCAACACACGGTGAAACCGTGGTTCGACGGCAAGCTCGACTTCTCGCCGCCGGTCGAAGATCTGGCGAGCGACGGCTTTCCGCTGGTCGGTGGGCGTCTCGATTATCTCGATGGCCGCCAGGTCGCCGCGCTGGTCTACCAGCGGCGAAAACATTTCATTAACGTATTTGTGTGGCCTGATACTCGCGGATCGGGTTCCACGCAAACGATCCAGCCGCAGCATGGCTACAACATGACGCGCTGGTCGCGCGGCGGTTTCCAGTTCTGGGCCGTGTCGGATGTCAGCGCGCAAGACCTCGCAGATTTTGTCCGCATCCTCGAAGCTCGCACTGTTCCCGAATCGAAGTAGCGTTCTGCTCGATCTGCTTTAGGTTAATCTATCGGCCGGAGATTACTTCGATGAATAATCCGACGACCAAGCGCTCCATCATTCGCAGGGGAAAGAAAGACGTGCAGGCGAGCCGCATCGTCTCTCACGAGAAAACGGCGCGGTGGCTGCGCTCCTGGGGAAAGAAACGCGAACTGCCCCCGCCGTCATCCAAATAATCTGGACCAAGGACCCGCCCTTGAAAAGTGCCAAGGACGGGGCACCCGGCTCTCGACGGGATAATTGTTCGAGGGTGTGATTTTCCTGTTGACAATCCATTTAAAAAGGACTAATAAGGACAATTATTAGTCCTTTTGAATCCTTTTGCGGTTCGGACGGACTCGGCCAAATCGGGCGCGGCCTATCCGCGATTTGTCTGGCGAAAGGAGACTCAAAGTGGAAACCAGTCTTGATCAATGTCCGCTATGCGGTTCAGAACTCTCTCGGACCAAGCTTCACGAGATCCGAAGTACGCTGCGAGACCAAGAACAAAAAAGACAGGCCGAGCTGGCCGAGGCAAGGTCGGCGATCAAATTGGGCCTGGAGGCGGAGTTTAAGAAACAATTCGAGCAACAAAAGCGGGACGCGGAGAAGAAGATCAAAGAGGAAGCTGAGCAACGAGTCAAGAAAGCGGTCACTGAACGCGAGCAACTGGCGGTGAAACTCAAGGTCGCGGAAGGTCGCGAGGCGGAGATTCGAAAGCAGGCACAGGAGGAAATCGAGAAGCAGAAGCAGGCGGCGGAGAAGAAGGCGAAAGCGGACGCTGAGCTAAAGGTAAGGAAGCTCACGTTTGAACGAGATCAAGCTGCGAAGAAATTAGTGGAGGCGGAGACAAGGGAGACTGAAATTCGGGCGCAGGCGAAAGAGGAAGCCGACAACCAACGGCAAAAGGAATTGCTGGAGCAACGCCAAATTTTGGACAAAGACAAAAAGCTCGCCCTCCTAAAGCAACAGTCCGAGTTCAATCGTGAACGTGAATCGCTTCAAAAGAAATTAGAGCGGAAGACGGCAAACGAACTTGGCGACGGCGGAGAAATAGACGTGTTCGAAGCAATTCGAGAGGCGTTCGACGGGAATAGCGGAAAGACTTCACGAATTCCGAAAGGCGAGAATGGTGCGGACATTTTGCACGAAGTGTTTTACAAAGGTGAATCGTGTGGGCGAATAGTTGTTGACGCTAAGAATCGGCAGGCCTGGCAGAATATTTTCGTAACTAAGCTCCGACAAGACCAGGTTGAGGCAGGGGCTGAACACGGCATCCTAGCAACGACAGTGTTCCCGGCAGGAAAGAGAGAAATGTGTATCGAATCGGGCGTCATAGTGATATCCCCTGCGCGGGTCGTTCACATAGTCGAATTGCTGCGGAGAGCAATGGTCACTATGCATGTAAAGGGTCTGAGCATGAAGGAACGAACCAGTAAGATGAACCGCCTCTACAAGCTCATCACATCCGAGGCGCACGCTGCAAAATTCACAGAGGCGAACAGGCTTACCCAAGACATGTTAGAACTAGACGTTCAAGAAAAGACAACGCATGATAATGTCTGGAAAAAGCGTGGGTCACTAGTGAAGCGGATTCACAACATCTTGAGGGAGGTTGAAACCGAAGTCGCTGCTGTGATCGAGGGCAATGAAGAGCCGGAGCAAGTGCCGCCGAATTTTGAAAGCAGAGCTGTAGCGATGAAATCAGTAAGCTGAGGAGATCCGCATGGGGCTACCAATAACACTTCATTGGCAGGAGCGTCGGCTGGGCCGGACGCTCCTGCGCACATATCGGGACACTGTCGATCTTTACGATGTCTTTCCGAATGAAAGGCAGCCCCGGATGGGGCCAAAAGAAGATCCTGAATTACAACGGCAAATCGAGGCCAATGAGGGAATTTTTGAGCCTCTGTTGTTGGAACCTCATCCAGACAATCGAGATAAGTTTCGCATTATAGATGGGGACCGGCGCTGGACGAACTCAAAAATCTTAGTGGAAGTTCAGAAAAAGGACCAGTATAAGGCTCTCCCCGCGGAAATCACCGACCGAACACTTACAGACGAGGAGCGATTTCGGGTTTGGATATACATACATCGCCAGCGACGAGAGTGGGACACCAAAGAGAAGGAAATGGTCGCGTACAGCCTTGTAAATATGGTTGGCCGCGCCAGCGCCGCAAACATCTTGGGAATCACCGTCAGGGAGCTCGACAAACTAGTAGAAATCTATGACTTGTCAGAGAAATTGACGAATCTCGCCGAACCAGGGGCCTCCATTACGTGGGCGCGAGAAATCAAGAATCTCAACAAGAAGCTTCTTACTCCCATGGTGTTGGACAACGTCGTTAGGAAAATCAACGAACAGGAGATCACGAATTCCAAGGATATACGCAGGCTGCGCCAAATACTGAAGGACCCCGTGGCAAAGGAGAATTTTGTAGCTGCAGGCGGCAGTATAGAGAGTGCCTCCAGAACTCTAGCCCCCGCCCCATCAAAGAAGGCGCAAGGTTTACTCGGGGATATCGAACAGATATCTGAGTCACTCCAGCGGTATTCGTGGACGGCTCTGGCGGCATTGAAGGGTGACCAGCAGGTGCTTCGAAAGTTGGAAGAGACAGAGAAACTTTTGAAAGAGCTCAAGAAAGCACTTTCTAGGTAGTAAGTCGTGCCAGATACGGTCTTTTCAATATCATGAATTGGAAAAACTTGGCGGAGGGTTGCCCCCACCTTGCGTGCTCGCTCCCATTGGCTGTAGCATGCCAGAATCAGGCTATCGGGCCGGGCTGCCGGTGAAACTGCGGCGGCTGACGGACCGTCTATTTAGGAGCTACCTTTATGAGGCTCCTCGCACCTATTTCGGCGTTACTGCTTCTGGCGGGCGTGAGCACGGGCCTTTTGGCCATGCAGCGCAGCGGGCAGCAATCGTACGACGAGTACGGCGCCCGTGAAGCGTTTGGGAGCTCCCAAGATCTCGGTTCAGGGAAATATGAATATTCGTGGTCGCGGCTGCGCTACTCGATGGCCGGCGGCGGGGGTGGGGGTTTCGGATATGGGCGCTACGCTACCTGGTCGCGGGATTATCCTAAGGCCGACCGGCAATTCCTGATTGCGATGAAACGCTTGACGCGCGTCAATGCGCGGCCGGTCGAGCAAGTGGTGGACCTCGACAGCGACGGGCCTCAGGCCATTGAAAATTTCCCGTGGGTGTATGCCGTTCAGGTGCAGACGTGGACGTTCACCGACGCCGAGGCCAAGCGGCTGCGCGAATATTTGCTCAAGGGCGGGTTCCTGATGGTGGATGATTTCCACGGCGCGACCGACTGGGAGCACTTCATGAACGGGATGCTCATGATTTTCCCGGACCGGCCCATCGAAGACCTGACCGACAAAGACGAAATTTTTCACGTGCTGTACGACTTGACCGACCGCTTCCAGGTGCCGGGCGAGCAGTACGTCTGGACGGGCCGGACGTATGAGAAGGACGGCTACGTCCCGGAATGGCGCGCCATCAAGGACGACCGGGGCCGCGTGATGGTCGCCATCTGTCACAACATGCACCTGGGGGACGCCTGGGAATGGGCCGATGATCCTCGCTATCCGGAGAAGTTCGCGTCGCTGGCGTTTCGTCTGGGGATCAATTACGCGATGTACGGAATGACGCACTGACGGCGAACTTCGGGCCGCGAATCTAGCATCCTAACAATTTGGGGAATTTGCGTCCTGTACGTTTTTGGGAGGAGCCCGCCGCGCCCAGTAGGACAGGCTTCAGCCTGTCGCTCTTGTGACTCGAGCGGCGATCGGAAAACCGACAGGCTGAAGCCTGTCCTACTTGAAGATATGTTCGAGTTTCTATTCAAATATCCGCGCGCGGTTTTTTCGAAGGGCACACTGGTGCTACTGGGCGCCTGGCCGTGGTGGGTGTTCGTGCTTTTTCTGCTCGCGGCGGGCGCGGGGCTGGCCTGGCTGATTCGCTCGAAGCTGCCGCAGGCGGCCACTCAAGTCAAGAACTGGAGGTCAGGCGTCATCTGGCTGCTGCAATTCGCGCTGGCGGCGCTCGTGCTGCTTTTGCTTTGGCAGCCGGCCATCCTGGTCGCCGAGCTCAGGCCGCAGCAGAATATTATCGCGGTGCTGGTGGACGATTCGCGGAGCATGGCCATCGCGGATACGGGCGCGACGCGGGAAGCGCAGGCCATCAAGGCGCTCGAAAGCGGCGTGCTCGACCAGCTGCAAAAGAAATTTCAGATTCGCATCTACCGGCTGGACCGGCAAATCTCGCGCGTGCCAAAGCTCGACGACCTGAAAACTTCGCCTCCTGCTTCCGCTACGCGCATCGGCGACGGCCTCAAGCAGCTAGCCGGCGAGGCCGCCGATTTGCCGATCGGCGCGGTAGTGCTCCTCAGCGACGGCGCGGACAATTCCGGCGGGATCGATCTCGATACGATTTCAACGTTTCGCAGCCGCAGGATTCCGGTGCACACGGTCGGCTTCGGCCTGGAACAAACGGCGCATGACGTGGAGATCAACGACGCCGTGGTCGCGCCGCGCGCGCTCGCCGATTCGCGCCTCGCCGCCAAAGTGACGCTGCACCAGCGCGGCTACGCGGGGCAGAAGGCGATGCTGACGGTGCACGACGGCGGCAAGGTTCTCGCGGGGCGGCAGATCACTCTTGCCGCGGACGGCGTTACGCAGAACGAGCCGCTCTTATTCAATCCGGGCGACGCGGGAGCGAAGACGCTGCAGTTTTCCATCGATCCGCTGCCGGGCGAGGAAAATCGCGACAACAATTCCGTGGCGCGGCTCGTCAACGTCGAGTCCACGAAGCGGCGAGTCCTGTACGTCGAGGGCGAGCCACGCTGGGAGTATAAATTCATCCGCCGCGCGGAGCAGGATGACCGGTTGCTCAGCATCGTTTCGATGCTGCGCACCAGCGAAAATAAAATTTATCGCCAAGGGATTGAGGATCCGAAGGAACTCGCCGACGGTTTTCCGTCGCGCGCCGAGGATTTGTTTCCGTATCAGGCCATCATCATCGGTTCCGTGGAGGCGAACTACTTCACGGCGGCGCAGAAAGAATTGATCCAGCAATTTGTAGACCGCCGCGGTGGAGGATTGCTTTTCCTCGGAGGGCGCGCGTCGCTCGGCGATGGGGGCTGGACGGCGTCGAGCCTCGCCGATCTGCTCCCGGTCACGCTGCCCAACAAGAAAGGCACGTTCCATCGCGATCCTGCCACGGTCTCGCTGACATCGGCGGGCGCGGACAATATCATCACGCGGCTCGTCGAAGATCCCGCGGCCAATGTGGAGCGCTGGAAAAAGCTTCCTTATTTGATGGACTATCAAGAAGTGGGAACCGCGAAACCGGGCGCAGTGGTGCTGGCGGAATTGACCGCGGCGGGGAGAAAAATGCCGCTGCTGATCACCGAAAATTACGGGCGCGGGCGCACCGCCGTGATGGCCACGGGCGGCAGCTGGCGCTGGCAGATGAGCCAGCCGCTGGAGGACCAGACCCACGAGGAATTCTGGCAACAGTTGCTGCGCTGGCTGGTGATGGAGACGCCGGGGCACACTGTGGCCGCCGTTCCCAGCCAGATGCTGTTCGACGATGGCCGCGTGCAATTTTCCGCGGACGTGCGCGACAAGAATTATTTGCCCGCGGCGGATGCGCATGTCGAAGCGCACATCCTCGGGCCGGGAGGCTCGGCGGCGCAAATCGAAATGACGCCGGACCCGAATACGCCCGGGACGTTTCGCGCGGAGTGGACCGCGGACCGGGCGGGATCGTATCTCACCGAAGTGGTAGCCACGCGCGATAAGGAGGAACTCGGCCGCGATGTTCTGACCTTTGCGCGCATGGACGGCGTGGCGGAAAATTTTCATACCGAGCAGAACCGCGATCTGCTCGAAAAACTTTCGGCAGAAACAGGCGGGCGCTATTGGACGCCCCAGGAAGTTTCCAAGCTGCCCGGCGAAATTTCGTACTCCGAGGCGGGGATCACCGTGCGCGATGCGAAAGAGCTGTGGAACATGCCCGTCGTTTTTTTGCTGCTGCTGCTGTTGCCGTCCGCGGAGTGGCTGCTGCGGCGAAGGTGGGGAGTGGTATGAGAAATTTGTGGCACAGGCTTCAGCCTGTGGGTTTTAGTCCTTGCAAGGACGAACCCCCACAGGCTGAAGCCTGTGCCACCTGTTCTTGCGAATCATCGAGGGTTGCTGTGATGGTGACGAAAAATGCGGACTAGCGGCCGATGCCAACGAGCCGGCTCGTTGCTAATGACGTTTTGCATCGCGTGCGCGGCATTTTCCGCGCGCGCCGCGCAGGCCGCGCCGTACTACGTCACCGTCGCGGGGCTCGGAGGCGAGCCCGATTACGAGCAGCGCTTCACCGCGCTGGCGAAAGACCTCGACAAATTGTTCAAGGCCGCGGCGAGCGATGCGCACGTGTACACATTCACGGGAAGCGACGCGACGAAAGCGCGCTTGACCGACACGCTCGGCCAGATCGCGCGCGAGGCCAAGTCCGAAGATGAATTCACGCTGATCATGATCGGGCACGGCTCCTACGACGGCGAAGTGTACAAATTCAATCTGCCCGGGCCGGATATTTCCGGTGAGGATCTGGCTTTGCTATGCGATCGCATTCCCGCCAAACGGCAATTGATCGTGAATACCACCAGCGCGAGCGGCGGATCGATCGGCGCACTGCAGAAAGCGGGGCGCGTCGTCATCGCCGCGACGAAAACCGGGACGGAAAAAAACGCCACTGTGTTTGCGCGCTACTGGGTGGACGCGCTGCGCGACGGTTCCGCCGACACAGACAAGAACGAAGCCATCAGCGCGCTGGAAGCGTTCGTTTACGCCGATCGCAAGACGGCCGCATTCTACGAATCGCAAAAGCGCCTGGCGACGGAGCACGCGGTGATCGAAGATACCGGCAAGAAAGAAGCCGTTCGCGCCGCCTCGGCGGAAAACGGAGAAGGACTCCTGGCCGCGAATTTCGTTCTTCTGCGCCTCGGCGCGGCGCAAAAGGCGGCGAACGATCCGGCCAAGCGCGCGCTGCTGGACAAAAAAGAAGAGATCGAACGGAAGATCGATCTGCTGAAATATCAGAAGGCCGCGATGTCCGCGGAGGATTACAAGAAGCAGCTCTCCGATGCGCTGTTGGAGCTGGCGCGAGTGCAGGGGGACCTGGACAAATGAACGGGCACGTCACGCCTCGTGCTGCGCGGATTCTTTTGCGCGTCGCCGTGTGCGCGGCGTGCCTCACGAGCGCGCGCGTCGTTCGAGCAGCAACCCCGGACGATTGCCACGCGTTGCGCAAGCACGGCCATCGCGCCGAGGCGCAAAAGTGCTACGAATCACTAACAACCGTGCGCGATCCGTCTCTGCGCGCCGAAGGCTTCTGGGGCCTGGAAATGTATCAGGAGGCGAACAACGAGTTTCGCATTGCGACGGACGCGTCGCCCGCGAACGCGATGATTCGGGTGCGCTGGGGTCGGCTGATGCACGAACGCTTCAACAACACGGAGGCGGATAACCTCTTCAATGAGGCGCTGCAGCGCGATCCGAAAAATGCGCAGGCCTATTACGGACTCGCGCTCGTCAGCGCGGACGGCTTCGACAGCAAAGCGATCGAGTATACGAGCAAGGCGCTTGAGCTCGACCCGAAGATGTACGAAGCGCGCGAACTGATGGCCAATCTGCTGCTCGAGGATTCCGACCAGGCGAAAGCCTTCGACGAAGCGGACGCCGCACTGAAACTTTCTCCCGAGGCGCTGGACGCGATGGCGATCCACGCGGCGATCGAAGCGCTCGCCGACCGCCCGCCCAATGCCTGGCTCGACAAAATTCGGCAAGTCAATCCCTCTTACGGCGAAGGGTACGCGCTCGTCGCGTATCACTTGGTTCTGAACCGCCGCTACGAAGACGGCATCGCCTATTACCGCAAGGCGATTGAAGCGGACCCGCGGCTCTGGTCCGCCCGTTCGCAGCTCGGTATCAACCTGATGCGCCTCGGGCAGGAGGACGAGCCGCGCAAGCAGCTCGAGATGTGCTACGAGAACGGGTACCGCAACGAAGAGACGGTCAACAGCCTGCGCCTGCTCGACAGCTACAAAAATTTCGTCACCTTCAAGGACGGTGACACCATCCTCAGGCTCAACAAGAAAGAAGCGGAGCTCCTGCATCCTTACTTTGAAGCGGAGATGAAGCGGATTATTGCCACGTACGACAAAAAATACAAAATGAAGCTGCCGGGGCCGGTGCAGGTGGAAGTTTATCCGGACCACGAGGATTTCGCCGTGCGCACCATGGGCATGCCGGGCCTAGGCGCGCTGGGCGTCACGTTTGGCCTGGTCATCGCCATGGACAGCCCGTCGGGCCGGCCGCCGGGCGAATTTCACTGGGCCAGCACGCTGTGGCATGAGATGAGCCACGTGTACATTCTTACCGCGACAAATTTTCGCGTGCCGCGCTGGTTTACCGAGGGGCTCGCGGTCCACGAAGAAACGGAAGTTTCGCCCGAGTGGGGCGACCGCATCACACCTGACGTGCTTGTCGCCATCCGGGAACAGAAACTTCTGCCTGTCGCGGAGCTGGACCGCGGATTTATTCGTCCCGAATATCCAAATCAGGTGATCGTATCCTATTATCAGGCGGGCCGCATCTGCGATTACATCAAGGAACGCTGGGGAGCGGACAAGCTGTTGGACATGGTGCACTCTTTCGCCGCGCACAAGAACACGCCGGACGTGATTCGCGGGGACCTGGGAATGGCTCCCGAGGATTTCGACAAGCAATTTCTCGATTGGCTGGACAAGGACGTGGGCAAAACGGTGGCGAACTTCGACGCGTGGCGCGCGAAGTTGAAGGATCTGGCGGGGCAAGCCAAGAACAAGAACTACGATCAGGTTCTCAAGGAAGGCGAGGAAGCGCGGCGTTTGTATCCGGACTACATTTATCCCGCGAACCCGTATGAATTTATGGCCGAAGCCGATCTTGCGAAAAACGACAAGGCCGCCGCCGCCGCGATTCTCACGGCGTACGAAAAAATCGGCGGGCACAATCCTCCGGCTTTGAAGCAACTCGCCTCACTCGAGGAGGAACAAGGGAAACCCGCCGACGCGGCCGCGACACTTGACCGCCTCAACTACATCTATCCTGTGGACGAAGATCTGCACCGGCGTCTCGGGGATTTGTGGTTCGCGCAAAATAATTTCACGGGCGCAATTCGCGAATACAATGCCGTGATCGCCCTGGGGCCGGTGGACAAGGCGTCCGCGCAATACAACGCCGCCCGCGCGTATTTCGCCGCGGGCGAGAAGGACAAGGCCGAGGATCACGTGCTCGCGTCGCTCGAAGTCGCGCCCAACTACCGTCCGGCGCAGAAGTTGCTCTTGCAGCTGAAGGATTCCAACGAAGGGAAATAAAAAATGGCCTCCATCGCACAGCTCGACTCGGATTCCGCGGAACTGAAAAAACGCATTGAACGCTTTCAGGCCGTGCGCGACAACATTCTCGGCCAGGTCCGCCAGGTGATCGTCGGGCAAGAGGAAGTGCTGGACCAGATTCTCATTTCGCTCTTCGTCGGCGGCCATTGCCTGATTACCGGCTTGCCGGGCACGGCGAAGACGCTGATGGTCCGCACCATTGCGCAGACGCTGGGCCTGGCCTTCAAACGCATTCAGTTCACGCCCGACCTGATGCCCTCGGACATCACCGGGACGGACATCATCGAGGAAGATCCGACGACAGGCCACCGGCGCTGGACGTTCGTGCCGGGGCCGATTTTCGCCAACGTCGTGCTGGCCGACGAAATCAACCGCACGCCGCCGAAAACGCAATCGGCCATGCTCGAAGCCATGCAGGAACTCTCCGTCACCGTGCGCGGCAATCACTACAAATTGCCCGCTCCCTTCTTCGTGCTCGCCACGCAAAATCCGATCGAGCTCGAAGGCACGTATCCGCTGCCCGAAGCGCAACTGGACCGCTTCCTCTTCAACACCATTCTCGATTATTTGAGCGCGGCTGACGAAGTGAAGGTGGTGGACTTGACCACCACGACTCGCGTGGCGCAAGTGGAGGCGGTCACTTCCGCCGAAGAGATTCTCGATTTCCAGCAACTGGTGCGCATGGTGCCGATAGGAGACTCTCTCGCGCAGTACGTGGTGAATCTTGTTCGCGCGACGCGGCACAACAGCGGCGCCGCGCCGGATTTCGTGAAGAAATACGTCAACTACGGCGCCAGCGTGCGCGCGGCACAATTCATCGTGCTGGCCTCCAAGGCGCGCGCTCTCGCGCATCGCCGGTACCACGTCGCGTACGAAGATATTCTCGCGCTGGCAATCCCGGTGCTGCGCCACCGCATCCTATTGAACTTCCACGCCGAATCGGACCGCATCGATTCGGATGAAATTTTGCGGCAATTGCTGCAATTCATGCCGCCGCCGTCCAAGGCCTGAGTGGCACAGACTTCAGTCTGTGGGTTTCCGGTGGGCCTTCCGGGCTGCGCGCGTTAGCAAAGATCAGGTGGAACCCCACAGACTAAAGTCTGTGCTACTAGAACGCCGCCGCCGTCGAAGGAAAAGTGGAAAGTAAGTGTCATTCCGAGCGAAGCGAGGAATCTGCTTTTCCATTGTAGGGGCAGAAAACAGATTCCTCGCTCCGCTCGGAATGACAACGAATGCGAAACGTGCTGAGGAGAATGTCGTAAATGCTGCAGCGCTTTCTCGATCCCGCGGTGCTCGCCGGAATTTCCGGTCTGGATTTGGTGGCGAAGACTGTGGTCGACGGCTTCGTCAACGGGTTGCACCGCTCGCCGGATTTCGGCTTCAGCCAGGAGTTCGCCGAATACCGGGCCTACTCGCCGGGCGACGATCTGCGCCATGTGGACTGGAACGTCTTCGCCCGCACCGAGCGCGCTTACCTCAAACGCTACCGCGGCGAAACCAACAGCATCCTCACTGTGCTGCTGGACGCCAGCAACTCGATGAAATTTTCATCGCACTCCGTGAACAAGATGGACTATGCGCGCTTCACGGCGGCGTCGCTCTTTTATCTCGCAATTCAAAATCAGCGCGACGCGGCGGGCCTGATCGTCTTTGACGATGAAATTCGCACGTACATCCGGCCGTCCACGCGGCAGGGGCAGCTGCATCGCCTTTTGAGCGGCCTCGAGCAGGCCGAGCCCCACGCCCGCACCGATTTCGCCAAGCCGCTGCATCATTTTCAGCAGTTTTTGCGCCGCCGCGGAATCGTCGTCTTCATCTCCGATTTTTACGATTCGCCGGAAAATATCGTGCGGACCATCGAGCCGTTGCGCTTCCACGGCAACGAAGTCGTGCTCTTTCACATTCTCGATCCCAAGGAAATCCGGCCGGAAATCGGCGAGCCCTCGACTCTGATCGATCTCGAAACGCAGGACCGCATCGAGATCACGCCGGAATATGTGCGCGACGAATACCGCAAGAAATTTGACGCGCACGTCGAAGCCCTGCGGGACAAGACGCGCGGCGCGGGGATGGATTACCACTTGCTCGTGACCGACCGGCCGCTCGACGACGCCCTCCGCGAATATCTCTCGATCCGCCAGGGGAGGAATTAGATGGGCCTCCTCGCTCCCTGGTTTCTGGCGGGCATCGCTGCGGTGGCCTTGCCGTTCTACGTGCACCTGTTGCGGCGCCACACCACCACGCCGCGCCCGTTCAGCTCGCTGATGTTTTTCGAGCGGCGCACGCAGAGCTCCATCAAGCACCGGCGCTTGCGTTATCTGCTTCTGCTCTCGCTTCGCACGCTGCTTTTTCTGCTGCTGGTGCTGGCGTTCGCCAATCCGTTCATCAACCGCACCGCCGCGAACATGACCAGCGAAAAACTTCAGCTCTTGGTGATCGACAATTCCTTCAGCATGCGCGCCGGAACGCGCCTGGCCGATGCGAAGCGCGAAGCGCTCTCCGTGCTCACTTCGCGCAGGCCAACCGACAAGGCGCAGGTCATGGCGCTCGGTTCGCAGATTCAAGTTCTGACGCAGCCGTCGCTCGATGCGGGCGCGTTGCGCGCCGCCGGCGACAATATTCAGCCGAGCGATTCACGCGCCAGCTATGGTGAACTCGCGCGCGCGGTGCGTTCACTTGCGGAGTCCGTGCAGACGCCCATCGAGCTGCACTTTTTCAGCGACTTGCAAAAATCCGCGATGCCCGGAAGTTTTTCGGAACTGGCCCTGCCTGCCAACGTGTCCCTCGTACTGCACGCGGTGGCCAAAGAAACCGTGCCGAATTGGACGGTGGAAAGCGTCAACGCCCCGGGACAAGTTTGGGATCCGAAGAAGGCGCGCGTGCAGGCCGTGATCGCGGGATTTGGCACTCCGGCCGGTACGCGCACAGTTTCTCTCATCGTGAACGGCAAGACCGCCGCCACCAAACCTGTGAATGTGCCAGCGAATGGCCGCGCTACAGTGGAATTCCAAACGCTCGACGTGCCCTATGGCTTCACGCGCTGCGAAGTGCGCATCGATTCGGCGGACTCTTTTCCCGCAGATGACGTGAGCCTGTTCGCCGTGGAGCGATCGGACCCGCGCCACGCGCTCTTCGTTTCCGACGCTGGAGACTCGCGCTCGCCATTTTATTTTCGCTCGGCCCTCGGCTCGGCTGCGGAGTCCGCGTTCGTCCTCGATGCCGTCAGCGCTGGCGAGGCGGGCAATCAGCAGCTCTCCAAGTACGCGTTTGTTGTCCTTTCCGATTTGATCTCCGTCCCCGCGCCGTTTGAAAGTGCGCTCTTACGATACGTTCAGGACGGTGGCAGCGTGTGGATCGCGGAAGGAACCTCGGCGGCGCACTCGACGCGCGTGCCCGTGTTTGGCGGCAACGTTCTGGATTCGCACGACTATTCCCGCACGAGCGATCGCTATCTGAACGTAGCCGATGCTGATCCCTCGCACCCGTCCGTGGAGAAGGCCGACCACTGGTCGGGCGTGAAATTTTATTTTGCGGTCCGCGTCGATCCGGGCAACGCTCGCGTGATCGCTCACCTGACGGACGGGACTCCATTGCTGCTGGAAAAGAAAATCAGCGAGGGCAATGTGTTGCTCTTCGCCTCCGGCCTCGACAATCTCACCAACGATTTTCCGCTTCATCCGGTCTTCGTGCCCTTCGTCGAGCAGACCGCCTTGTATTTGTCCGGCACCGAGCGCCGCAGCGGCGCCCGCGTGGTCGATTCCTTCCTCGAACTGCGCAGCTCGAAGGAGCAGTCCGTAGGCGTCGAGGTAATCGATCCCCAGGGCCACCGGCCTCTCTCGTTGAAGGAATCGACGTCCGCGCAGACCTACGAATTAACGAGCGCCGGATTTTATGAGCTGAAACTCGCGAACGGCCGCCACGACGTGATCGGCGTCAATCCCGACCGCCGGGAATCCAATCTCGAAGTCATCCCAGACGATGTTTTGGCGCTGTGGCGGGGGAATTCGGCCACGGGAACCGCCCAGGCCGGGGCCGGAAGTTCCGCCCAGGAACAAACCCAGCCCTACCATTTATGGTGGTATATTATGCTTCTAGTATTCGCCGCAGCCATCGCCGAATCCCTGCTTGCGGACCGATACTTGGGGGCCCAGCAGCAGGAGGACTTATGAGCTTTCGGGACCAGCTCAACTCCTATATTCACCAACTAGAGAGACGGCTGCGCCTTGGCGCGATGTTTCGTGGGGCCGCCATCCTCACCTCGGTTGCCTTGGCCGCCACTGTAGTCCTCGTCCTGATCACCAACGCCTTGGCGTTCTCCCGGTGGAGCATAACCAGCGCGCGCGTGGCGCTGCTGTTCGCGCTGGTGCTGGCCGTGACGTTCGGAATTGCCCTGCCTCTCGTTGCGCTCAATCGCCGCCGCGCCGCCCGCCAGGCCGAGGACATGTACCCCGAATTCAAGCAGCGCCTCGTAACCTTTGCCGAGCGCGACGCTCAAAAGCGCGAGCCTTTCCTCGACTTGCTGGCCCTCGATACGCTGAACGTGGCCCGCGCCGCCGAGCCAAAGTCCCTGGTTCCCGATAAGAAGCTAGCGACTTTTCTCGGCGTCGGCGCCGCGTCGCTATGCGTGCTCGTGTGGCTGATCCTGGCTGGGCCGGGATACCTGGGCGAAGGAGCTGCCCTGCTTTGGGCGGCGACGCCGCACGGCGGATCGGCTCCCTTCTACGACATTCAAGTGGTGCCCGGCGATATCTCCGTGCGGCGCAATTCCGACCTGATGGTGACGGCGCAGCTCATCGGCCTGCAAACGCAGAACGTGCGCTTGTACGCGCGCTACCAGAGCGCCTCCAAATGGGATCAGGTGCCCATGAAACCGCAGGCCGGGGGCTCGGGCTTTCAATTCGTTTTCGGGGGGCTGCCGGAGAGCGTGGAGTATTACGTCGAAGCGGGGCCGCTGGACTCGAAACACTTCAACATCCGCGTGCTCGATCTGCCCAACGTGAAAAACGTCCGCGTGACGTACCACTATCCTTCGTGGACCCATTTGCAAAATGTGACCGAGGAGCGCGGCGGCGATTTGCGCGCGGTCGAAGGCACGGACGCCGATCTTGAAATCGAAACTGACAAGCCCATGCGCGACGGCCTCCTGGTGCTCGATGATGAGAAACAGATTCGACTGACGGCCGGCGAAGGAAATGTGTACAAGGGCACGGTGCACTTGGAAAAGGACGGCGTGTACCACGTCGCCGCTCTCGATCAAGGGCAGCCCGTGCGCCTCTCCAACGACTTCTTCATCGAAGCGCGCAAGGCGGAGCCGCCGAACGTGATCATCGCGCGTCCAGGGCACGATTACCGCGCGAGCCCCATCGAGGAAGTCACCGTCGCAGTGAAGGCTGACGACGAATTTGGCGTCTCCGAAATGACGTTGCATTACTCGGTGAATGGCGGGCCTGAACAAACGGTCGACCTACTCAAGCAGAAGGGCGTGAAGCAGGCCGATGGTTCCACAATTCTTTCCCTGGAAGATTTCAAGGCCGTGCCGGGCGACGTCGTCAGCCTCTATGCGGTGGCCAAGGACACGCACACTGAATCGCGCACCGATATTTCCTTCATCCAAGCCGATCCCTTCGAGCGCGAGTTCTCCCAAGCGCAGGCGGCGGGCGGCGGAGGTGGGGGCGGTGGCGGCGGCATGGGCGATCAGAACGACATCTCCCAGCGCGAAAAAGAAATTATTGCCGAAACCTGGAAGCATCAAGGCGACAAAAAAGCAACGCAGCAGGAAGCGGCCGACGCCGCCAAATTCCTTTCGGGCGTGCAGGCCAAGCTGGGCGAGCAGGCCAGATCCCTCGCCGGACGCATGCAGAGCCGCGAACTGTCGCAGGAAAACGAGGAATTCAATAGTTTCGTGAAGGATATGAACGCAGCCGCGGCGGCCATGGGCCCGGCTGCGGAGCAATTGCAGCAGCAGAAATGGAAGGACGCCCTGCCCAGCGAACAGAAAGCCCTTCAGAATTTGCTGCGCGCCGAGGCCACCTTCCGCAAGATTCAAGTGGCGTTCGGCAGTTCGGGCGGCGGAGGCGGAGCGGGCGGCGGGGCCGGGCGCGATCTCGCGAGCCTATTCGATCTGGAATTGGACACCGAAAAGAACCAGTACGAGACGGCGCAGACTGCGGGCGGCTCGGCCAGCCAGCAGCAAAAGGAAATCGACGAAGCGCTGCAAAAGCTCGATCAACTTGCGCGCCGCCAGGAAGAGCTGGCAGCGCAGCAGCGCAACAACCAGCAAAGCTCCGAACAGCGCTGGCAGCAGGAAATGCTGCGCCGCCAGGCGGAAGAACTGCAGCGCCAGATGGAGCAGATAACGCGCAACAACGGCCAGAGCGGCTCAGGCTCGCAATCCAGTTCGCAGCAGGGCAATGCGCAAGGCAATTCGTCCTCGGGATCTTCGGGACAATCGGGTTCGTCCGGCCAGTCTGGCGCGGGAGGAAAATCGGGCGACCCGCGTGTCCAGCAGGCGCTTGACCGTCTGCGCCAGGCCACCGACGATATGCGCCGCGCAACTACTCCGCAACAAAGCGAAGCCGAAGCGCGCCGCGCCGCCGATCGTTTGAAGGAAGCCACCGGCCTGCTCGGCAGCATGCGCCAGCAGCAATCGGCGACGAAGGTCGATTCGCTCGCCGAAGAGGCCAGCCGCCTCACCCAGGAAGAGCGCGATCAGGCCGGCAAGATTCAGCAAGCCTTCGGACAAGGCATGGGATCGCAGGCCGGTACGGCGGAACGCAGGAAGCTCGCCGACGACCGCGAGAAACTCGCCAACGATCTTGGCGGCCTGGAAAAAAATCTACAGGAAACCGCCCGCGAGCTGGCCAGCAATAATCAGAACGCCGCCTCCACTAAGCTGCGGGAAGCCCTTGGCGACATGCAGCAGTCCGATCTGCGCGCGCGCGTTCAGCGCGGCGCCGACTGGATGCGCCGCGGCATCGATCCCAACGCGAATGGCATGGAGCCGGAAATCGCCGCCGGAATGCAGCGTCTCGAAAAAGGCATGCGTGACGCGCAGCAGGCCATGGGCGCGGCCCCGCAGCAAGGGAACGATTCGCAGCAGGGCATTGAAACCGCGCTGAACCGCGTGGAGCGGCTGCGCAATCAGCTCGGCGGACTGTCGCGCGACGGCCAGGGTCGCCAGCAAGGGCAAGGTCAGGGGCAGGGACAGCAGGGCGGGCAAGGGCAGAACGGCGGTCAGCAGTATGGCCGCGGCAATCAGGGCGCCTGGAGCCCTAACGGCGGCCCGGGCGCGAGACTCGGCGGCGGTGACAACGGCGGACCCTACGGCAACACGAACGCAGGCGGCGGAGGCTATGGCACGGTGTACGGCAATCTGGACACGGGAAACAATACGCCGCGCGGCGGGCCGCCGGTTCAGCCTGACAATTCCCCGGTTCCCCCGCAGCGCGCCTACGACGATAGCCTGCGCGATTTGAATCAGCTCCGCCAGGCCGTGCGCGAAGACCCGGAGATGGCCAAGCAAGTTCAGGAACTCATTCAAGAAATGGAACGCCTCGATCCGAGCCGCTTCCCCGGCAATCCCGCGCTCGTCGAGCAGCTGCATTCCCAGGTGCTGGCCGACGTGGACAAGCTGGAACTGCAGTTGCGCCGCCAGCTCGACGACAAGGATGCCGGCCAGGTGCGCAGCGGCGACACGAAATCGGTGCCGCAGGGCTACGAGGAACCCGTCGCTGAGTATTACCGCCGCCTGAGTAAGAACAACAAGTAGTGAGCTTCTTCTAAAATTTCTTTCACTGCAACGGCGCAAATCCAAAGCTTTCAGCACAGAGTTCGCAGAGAAAAACAAGAGAAAGCAAACCCACCGTGCGGGAAATGTTCTTCTCTGTTTCTCTCGGTTTTCTCCGTGTTCTCTGTGTTAAGCCTTTTCCAGCTGTTGCAACCGGGGTCCTAATGTTTCGCCGGAGGTTTTCGCGGAAGAAGCTGCTCGGCGTTCGCGGTCATGTAGACGAATGAAGCGACGATCACCGTCATCTGCTTCAGATCCGCCGCCTGGATTCGTTCGTACACGTCCATGTTCGTGTGGTGTGTGCGCGTCTCGTATTCAACCGGGTCTTGAATGAATTGGAAGCCGGGCAGGCCGGCCTCGTCGAAGGAAACGTGATCGGTGCCTCCGGTCCCGCGGGCCGAAACCGTGGTCATGCCTTCGGACTTGAACGGCTCCATCCACTTCTCGAAAATGGGCCGCACGGCTTCGTTGCCCTGCAAATAAATCCCGCGGATTTTTCCCGTGCCGTTATCCACATTGAAATAGGCCGAAAGCTTGGCATGGTCGGGCTTGAGGTCTCCGGAATTTCGATCGGCGAAATGTTCCTTGACATACGCGCGCGACCCGAGCAATCCCTCTTCCTCGCCCGTCCACAGTGCGAGACGCACCGTGCGCCGCATCTTCACATTGCTCGCTTTCAGAATGCGCATCGCCTCCATCATCACGGCGGAACCCGCGGCATTGTCCGTGGCGCCCGTTCCGCTCGCCCAGGAATCGAAATGCGCGCCGAGCATGACCACCTCATCGGGTTTATCCGTGCCCGGAATTTCCGCAAGGATGTCGAACGAATCCAGATTGTCGTCGTAAAACTTGTTCGCGATGTTGATGCGCAGGGTCACCGGAATAATTTTTTCGAGCGTGCGCAGGATGCGCCCGTAATGTTCGATGTCCACGGCCAGGCGAGGGAGCACGGGCGCGTCCTTGGGATCGCGCGAGCCTCCGCCCATGACGATCACCGTGCCGCCGTCGTGGGGCGCGGGTTCCAGCCACGCCACGGCGCCTTCGTCCGTCAGAAATTTGACGAGCTTGTTGTTGAATTCCTGCTGCTTGCGTTGCCGGTCGAGCGCGGCTTTGTCGGGGGGAGGCTGGGGCGGGCGCGGCTGCGCGAGGTCGGCCAGCTCCTGGTCGGTAAAGCGATGCGCGGGCGCCTCGAACTGCGCTTCAATCACGCGCATCGGCGCGGTCAACACAAACATGCCTCTGAGCCTCCCGCGGTAAAATGCGAAATCCTCTTCCTTTTCGATTTTCGCGTAGATCGCATCGGCGATGATGGGCCCGTTCGTTCCCGGCGTCCACGCTTTGGGATACGCGATCAGCGGAAAATGCCGCGGCGCAATTTCATTGGCTTCAAAAAGTTCGTTGGACCAGCCGCGCCCGAACGGCCCCCACATTTCCTCGTGCACATTCGCCAGGCCCCAGGCGCTGAGCGTTTTGAGGGCATACTCGCCGGCCTCCCGGATATTCGGCGAATTGGTCAGCCGCGGCCCGTACACGTCCGTGAGATAGCCCATCACCTCCATGATGTGCGAATGCTGGGACTCTTCATCTTGAAATTTGCTGATGACGGAAGGGTCGGGTGCGAGCCAGTCCGTCTGCGCGGTGGTGCTCCAGGAGAGAGCAGCGATCAGCGCTATGGCGGCCAAAATTCCAAGCTTCACGCGAATCCTAGGGCTCTTCATACCGGCCCAAATTCTACCCTGAGAAGCTCCCCATGCGGCGTTCATTCACTCCCCCATCGTGGGCTCCGAAACGATTTTGCGCGCCTTCCCGATTCGCCTGACCGTGGCGCTGTATCGAATCAGGCAATGCCGGCGGGGATGCTTGGTCCCTCGCGTCCCGTGGGCCCTCATGGAGCAAACTCATTGTTTTCCGTAACTTCGAAGAACTGTGACGCGCTCTCAATCCGATGTTCGTCGGTACAGGTGCATCTTTTGGAACTCTCCGGTACGCGCGTACCATCGCGGGCGGCGTTGGCACTTGCCAGAATCGTCTCGGATCGAAAACAGAAAGACGATTCCATTAGTTCGGCCCCGAGCAACAACTTTTCAAGGTTAAAGGAGCCAAGAAGCCATGCGAACCATTTCCAGGGCCCTCATCGTTGCGGTTGGATTGTTCTCCGTTGGTGTTCTCTCTTTGTCCGTCTTTGCAAATAGCTTGCTGGTAGGCACGTTTACGCTGAGCCACCCCACGCAGTGGAGTGGCGCCACGCTGCCCGCCGGGAAGTATCAATTCAAGATGACGCGGACCCAGACGGACGCCAATATGCTAGTGATTACTGGTGAAAAGCAGACCCTCAATGTGCTCGTGTTTTCCCAAAACACGTGCGATTCGTGCAAGACCGAAGCGCTGCGAATGGCCGTGCAGGGTGACAGCCGGATCGTCACTTCGCTGGACCTGCCGGGCTATCACTTCGATTTCAAGGTTCCGCGAATGGAGGCGGTCAAAGAGACAGCGAGCGACTCCTCCGCCTGGGTCGAGCAAGTCGCCGTTCAAGTCAGTCCGGCAAATTGACAGTACCGCTCGGCCGTCGCGTGTCAGGGTCCCCGGCACACGGGGGCTATCGCTGTGCTATTCTGTAGTAGTCGGCTGCACTTGTAAATCCTCTCGGAATGAAAGACGAGGGCTGCAAGTTCGCACTTGCAGCCCTTTTCGTTTTTCCGGCTGCGCTGAAGAAATTACAATCGAAGAAAGAACGTCGAGAAGAGCAGCGCCCGATTCTCACTTATGCCGCAGATTCGCAATATCGCCATTATCGCTCACGTGGACCACGGAAAAACCACGCTGGTGGACGCCATGCTCCATCAGAGCGGCGTGTTCCGCGACAATCAGGTCGTGATGAAGCGCGTGATGGACTCGAACGACCTGGAGCGCGAGCGCGGCATCACCATCCTGGCAAAAAACACGGCGCTCTTCTATCACGACACGAAAATCAACATCGTGGATACTCCCGGCCACAGCGATTTCGGCGGAGAAGTCGAGCGCGCCCTGAAAATGGTGGACGGCGTCCTCCTGCTGGTGGACGCGAGCGAAGGACCATTGCCCCAGACGCGCTACGTACTGCAAAAGGCGCTCCAGGCCAAGCTGCTTCCCATCATCGTGCTCAACAAGATAGACCGCAGCGACGCGCGCACCGCGGTTGTGCTCGACGAAATCTACGATCTCTTCATCGACCTCGAAGCCACCGAAGACCAGCTGGATTTCCCGGTGCTCTACACGAACGCCAAGACGGGAGTCGCGCACCGAAAGCTCGACGATGGCTCGACGAATCTTCAGCCGCTTTTTGAAACCATCGTTTCCGCGATTCCCGAGCCGAAGGGCGATCCCAACGGCATCCTGCAGGCGCAGGTTATGAATCTGGACTACAGCGATTTTCTCGGGCGCATCGCCATTGGGCGCGTTTTCAATGGCACGCTGCGCCGCGGCGCCGATGTAGGCATCGCCAAGCGTTCGGGTGAAATGGTCACCACGCGCCTTACCAAGCTCTACACGTTTTTCGGCCTCGAGCGCATCGAGACGGAGGAAGTTCCTTGCGGCGACCTCGTCGCCGTTGCCGGCGTTGAGGGGATTCAAATTGGCGAAAGCCTGACGGATCTGGAAAATCCAGCGCCGCTCGAACCACTGGTGGTGGACGAGCCGACGCTGGCAATGAATTTCACTGTGAATACCGGGCCGCTCGCCGGGCGCGAAGGCCAGTGGGTCACGTCGCGCGACCTGCGCGAGCGCCTGCAGAAGGAATTGCTCACCAACGTTTCGCTGCGCATCACCGATTCGGAAACCACCGACGTGTTTCGGGTCTTTGCGCGCGGCGAATTGCAGCTGGCTATCCTGATCGAAACGATGCGCCGCGAAGGCTACGAACTGATGGTCGGCAAGCCGGAAATCGTGGTGCGCGAGGAAAACGGCAAGAAACTCGAGCCGCTCGAACGCCTGGTGGTCGACTGCCCGGAATCGTTCGTCGGCGTGGTGATGGAATCGCTCGGCAGGCGCCGCGGCGAGCTTGGAAAAATGGTGAATCACGGCTCGGGCTGGGTGCGCATGGAGTTTACGATTCCCTCGCGCGGGCTGATCGGCCTGCGCGGCCAGTTGCTCACGGACACGCGCGGCACCGCGCAGCTTCACACCCTTTTTGAAGGCTGGACCGAATACGGCGGCGAAATGGCCTCGCGCCCGACCGGCGCGCTCGCGGCCGACCGCGCGGGCCACACCACCGCCTTCGCGTTGTGGAATTTGCAGGAGCGCGGCGAATTGTTCGTCGGCCCGGGCGAGGAAGTTTACGAAGGCATGGTGGTCGGCGAGAACTCTCGCGACGCCGACATGGACGTCAACGTCACCAAGGAAAAAAAGCAAACGAACATGCGCGCGTCCAGCGCCGACGAGGCCATCCGCCTGATCCCGCACCGCCAGTTAAGCCTCGAACAGGCCATCGAATTCATCGCCGACGATGAACTCGTCGAAGTCACGCCGAAATCCATCCGCCTGCGCAAGAAAATTCTCGACACCAAGAAGCGCCCCAAGCGCTGGCAGCTAATCCGCGCCAACGCCGAAGCTTCGCAATAAAGTGGCGCATGCTTCAGCTTGCGGGGGTGGGACCTCGCGAGGACTAAAACCCGCAAGCTGAAGCACGCGCCACTTGCCCCGTCGCCGTGCGCGTAACGAACGCCGGCAGCCCTGATTTACTCGCCCAATTCCGCGACGCTCCGCTCAAGCACTCGCGCGATCTCCTGCGCGTCCGATCCCTCTGGAAATTCCACAGGTTTGCCGATGTGCACGCGAATGCGGCCGGGGCGGTTGAACATGCTGTACGCTTCGCGGATTTCATACGCGCCGTCAATGCTCATCGGCAGAACAGGAATTTTCAGATTGCTCGCCAGCAGGCCGATGCCGGCGCGGAAGGGCTGCAATTTTCCATCCGGCGTCAGATCGCCTTCGGGAAATATGAGAATGTTCCAGCCGCGATCGGCCAAATCGCCGGCAAAGCGGAAGCTTTCGCGGAAACCGGATTTTTTCGGCAACGGGAAAACGTTGAACAGCGAGACGACCAAAAAATAATTCATGCGCTCTAGCCAGCGCCGCAGGAAAAACATTTCGCTCGGCGGCCGCCGCATTTCCGCGAGGCGCTCGCCGCCCATCGCTACCGCCAGGCGATGGCGCAACCGCACCGGCAGCGCCGCCAGAACAAAACCCACGTCCAGATAGATCGCGTGATTTGAAATCACGAGCACAGGACCCTTCACGCCGCGAAGATTTTCGCGCCCGAACACGCGGGGGTGAGCCATCAAGTGCGTCGCAGGCCAGGTCAGAAGGTAATAAAAGAATGCGCGAATCCAGGTCGCCGGCCAGCGCTGCGCCCAGCGGGGAAACACAAATTCGGATCGGACGGGCGACGACCCGCGTACGAGGCCCTCGAGATCGCCGACGGTCCTGGCCGAGGCGAAGCGCGTTTCATTGAGATCGACTTGGTAACGATCTTCAAGCGCGCTCATCAGCTCCACGCGATCGAGCGAACTCAAGTGCAGATCGTTCTCAAGATTTGAGCTCGGGTCGATTTCGCCATCCCCGCCTTGCAACCGCGCGATCAGTTCTCCAATTCCGCCCGTGGAAGCCGGCCAATTCCCGGCGAAATCCATGTTGCCCCATTGCGCTTCAACAGACGCGCGAATCTCGGCGAGCTTGGGTTTTCCGGTGGACGTCCGAGGAAAATCCGCCTCGGGCCACAGAAACCACGAGCGCATCCTCTGATATTCCGCCAGGGATTCGTTCACGCGCGCGACAATCCCGGCGGCGTGGCGCGGCTGCTTCACCCTCTTCTCGTCGCGCAAAAGCAAAACGCCGCAGGGCTCGGCGTTTCCCCCGCGTTCAAGTCCCACCACCACGCAATCCTTCACTTCCGGTTCGCGCCGCAATAAAACTTCCAGGTCTTCGGGAAAAACGTTCATTCCCGCTGCCGTGACGATGACGTTTTTCTTGCGCCCCTTGAAATACAAATTCCCTTCGGCGTCCAGCGCTCCGAGGTCGCCGGTGCGAAACCACCCCGCGTCCTCGCCCTTCCTGGCGACGGCCAGAGTCGCGCCGTCTTCCCAATATCCCACCGAGATATTTTCTCCGCGCACCAGGATTTCGCCATTGGCATCCAATTTCACTTCGCGGCCCTGCAGCACTTTCCCGATCGAGCCGCGTCCGATGCGAAACGGGTGATTTACGCTGACGAGCGAAGTTGTTTCCGTCAGTCCGTAGCCCTGAATCGCAGCGAATCCGGTGCGGCCCCAGAATCGCTCCGTCTCCGGGTCCAGTGTCGCGCCTCCGGAAATAACGGCCCAGAATTTCCAGCCGAACCGGCGATGAATCTTCCGGAAGCGCCACATGCGGCGAAGAATATTTTCATTTTCGGCGGCCTCAAAATCCTTGCGAAACGCTTCCAGCGCCCCTTCCGCCTCAAGATCGCGCTCGATCTTGCCCTGCAGGGCTTCGAGCACGCGCGGCACCCCGATTAAAACCGACACACGCTCGCGCCGGATCGTCGAAATGATTTCCGACGGGTTCAGCGAATCCTGAAAGTAGACGCAGGCTCCGAGCAGCGGCGGGATCCACACGCCCATGAATTGCCCGAAGACGTGGCTCACGGGAACAAGATCGAGAAGCCGCAGCGGGTGGACGAAGCGTTCCCACTTGAGGTAAGGCTGCATGCCCGCTTCGAGCGGCTCGAGATTGGTGAGAATGTTGCCGTGTGAAATCACCACGCCTTTCGGTTCGGCCGTGGCCCCCGAAGTAAAAATGATCTGCGCGATGGAGCTGCGGCTCAGGGGAGGAGAAGCATAAGGTTCGCTGGAGTGACCGGCCACCGCTTCCCGGAGGGAATCGAGCGCGAGCGCGCTTTTGATATTATTATTCAGTAAATGTTCGCGGTCCGCGACCAGGAGTTTGGCCTCCACCTGCTGCGCCACCCGCCGCGCGAAGTCCGCCGTGGCTCCCTGATCCATGGGCACAGCGACCGCCCCGCGCAGGAGGCACCCGAAAAACGCGGCCACCCATTCCGTGGAGTTGCGTCCCCACAACTGGATCCGGTCCCCGGGCGCAATTCCTAACCGCTCAAATTCCCGGGCGCATTGCGCCGCCAGGCCCGCGACCTCCACGTAGGAAGACCGCAAAGTCCGGTACCCGGAGCGCTGCGCAAATGCGGCGCTGCGGCCATGTTTCGGGTATTCACGAAGGTATTCGATCAGAGACTGGCGAGGCATGGCTGCGGTCCTGCTTCTCCCAGGTTGGCGGCGTCTCCATGGAAGAGTAACCCCAAATCGCTTCCTCGGGTACGGCGCGTGCAAAATCAGCACGCGGACCGATAAACAGGGAGCCTATATCGAGCATCGTGTACAGATGTTAAAGCGCGTTCAAAATCTCGTAACATATTGAAAATAAAATGGCTTAGCTGGTCGTACACTTCTGGAAAACCCTTTATTTTCTTGCTACAATCCATCTAGACAATAGATGCATTTTTTTGGTAAAATTGCTTTGCGTTTGTTGCTCTTGTGATTCCTTTTGACTCGTTCAACGGGGCTGCAAGCCTAAAACCTTGCAGCCGTTTGTTTGTACGGGCTAGAGGCAGTCGAGGCCCCCGCACCCCGCCCTGCGAGGCGCGCCGGTCAGTACGAGAAGCGCAAATAGCTTAAAGCGAGGTAGTAGCAGTGAAAGAACAAGGAACAGTGAAGTGGTTCAATGCCAGCAAAGGCTACGGGTTCATCCAGCGCCAGTCCGGCGAGGATGTCTTCGTCCATTTTTCCGCAATTCAGATGGACGGATACAAATCTCTCAACGAAGGGCAAGCGGTTGAATTCGAGGTCCGCAAAGGCCCTAAGGGCCTGCAGGCGGAGAACGTTACCGGCCTCTAGTCTGACAAACGCTGGTCCGTCCCGTCCGCCCCGGCGGGCGGGACGGACCCGCTCCCTCGCAGCAAGTGCTCCGCAGGTACCAGGATCAAACAAGGAGGCGTTGTGCAGGTTCTTTCCGAAGGGCAGTGCATCAAACACGAGCAATACGGGTACGGAATTGTGGCGGAGTCCGACGCCGAGCGAACCACGATTGATTTCGACAGCGTGGGCATGAAGAAATTCGTCACCGGCCTCATGGCCATGGAGCTTGTGGGCGAAGCGCCCGAACGGCCCACCAAGCCCCGCCGGCGCAGCAAGAAGGCCGGCGCGACAGCCGCCGCAAAAGTTGCTGCAGCCGGCAAGTAGATCAGGGTCACGCGGAATTTCCCAGCCCAACGTCACGAGCAGAACGACGATAGGAAACCGGTGCGCACTTGCTCGGGCGAATCAAACCTCTTCACATCGGATGCTGAAAACGGAAGCTTTGTATTTGCTTATGCCCCGGCGGCTTTTCCGCGGAAGGCGGGAGCGAATATTTTGGCGGCAAACGTCTCCAGGGGCGTAGCCGTGGTGTTCCGGGCCGAGCGAGGTTCCTGCGACTTCATGTGGCCCGTGTTCAACGCCTCGGACATTTCCAGCAGCAGATCCACCATGTTGGAAGACATTCCGATTTGCATCATAGCCGGCTTCAGGACGGAAGCTGGAACCTGCCGATAGGCCAGGTCGGGTTTAGCGATCGCGGCGCCGATGATCTTTGCGGCTTCCGTGTACGTTACGTGTCGCGTGCCCAGCAGTTCCCGTGTTTGCATTCCGACAAAATCCGGCTTCAAGAGCGATTCGGCCGCCACCGCGCCAATGTCCCTCGTGTCGATCATCGGCAACGGCACATCCGGGCGGACCGGCCCCGCCATGAACCCCATCGATTGAATGACGCCGACCTGCGGCAGCAAATTCTCCATGAAATATCCGCAGCGGAGAGAAAGTACGTTGAGACCCTGAATCGATCCAAGTTTCTTCTCGAGGCTGTGCACGCCCATAACCGGCCCGGTCCCATACGATTTGTCCGCCCCCGTGCTGCTGAGGGCCACCGCATAAGCGATCCTGTTCTTCCGGATAGCTGTGGCAATCGAGTCGGTCACACGTTCCTGGTACGCGCGAACATCCGCCGCGGAGATGTTCGGCGGAATGATGGCGTAGACCGCGTTCGCGCCGGACAATGCTTTTTCCAGGGCCGCCGCGTCCGTCATGTCGGCAACAACTGCTTCCGCGCCCTTCTGCGAGAATCGTTCCAGCCGCTTGGCGTCCCGCCCAATGACGCGCACTTTCGCTCCGGAAGCGAGCAGCTTTTCAGCCGCTACACTACCTGTATGTCCCGTCGCCCCTGTAATGACGATCATCGTGCCTCCTCTCCATCGCAGGCTTTGCCTGCTCAAGACGTACCAATCACCTAGAATACTGCCGTTCCCGGCGGTTTCAAAATACGTTCTTTTTACGGCGAATGCCGCCCACAATTGCCGCTCGCGCCGACAGCCCCACCGGTACCGGTAGGTTTCGCGGGATGCTCGGTGCTATAATTTGCTGCGACAACCGCAGTCCCCGCACTGCATATACGGCCAACGATTCCGCGGAGAGGTGCTGGAGTGGCCGAACAGGGCTGACTGCTAATCAGTTTCACCCCAAAAGGGTGACGGGGGTTCGAATCCCCCCCTCTCCGCCAGAATTTTCCCATCACATTGTAAATAGAGCCGTTCCCTGGGTAATTGATTGCCCGGTTACGGAAGCGGTTACGACTGAATCGTTGTTCCTTGAGAGATGCCGCTCGGCTGCGGCCCAAGCCTTCATCATTCCTGAGGACCAAGCACCTGAAGAGCCTTCCTCTTCGCACATCATTTTTGCGGAAGAACACGCGAGGGACGCACCTTCGTTAGGTTTTTTCCGGTTACTTACCGGATGAGGCTGGAGCGGCAGGATCGCCCATTATTTTCAAATACTCAGACTCCTCCGACGGCACGCAAATCTGCTCCTCGAATTCCTGTTGCGGAATCCACCTGTAATTGGACTTGGTCATCACAAAAGGCTTCGTATAGGTCTTGGGATCGTCAATCGTGATGGTAACTTCCAGGGTGTTATGATCCACGCGCGTGTAGCGTTCCTGCACGCGCATATCGACGCTATGCGGGTGACCGTAGTTATCCAGCCAGCTTCTCTCATCACTCCCGACTGTATCCACGACGAATGTGTAATTCCCCTCCCAGTGTCCCACTGAATAACCGTACCACCTCGGATCCGGTGCCTCGGCGGAATTGCCGCCCACATTTTTGGGAAGTTCTCGCCCGTCCGTCCAGATTTCGCGCCATACCTTATTGTACAGAAACAGCTCGAGCACCCTGCCAGGCATCTGGGCGAATGCAATCCCTCTGGTCATGAAAAGCATGTTGCGCGGGAACCCGAGTGGATCGCAACCGCTGCTGGGATCATTTGATTCCGCAACGGAGGAATTCCAGGTGCTCTTGTGGAGACGGAACTGCTCCTGCCCCCAAGGCGTCAGGGGAGGCACCTCATTGAGTTTGGGTTCGACCAACCCTGCCCAGAACCCAGTCAGATCCCGGCGCGGCGCGGCGCCCCCAGTCCCAGTATTGGCTAACCTATCGTACAAAGTCTCGCTAACGCCCCGCTTGGGCGGAGGAGAAGTTTGGGCCAACGCAGGCGACGAAACCAGCAGCGCACCCGCTAAACTAACAACGCAGCCCTTAAGCAGATTTCGCATTTCGCACACCTCGCTGCTCCAAATTCGTTTGCCTACAGCTTTCACGCCCCAAGCAAGGCCAATAGCATGATCGGCTTACTTCTCAATCGGAACGTCCTGGACTGGAATTTGCGGGTTGACCTAAATAATACAACGCACGCCCATCCCGCTCGCCGCTCGAACATTGCTTACTTCCAAGCCTTGCATGACTACCGCAACGATTTCCCTACTGCGTCTCAGGGTTGTCTCCCCGCTGCTGGGTATCCTTCAACGTCTTGCCATCGGCAAGGACGATCTTATTGAGACGGCCAAGAGGGTTGCCGGATTTGGCGGGATAAAGGTAAACAGTGATTACGTCACCGGGCTGCAGCGAATTCCTGTTCCAGCCAAGAAGGGCGACCGCCCCCGGGTTGCCCGTTTCGACAGCCCAGTGCGTGACGTTGCCTTTGTCATCTTTCACGTCGAGCATGACAATGATATGGGGATTGGCCCACATGTATCTCGTCACCGTGGCCTCTTTCAAGACCAATACGGTGTTCTCAAACGCCGCTGCTCCGTGATGCGCAAATATCGTGCCGCCGGCGCTCAAAACGCCCACGAGCAAGCCAAAGGACAACAGCAGCCTACTTTTCATTCGGCACCTCACGAGCTGGAATTTGTGGTTTGACCTTGAGGATATGACAAGCGGCCTCTTGCGTCAATCGAGTCGAACACTGGGTAGTGGGTCAGTTTGAAATTAGGGGGTATTGACGGCGCGGCGGTTTCGGCATCAAATGAATTAGGAGGTGGCATCCTTTCGGACACCAGCCCTCGTTGGACCTAACGAGAATCGAAAGCGTGCTACCGTTGGCACCATAGGCCCGTAGATATGATATCCGCTGGTTTATGGTGCCCTTAGCACAAAAGACTATGAAAGTTAGATCGAAAGGAACCAAGTTGGACTTCACTCAGACCGCCGCTGCTGTGGTCTCTCAGAGCATTGGTGAGAACCTATTCGACGGCAGCCCCCTGCCAGACCCAAACGAAGGCAAAGACCCCAAAGCCATTGCCAGAGGCAAGCTAGGCGGGCTAAAGGGCGGTAAGGCCAGAGCCGAGAAGTTGACCGCGAAACGCCGCAAACAGATAGCCTCTAAAGCCGCTAAAACTAGGTGGGAGAAGTAGCTAATCTTTAGATTTGGTTCCCACGACAATATCAATAAAATATGGTCCTGATTGTACGTTCTCAACTCGCGGATTGGCCCCAATTTTTCCGAGAGCGTCTATTACAGCCCTTACCATTGCATCTGGGGTCTTGGAAATTCGGCAAATAATGCCATGTGGCAGAGGATCAGGGTCATAAGGTTGCCGATAATCCTTGCCGACAGACCAGCCAGCATCCTTGAGAGCTGAGAAAATGGCTTGAGCGTACTCTGCTGCCTCCCGATCTTGGATGAAAGTAACGGTAGCTGCGTGTCCTCCGCCTCGCACACTATCTATGAATGTTTTTCGCTCCTCGGCGGTTAGGAACCGGTCTGCCATTTGCCGTTTTATTTCAAGATTTTCCTTTTCCAATTCTTCGGCTCTCTGGTTCGCTAATGCGGCCACTTTGTTGGCCTCGGCCACCTGCAAGGTTGTATTCGCAGCAATACGGCTAGCATAGCGATTTACGAGAATGGTTGCCAAAACCGTAATAACCAGACCAACTGTGTAGATATTCTGAAAGAACTTTAGCCAGCTTGCATCGGTATGGGCAAGGAAGTTCGCCATGACTATTTTGCAGATTATAGCCGGTATAGCGTTCGCTGCGGCTATGGTTTGGCGATTAATTCTGATTAACACTGGACGCTGGCCGAGCCATTTGCGCCTATGAATTAAACTGAACTTTATGCTTGACAAGGAATCTATTCTCAAGCATATTAGTCAGTATGAATCGCCTAACGAACGACCAGCGAATACAGGTAATCAAGCAAATCTGTGAAGGGTCCAGTATCCGCACGACGGTACGGTTGACTGGCGTAGCCAAGAACACAATTGTCAAGCTACTCCGCGAGATCGGCGCGGTTTGCGCTCAGTTTCACGACAAGACCCTCCGCAATCTGCCATGCAAGCGAATCCAATGCGACGAGATTTGGTCCTTCGTTTACGCAAAAGACAAGAACGTACCCGAGGACAAGCGCAGCCAGTTCGGTTTTGGTGATGTGTGGACTTGGACGGCGATAGACCCCGATACTAAGCTAATCGCAAGTTGGGCAGTGGGGCGGCGGGACGCGGGCACGGCATACGAATTCATGAACGACTTGGCTGGACGGTTAGCAAATCGCGTACAACTCACTACAGACGGTAACAGAGCCTATTTGCAGGCCGTAGAGGATGCGTTCGGCGCAAACATAGACTACGCCATGCTTATAAAGCTGTACGGCGGCGACGATAAGCCCGACACCAAGTACAGTCCTGCCGAGTGCATAGGGACCCGAGAAATCAAGATTAACGGCAATCCAAAGCCGACGGCTATTTCTACTAGCCATGTCGAACGGCACAATCTGACGATGCGAATGTCTATGCGGCGCTTCGCACGACTGACAAACGCTTTCAGCAAGAAGCTAGAGAACCACGTTGCAATGCTCTGTCTGTACTTCGTCTATTACAACTTCTGCCGTGTCCATCAGACCTTGCGGGTTACTCCTGCGATGGAAGCAGGAATCGCGGATCATGTTTGGGATGTAAAGGATTTGGTCGCGCTTTTGCCAGTGATTGAGAGCAAACCACGCGGAACATACAAGAAGGGTAAGCAATAGGGTAAGATGCCCTTACTTTGAACCCGCTGGCTATAATCGAGTTAATTGTAAAGAATCTTACGGATCGGATCGCTTTGGGTGTTCTATTTCTTTCGGTCATTCTGCTTGGCGTAGCTTATTGGCTTCCGGGTCTTCTAGGACCCACGGCTCCATGGCTGCACGATCATCTAATAGTCTTTGTGCTCGGCATATTAGTTCCCATCGTTTATCTCCCCACGGGTCCAATAGTGACGAGAGTTCATGATAGGATCAGTCAATCCGAAGCCGATAATAGGCGAAACCATCGCTTGCAAAATCTGACGAGGGGAGAGAAAGTATTACTCGAACCCTACATTCGAGAGGATTATAGATCGAGAAGGATTCTTCATACGGACCCCCTAGCCAAAGGTTTGGCCGAAGACGGCGTTTTATATATTCCCGATGTGGTTCGCGACAATCTGGGGCATATTGCCTATAACATTCAGGATTGGGCGCGTCTATATTTGAAAAAGCATCCCGAGATACTTAAAGACGTTCCGAGACTTCAAAAATCTGGCGATAGCTAGAAATTTCAAACTCTAGGAATGAACGGAGCTTCGCAGAAAACTATAAACTCGTCGGGCTTTCGCTGTTCTACTCTAAAGTTGGTGCAGCGATACTTTCCACCTTCTGAAGAGGGAATCACAATTGATCGGCTATCAAAGATAGTGCATGCGGCTTCTGCCTCTTCTTTCGTATTCCAGAACATTGCTTTCGTCGGGTCGGATTCAAATTGATAATCCATGCTGTGCTTTTCAGGCTCTTGCTGCGGTCCTTCGTTTGAAACATAGCCTTTAAGCATCATCAGCAGGTTCTCAGAGGTCAGTACACCATATGGGGAGTCGAATTTCAAACTGACCCACTACCGAACACTGGGCGCTGGCCAGTAGTTTCGTCGGGGTGCTTGCGAAGCCCGATTCCGTGGCCTGAGGTGTTGAGTGGAATATAGTGTGGCGAGTGTGGAGAGGACCTAACTCTGCCCTACGGCGAAATTGATACTGCCGGGATTTTTGACAGCATGGCCGCCACCGTCATCGAGCAGCACCTGATCTCTGCGACCTGGCTTAAGAACGGACAACTCGTCATCCCTTGCCTTGCCTTGACTTGACTTGATTTTCGGATAGCCTCCCAGGCGCCGTTTCTCTCGCCGCTGCGCCAATCCGCTCGGCGAAGGCATACCTCCGGTGGATTCTAACGGCGCTTGAGGGCTTCAAGCTCTTCGAGTGTCCGCGGCCAGTCCGACCGCAATAGCCGGGACAAACCGCGATCGGCAAGGACTTTTCCGCCGGTTTGGCATCGGGCGCAGTAGTTCGTTTCGTTGTCCGCGTAGCGAATCCGAAGAATTTTTTCTCCGCACCTCGGGCAAGGTTCTCCGTAGCGTCCGTGAACCGCCATACCTTTGCGAAACGCGGTCACCTTCTCGGGAAAGGCGGCTTCCGCCTCCGCGTGCAGCCGGTCGATCCAGAGCCCCAAGGTTTGGCGCGTCGCCGCGAACAGCCTTTCCCATTCTTGCGGCTGCAGCTTATGCGTGAGCGTGACAGGCGACAGTTGCGCCGCGTGCAGGATCTCATCCGAATACGCGTTGCCGATGCCGCTCACCAGGCGAGGATCGGTAAGAGCTCTCTTCAGCGTGCGGTTTTCGGCTGTGAGCGCGGCGCGGAACGAGATGAGATCGCTCGCGAAGATGTCAATTCCCCCGGGGTCGACGGCGCGCAAGCCCTCCTCGCCGGAGAGGACATGCAACGATGCGCGGCGCTTGGTGCCGGCTTCGGTAAGGACGAGAGAACCGTTGGGAAAATCGAAGGCTGCCAGATTCTGCCGGCCCGCAAGCTTGGCCCCAGGCGGCCGCCAGTGCAACCGGCCGGCGATCATCAAGTGCAGCACCAGCCAGAGATCGCCATCCACACCGATGGCGATGCGCTTGCCGATCCTCCGCAGTTCGCGCACAACGCGGCCCTCCACATCCACAACCGGCGGTTGTACGGTTCGCAGGAGAAAAACGCCCCTCAACCGCACTCGCTCGATCGGTTGGCCCACGATTCTTGATTCAAGCGCGCTGATGTAGGCGGCGATATCCGGCAGTTCAGGCATGCTTATTAGCATGCGGGTCGCGCCCGCGCTTTTGCAACCGCGCTCTTTTTTATCCAGAGAGATCGCCGGCGGCCATTGGAACCGAACCTTCACCGGCCAAACGCTGGACGAGGAGACGTGGCTTCAACATTAGGAGGGCGGGACCTTGAAATTATTCATCCGTCATCGTCAGTGGGCCGCGGCCGAAACCCCTTTGGGTGGCCGCTTCATCAGGAAAACAAAAGGGATCATTACCAGAGCCGAAAGGCCCAGGAGCCAGAAATTATCGAGGTACGCGATCATGGACGATTGCCGCAGAATGAATCCATACAATTCCCCATGCGCTAGATGTTGGGCGGCAAGGGGGCCGCTGGCCGCGAAATTTTGACTCATGCCCTGCACCGCATTATTGAATTGGCTGCTGTACGCCGTGGCGTGCGCCGTCAATGCGGTTTGGTGAAACTGCGCGCGGCGCGTCAGCATCGTGGTGACGAAGGAAATGCCCACGCTTGCGCCGATATTGCGCGACAAATTAATCAGTCCGGAAGCGGCGTTGTTTTTTTCTCGCGGCAAGTAGGAATACGCCGCGGTGTTGATTGGTATGAAAAGGAACGCCAGCCCCGCGGTCTGAAATACGCGCGCCCACATCATGGTCCTGAAATCCACGTCGAGACTAAATTGGTGGGCCATGAAAAGCATGGCGAGCCCGAGCGCCAGGAGCCCGAAGGCGATCATCAGGCGCGCATCGTACTTCGATAAGAGAAAGCCTGCCACAGGCATCATCAGCATGAGGGCGAACCCGCCCGGCATGATCATCAGTCCAGCCAGTTCCGCGGTGTATCCCATCAGCGTCTGCGCGAGTTGAGGAAGCAATAACGTCGTGGCGTAGAGAACAAATCCCACCATGAATAGCATCACGCAGGCCATCAGGAAAGTGCGGTCGCTGAAGAGGCGGACTTCGATGATCGGATGTTCGTGGTAACGTTCCCAGAAGTAGACCGAAATCAAGCAAATTACGGCGATCACGGTCAGGATCAAGATGTAGTGCGTCTCGAACCAATCTTCGCGTTCCCCTTTGTCTAGAACTATTTGAAGCGCGCCCAGCCCAATCGCCAGCAGGCCGAAGCCAATGTAATCCACCTTGATGCCGCCAGATTTTTTGGCCCGAATCCACGGCGGATCCGAAACCAGCAGCGAAGTCAGAGCCACCGATAAAATTCCGACGGGGATATTCATGAAAAAAATCCATCGCCAGCTATAGTTGTCGGTAATCCAGCCTCCGATTGTTGGTCCGAGGGCTGGAGCTACCACAACAGCCATTCCGTAAATGGCAAAGGCCATGCCTCTTTTTGCCGCCGGAAACGTATCCGCGAGGATGGCCTGCTCGCTGGGCTGCAGTCCCCCTCCGCCCGCGCCTTGCAACACACGGAAAAAGATAAGAAGTGGGAGGCTGGGAGCAATTCCGCACAGGAAAGAGCTCGCCGTGAACAGCACGACGCAGCTCATGTAAAAGCGTTTTCTGCCAAATATTGAGGAAAGCCAACCGCTCAGCGGCAGAACAATAGCGTTCGAAACCAGGTAAGACGTCAGCACCCAACTGCTCTCGTCTTGCCCTGCGGCCAAACCTCCGGCAATGTGAGGAAGAGCGACGTTGGCCACACTCGTGTCCAGAACTTCCATGAAAGTCGCGAGAGTCACCGTGAGCGCGATGAGCCAGAGATTGTGCCCGGGATTCCAGTCCTGCACGGGGCTGGCGTTGATCGAAGTTGCCTGCTCACTCATTCCGCTGCTCCACCCGCATTTGACGAGCTCCCTTTCACATAGACATCAGGCACCACGGACATGCCGGGCCTGAGCCGACGATCGGGATCCTGGCCTTTATCTAATCGCAGCCTGACGGGAAGACGCTGAACCACTTTCACATAATTGCCGGTTGCATTCTCGGGAGGCAGCAGGCTGAATACGGCTCCGGTTCCGCCGGCGATGCTTTCGACATGCCCCGAATAAGTGCGCCCATACGCATCAACATGGATTTTCACGAGGTCGCCCGGCCGCATGTTCTGGAGTTGCGTTTCTTTGAAATTCGCGGTCACCCAGAGATCATCCAAAGGCACGACGGCCATCAGCTGCTGTCCCGGCGCAATGTATTGGCCGGGTTGCGCCGATCGTTTGGCGACCACACCGTCAACAGGCGCGACGATGCGCGTGTAACCCAGGTTCAGTTGGGACTGCTCCAGGGCGGCCTTGGATTTTTGCGCGGCGGCGGAAGCAGCGACCGCGCGGGAACGCTGAATCCGAATCTGCTGTGGACCCGTTTGAGCAGACTCGACCGAAGCGGAAGCCTGCGCCAGCCTGGACTGAGCCTGACGCACCGCATCTTGGGCAGCCTGCACATTCGCGGTAGCAGCCTGTACGGCCGCGGCCGCGCCGTTGGAAGTCTGGACGGCCTGCACGTACAGCTGCTCGGAAATTTCCTGCCTGTCGACCAACTGCTTGTAGCGCTTCACGTCGTCCTGAGCCTTGTCGCTGTTGGCTTCCGCTTGCAGGACAGCCGCCCGCGCCGCGGCGAGTTGTTGCTCGGCGGCGGAAATCCCGGCGCGAGCATTGGCAACATCGGCCTCAGCAGACACGAGCTGGCTCGACGTATTCACGGAGATGACCGGAACATTTACCTGACTCGCGTCGGCGGTAGCCTGATCGTTGGCCAAAGTAGCCTGGGCGCTGGCGACGGCCACCTCATAGTCCTTCGGGTCGATCTGCGCGAGGAGTGTCCCGGCCTTCACGTATTGGTTGTCGTCCACATACACATTCGTGATGTAGCCTGCCACGCGCGAGCTGATGGGATTGATGTAGCCATCGATTTGCGCATCGTCGGTGGACTCCCAGCCCGCGTAAGAACGGTACGTGACCGCCGCCACGGCAGCTAGGAGCAACGCGACGATCGGCGCAATAATTTTTGCGCGCGCCATTCTCTTCCCGTTAGCGGTTGGGCCGGAATCGGGCTTCTGAGGGTCCTTCGCTGCCTTCCTCGAAGCCGCCGTGCCGTCCGCAACCTCCGCCCGCTCATCCAAAACTATTCTTTCGTCGAAATCCACAACTCCGTCTTGAGCCATTTCATTTTCCTCCGAGGTATCCCTTGACGGCTTGCTCCGCTATGCCTACCGCGCGCGCGAGCTGAACTTTCGCGATGTTGAAGGCGTACAGGCTCGATATGTAGGACTGATCCGCCGAAGACACGGACTCCTGCGCCTGCACGACTTCGATGTTGTCGGTGACTCCGGCGCCGAAACGGTCCTGCGCCTGGGCCAGAGTTTCCCGTGCCAGGTCCGTGTTACTCCTGGCGACACTCACAAGTTCGCTCGCGGAGTCCAAGTCAAAAAATGCGTCACGAACATCCTGATCGATGCGGCCCTTCAGGTTTTCAAGCTCCGCTTTCTTCTGCTGCAGCGTGGCGTCCGCCTCGAGAACATCCGCCTTTACGCGCGTGCCCTGGAAGATTGGGATGTTCACGCCGGCGGATGCCGTGAATGTTCCATGTGAATTGCCGAAATTGGGGCCGATGACGCCATAATCAGCCGCGGAAGTGACGGTAGGATAGTTCTCGGCAACGGCTGCTTTCCGCGACAGAACGGCGGCTCGGACTTCCTGTTGGGCGCTCAAATAATCGGGACGCTCCGCGTATGCGTCTTGCAACGCCTTATCAAGCGAAACCCCTTCCAGTGGCGTGTAGGGGACAATGTCGGTCAGCGTGAATTCCTGCCCGGCGGGCAGACCGATTGCGCGCGCCAGGCTCAACATGTCCTTGGACCGCTGATCCTTCGCGGCAATGAGGCGCTGTTGCTGCGTCTGTAGCTCGACCTGGGCGCGCAGCTCGTCGATGCGCGCCGCCACTCCCGCAGTCCTCTGGTCGCGAGCCCGCTGGTACAGAGCCTGAGAAGTGGTAAGTTGCGCTTGCTGCGATTCGATCGTTGAGGAATCGGCAATCACTTGCAGGTACGCGTTGGCCACCGCAAGCACGACAAAGTCGCGGCTGCTCTTGTAAGTGTTCTGTGAAGCTTTCAGGCGTTCGTTGGACGCTCTCAGCTTTTCGACAGAACTCCAATTGAAGAGAGTCTGGGAAACGCTTCCCCGCGCGTCCTGAATGCCGAATGGCCCGACGATCACCGGAAAGCCAGCGATTGGAATCTTGAGTCCGAGCGCCCTGAGGTTTACTTGCTCAGCGGTCTGAGAGATGGACGCATTTACATTGGGCAGAAGCTCGTTCAGGCTCCTGAGCCGCTCGGCGCGAGTGGTGCGCGTAGCCACGTCACTTTCGATCAGGCCCAGGTTGTACTTCAACCCGCGATCCAGGGCGTCGCTCAGCGAAAGCTGCAAGACTGTTCCGGTCGGCGCGCCCATTGGAACGCTTCCGAGGAAGGGACTCTCGGAAGCGAGCGCGCTCGAAATGGAAGACGCTGGTGAAACCAGCTGGCCGTCTGACGGAGCGGCCTGCGCGCGCAGTGATTGCGCCGTCATGCATGCAAGAACGAGCATCGAGGCCAGCAGCATCCGCCTGAATCTTGCGTCTAGTTGTTGAGTCCGAAACATTTCTAGCAATTCCTCTCTTGATCCCGCGGAAACTATTCCGCGTGTGCCGTTTCTTCAAGCTGAACGCGGTCTGGCCGATTTTTTCCGATCAATTCCCGTTCGGCTTGCTGCCAATCTTCGAGGTCGTATCCAAACAGCCCGCCGCGAGCGCGGTGGATTTCGTGCGCGAGATTCATAACCTCTTCGATCTGTAGCGCCTCGCCCACAGCCTCTTCGTTAAAGATCGCGTCTTGCAATTCAATTTGTCCTGCGACTTTGTTATGCAAAAGCCTCATGGAGGAGCCTCCCTGCCTGCGCACACACTTATTGCTATTTTTTAAATACCAACTGTCTGCAATGGACGGAGTTGCGATTCCGCGGCCAGCGCCACCGGTTTTTGCAGGCGGCGCCGGCCACGATCCCGGCGGTGGTGATTAGAAATGGAGCACGAGTCCGGCAGATGGCTGCGCGGTGTGAGCGAGCACGCTCGAGCTCAGAGTGGCGATCCCGAAGTCCGGGCGGTCGTAGACATATCCGCGGTACTCCAAGCGAAGCGCGACGTGCCGCATGAGTCTGTAATCCACTCCTCCGCCGTATACAAATGCCGCGCGCGCCTGGCTCTGCGCCACGGAAACAAGTCCCGTGTTGTTGCCAGTGGGATCAAACACCAGCGCTCCAGCTCCCGCGAGCACGTAGGGCCTCATCCTGGCAAAAGAAACGGGAAGGTCGGCGACCAGCGCTCCGGTTGCCTCATGTACGTTGGTCTGCACGCCGAAGTTTCCGCTGGGAGTGAAATTCTGCTGCGTGTTTCGGTTGTAGCCGTAACTGGCCTCAGCGGCGAGCCAGCCGTTGATGTGAAAGCGGTAGTTCACCAGGAACCCGCCGGTATTTGTGGAATGTTGCAGCGTCCCATTCTGCTGTGAATTCTTGGTGAAAAATCCGGTCCCTTGCACATCGATCTCGTGGCGCATGAATCCGTCTTCCTGCGCCTTGGCCGATGACGCCAGAAGAAGAACCGCTCCAAGAAGTCCCGAAACCAATATCTTCGCTCGTATCATTGCTGCGTCTCCTTTGATTTGCATTTACGATTGACAGCTTAAAAATTATTTGCGGCCCTACCTGCTCCGCAATCTCATCGTCGCGATTGTTTTGTTCCATCTCCGAGAACGATGAGAAATAAGTCGATCGCCAGGACCACCATGAGTGCGTAAACCACCATGACCAAACCTCCCCGCTTTATCTATGTGATCGATGAACATCCTCTTGGAGTAACTCCCGCGAAAACAGCCCGGTCAAGAACAACCTATGAGTTTGCGAATCCAGCGCTGGCGCCGCTTTTCCAGCGTCTCCAGGATGTGCTTCGTGTACACGCCGGTGGCGATGAATTCCGCGCCATCCTTCATCATCGCGGCGAGCACGCGTTCTCCGTCCAGATCCACGAACGTCACGCCGCTCACGTCCACCACGCATTTACGATTTCCGTTCTGACCGTGGGACTTTTCCCAATTCGATTTGAGCTGCGCAACCCACGGCCCGGAGAGCCGCCCCTGCAGATTCCATCGCTGCTCCGTGGGCTCGTCGAGGATCGTGATTCTCAGCACTGCTTTCTCCGTTCGCGGAATGAAATTGCAAACGGCGTGCCATTCTCGGAATCGGAATTGAAATTCTTGAAAGTGAATGGAGATTCAGGAGATAGACCGAAAAAGAAAATCAGCTCACAGGAAGCGTGTCAGCGTGCCACTGCCAGATAGGTGGCAGTCTGCCGGTTTCATGGTATTGAGAAAAATTGTGAATCGCGTTGTGGGAATTAAGATCTAAATGAAATAGGAAATCACGACACAGGCTGGGCGCTTTCCCGGGAGAGCCCCAGTTTGCGCATGCGCAATTGCAGCGTGGAGCGTTTCATTCCCAAGCGGATTGCGGCCCCGTTGGGTCCGGCGACAACCCAGTTCGTCTGCGACAGCACGTTCAAAATGTGTTTCCGCTCGGTTTCTTCCAGGACGTTGCGAATATCCTTGCCAGAGGAAGCCTCGCCCTTCTTATCGCGGCTCTCATTGCCATCGCTGGCCGCCGGCAAGGGGCGTGACTGAATTTCGCTCAGCGGCACATTCAAGACCGGGCCCGCCGAAAGAATCACAGCGCGCTCAATCACGTTCTGAAGCTCTCGAATGTTTCCCGGCCAGTGATATTGGCGCATCTGCTTTAACGTTTCACTGGAAATCGTTTCGATCTTCTTATTCATGCGCCGCGCGCACTGCTCGGCGAAATGGCGGACCAGCAATGGAATATCTTCCGGCCTCTCGCGCAAGGACGGCACGCGAACCGGAAACACGTTCAAACGATAGAACAGGTCGGAACGAAATTTCTGCTCCTCCACCATGGAACCCAGGTCGCGATTTGTCGCCGCGATCAGCCGCGCGTCCGTGGTGAGCGTGCGCGTGCTGCCCAGGCGCTCGAATTCGCGCTCCTGCAGCACGCGCAGGAGTTTGGGCTGCAATTCCAGCGGAATCTCTCCGACTTCGTCGAGGAATACCGTTCCGCGATTGGCGAGCTCGAAGCGGCCGATGCGCTGCGCGATGGCGCCTGTAAATGCTCCCTTTTCGTGGCCGAAAAGTTCGCTTTCGAGCAATCCCATGGGGATGGCGGCGCAATTGAGTTTCACGAACGAGTTGGATTGCCGCGAACTTAAATTGTGAATAGCGCGGGCGACCAATTCCTTGCCTGTTCCCGTTTCGCCATAGATCAAGACTGTCGAATCTGTCGGCGCCACGGTGGCCACTTGCTGCAGAACGCGCCGCAGCGCGGCGCTTTTCCCCACAATTTCCTCGAAATTCAGCTCGGTGCGGATTTCATCCTCGAGATAAAGCTTTTCCTGCGTAAGTTTTTCTTTCAGCTCGGCAATTTTGTTGTAGGCCAGCGCGTTCTCCACCGCAATAGCCACCTGGCTCGCCACCTGCATCAGAAACTTGACCTCTTCACGGCTGAAATTATTTTCATCGCGGCGGCCCAGGAGCAAAACTCCGTGCATCCGCCCGCGGCTCGCCAGCGGCAGAACGGCGCCTGTCTTCAGGCCTTCGGCCAGCGGCGGGGAGTCCGGGATCATGTTGCATAGATCACGGATCATTCCCACAAAGGGTTCGCCGGTCTTGAAGGCCATTCCCGGGGGAGTTCCTTCGATTGGGATAAGGACTTCTTCCCTTACAAAACCTTTGCTGTCGGGAAAGTCCAGCGCGTAAAGGCGCAAGTGCATGTTGTTTTCCGAATCCGGCAGCCCAACGCCGGCAAGATCGCAGCCCATTACGCGACGCAGATTCCCGGAGACGCTTCGCAACAGTTCGCGCAGGTCCAAGGTGGAAACAACGCTGTTGGTCAGATCTAGAAGGAGTTTCAACTGTTCTTGCGCGGTTCGCGAAGTCGCGAAATTCAGCGCATCGTCGATCGCCAGCGCCATCTGGTCCGCGACCAGCCCCAGAAAACGGACTTCGTCCTCGGAATACGCATCGGCGCGTTCGCTGGCAATAAACATGCTCCCAATGCGGCGATGCACCGTGGTCAGAGGAAGCATGCAGACCGATTGTATTTCGTGTTTCTTCAACAACTCCATCGTATCGGGGAACCGCGTTTCCTGATCCACATAGGGAATCACGAGGGGCCGCTGATTCTGAAACACCCAGCAGGTCATGCTCTCTTTTTGTACGCACTTGTCTTTCAGGACTGGATTGGGCTCGTTGCAATGAATCGAGACGTGCCACTCGATGGCGCCTGTCGCTTCATCGTATTGCGCGATCCCGATGCCGTCAAATTCAATGACGCGGCGCAGTTCATCGACCAGCACATCGAAGAGTTTTCTCGGTTCGCGGTAGGCGCTGACCGCCTGGGAGACGCGGATAAGCGCCTGGTAGCGCGCCACGACAGACTGCTCGGACATGGCGAGGCGCAGTTGGGCCACTCCAGCTTCGATCATGAAGGATTGGATGCCATGACCTTGAAGTTGGGTTCACGATACTCGTGGAACTATCTGCTCGCGCCGGCACTTGGAAGCGATCCTTCCATAGCCGCTTCGGCAAGCTTTAACGATTCGGTTTTATACTTGTGCGGATCCCGCGGGGCGGCGGCAATCGTTCCGCATAAGCCTGTACGCCGCGCACAGTCGCCAGGAATATCCCTGAATCGAGCGCCAACATTCAGACATCAAAATGGGAGATAATGAGATGTCCATGGTGCTGAAGCCTCAACTCGATACGTTTGAGAGGGAAGTCTCAGGATGGCTCCACGTTTCGGTTCATCCGCACAGCTTTGGCGGCAAGGAATTCCGATTCCGGAAAGCGGAAGTGGGGCACGTGCACACGAATGGCGTCGTTGATATTCCGTTCCCTCGCTCTATTCGAAATGCGCTTCTGGCGGATGGTCTTGCTGAAGAGCATCGCTGGGTTCCCGATTCGGGGTGGACTACTTTCCAGATGGGCCACGAGCGGGACTTGAAGCATGGGCTGTGGCTCATGCGATTGTCCTACGTGCGGTATGCGCTAAAGACTGACGAAAATCCGTGCAAATTTTTCGAGAGGGAGACTTCTAACCTCCATCTTGGCCCAGGCCTTAAATTGTTATTGGCATCGTTTATACCTTCAGTGCCGAGTTCTGCCTCAGCGGAACGGCTTTCCGCATAGGGCGGACGTTTCAATTCGAATCGGGTCGCAGATCGAGCAAAAGCAACCGTACGCCTGTGGCCGAAGAAAAAAAGTGCCCAGAAAAAGTATTTGGTGAAAGGCGCAACTGGAAATGCCTGCCTCGGGCAGACGCAAAGTTCGTGTCGAAGCTGCGAAGTTTACCTCAGCTTTGAAACGGCTGTGGAATCAGTTTCTGAGTAAAGAAATAGGAAAGGCGCTCTAAGGATCCCAAAAGTGAAGATCGCCATTGACAGCTTCGCCGCAGCCATCTCGGACCCTACCACGGGTCTTACTTCAGTCCTGTCGAGTGTATGCAGCACTTGCTGCAGACGATTGAGCTCGCCGGCCAGACTGACCTGGATGTTTTCCGTATCGGTGAACATCACCGGGCGGAGTTGCTTGATTCCGCGCATGGGGTAATTCCGGCGGCCGCAGCCGCGCGCGCAAAAACCATTGGTATCTCATCGAAAGGCAAGCCCACCGTTCAGTTCAGGATGGACAGATCCAGCAGATTGATCTAGTGTGTTCCGGTTTTCCCCCTGGGAGGCAATAAAGATGAACAATCGTTCTGAAGCCCTTGCCGCGCGTCTCGAAGCCGGCGCAACAGCTCTCGCCGCATTCGCGGCCACACTTTCCGAGGCAGAGTGGCAAACGTCAATTCCGCATGACGGACGCAAAGTCGGCGTGGTGGTGCATCATGTTGCCAGCGTCTACCCGATTGAGATCCACCTCGCGCATTTGCTCGCCTCCGGCAAGCCGGTCGCCGGCGTGACTTGGGACGCCGTACACACCATGAACCGCGACCACGCGAAAGAGAATGACCGCGTTACAAAGGAAGCCACGCTCGCCTTGTTAGCGTCCAACAGCGCTGCGGCGGCTGCGGCGATCCGTGCTCTTAGCGATGCAGAACTGGATCGCGCCGCGCCCGTATCGCTCAATAGCGATGCGCCGTTGACGTGCCAGTTTATCCTGGAAGATCATGCCGTGCGCCACAGTTACCACCACCTCGCTCGCATCCGGGCAGCACTCGCCCGTTAATGCGTGGCGCCTGACTAGCATTGGGGCTTACGGCGCGCGAGATAGACCCCCGGGCGGGCGACCTGGGCGCGCAGTTCCGGCAGAAATAGCCGCTGCGCTTGCGTGCTTCATAATGGCGCGTCGAGCATCGCGAGAGCATGCCGCCGACGCCAAGCCTACCTGGGCTTAATTCGAAATGTTTATATTGACCGTTGTGGTTACCGTGGCCCCATCCGCCGTAGTCGCTGTCACCGTAAGGGTGGACGGACCGGTAGGCGTGGGAGTCTTTTGCGCCGTAGTGCAACCGACCAGTCCTCCCGCGGCCAACATGAGCAGACCGAGCGTCAGGTACATTGGAATGCGGCGGAAGGGCAGCGCTCGCTGCCGGACTGCCCCCAACATCCCCAGCATGGCTAGCAGGGCGGCTATAACGGACCACAGCAGGGAAGTGGACCATGGCCCTCGCCCACCCATCCCTGGCACCGATGGCGAGGATCCTAACGCTGCCCCGGGGGTCGGAATCGCATTGATCGTAATCGTCGAGCTGCCGGAAGTGGCGCCCGCCGCGATCGTTCCGCCATTTACGGTGCAAGTAGCGCCGGTGAGCGACTGCGGCACCGCGCAGGTAACCGTGAGCGCCGCAGGCAACGGAACATTCACCGGATTGGTCAAGTAATCGATTCTCACCATGGCCGGAGTGCCTGCGTTGACCGTGATCGTCCCGGAAGTTGAGGCATCCTGCGTACCGGTTATGCCTACGAGCGGGAATGAAAATGTCGTTTGGCCTCCTCCGTTGTTAGAAGTCGGGTTCTTGGGGTTCGTGATCGTGACCGTCAAGTTACCGGCATTCGCCGTCGTTAGGTCGGAGGACGGCACGCTAATCGTCAGCGAGGTGCCGGCTGCGTTGACCGTTCCAGTCAGCGGCGGGTTGCTGCCAAAAGTCACCGTCGTCGAGCTGTTGAACCCTGCGCCCGTTATGGTGATCTGTTGCGCCGAAGTGGCTCCGGCGATCAATCCGACGTTCGGCGAGAAGGAGGACTCCGTGGGCACGGCATTGTTGACAGTCGCCGTATCCGTGGCGGAAGTTTTGTCCGCCCCTGTCGAGTTGCCGTCGTTCGGGTCGGACACGCTGGCCGTGTTCGGGACGGAGGGATACGCACCCGGGGCTACCATTGCAACGATCGGGAAGCTGCTGCTCGCGGCAGCGGCAATGGGGCCAGCGCTAGCGCATGTGACCACTTGACCGGTCACCGCGCATGCCCAAGTGCCTCCACCACTGCCGGCTGGCACAAAGGTCAGATTCGCATTCAGCGTATCGGTAACGGTAATGGCACCCGTGGTCGGTCCCGTGCCATTATTTGTGACTTTGATCGTGTAGGTTCCGTTCTGACCGATGGTGAAGTTTCCTGCGTGGGACTTCGCGACGGTCAAGTCGGGAGCGACGACCGTCAGAGTCGCCGCGGTCGTGGCAGCCGTTCCCACGGAATTGGTGAAGACCGCCTGGTACTTATTCCCGTTCTGTGCAAAAGCCGCAGTGAACGTCAGTGTGGTGGAAGTCGCGCCGGGCACGTTGCTGAAGGCGCCCCCGCCGACGCTCACCTGCCATTGCACCGTCGGGGCGGGAGTTCCGCTGGCGGCCGCTGTGAAGGTCGCGATTCCGCCATTGTTAACAGTTTGACTTATTGGATTCGTAGTAACCAACGGCGGGGCGTTGACCGTCAGTGTGGTCGATCCCGTCACACTTCCGCTGGTCGCGCTGATCGTCGACGTGCCCACCTTCAGCGCGGTGGCCAGTCCGGCGGCGTTGATCGTCGCCACCGTCGTCGTCCCCGAAGCCCAAACTGCGCTGCTCGTCAAGTCCTGCGTCGTGCTGTCGCTGAACGTCCCGGTCGCTGTGAATTGCTGTGTATTCCCGACCAGGATGGAGGGGTTCGCCGGGGTCACCGCAATCGACACCAATACCGCTGCCGTTACCGTCAGCGTTGTCGTCCCGTTGATCGACCCCGATGCCGCCTTGATCGTCACTGGCCCGCCTATCTTCACTCCCGTCGCCAGTCCCGTCGCGTTGATCGTCGCTACCGTCACGTCCGACGAACTCCACGTCACCGAATTCGTCAGGTCCTGCTTCGAACTGTCACTGAACGTCCCCGTCGCTGTGAATTGCTGCTTGTTTCCCGCAGCCAGCGAGGGGTTCGCCGGCGTCACCGCGATCGACAGCAATGTTGCATTTGTCACCGTCAGCGTGGTCGATCCCACCACGCTCCCGCTGGTCGCGCTGATCGTCGAACTTCCCGCCTTCACCGCCGTCGCCAGACCGCCAGAAGTGATTGTCGCCACCGTCGTCGTCCCGGAAGCCCACACCACGCTGCCCGTCAAGTCCTGCGTCGTGGTGTCGCTGAACGTCCCTGTTGCGGTGAACTGCTGCGTGCCTCCAACGATGACCGAGGGGCTTGCCGGCGTCACTGCAATCGACACCAACACGGCCGCCGTCACATTCAATGTCGTCGATCCCACGATGCTTCCGCTGGTCGCGCTGATCGTCGAGGTGCCCACCTTCAGCGTCGTGGCCAGACCGCCGGCGCTAATTGTCGCCACCGTCGTCGTCCCGGAAGCCCACACCACGCTGCCCGTCAGGTTCTGCGTCGTGCTGTCGCTGAACGTACCGGTTGCCGTGAACTGTTGCGTCTTCCCCGCGGCCACCGACGGGTTAGCCGGCGTTACCGCAATCGACACCAGCACCGCCGCCGTCATGGTCAGCGAGGTCGTCCCATTGATCGTCCCGGACACAGCCTTGATCGTTACCGGCCCGCCCGTCTTCACTCCAGTCGCCAGCCCCGCCGAGTTGATTGTTGCCAACGTAGTGTCCGACGAGCTCCACGTCACCGAATTCGTCAAATTCTGCGTTGAGGTGTCACTGAATGTCCCTGTCGCCGTGAACTGTTGTGTCTTCCCTGCGGGGATTGATGGATTCGTCGGCGTTACCGCAATCGAGACCAGCGCCGCCGCCGTCACCGTCAACGTCGTCGATCCCACCACACTTCCGCTGGTCGCGCTGATCGTCGACGTGCCCACCTTCAGCGCGGTGGCCAGTCCGGCGGCGTTGATCGTCGCCACCGTCGTCGTCCCCGAAGCCCAAACTGCGCTGCTCGTCAAGTCCTGC